>Ga0209223_10000023_pt1 | contig 176489 bp, 192 predicted proteins | sample COG_06_FD_184750 | JGI IMG/M metagenome (GOLD analysis project Ga0209223, IMG submission 184750) | Pelagic Microbial community sample from North Sea - COGITO 998_met_06 (SPAdes) (version 2) | ecosystem: Environmental > Aquatic > Marine > Neritic zone/Coastal water | place: Helgoland, sampling... | reverse complement strand
CTGAAGTTCCATCTGTTCCATCTGTTCCGCTTGAGCCTGAAGTTCCGTCTGTACCGTCTGTTCCTGAAGAGCCTGAAGTTCCATCAGTACCGTCTGTTCCTGAGCTGCCAGAAGTTCCGTCTGTTCCGTCTGTTCCTGAAGAACCTGAAGTTCCGTCTGTACCGTCTGTTCCACTTGAACCTGAAGTTCCATCTGTTCCATCTGTTCCGCTTGAGCCTGAAGTTCCGTCTGTACCGTCTGTTCCTGAAGAGCCTGAAGTTCCATCAGTACCGTCTGTTCCTGAGCTGCCAGAAGTTCCGTCTGTTCCATCTGTTCCCGAAGAACCACTTGTTCCATCTGTACCGTCTGTTCCTGAAGAACCACTTGTTCCATCTGTACCGTCTGTTCCCGAAGTTCCATCAGTACCGTCTGTTCCTGAAGAACCGCTTGTTCCATCAGTACCGTCTGTTCCTGAGCTGCCAGAAGTTCCATCAGTACCGTCTGTTCCTGAAGAACCGCTTGTTCCATCTGTACCGTCCGTTCCGCTTGAGCCTGAAGTTCCATCTGTACCGTCTGTTCCTGAGCTGCCAGAAGTTCCATCAGTACCGTCTGTTCCTGAGCTGCCAGAAGTTCCGTCTGTACCGTCTATTCCGCTTGAGCCTGAAGTTCCGTCTGTTCCATCTGTTCCACTTGAACCGCTTGTTCCGTCTGTGCCATCTGTTCCGCTTGAGCCAGAAGTTCCATCTGTACCGTCTGTTCCTGAGCTGCCAGAAGTTCCATCAGTACCGTCTGTTCCGCTTGAGCCAGAAGTTCCATCTGTACCGTCTGTTCCTGAAGAACCACTTGTTCCATCAGTACCGTCTGTTCCTGAAGAACCTGAAGTTCCGTCTGTACCGTCTGTTCCTGAAGAACCTGAAGTTCCATCAGTACCGTCTGTTCCACTTGAACCTGAAGTTCCATCTGTACCATCTGTACCACTTGAACCTGAAGTTCCATCAGTACCGTCTGTTCCTGAAGAACCGCTTGTTCCATCTGTACCGTCTGTTCCGCTTGAGCCTGAAGTTCCGTCTGTTCCTGAAGAGCCTGAAGTTCCATCAGTACCGTCTGTTCCTGAGCTGCCAGAAGTTCCATCTGTTCCTGAGCTGCCAGAAGTTCCGTCTGTACCGTCTGTTCCTGAAGAACCGCTTGTTCCATCAGTACCGTCTGTTCCTGAAGAGCCTGAAGTTCCGTCTGTTCCATCTGTTCCTGAAGAACCGCTTGTTCCATCTGTACCGTCTGTTCCTGAGCTGCCAGAAGTTCCGTCTGTACCTGAAGAGCCTGAAGTTCCGTCTGTTCCGTCTGTTCCTGAAGAACCTGAAGTTCCGTCTGTGCCGTCTGTTCCTGAAGAACCGCTTGTTCCATCAGTACCGTCTGTTCCGCTTGAGCCTGAAGTTCCATCAGTACCGTCTGTTCCTGAGCTGCCAGAAGTTCCGTCTGTACCGTCTGTTCCTGAAGAACCGCTTGTTCCATCCGTACCGTCTGTTCCTGAAGAACCGCTTGTTCCATCTGTACCGTCTGTTCCTGAGCTGCCAGAAGTTCCGTCTGTACCGTCTGTTCCTGAGCTGCCAGAAGTTCCGTCTGTACCGTCTGTTCCTGAAGAACCGCTTGTTCCATCTGTACCGTCTGTTCCTGAGCTGCCAGAAGTTCCATCAGTACCGTCTGTTCCTGAGCTGCCAGAAGTTCCGTCTGTACCGTCTGTTCCTGAAGAACCGCTTGTTCCATCTGTACCGTCCGTTCCGCTTGAGCCTGAAGTTCCTGATGAACCACTTGTTCCTGATACGCCTACACTGTCGAACTTAACATAGTAATCAGATCCAGTTGAACCTGAAGTACTAATTCCACTTAAAAAGGTTACAGTAAACTCAAAATAACCTGCGTTATTAGTCGAACCTGTTATTTCGTAGAAGAATGAGTTTGTATTATAAGATATAGTAATTATAGATCCATTACCTAGTTTTTCAAAGTAACCTTCTCTATTAATTCCTGGATTTTTATCTGTTTCATTTATTTTAATATTGGTTACTAAGCTCAAATCAGATAAATTATTAACTGAGAAAAGCCCGCTAGCTGGAATTGCACCTTGTGTAGATGAAAGCTCCCATACAGCAGTATTACCATCATTACCAGATGAACCGCTTGTACCTGAGCTGCCTGAAGTACCTGAAGTTCCTGAAGTACCTGAGCTTCCTGAAGTACCATCTGTACCGTCTGTTCCTGAAGAACCGCTTGTTCCATCTGTACCGTCCGTACCATCTGTTCCTGAAGAACCTGAAGTTCCGTCTGTACCGTCTGTTCCTGAAGAGCCTGAAGTTCCGTCTGTTCCGTCCGTTCCGCTTGAGCCTGAAGTTCCGTCTGTACCGTCTGTTCCTGAGCTGCCAGAAGTTCCGTCTGTACCATCTGTTCCTGAAGAACCGCTTGTTCCGTCTGTACCGTCTGTTCCTGAGCTGCCAGAAGTTCCGTCTGTACCGTCTGTTCCGCTTGAGCCTGAAGTTCCGTCTGTACCGTCTGTTCCCGAAGAACCTGAAGTTCCGTCTGTACCGTCTGTTCCTGAAGAACCTGAAGTTCCATCAGTACCGTCTGTTCCTGAAGAACCGCTTGTTCCATCTGTTCCGTCTGTTCCCGAAGAACCTGAAGTTCCGTCTGTTCCATCCGTTCCGCTTGAGCCTGAAGTTCCGTCTGTTCCGTCCGTTCCGCTTGAGCCTGAAGTTCCGTCTGTACCGTCTGTTCCTGAAGAACCGCTTGTTCCATCTGTACCGTCTGTTCCTGAAGAACCGCTTGTTCCATCTGTACCGTCTGTTCCTGAAGAACCGCTTGTTCCATCTGTACCGTCTGTTCCTGAGCTGCCAGAAGTTCCGTCTGTTCCGTCTGTTCCTGAGCTGCCAGAAGTTCCGTCTGTTCCGTCTGTTCCTGAAGAACCACTTGTTCCATCAGTACCGTCTGTTCCTGAAGAACCGCTTGTTCCGTCTGTTCCATCTGTTCCCGAAGAGCCTGAAGTTCCGTCTGTTCCATCTGTTCCTGAAGAGCCTGAAGTTCCGTCTGTTCCGTCTGTTCCTGAAGAACCTGAAGTTCCGTCTGTACCGTCTGTTCCTGAAGAACCTGAAGTTCCATCAGTACCGTCTGTTCCTGAAGAACCTGAAGTTCCATCAGTACCGTCTGTTCCTGAAGAACCGCTTGTTCCGTCTGTTCCGTCTGTTCCATCTGTTCCCGAAGAACCTGAAGTTCCGTCTGTTCCGTCCGTTCCGCTTGAGCCTGAAGTTCCGTCTGTACCGTCTGTTCCTGAAGAACCGCTTGTTCCATCTGTACCGTCTGTTCCTGAAGAACCACTTGTTCCATCCGTACCGTCTGTTCCTGAAGAACCGCTTGTTCCATCTGTTCCGTCTGTTCCCGAAGAACCTGAAGTTCCGTCTGTACCGTCTGTTCCTGAAGAACCTGAAGTTCCGTCTGTACCGTCTGTTCCGCTTGAGCCTGAAGTTCCGTCTGTTCCATCTGTTCCCGAAGAACCTGAAGTTCCGTCTGTTCCATCTGTTCCCGAAGAACCTGAAGTTCCGTCTGTACCATCTGTTCCACTTGAACCTGAAGTTCCGTCTGTTCCATCTGTTCCCGAAGAACCTGAAGTTCCGTCTGTACCGTCTGTTCCTGAAGAACCTGAAGTTCCGTCTGTACCGTCTGTTCCTGAAGAACCACTTGTTCCATCCGTACCATCTGTTCCTGAAGAACCACTTGTTCCATCCGTACCGTCTGTTCCGCTTGAGCCTGAAGTTCCGTCTGTACCGTCTGTTCCGCTTGAGCCTGAAGTTCCGTCTGTACCGTCTGTTCCGCTTGAGCCTGAAGTTCCATCAGTACCGTCTGTTCCTGAAGAACCACTAGTTCCGGATGAACCGCTCGTACCTGCTTGTCCTATTGATGTTACCTCTGTAAGTAATTCATCTGGCAATGTTGGTACACTACTACCGGTCTGATGCGTAACACTAACTGCATATACATCGCTAGTTGGTGCAGTTAGAGTCGGTGTAGAATTTATTTCGTAAACGTATGTCGCCGCATTAGCATATATCTTAAGTACACTGCCTGCTCCTAAACCGCTCCAGAATGAGCCTAATTGTGTACTGTTATTGTCTGTCTTGTGATAGTAAATTACTGTTGCCGAAGCCCAGTTTGAGTTACTGTTTGTTGTCGCTTCACCTTGTGTTAGTATGGCAGGACTTGTTGTTGTGTAGTTATAGAAGAATGAGTTACCTCCGATACCACTTGTACCACTGGAACCACTTGTTCCATCTAATGGCGCTGGTTGGTTTTCAAATTGACCTGATGTTGAATTATAGGCTAAATAATCACCCTGGTTTGGTGATGTGACACCGAATTCACTAATCTGTTTAATTCTAATCTTTGACATCTAACGATATTTTTATTTTCTAATGCTTTTCTGCTCCTTTTATATATCACGGGCACAACTAGTCAGTAGACATGTTGCGTGCAATATTTAAAGGGCAGATTTTTGGTTTGGAATATATATCCAAATCAGTACGCTTAATATATGAATATACAACTTCAAAGACTTATTAGAAAATATGAATTCCTGCTTGAGGATTGGCAAGATGTAAAAGAGATCAGTCAGTCTGCAAATCAAGAAATGTCTAGGGAAATCCATGCTAATAAGCCTGATAATATTTTAGAGTCCGATTTTACTACAGAAGAGGCTGAAGAAGACGAAGAGCAGCACGAAGAATCAGCTTCTGATGCTGAGTTGAAAAAACTGTTTCGTAAGGTTGTAGTTAAATGCCATCCAGATAAATTAGGTGCTGATGTAAGTGATGTAGAGAGGATTAGGATTGCTGAACTCTATGACCAGGCGATTGAGGCGCATGATGATAGGAACTGGGCTTTGATGATTATTGTCGCGATTAAGTTAGGTGTGGAATTACCAGCTGAGGCTGAAGATCAAGTTGAACAGATTGAAGAGGAAACACTAGCGCTTGAGGAGAAGATTAAGAATACTACCAGCTCTGCGGCATGGCAATTCTATCATGCGGATGTAGATGCTAAGGCTGAAATTATTAAGACTTACATTAAGAACCTCACGATGATTAAAGAGCTAAGGGCTAAGAAGGCTGCTAAGAAGAAGTTGATCTTGGGCTTAGGGCATCCAAGGACTGGTACTGGTTATACTGCTAAGTTATTGCAGAGTTGGGGCCTTGATGTTAAGCATGAAAAAATGGGTAAAGATGGCACTGTAGACTGGAGTCTGGCAGCTGGCAAGTCGCTCTGGCAGGATGTAGACATTAAGGACTTTGACTGGAAACATATCGTTTACTGCGTTAGAGACCCGAAAAAGGCTATACCTTCTAGTGTTTACACAGAGGATATTCAGAGCCACTCTATTGACTTTCGTAAAGAGAATGGTGTAGTTGTTAAGGAAAACCCGATCGTAACTGCAATCAACTCTATCGCGCGATGGGAGCACTTGATTAGCCTGCTAGAGCCCGAGATAATCTACAGGATAGAAGATGAGGGCCAAGAGCTTTTTGAGCACCTTAAGTCAATGGGTGTTGGCGTAGAGTGGAGTGATGAGGTCTTGGGCCAGAAGCAAAATACAAGGGCACATAAGAGCTGGGAGGAGATGATAGCTGAGTTTGGTGAGATACCGGCCAAGAGCAAGATTAGGATTAACCAGTACTGTAGAAAGTATGGGTATGATTTGATATAATCATGAACTTAATAAGTATGGCCCGAATGGATTATTTAATAGTCCCAATATTTAGTTGCATGACATCTAACATAAATTGGTTCACTAATGTAAAATACAAGATCTTTATAATATTCTTTATTTCCTTTTCCAAATACGAAATCTTCGGTTTTTTCACCTACAACATCTTTCCATTTTACTGGGCTATTACTAAGATGTGATATTGCAACAGTACCATATGAAACCAATCCTTTCTTTAATTTGACTGAAATCCACTTAGAATCTAATCCATCTATCTTAATAGGATTTTTATCTGATTCTAATGAACTAAACACAGGATCTTGAAAATTAATAGATACATTATCATACCACGCCAGATTAATACATAATCCATATTCTTTTTGACGTGTTGCAATTTCCCATGTTTTTAATAACACATCGGTTGCATTTGGTATTAAAAAATCATCACTATCTATATATGTAGTAACTTCACCGGTTACTAAAGATCTACCAACTTGTCTAGGGAAACCCCTATAGAACCTTTGTTTACCTTCATACATATTGAGTGTATCTTTATCAACATATACATACTTAATTCTAGCATTACTCTTAAAATATTTAAGGTATAACATGTGTGTTATTTCACAGCCATCACTAACAATAACGAGCTCTGAATTTTTATTATCTTGGTTTATAAAAGAATAAACAGCTCTTAAGAATTTAATATCTGATTTTTCTCTAGATCCTGGATATTCTCCAAGATATGATTGCATTATATAACTTAATTTCATAATTTAGTTAATTTAATTTTATGAACTCAATAAGTATGGCCCGAATGGATTATTTATTACACCAGTAACTCCTAAAGTGTTAATGTATTTATTTGGTATCTCAGATTTAGAATAAGTTATGTACATACACTGTTCAATGTCTGTTATTTTATCTGACTTAAATCTTATAAGCATATTTTTTAAAACATTAGGCCAAAGATTTTCTAATTGATTAAAATAATTGCCGGAAAATGCCCACAAAGAAGTACCTTGTGAGTCTTTGCCTATCTGTTTTGCAGTTATACCATTAGTACTGTAATTGCTTAAAACAAAATCTTCATTTAAAAAGTATCTTCCTGAAATTTTAAAAACCAGGTCATATAAACTAAAATCATATGCCTTAAAAAGTATTTGTAAAGCAAAGTGCTCTGTAACGCTTTTTATATAGCCTACTTTGATAAATTTTTTAAGTTCTTCGGGTGTCTTACCTTTACTGGTATACTTTGTAAACATCCTTTCAGAAGATTCAACAGCATCCTCTTGTATCGAATTAATACGTTGGTTGTTCACTAAGGATAAAACATTAACATCCTTTGGAAAGAGCCTTAACCATTCTTCATTCAGCTCATCACTTCCAACTTCTATTAAAAATATATGGGCATCTTTAACTTTAAGCTTGATAGAATGTATTGTGTTTATAGTTTGTTGTAATCTAACCAACTGTTCACTTGAGCTACTATCTTTAAATTTAATTGCAGAAGTTATTATAAAGGCTGTTTTCATCTCAGTAAATTTGTTTTCCAATCATATTTTTTATTATCAATCTTGTTCTTTTGCCATAGATTGTTTAATAAAAGTTCATATTGTTTTAACATCTCTTTATTTTCCACAGTATATCTTTTTAGAATAGATCGATTTCTATCAGTATATTCTTTATCGTCTTTTCTAGAGCTACACGCGTCAACTAAAAGTCTAGCTCCATCTTTAATATTCCAATCTGCATAATAATAGCCTAGATCAGCACATAGATGTGCATTGTGCACTAGAGGATAACCTAGGTAAACAACATCAAAATAAGCATAATTTAAAGGGTTTCCCCACTGATGTGAAATAACAGCATCTGCATGTCTAGCCATAAGATTAATAACGTTCCACCTAGGAGCTAGTAGAAGCTTTCTTTGTTTGTGAAATGATAAATTTTTAACAAGTTGGATTAAATATTTATTTTTTGAGAATTCCATGGCATTGGTGATCTTAAACTTCTCAAATAGACCTACATTAAGTCTGTTTGCATATTCAAATAACCAGATTAATGGGTACATATTTTTTATAACGTTTTGATTAGGTTCCATAGTAGCTACGCGCCACATATCTATGTCACCTCTCTCTTCAAAAAATATTTTAAGTTCTGGATCTTTTATTCTGTTTAAAGCAATGGACTGCTCAATAAATTTACTGGACCAGAGAAAAGGAACTACTCTAGCTTTAGTATTATGTTGAACTTCCCAGATCTGTAAGTTATGAAACTCTTGTTGTGGTATAAACCATATTTCATCAAACTTAATCGGCTCTACTATTGGTGTCTTATTTTCTTTTTCATTGATCTTATCCTTATATGATCTATCAAAAATCAAGTTTTCCATCTGTAATGCAGCTGTATTACCGCATTTATAAGATATAACTTTATTATTTTTAACAGATTTAAACTGATCTACATATTTAATGGTCGGTGTAATACCAAAACATATTAAAACATCAAATCTATTCTGTATATCTGAGTCCCATTGTTCCATATCATATCCATCAAGATATTTAAAATCTTGATATTCTTCAAAGTCTCTTTGGTAAAGATCAACAAGTGAAACTTTATCTACTCCTTCTAGCTGATTCATGACGTCATAAAAGGTTAAAAGATTCTGTGTTATACCATTACTAAAGATAGAAAGGCCTTTGGTTAGTCCTATAGTAATACCAACTCTCATGTTTAAGATTTGTTTTATTTTATTTATCAGTCTTATTAAACAAAGAAGGGCCCTTATGGGGCCCTTCTAATTAGATTAGATTAACAAATCTAGCTAGGATAAATTAAGCACTTTGATAGTGGAACTTAACTGTATCATTAGCATCGATTGCATAACCTGGAGTAGTAAGAGTTACCTGAGTACCAGAAACTGATGCAACTTCAACTGATATGCCGTTAACATAAGCCCATACTAGTTCTTCCTCATTGTCTTGAACAGAATTTGCAAGAGTGTAAGGTCCTAGTACTAGAGAGCCTGTAAACGTCTCTACGAAGAATTCATCATCTTCGATGATTGCAGCTTCAAGAGTATCTACTCTACCGTCCATTAATACGTCTAAGCTATCTGCGTATGCGTTAGCAGCAACGATTGCATCGCTTTCAGCAGAGTCAGCATAAGCCTCAAGTGCAGTTGTCTGAACTGTGTCTAGAGAACCAGCAACAGCGATTGCATCGCTTTCAGCAGAGTCAGCATAAGCCTCAAGTGCAGTTGTCTGAACTGTGTCTAGAGAACCAGCAACAGCGATTGCATCGCTTTCAGCAGAGTCAGCATAAGCCTCAAGTGCAGTTGTCTGAACTGTGTCTAGAGAACCAGCAACAGCGATTGCATCGCTTTCAGCAGAGTCAGCATAAGCCTCAAGTGCAGTTGTCTGAACTGTGTCTAGAGAACCAGCAATAACGATTGCAGTGCTTTCAGCAGCAAGGATGTCAGTTGATAATCCAGATAATTCGCTAGATAAATTTTCAACCTGTTTAATTTTAATTAATGCCATGTGTATATGTTTGTTTATTTTAGGCCTAAAGGGAACTTTATTGGACCCCTCATATTTATATATTAAAAAGGCCCATCTAATTTTACTAGACGGGCCTGTATTATACTAATATTATAAGAGTGTTCCTAAACTACGTTAAACGTCATTACTTGAAGCATCATAAATAATGTCAACTAGATCTGTATCTTCTAGTTCAAAACCTGCAATTGAGCCGTTCCAGTAAAGTTTATCCCCTGCAGTAATATCTGCAATTGCGCGGGCTGTTGTACCATTATCGCCTGAGAAATAACAGTCTTTTGTCTTTACTCCATCACCTAGATTAGCACCAACACCGTTTACTGTAACTTGAACGTTACTGTCTGAATATGGCGTATATGTGATTGTGATACCTGCATAGTCGCCGTCTGCTGAAGTATTGTTTGGGATCCAGTCTAGATCATCTGATGTTTCAACGCCAGTTTCTGAAATCGTAGAACCCGCACCTTCGATCATTAGTAGGACTGCCGAAGAGCCCATTGAAGATGAAGTTAAACCATTTATGTTAATGTAGTCACCCTTGCTTGCTGTAATCAAGATGTCACCACCGTCTGCTCTAGTTAAGACTAAGAAGTCTGAGCTTGCAGCAGAAGTTGTTGCGGCCACGCCAGTTCCAGTTAAGAAAGTGTCGGCTAGTTTATCAGTGTCTGTACCTGAGATATTAATTGTAGCACTTGCGCTAGTTGCCGAGATTTTAAGGTTCGGGAAACCCGCTGTACCGCTATCAACTGTTGAAGCTTCTAGATTAATACCATTGGCTGTAAAGTCAGCATTAAGTACATTTGCAATCTCAGTTGCTGTGAATGCGAAATAGCCTGGAGCGCCTAAAGCCGTAAGTTCTACTAAAGTCTCGCCTGTATTTTCATCAAATGTAATTGTAGATGAAGTTGTACCGTCGCCGATTGTAACTACTAGTGGGTCGTAAGTTGAACCACCGTCATCTGTAATTGTCACAATAACTACACCGTTAGTTGGGCCTGTACCATCGCCTGTTTCTGTTGAAGCGTAGATTGAACTTTTACTTGCTGTTACAAAGTGTGTTGTAGTATCTGCGTTAATTAAGTTTACAAGATCTGAAACTGCAGCGGGCGTTGTATCAACACCACCTTCAAAAGATTCAACACCATTGATGATTAATGAATCGTTAGCGTCCGGTAGGTAATCCGCAACTGTAGTTGTGATTACAGTTGGAATAGCATCTTTAACCTGTAGTAAGATTGCTTTTGAACCGCTAGCATGTGTAGTTGTCATCTGACCTGGATTGGCTGGATCTGTATAGTAAACGTCACCTGCACTTCCAGTTAGAAGTTCTGGATTAGAGTAGTTGTCAATAACTGTATTGAAAGGCTTAACGTAAATTACGCGCTCGCCCATTGTTTTCTCTAAAACAATACCTAGTGGAATATTTGAAGCATTAGTTGCGCCAAACTTAACAAAAGAACCATCAGTAGTATCTACTGTAATTGTATCACCTTTGTTGTAACCTGTTTGTGCTGCACTAAATTCAAATCTGTATCTTTCAGTCTCTTCAGTTGCTGCAAAACGACCCTGGATCTTATCAATTGAACCTGGATTCTGGAATGCAGTAATGTCAGCTGTTGTAATTAGTGGCTGACCGTTATCTGAAACCTCAAAGAAGACAACTGTATCACCGTTAGACATTGCATTATTAGCGTATGTCTTATAAGAGATCATGTCAATATCCTTCGCTGTGAAAGTGATTGCACTGTCTGTTTTTGAATCAACGCCTACAATCTGTAGACAGATCTGACCGTTTGCATTAGCAATCCAGTCGCCTGTTTTAATGTCAAGTGCTGTATATTGTTTAGAACCACCTGTTCTAACACTAGCGTCACCAACACTTTGTGGGTCAATACTACCTACGGTAATTGTATAGTCTATTTTTGCACCCGCTGCATTAAGTCCAGTCTCATCCGTGTATGGATATGTTTGACCAGAGTTGATACTGCTAATTGTACCTGTTAAAAACAGAGGTGGATGTGTTGGATCGTATACTGACATTGTCTATTTATTTTTATTTATTATCCGTTGAATGATATTATTAAATATGCGTGTGCGAATCTTCTATTACCACCTAAGCCAATTGCGTTCACGTACTTGATGTAATCCTGTCTTACGTCGATCGTCAAACTTGTTGAACCAAAGCTACCAAAAATATTTGGTGTGAACTGGTTGTTAGATGATGTAAAGTCACCGTTGTCTGTATCAATTGTTAGATCCGAAGAGTCAACTCTATATGGATGTACTTGATAGTCGTAGTTTACAGGATCCCATGCATAAACTAATATGTTTTGTGGTGGATTAGATTCGTTGCTGAACGATACTGTAATTGTATAGATTGTGTTTCCAGTATCTACGCTTACGCTGTCCACGCTTGCACCTGAAGTTTCAAATCCAGTTGCTGCTATAAATCTATTATCTGTTGTACTATTTACAAGGTGATTTGAAGTATCATATTCAAGTCTTAGTAGATAGTTTGTTACTCCACTTGCAGCATCAGCCCATTCTGTATCGTAGTTTGTAGCAGATGCTTTAACAAGAGCTTGACCTTCGGTACCACCTGTTGGTACGCCTTCACCAGAGATACCTGAAGAACCACTTGTACCATCCGTACCGTCATTTCCGTCAGCACCGTTAACACCGCTTGAACCACTTGTACCATCCGTACCGTCATTTCCATCTGCACCATTAATACCTGAAGAACCACTTGTTCCGTCTGTACCATTATTTCCGTCAGCACCATTAACACCTGAAGAACCACTTGTTCCGTCTGTACCATCGTTTCCGTCAGCACCATTAATACCTGAAGAACCACTTGTTCCGTCTGTACCGTCGTTTCCGTCAGCACCATTAACACCGCTTGAACCTGAAGTACCGTCTGTACCATCGTTTCCATCAGCACCGTTAACACCTGAAGAACCACTTGTACCATCGGCTCCATCAGCTCCGTTAACACCTGAAGAACCACTTGTACCATCGGCTCCATCAGCTCCGTTAACACCTGAAGAACCACTTGTTCCATCAGTACCTGCAGGACCTGGTACATTTGATACACCATCAACACCAGATGAACCGCTTGTTCCATCAGTACCATTATTTCCATCAGCACCATTGATACCTGAAGAACCTGAAGTCCCGTCCGTACCATCGTTTCCGTCAGCACCATTGATACCTGAAGAACCTGAAGTACCGTCCGTACCGTCATTTCCGTCTGCACCATTAACACCACTTGAACCTGAAGTACCGTCCGTACCATCGTTTCCATCAACACCACTGATACCACTTGAACCTGAAGTACCGTCCGTACCATCGTTTCCATCAACACCACTGATACCACTTGAACCTGATGTTCCGTCTTGACCGTCAACACCATTAGCTCCGTTAATACCGGATGAACCGCTTGTTCCATCTTGGCCATCTGCACCATCTTGGCCGTCAGCACCATTAACACCGCTACTTCCTGATGTACCATCCGCACCCGCAGGTCCAGTTTCACCAGCAACTCCGTTTATACCGGATGAGCCGCTTGTCCCATCTTGACCGTTAACACCGCTACTACCTGAAGTACCATCTGTACCGTCATTTCCGTCTGCGCCACTAACACCACTCGAACCTGAAGTTCCGCTGATACCAGATGAACCGCTTGTGCCATCAACTCCGTTAATACCTGATGAACCAGATGTTCCGTCAACACCATTGGCTCCGTTTATACCAGATGAACCGCTTGTTCCGTCTTCGCCGGCAGCACCATCTTGGCCGTCAGCACCATTAACACCACTGCTTCCTGAAGTTCCATCAGCTCCAGCAGGTCCAGTTGCACCAGCAACTCCGTTTATACCAGATGAGCCGCTTGTCCCATCTTGACCGTTAACACCATCAGCACCATTAATACCACTACTTCCGCTTGTTCCATCTTGGCCGGCAGCACCATCTTGGCCGTCAGCACCATTAACACCACTGCTTCCTGAAGTTCCAGCAGGTCCAGTTGCACCAGCAACTCCGTTTATACCACTACTTCCGCTTGTTCCATCTTGGCCGTCAGCACCATCTTGGCCGTCAGCACCATTAATACCACTACTTCCGCTTGTTCCATCTTGGCCGTCAGCACCATCTTGGCCGTCAGCACCATTAACACCACTACTTCCTGAAGTTCCATCAACACCGTTAACTCCGTTAACTCCGTTAACACCTGATGAACCACTTGTTCCGTCTAAACCATTAACACCTGATGAACCACTTGTTCCATCGATACCATTTACACCGTTTATACCGGAAGAACCTGAAGTACCATCAATACCGTCGTTTCCGTCTGCGCCGTTAACACCTGATGAACCGCTTGTTCCATCAACACCATTGGCTCCGTTTATACCACTGCTTCCTGATGTTCCATCTTGGCCGTCAGCACCATCTGCGCCATCAGCTCCGTTAACACCAGATGAACCGCTTGTTCCGTCTTGACCATCTGCTCCGTCAGCACCGTTAACACCAGATGAACCACCTGTTCCATCAGCACCATTAACACCAGATGAACCGCTTGTTCCTGAAGAACCACTTGTTCCGTCTGTACCACTAACACCGCTGCTTCCTGAAGTTCCATCAGCACCATTAACACCCGAAGAACCACTTGTTCCATCTTGACCATCTACACCGTTGATAGTACCGGTTACGTTGTCAAAATAAGGGATGTTAACTGCAATATTGCCGTTGCCGTTATCACTAACGGTCATGCCGCCAACAAATTCAATACTCTTTGTACCTTCGTAGTCTGTTGAGCCATTTACTACTGTAATGCTGTTGTTTGCAAAAGACTCTAAGAAGAAACCTAGAGTATCACCAACTTCAAATTTAGTAACTTGAGTCTCAGTTCTAGAAGCACCTTCTGGTGAAACGGTAATCTCAATACCATCCACCATTTCAGAGTTATTGCTAGCACCTGAGTCTAGAATTTCAACTCTCTGCCATGAAACAACCTTAAAGATTGCATATTCACTTGTGTTGTTAACATTAGTAACAAAGAGGTTTAACTCTGCGCCATCATCAGTAAATCTTTTCTGTAGTAATGTTTCTACATATACATTTCTCTTACCTAGATCATCAGTGTTGTTTAAGACAATCTTCGTTAAACCATTTGGATTAGAAGAGCTTAAGACAACTTGTCCTGCTGCTGGTAAATCGTTACCGTAGTTTAAAGATATAACTTCATAGATCGGAGCTGGGATTGTAAATCTACCTCCAACTGATCCGTCTGGTAATGCCTGGCCACCGTCGATTGTGAAACCAACTTTTAGTCTTGGCATTGTAACTACTTTAACACCTGAATTGATGACAACGTCTAGATAGACATCGCCTTCTGGTAAGCCTAAAGTCTCAGTTGAGCTTAGATTGATAATAAATCTACCTTTTGTAGATCCGGTTCCGTACGTTAAAGTTGAATCTGATTTTTTAAGTATTTTAACCGTCGTTCCTGCGTGGTTAACTACTTTTATCGTAACGTCATTTAAGTTGACAATATCTACTAGATTACCTAGATAATTCTGGTGTAATGTTGTAGTAACCAGGGCTTGTACGCCGCGGTTAACCTTTACTAACTCAGGTATCTGTAGAATAAAATCATTACTATTTACTGATGGCATGTTTTATTGTTTATTTTTTAGTCTCTATCTATATATCAAACGTATCTTAGGTTAAGGTCTTATACGTAGCCCTGCCAGTTATCATTGCCATGTACTGTACCTTCTTGGTACTGTGCTGCTCTAAAATTAAATTGATTAATAATTACAGATGAATTGGTTGTAGCAGATGATAGCTGGAGTATTAGAGCGCTCGTATTATTTAATTGAGCAACAAACTCTGCACTAAATACATAGGTTCTAGCAGCCGGTAAAGTAAATTCATCTTGATAGATGCTACCACTTACCGCCGCGTCAAAAACAGAGACTGTAATAACTTCAGTACTTTCAGACCCTGTCAAATTAATATTGTATTCTACTCTGTGCCAGCTTGATATATTCTCCCCATTAATATTATTAAGTGCATAATAAAGCCCACCTGTAGTTATAGGCTGTAACAGGTTAACCGAGGATGCATCTATTGGCATTAAACTAGATTTTAAATCTATAAATGTACCTCCGGGCGCGGATTGCAGTGTGTTATAACCATTAGCTGGTCCGCTCTGAATTTTTGCATTGTAGTGTATTTCTGAGTAGTCTGTTAATCTTTGTGTTGTACCACCGCTTGCAGCTACATCAGACCATTGTGTATTGTAGTTTGTGCCGTCAATTTTAACAAGTGCTTGACCGGCTGTACCACCTGTCGGTACGCCCTGGCCGTTTACTCCTGAACTTCCAGAAGTACCTGAAGAACCGGATGTTCCGTCTTTGCCAACAGGACCGATAGTTCCATTAACACCACTTGAACCACTTGTTCCCGAAGAGCCACTAGTTCCCGAAGAGCCACTAGTTCCTGAAGAACCACTAGTTCCTGATGAATGACCTGCCGCTAACGCATGCATAAATTCATATGCAACAAGCTGTAGATCCGAAAGTCTTCCGAGGCGTGGGTTGGACGCACCAATACCATAGCCTAATATCTCATAAGTAACTATATCTCCCCCAATAGCACCGTGTGAGTCAACAAACTCAAGATTAATTACATCGTTAGTATATGTTTGACCTTCATAAATTATAGTAGGATTTGTTGAATTAATAGATCTTTGTATTGCATAAGCTAGATCACCTTCAACGTCTGCAACTAATCTAATAATATTGTAATCAGATACACTTACATGGATTTCTATAGTTAAACTTTCACCGGGGAGACTTGGAGTTCCCGAAACATAAGCTGAGCCGGAAGACCATGAAAAGAATTCTAAGTTTTTAATCGTTGGTGTTATAGCCGTAGCCTGTGCACCGTCTATTCCGCTACTGCCAGATGTACCTGATGTACCTGATATACCTGAAGAACCGCTTGTTCCATCCGTACCTAAATAAGTACCGTCTACACCGTTTACACCTGAAGAACCACTTGTACCTGATGAACCAGATGTGCCTGATGAACCAGAAGTGCCTGAGGTGCCTGAAGTTCCGTCTGTGCCTGAAGTTCCGTCTGTGCCTGAAGTTCCGTCTGTGCCTGAAGTTCCGTCTGTGCCGCTTGTGCCAGAAGTACCTGAAGAACCAGATGTGCCTGATGAACCTGAAGAACCAGCAGGGCCTTGGATTTGACCAACATTATTCCATTGAGGACGATTCCATGTCCATAGATCGCCTGCTATAATATAACCGTCACCGTTAGAGTTTTCATCAACTGGTAATTGATCTTCAGATTCAAGTGTTCCTAAAATAGTAATTGAAGTGCCATCTACACCGCTTGTGCCAGATGTGCCACTTGTACCAGAAGTGCCACTTGTACCAGAAGTGCCTGAAGTTCCATCGGTTCCAGATGTTCCTGAAGAACCAGATGTACCACTTGTACCAGAAGTACCTGAAGTTCCACTTGTACCGTCCGTACCGTCCGTACCGTCTTCACCGTGAATAACTCTAATCTCATCTAGTTCTGGAATGTCCGGTACCCAAACGTCAACTCCACCGTTAACATTAGGTCTTACGTCGAAACCACCTCTAAATACAATTCTGCCAACGTCACCGTAAGATGTTCCTGTGTAGTTAACTTCAATTGTGTTTGCATTGTCACTAAAAGATTCAATCCAAAGACCAATCTCATCGTTAACTATAAATGAGAAAGACTCACCTTCGATTGATGAGCCGCCTTCGTATTCTAGATCTACTTCAATGCCGTCTAAAGAGCCTGAGCTTGAGCCGTCTGTATTAAGGTCAACTCTTGCCCAACCTGTAACTTTATAGATTGCATACTGTGTTGTGTCGTTTGCGTTAGTTAAAATCAGATTAAGTTTAGCCCCATCTTCATCGAATCTCTTAAGCAACATTGTCTCAAGATAAGCGTTAATCTTACCTAAAGAATCGGTCTTGTTAAAAAGCGCTTTAGTTGTAGAGCGTGTAAGTGCTGAGTTTAACACAACTTCACCCAGTTTTGGATTTGCACCACTGTAGTCAAAACCATGTACTCTGTAAATTGTAGTTGGGTGTGTAAATCTAGTTAAGATCTCACCACTCTTTAACTGGTCTCCATAAGCGTAGATTACACCAGTTTTAAACGGTGCAAAAGTAAGACGCTTTATGCCCATGCGAATATACACTGTTAAGAAGAGGCTACCTGATTTTAATTCTAGGGTCTCTTCGCCAGAAAGGTGTATTCTAAAGCTACTTGTAATCGGATTACCGAGCGTTACGTTACCTAATGACTTGGAAAAAGTCTTTACTGTTTGGTTGTCTAAATCTTTAAGCGTAAACACATAGTCATCTAATAGACTAGTATTAACATCTTTACCCTGTATATCTTGGTACAAGTTAAAAGTAAAAAATGCTTCTTGGCCTCTTAACACTTCTGTAAAGCTGGCCTGTGTTATGATAAGATTATCTCTTTTTACTGTTGGCATTTGAAATTGTTATATTTTTCTCTATTTATTTATCCTGCTTAAAATGAATAGTCTTTACGCAGAGTATGATAAATAGTGCTTTTTATAACCTCAATTGCAAAACCTTCAATAATCGTTGCGTTATTACACTCTACTTTAAAGATAATCTTTTCAGTTTCTGTAGCATTTAGGTCTTCTAGCTGCGACATATAAACCTCTTTTGTGTACTTGGTCTTGTTTAAGAATTCAAGCTTAAAAGAGCGCCAGTCATTAATATAACCAGAAGGCTTGTTGAAATAATATGAATGTAATTCGTTGTTTGCTGTGATAATGAAGACAAAGCCATCGTTTAAGAAATATCTCTTGTGTGGTACATAAGCAACCTTAAGGCCAAGCTCGATTTCACGCCAAATGTCTCTGATGTTTGAGTGCAATTCTTCAAAAATATCTATTGCTTCCTCACAGAGGATGTCCATTACTTCATCCTGATCTAATTCTTTTTGAGTATATTCTAGATCAAAGTTAAAGAAGTTAATGCCAGTAAGTTCATAGTTAGAAAGGTCCTCGGATGAAAGAAGCTTTTCTGCATCATAACGGTAAAGGTAGTCAAGCGTGTCGTCTACCTTTTTTAGAGTTTCAGAGAATAGACCATTCTTTAGATCTTTTTTAAGACTCTTAACTTCGGCTAGAAGTTTATAGTGTCTGTATTCAAAGTCTATCGGGCCTTTAGTAGCCCATTCTGGTATGTAAGTCTTCTCCATGAGATATTTATCACGGAAAAGCCCGTTACCAGCCTGAAATGGTTATAAATTATCTTTTGTCTTTTTCAAATCAACTTTAAGCGCCTCTTTTGAGCTTATTTGTTCAACTCGATCAATTTGATTTGTAGTTAGACCCCACTGTAAAATAAACCAGCTCATTTCCTGCTCGGCCATTTTCTTGGTCATTCTAAGCTTCTTTCTGATCAGTTCAACGCCCCATTTAATAAAAGCTTGCTCTTGATCCGCTGTTACGCGATAGCGCATATACCAGTCTGGATCTGAACTTACTTCCTTATAAGTAACGTCAAAGGGCTCTAGTTGTTTGTTGACTAGTTCGATAAAGACTTCTCTTTGTTTTTCTCGCTTGTCCATCTTATTTTATTTATTCGGCTTAATTACTTCGTCGATGATACCGTATTTAACAGCTTCTTCTGCATTTAACCAGAAGTCACGCGTAGCATCTTCTTTAACTTGTTCTGCACTTTTACCACAGTAAGATCCAAGTAGGACAAAAAGCTCATTGTTAACTTTTTTCCATTCTTGCCAGTCGATTTCAGCATCTTGAATGTTTCCACTGAATCCACCTGATGACTGGTGTAACATTGTCGTTGAGTGTCTTAATGACATTCTTTTACCTTTTGTACCAGCGCCAAGAAGTACTGAACCCATCGAAGCTGCCATACCTGTATTAATTGTGCGGATGTCAGCTTTAATGTATTCCATCACGTCAACCATTGAAAGTCCTGATTTAACACTTCCACCTGGAGAATCAATATGCATTGTAATATCTTCGTTTGATGTAGTGTCTAAAAACATTAATTGAGCTTGGACAACAGTTGACATTTGGTCATTTACAGGACCTGCAACCCATAGCAATCTGTCCATCATCAATCTTGAGAAGATGTCCATTTGAGTTGCTCTCAACTCTCGTTCTTCTAGAATATATGGCGTCATTGAGCCTTGGATGTGTTTGCTATATACATCTAGCTTTGATGAGCCGATGTTAAATTCGCTCTTTGCGAATCTCTCAAATTCTTTATCTTTACTATAGTAATTCATTTCTCAATTTGTTTTATCATATCTTTGATTAGGCCACATGTTTCATACTCTTCAATCATTCTAAAGTATTCAGTTGCTTTGTTTAATGATTTTAGGTAGCCTTCTCTTGGTAGACTCATATCATACTCAACGCCATCTTCATCTACTAAGATGGCCATAATTTCATCCTTAGAACCCTCCTCAATATCTTTAAGTACATATTCTACTATTCTGCGGTAGAACATATCGTATTTGCTCATTAACAGCTGATCGAAATCAGTTACTGTTAAAGCTCTAGGGTCAATGTGTATTCTTAACGGTTCTGCCATCTTTCTTAAAGTTCAAAATAGTCCGCAAGGATGTTTTTGTAGTTAACGTCTTCTTTACCAATTGAAGCGTCAATGCGCTGGCAGAATTCACGACCATGGTCGCTTAAGCTTACTTGCCCGTCTTTGTAATCAATAAAAGGCTTTTTAAGCATGAATGTATCAGTCTTGTCTTCTGTTTCGGCTAGAATATTATCTGCTAACTCAAAGTGTCTTTCGTAGAAATGTAAGTTGTCTGCGAAGTGGAAATAATAACCAATCTCTAGATCTGGATAAGTTTGCTTTAAGATATGCCAAACTGATTGATGTAAGAATGAGAAGAAAGGTGCATCAAACGTAAGACCGTAGAATACATCGTTAGATCTCATTTGTACTTTCATCATAAGCTTGTTGTCTCTTACAAAGAAGTTTGCATACATGGTACAGACAAAGTCTTTGTTGCCTTCAAACTGAAAGTCTGGCCGGTTAAAGAACATAATAGCCTGGCGGCTGTTAAGGTCTTTCTTAAGAGACTCAATCACCCAAGACATTTGTTCATCATTGATAACAAGACTGCCGTAGTTAGAGTTGATCTCGTTTGAATTAGGATTAGTAATGCCTTTCCAAAATGAAGAGAAGTTACTAATGTAGTCAATATCTCGATCTCTGTGTAAATACCATGCTAGTTCACCAGCTAGATATTTCCAGTTAAAAGGTCTGCTCTCAAAATTAGCAATTGGCTTAGCTGGGTCAATATCGAAGTCTGCTAGTAAGACTTCTTTGACTTTCATATCTCTAGGCTGAGACTCTGTGCCTTGCTCTTTAATATGTGAAAGTATTTGTTTGAATGTAGTTGAAAAACTCATCTATCTTTAAATTATTATCTTTGTTATTATATGCTTATTTAAGCTTTAGTTTCTCGTCTGTCTTGATCTTATTAACAGTGTAAGTCTTACCTGGTTTAAGATCACCGTCAACTATCGCATCTGCAATTAAGTCTTCTACATATTTTTGAATTGCTCTCTTAAGTGGTCTAGCACCGTATGCTGGGTCATAACCTTCAACTGCTAAAAACTCTTTTGCAGCCTTAGTAAACTTAAATACATAGTCTAACTCTGTCATACGCTCGTTGAATAGATCAAGCTCAATGTCAACGATTTTAATAATGTCATCACTTGAAAGCTGATCGAATAGAATAATATCGTCTAGTCTGTTTAAGAATTCTGGGCTAAACTTATTCTTGAGTTCCTTCTTAATGATTGCATCCATCTTAGCATTCTCAGTTGCAATTGTAGAAGCGCTCTGGAAGCCAACGCCAGTTCCAAAGTCCGCTAGCTTGCGCGCGCCGACGTTTGAAGTCATGACAATAATAGTATTGGTAAAGTCAATCTCGCGGCCTAGAGAGTCCGTGAGACGGCCCTCATCAAGCACTTGTAGTAACGTATTAAATGTATCTGGGTGCGCCTTCTCAATCTCATCAAAGAGAACTACTGAATATGGCTTGCGGCGTACTGCTTCTGTTAGCTGACCACCGTCTTCATGGCCAATATATCCCGGAGGTGAACCAATCAATCTTGAGACATTAAACTTCTCTTGGTATTCTGACATGTCGATACGGATCATTGCATCGGTGTCACCAAACAAGTATTCTGCAAGTGCTTTTACAGTCTCAGTTTTACCAACTCCAGTTGGACCTAAGAACATAAATGAACCCACAGGCTTCTTGTGACTTGCCACGCCTGTACGTGATCTTTTAATAACTTGTGCAAGTGCCTCAACTGCTTTATCCTGACCGATGATATGCTCTTTAAGCTTATTAGCCATGTTCTTAATCATCTTCATGTCGTCAGCGCCAAGCTTATTCACTGGAATACCTGTCTGGATTGCAATCGTCTCTGTAATATCGTCGATTGTAACTTTACGTTTTGTTGTTTTTAGGCTTGCTTCCCACTTTTCAGTCTCTTCTAAAACTTCAGACTCACATTCCATCTGAGCATCTCTCAACTGAGCTGCAAGTTCATAGTCTTGTTTTTCAACTGCAAGTTTCTTATCGAGTTTAATAGTTTCGCATTTGTTCTCAAGCTTTTTGATATTAGCCGGTACTTTAACTTCCATTAAGTGCGTTCTAGCGCCAGATTCATCAAGTAAGTCAATTGCTTTATCCGGCAATTCACGCTGCTTAATGTAACGTTCACTCATGCGCACACAGGCTTCGATTGACTCATCATTATATTCAACTGCATGGTGCTCTTCATAATTAGACTTGATTCTGTGTAAGATCTCAATAGTCTCTTCAATTGAAGGTGGGTCAATAAACACCTCTTGAAAACGACGTGTTAATGCGCCATCATCCTCGATATTCTCGCGGTATTCATCAAGTGTAGTAGCACCAATACATTGTACTTGGCCTCTGGCCAACGCTGGCTTTAGGATGTTTGAAGCATCTAGCGCTCCACTAACACCTCCAGCACCAACAATAGTATGAATCTCATCAATGAAGACGATTACGTTGTCGGCCATCTTTAGCTCGTCAACAATATTCTTCATGCGCTCTTCAAATTCACCACGGTATTTTGTACCTGCAACGATCGTTGTCATGTTGATTGAGATAACTCTCTTGTTTAAGAGCACTCTCGCTACTTTCTTCTCAACAATACGTTGAGCAATCGCTTCTACAATTGCAGTTTTACCCACACCTGGGTCTCCAAGAATAATTGGGTTGTTCTTCTTTCTTCTGGACAAGATCTGGCAAATGCGGTAGATCTCTTTATCTCTACCAATAATTGGATCTAGCTTACCTTCAGCGGCAAGTTGTGTTAGATCTTCACCAAACTCATCTAGAAAAGGAGTCGCTTTCTTCTTCGACCCCTTTCTACCTTTTTCACTTTCGTAACCGTCTGCTAATGACATATATTAAGTTAATTGTTTTCTGTTGTTTATATACTCTAAATGGAATTAGTTTACAATATCGTCAGCAGCATAAACAGCTGGCAATAAGTCTGGTTTAACTCTCGCTTCAAAGCCAAGTGACTCTACATATCCAACCGCAGCTTTTACCAGTTTATTTGATTTATGGACCGGGTCGATGTTATAGTCTAAATCTATTGTATCTATCTCGATTCCAGCATCACGCAAATAGAGTGCAGCCTGAACCGAAAGTTCAGTTTCTTTCCACAGTCTGTTCCACATATCTCTAACCACAGGCACCACTTCTTTCTTATAGATTACATGGCAGCCTGATGAGGCAACGTGAAATACTAACGTTGTCGCATAAGTAGTTGTAATACCTTTAGTTTGGCTGTCACAGCCTAGGTACATTTTTACTTCATAATCCTTGTTCTTTTCAAGGTATTCTCTAGTGTATTCTGCTAGATCAAAATTTGTATTGCTAGCTAATTTCTTAAACTTCATCTCTCTAAAATAAAAAAGGAGGTCGCGAGACCTCCTTAAAGTTAAGTTAATCACGTCTTATTTTATCTATACAACTTACTTAGAGTCTTTAACCAGAACTCTTCCCATTTAGTTAGGTTGGAGCTCCATTGTTTTCTCTCGCTTGTATTGTCAAGCCATTTCCAGAGTGGTGTACTCAAGAAAAGGAAGTCCCAGTTAGTTACACTTAAGATCTTGCGGTCTGCTCCATTCGGCAATCTAAACTCAAATGCTAATAAGGCGTATGGTCGAAAGTCCTTTGTGAATTCAAAGAACGTGAAGCCGATACATGCATCTCCATCATGTAAGAAAATATCTAATAGGTTAAACTTAAGATTAACCTTGCGCAACTTCCATTCTAGTTTTCTTAGTATTTTATTCATCTTTAAATCTTTTATCTGAGATATTACCGATTTGTTGGTAAGCTTCCCATAGATGTTGTATAGCCTTATCTATGTTTTGTTTAACTTCTGGCTCTAATTTAATTGCCGGATGTTGCATCAAATGGTCTTCACAGTTGCATGCGATCACATGTAACCTATCTAGAGCCTCATGATAATGAAACTCGTCTAAATTCTTCTTGATCTCCTCGTTTGCCATTAGTAACCTGGATTATATTCCTTTCTTAAGAGTAAGATTACATCTTGTGCATCTTTCACTGCGTCGTGCGCAACCTCTTCTGGTAAACCAGCTCTCTTCTTACAAAGTCCTAATCCCGGCAAGCTCTCGTCCTCTTTCCATTCAGTATAGATTATGCTTGGGTCTAAAATACGCTGACGTACTTTGATTAGCTGTTTCCAGCGAGGCATCTTCTCTAAGAACTTAAGGTCAAACGTGCCGAAGTTTTTACCAGCCGCTGTGATATGGATCGGCTTAGTCTTGTTAGTAATCATAGGCAACATTTTACCGTTCTCCATCTTAGCATAACCACCAGAATTTATATCGTTAAACTCTACAAAACCATTTTCAGCTAACCAGTAATAAAAGGCTTCAACGATCTCTTCTTTCTTATAGAACTTCATGCCAGTCATCTGCACGATGTCATTCTTCTCATCTTGATCCTGTGCTGTTTGATACTGCACGATCGTCTGAAGCAGGTCTCTGTTCAGATTGATAGCATAAGGATCGCCTTCAATTCTGTTTGGCAAAACTACGCCGTGGAATGTTGGCAGATCTGCTAGTGGTTTAATATCGTTGGTGTCTTCAATAACTGCACCGATACTTAAGACTTGACATTTCTCTGGGTCTAATCCAGTTGTCTCTATGTCTATGCTTATGTACTTCATAAAAATTCTATTTCGTTTGTTACTGGGTCCCAGTCTACTGTGATTGGTTCATTTACTTGTACGTACCTTTCATTTAGTACAGCTGCGTTGATAAAATGCGTACCTTCATGAAACTTATAGCCATAGCCGCCGTGAATGTGACCAAACACGTGGATCTTTGGCTTAATCTTATCTACTCGAACCCTTAGGATCTCACAGCCTAGATCACCTTCATTATATGGAGGTCCACTTATGTCTAAATGTCCTTGTGGAGGCCCGTGAGTTACTAAGATGTCAACATCTTCTGGTATATCATTCCAAACTTTGGCCAACTCTTCACCACATCTGGGTAGATTAAAAGCCCAATGATAAAATTCAGGCTGCCAAGGACTGCCATAGATCTTAACCATTTCATCCGGAAAAAGACCATACTCAAAAACATTGTCCTGCATATAGTCAACTCCATATGAATTGACGATCTCAGCCACTTTTTCAGGTTCATCCTCAAACAGACGGTCGTGGTTTCCGGCAATAAAAGCGGAGACATCATAGTCTTGACCCTCAAACCACTTACAGAAGTCTGTGACTTCATACGCGCTATAACCGCTATTCATAATGTCTCCAGCATGAATTAGGAGGTCTCCACCCGGCAGATCTAGCTGTCGGTGTTTGGTGTGCGTGTCGGAAATAAATGTTATTCTCATCTTAGTCTTTTTATGCTGATCTTAGGTTTTGTTTCTACATTAAACTATCTGGTATGTAGAGAATCGTTGGGTTCTTTTTTTAATTAAGTTCTGTGTTGGCACTTGTCATACACTCGTCCGTTATGCACCATTTTTAGGCTTATGTCTTTTATCCAAAAACAATTTACCTAAATCCTTTTCAATGCTTTGTGCATCCCTCCAACCTTCATTGTATTCGTAGATTATTTGTAGAATTTGTTTTTGTCTTGTGGTGCAACTAAGTTTTTTAATTTCTTCATTCATTATTTTAAGTATTAAACGGTGCATAACACCATATAAAATTCATTTCGTTCCTCAACGCATTTTATACAATACGTTAGCAACAATTAAAATTTTTCAATACATTCGCAGTTATCTGATTGGTAATATGCTGCATGATTGATAACATTAACTTCTTTGCTTCCGCATCGGTATAATTTGCAATCATCATGTTTCTCACAGCTAGTCATAATAGTAGCTACAATCAATAAGATGCCAAACCAACCCATTACTATAAGTGTTGGGATAATATTACTTTTCTTTATTTCCATATCTCTTTTTTAATTGTTTAAGCGTTTTAATTACTTCTTTATACTCACATACCAAATCCATTTGTTTAGCCGTTAAAGCTACTCCTAAATCGCTGTGAGCTGTTAATTCTTTTGCTCCTTGTCGTTCTAATTCTTCTTTTACTATCATCCCTTCTGCAATGATAAGTGGAATATTTTGTTTTAGCATTTTTTTTAATTATAGTGTAAATATAAACAAAAAAGGCCAAACAAAAAAATGTTTGGCCAATTATTTTACAAAAAGTTATTAACAGTCCTCTTCAGATTCACCATTCCACTGGTCATCCCAAAAAATCATATCTTCTCCCATCACGCCATTGATTTAGCTGCAACTTGTTTGGCATTAGCATGATTCTCTGTGATAAGCAACTCCACTATAACTGCTTCCGGGATCTCCTGCTCCTCTGATTCCTTCCAGGCTCTATATTGATCTTGATAGTCGCCTTGTATCACAATCTCGTACTTTTGACCGGTGTTGATGATCTCGTACCGAATCAGCATACAGAACGCGCTTGGAAACGTAACTGAGATTAAGTTAACTGTCTTCGCTTCTGTCTCTTTAACTTTTCCTTGAGCCTTTTTTAAGACCCAACTCCAGAAGCTGTAGCTTCTCTTTTTACCTTTCATTTTAAACTGCATATCACTAATCATTTAGAAATTTAAGTACTTTATCTTTAATACCGGATTGTTTAATTCCCTCAAAGTCTCTTGGCGTCCAAACAAAGTTTTCAAGACCCCAATCCTCTCGGTCAAATGGACCATAACTACTATTTTCAACATGAACGCCCATATGTAGGTCATCAATAGCAGCCCAATGAGTAACTTCTGGGTGGTCTCTTAACCAGCGCTTAATCTCAAAGTGTCTCTCTTGCTCTCGACTTTCGTTGCGACTCCATGGAAACTCTCCATGATCTTTAATAAGTCCATCTTCGAGCCAATTAGTGTAGTGGAATATCTCAGTGCCGTCAATTGGTCTCTTAATAATACCCTGAGCCTCGTAGTAATCACCCAATTCTTCAATGCTTGCATAGAGTCTCCAGTCCGAAGAGACTACAATCTCTGCTCCAGTTTCCTCTAGTATTGAGTTAAGTACCTTGACTGCCTTTGCATCGAAGTTATCGAATCGATACTCCAGTGGGATTTCTCGCATGCTCATTGAAAGCTTGAGACCTCCCCATTCTTTTTGTTTTTTGTGGCGAGAGCCCCAATTATTTGAGAGGCAGATTACGCCATCGTTATCTAAAAATATTACTTTCATTTCTTACTCCTTTCTTCGTTATGTTTATCACAGAGTGTAACTATCCAGCCACCATGTCGCATCTCGCCCGGTTCGCCACATTCCTCACAAACCTCGTAGCTCTTCTCTTCAGCCTCTCTAATTAGAGCCCAAACTTCTTCTGAAGCTCCGTTGATATAGAAACGCAGGCCACCAAACTTCTCTTTGACCTGACATATCTGACGGTCCCAGCCGGCAGCAATTGACTTCTCAATTAAGTCTTTGACTATACCATACCAGCCTGGGCCAATTGCAAAAAAGCCAGCCTCTTTGATCCTAGGTCGATCTGTGAAGTAGCCGTTCTCGAGACCACCAATCTCATCTAAGAAACTAGTGAAGTCTTCGTCTGTCATGTAGTAATTTTTCATCTTTAACTAAATTCAGTTGAACTACTTACTCTAAGACCATCAACCACAATGTCATAATAATCTTCCGGGTTACTCATCCAATGGTGGTGATTGGTCGTATCAAAATATTCTTTATCTGCGACTAAACCATCAGGTTCGCCCCAATTAAATGCCATATCTAAGAATTCTTGTGAGTCTATTTCTTCACCATACTCATCAACTACTCGTCCACTCAAAACAAATTTAATTAACTCTTCCCGATTAGAGTACCATTTGTTGTTGTGAAAGTTCCAGCAGAATTTCCAGCCCATGCTTCGCTTACCCAAGTGCACCGCAGTGCCATCTAAGAATTCATCCCATGGTGAAAGTTGTTCCCATTCATCTTTTGGGCAGTCAATGTAGCGATAGCCTCTTTCGATCATGGCCGGGTTCCACATGTCGACCTCTTGCAGCCTCATATTTAACTTTTGTTTGCGAGCATTTATCTCGTCGCTCTTCGGAACTCTTGTGTAATTTGTACCCATATTGGTTATATCTTATCGGTTTAAATAGTTTCTTATCTGTTCTACAGTCTCAGGTTCAGTTGTCGGGTCATTCCATTTTCGGTTAACACCGCTTGGATGTGGCACCTTAATGTGATCAATACTAAGTAAACGACACCATCTCGCTGGAAAATTGCCCAGACAGATTACTTTGTCGTAGAGTGCTACTTCATATCTGTTCTTTACAATATCGCTCTGTTTAGGTCGAGCTCCAGGCTGATCTGAGCAGTTTTGCCAGTCATATTCGGTCTCAACAACGCCACATTCAGCCAGCCATCGGTTTACTCTCTGCACTGACTTTGAGTTAGCTCGAGAACCAGCAAAGCCTGGTGAGATGCCTAGAACCAGAACTTTATTCTCTGGCACGTCGTGCCTATGTCTTGGTACTCTAATCTCCATCTAGCGCTCAATAAAGATGATCTCTTCTAGGTCAGCTCCGGCTTCAATGTCTAGGCCTCTTTCTTTAAGCATTGAGTCTAATATGCTACGTTCTCTAGTCAAGAAGACTGCCAACACGTAGCGCTCAATCTCGGGCCAACCGTCGTCGATCGGTGAGCAGTTTAAGAAGCCTAAATAATCTGGGCTGTTTTTATCGAACTGATAATCGGCAGCTACATCGTTCAAGATTCGGCGCATTATATCGCTCTGATCCTTAAAGGTCAGCTGACTAACCTTGTCTTTTGCTAAACTGCCGTTAATTGTATGGTTACCTGGCCTGAGTGTTTCAGACATAGCAGTTTTTCTGCGATTTTTTTGATTCTCTGGATTCCAGTTCTCACACAGGTCTCTTAAAGTATCGTCTGGTAATTCATAGAGCAAATCTTTGTTAAAAGAGATCTTATTCTCTCGTAAGAACTCTTCGGTCTTTACGATTAGCATTGCTCTGCGATTCATGTCTTCTAACAGAGTCTTTTCAAATTCGGTGAAATTATTCTTATCCATTGTTTTTTTATAGTTAATTGTGTCGTATTATGAAAGTATTGATAAGTTATCTAATTGATTAAGAGATTCCGAAAAATCCACACCAGCAATCTTAGTACAAACATAAGGCTTGTCCCATTTACCAATATGTACCCAAGTATAATAATCTGGAATCATTCCATAATCGCCGTCTTCAGTAGAAGCTCCTTTACCCTCGTTTAAAATAGGCATAATAATATCCATAATATCTGCGATTGCTGGATTACTTTCATACTCTTCAGTATCTCTATTCCATGTTTCTGCTCTATAGTCATGATATGGGTTAAGTTGTGAATATTCAGTTCCAAAGTCCGAAGGACCTCTCATGATTGCAACTTTAATCCCACTATAATGTTCAGTAGTGATTGATAGTTTAAATTCTGGAAGCGCTTTCTTAAGTGCTTCTCTTTTAGCTTTAACTTGTTCTTTTGTGATGTAAGGCATATGATTTATGTTTTAGTTTTAATTACAGTACTAATATAATAAAAAAGATTGACACTAAAAAACTTTTTGCAAACTTTTTTGAGCTTTTATGTGTTTACAGTCGCCTCTGTGGAAATTCTTAGCCGGGCAAGTACAATCCCAAGTTGAGCTGTTAAGCGAAACTGTATAAAATTTGCTCTTCTTCGAGGACTCAACTTGCCATTCTTTCTTAGCCATTTTAGGCTCTTCTGTGACGACCTTTTCTACAGATGGTATAGACGTCATATCAAACTCAATCTGATCTCTGGTTGTACCTGATGGCACTGGATGCCATCCTGGACAGACGTAAGTACCACTAAGTGTCTTTACAATTGCAAAAACAGCTCCATAGAATGGATCAGCTGGCAAGACTATCTTACTCATAGCTCTCCATTCTCGACCAAATACTCCATGTCTGAGATAGCCAACTCACATTCATGAGCTTCACTACCACCATCTTCGATCTCGTCAACTGCAAGTTGATAGAGTTCCATTAGTTCTTCTTTGTGCTCTGGATGGTTAGCCATCAACTGCACCGTCATCTGTTTAAGTCTGTCTAAGTTCATTGTTCTTATTATTGATTTACAGTGTAAATATAATAAAAAAGCCTGACATAAAAAAATGTCAGGCCAACTTTTTTGCAATTTTTTGCAACTTTTTTAGTTATCAAACCAAAATACTACTCTAACCTCATTTTCACCATCATCTTCGAGGGCCTTCATCGAGGCTAGGAGTGCCTGATACTCTACTGGAGGTTTAGTGACGTCTTCTCCCCAATCTAAAGTTGCATGTACTTTATAACGTTTGAAAGCCTCTTCCAGTTCTTCAATGCTCATCCAAGAGTGTGAGTGCCATTCTGGGTGTTCGACCCATGATGGCACACCATTCTGGTCGTTCTCGATCTTACAGCCATAACCCTCCCATTTCTTTGCAGTCTCTAGATTTGTACAGCCGTTCTCAAAGTCAGTTTCAACACAATCTTTGCTAATATAGCACCAATTAGCATCTCGGCTCGACCAGCCCATCTCTTCACGATCTAATTTACCTTTAGGCTCAAATGAGTCTCCATATTTACCTCTAACTCCCGCTAATATTCCAAATAGAGTGTAGTTTCTACCCGGATTTGTATGGTTTCCATAAGAGTACCAATAGGGTTTACGACCTCCTGTCTTGTCTTCTTGAGCCCGCTTCTTGTTTCGGTACTCAACAAACATGTGTATATCTGCTCCCATATCTTTTATATAATTTTATCTTTAAAAGTTTCTTTCCACTTAAACCAAGGCTGGGTTTCTGGATCTACGGCAACCAGGGCCTGCCACCAGACAAAAAGTTTATGGTCATTCAAGCTGTCATACTTTTCGATTAAGGCCTGGTTTTCATCGATCTCAGATTTATAGCGCTCAATCATGTGAATCATGTCTTCATTGTCAGCCTCTAGCTGAAGGACCCTGTCTCTGGCCTCTGTTGAGATAATACCAAGCATTGCCAAGTTTAGGATGGATTCCTTCAAGGTAAGAATCTCGTCAAGGTTTCTATTAACCACCGGTACAAGCTCATTATGTTCATTCTTGGCCCTTTTTAACGCACTCTTGAATCGATCATAGTTTCCTTGTAACTCAGGATCGTTTACCACTTCTTCAAAGGCCTTCTTTAAAGCCTCTACTGGGTTGTGTTTCTTTTTACTCATAGATTGTAATTTTAAGTCCATCAAAATATTCTATGTAATATGCGTCGTGAGGATCTCCCCCGGGTTCAGTTCTAGTCTTTGTAAGATCCGACATTGCGACCTTATCCATATCGACATCACCCTTAATATGACCCGACTTCATTAGATGTCTTACTAAAATGTCCTTGACTTCATTGGGATTTAACCTAAATTCTTGTGTTGTATTTGTTTTCATCTTATTTGAATTCTACAATGTTAGGGTACTCACTTAAAAAACCAATACGAAAACCGATTGTGGTAAATTCATATGTGCTGTCAGGTTTGATCTTACCATACCAGTCACTTGAGTTAAAGTTACCATACAATAGTTCGTCTTCTAGTTTAAAAGTGCCAGCCTCCGTATAAATGAGGTAGTAAGATTCGATGCTCTCACCACTCTTTTTGACAATGCGTTCCTTGTCGGTTACAGCGGTCTTAACAGTTTCTTTGTTGGTAAAACTGGCTATCTCAAAGCCAATAATTGCGATTGCTACGATGGCCACTAGGCCAATAATTCCTTTGTTCATGTTGATTTATTTTAACGTTTAAGCTTCTGCAAAATAATATCCTAATGGCATATAATCATTATTGTAGCTGTTTGCTGACTTCATATACCATTCACCATCTGGTGTGATTAAGTAGCCATACTCTTCAATGTCGCTCTCAAAGAAAGCATCCATCGACTCATCAAATCTAGGGTCTCTGTACTCTTCACCGCGATCTCGGCAGTATGCTTCAGTGTGATCTGGTGATTTACCTAAAGATGAAATATCACCAAGTTCAATTAGCCCTTGTGCCATCTCATAGTCATAGTTGTCTAATAGGAGTTGGCCGTTGTTTTCTGGGTAGCCATCCCAGTGACAGTAGATTGATTCCACTGTGCCATTTTCTTTTACGATTCCGATTCTGCTACGTGTTGCCATTGTGCTTGTTTTTTAATTATAGTACTAATATAAGCAAAAAACCCGAGACTAAAAAATCTCGCGTTAATTATTTTTAAAATTTAATTAGCCTTTAGATTGGATTAATAACATTATAGCGTTGATTTGACCTCGATCTTGCCATCCCAAAACATCATCATTATGATCTTCAGGGAAGAATTCACGTGTAAACTCACCATCAGGAGCAAATACTGCTACCTCAAATGAAGCAAAGTCATCAGGACTATCCTTATCTTCACGTGGTGTACTGTAAGCCAACCCACCTGCGATTACACTAATTGAAAATCCATTGTCAAAGTCTGTTCGGCTGTTAATACCACCAGTATGGATTCTCTTTTTACTGAATACTAAATCTTTAAATGTTTTCATATTGTTTGTTTTTAATTACAGTGTAAATATAAACAAAAAGATTGACACTAGAAAACTTTTTTGCAATTATTTTGTTAAAAATCTCGGCCATTTTCATAGATTGCCTTAACCACAGGAAACCTTAACGAGTACTCGCCGTTCTTGTTCTGACTCTCTTCAAAGTATTGTACCGTGATCGTCTTGTTCAGAATACGCTCAGGGTTGCTGTGATACATTCTACGCTGTTCGTGGTTGAAACCACTGCCTACTCGAACCTGGTTGCCACGGTGTTCCACAATCACGTGACTGAGCATCTCTTCTTCTACCTCTTGACCGTCGACTACAACTCGGTGTAGATCACTCTCAACTGCAACTACGGTATATTCAGCATCATGGAATTTCTTAACCTTTAAGACATCCGTGCTGCGTTTGCCTTGGTAGACCACATCTTTACGTAGCATTAGGCCTTCCCAGCCAGATTTGCTAGCGAGATCCACGTAGTCTTGTAGATCTTGGTCAGATTCAACTCTGATCTGCGCCACATGTTCGATAATACCAGCAGTGTCATAAGTATCAACAAAGAGCTCGAGCTCTTCTTGGCGCTCTGAAAAGGTACGCTCTGAGGTACAGCTCTCGAATTCATCTTGGTGTAAAATATCAAAGGCCAAGAACTTTGGATTCTGAATTGTGTGGTCCTTACGCTTGATCTCCTTCATAATGCCTTGAAAGTTCTCGTTGCCCTCTGCGTCTACCATACAGATCTCACCGTCTAGTACAATCTTACGTAGACCATATGGCTCAAGTGCTTTACGCACGTTGTCTAGGGTTTCAAACTCTTTACCTTGGCGGCTGTAGAAATTGATGGCACCAGTCTCGTCGATTACACAGACACAACGTACTCCATCCAATTTACGGCTCATATACCAACCATCGTTCCAGTTTACTTTCTTCTGAGTCTTCTCATCATAAGCCTTAGCCAAGGCCACATCAAAGGTTGGGATTAAGCCTGGTACAATCTTGTTAATCATTGAGGTTGTCGAACGCGTCTTTAGATTACGGTCTAGAATGTTCCAGATTAGATCTGCATGGCGCGGATTAGCACTCACGAAGCCATTCACGGCTGCAATTGCTGTGTGGCCTGTGATGAACCTGGTTGCAAGGTCATCTAAGAGTGTAAATATATCTTTGTAACCATAGCTGATGAGCTCAGAACGCTTCTTACAGTTGTCTGAGGTTACATAGAACTGTTTAGTTGGGTGATAGACATATCTCAACATCTTCATCACTTCTACGTCGGTGCTAAAGTGCTTGATTACGTTAAGCTTGTCTGAGTTTGAGTTGGTTAGATTAGAAGCATCTACAAACTCTTGTACCTTGTCTAATACTGTCATCTTTATTTGTCTTTAATCCTTAAATATTTTTGGCCGGCTTCAGTCTCTCTAACCTCGCCTTGTTTTACCAGGCCTTGAAAGAAAGCCTTGTTCTGGTTGGCAATAATTGCCAAAGTTTGTTCCATAAATATTATCATCGCTCTAAGATTACAAAGTTACCGAATTCACGATCAAAGACTTGGATTAAGTGTTCATAATCACCGGACATCATATCATCTTCAATTGGTTGGTGTGGTATTCCTAATTGCTTAGCAAATTTTCTAGCCATTCCTAAAAGTGCGAATGCATTTCCATCTGGACCTGTTAGGTCAATTACAATCTCTGATTGTGGTTGTTTTTCTCTTATCATTATGCGAATTTTTTACGTAGTTCTAAGATTTCTTCACGAGATTCAAAGCCAATGATGTGAAAGACCTCGTTGCCCTCGCCAAAGTTTGGCATTACAAACTCAGCGTCGATTAGTTCGTCCCAGATCTCTGCTAACCAGTAGTTTTCAAAGTTATCAGCGTTCTTTAACATATCAGCCTTCATACTGGCTAAGTTATAACCTTCACCATAACCATAAGGATTAATAATCTTTGCTAGCTTATTAGCAGTGGCTTCATCTTGAAGTGTGTTGATTGCAGACTTAGTCTCTTTAATCATATGAGCTCTGATATTGTCATTATAGTCATACATCTCTTGTGACCAAGGTTTTGTAATTTCAATGCCGTGCTTGTAGATCTTTGGTATTTTTGTCATGTCTTTGTTTTTAAGTACAGTGTAAATATAATAAAAAAGCCTGACATAAAAAAATGTCAGGCCAATTATTTTGCAAAAAGTTATTAACAATCTTAGTCTTCGTTCTCCTCTAAGAACTCTTTTGGAGTCTTAGCATTCTCTTTCTTCTCCTTCTGGATCGCATTAACCATATAGCCCGCGATTGCAAACTCTACACCAGCCCATAGTACAATATCTGAAGCTGTCAAAGAGTTGATGTTCTTAGTTAAGAAATAGATCATACCCCATTGGCCAACAATAAATGCTATCCCAGACTCAATTCTTTTCTTTGAGAAGAAAGAATCTTCACCGCTATATAAGCTTCTAATTTCACGGATGAACCATTTAATGTTCTCCCAGCCAAAAAACCATTTTGATTTCATATAAGTAGATCGTCTATTTCTACTATATATCCTAGCTGAGCCCTTCTTTATGCTAATTCCTCAAGCTGACTTACTAGTTCAAGTCCAATTTTAACCTGAGCCTCGTTGGTTGAGCCACCGATATGTGGTGTTGCAATCACTCTTGAATTGTTTAAGAGTCTACGATCTGGCTCAGGTTCATTCGTGAAAACATCCAGACATGCTCCGGCAAGTTGCTTTTCTTTGATAGCATTAAGTAGATCTTCTTCGTTGACACAGCCACCACGAGAAGTGTTAATCACAACAGCACTTGGTTTTGTCATCTCAAAATCAGCAGCCTTAAGCACTTCAGCTTTGCCACCAATATGTACTGTAATAAAGTCAGACTCGATCAAGAGTGTCTCCATTGAAGTTGACCATTTACAGTCTACATTCGGATCATATACTAAAATATCCATACCGTTTGCTTCAGCTAGCTTGGCCACCGTTTGACCTATATTGCCAAAGCCAATAACACCTAGAGTTTTACCTTGGACTTCATACGAGATTCTTGAGATGCCTTTTTTAACATCATTGAACGCAGCGTTGCTCATCATGTAGTTTGCCGGCCCTACTCTACGACTCCAGTCATAGATGTAAGTCATCACCAGTTCAGCCACTGATCTTGAACTTGCTTTTGGTGTGTTAAAGACATGTCGACCCTGCTCTTGAGCATGGTCGACGTCGATATTATCTAGGCCCACACCAGCACGGCCAATATACTTTAAATTAGGACAGTTCTTGATTAGATCTTCTCTAACTTTAGTCGCTGAGCGTACAAAGAGTGCTTCAATCTCATTCTCATTAATCCAGACTGCCAAGTCTTTCTGCTCAACATGTTCTGTGAAGACCTTATGTCCTAGCTCTTCTAATTTATTAATTGCCAGTTCATGTAAACCATCATTTGCAAGTATATTCATCTTTAAAGTTGTTTAACTGTTTTATGCTAAATTTAGACAAAGTTTCAAACATAAAAAAGGAGAGCCAGTTTACCGAACCGAACTCTCCTTGCCGCCTCGCCGTCGTGAGGCCCTGAATTTAGTTTGATTTTCACAGGGAACCGGTTTCCCACTAGAACATTTTTAGGGTAAATCGGCAGTCATTGCTCACTCTGCCTACTAACCAAGCATCTACGTCTTTTGTTTATAGGGACAATTGTGACGCTCTGCTCTGGAGCCATTCCTAAACCCTCGGTAAAATTCTATTCACAGCTTTTGTGTATTACTGTTTCAAGAACCGTTCTTTATATAACCAATTAAGGTTATGTTTCAAGACATATTGGTATAAATTGCAGTCCAGACGGGACTCGAACCCGCGACCTCCGCCGTGACAGGGCGGCACTCTAACCAGCTGAGCTACTGGACTGTTTAGCAGAGGAGGAGGGATTCGAACCCCCGGTACGTTGCCGTACGTCGGTTTTCAAGACCGATCCATTCGACCGCTCTGGCACTCCTCTGTGTTGAGACTTATATCTCATTGGTTGCGGGAGACGGACTCGAACCGCCGACCTCGAGCTTATGAGGCTCGCGAGCTACCAACTGCTACCACCCCGCTATATGTGAGCCTCAAGAGGGATTCGAACCCACGACCTGCTGATTACAAATCAGCTGCTCTGGCCAACTGAGCTATTGAGGCAAATGGGGACTTAAATCCTAGTCTTATGCTAACTAGTATTCCAGCTGCTCGATTATAGTCCCTATTTTTTTAACTACCGTTTCCGGGTTTGTTTATGACTTACTTTCTAGATCTTCTATTCTATGCGAAAGTAGATCTACAAACGCTGTATTGTCATTAAATCTAGCGTTTATATCGGCAATATGTTTAGCAGTGCCGTCTGCCATTTTGTCCGTTCTTGAATCAATGTAAGAATAAATCTTATCCACATCTTCATCGTGTTTACTGTGTAGCTGATCTATATATTCATATAGCCTATTATCAACCTCTTCTAGTTCTCGTTCTACCATGTCTATTCGACCATGTAGTTCTTGTGTTACGTCGTCTATCCGATCATCGATCATCAAGGCAACTGTCTTCTTCATCCCAAACACTCTCACAACAGCTGCGACTGCAACCACTGAAAGAACACCTAGAACAAATGTAATTAATTGTTCCATAATTTTATCGTTTTGTTTATGGAAACGGTAGTTAGTGGAGGTAGAGGGATTCGAACCCACGACCCCTTGCGTGCAAGGCAAGTGCTCTAGCCAACTGAGCTATACCCCCAAATATAACAGGATGCTGCTTGTTTACTTCCTAATTGTATAAGTTAAATTTGCTGGAAGCATCCTTAAAAAGACCAGAGTGCGTAAACGTGTTTGAATAAAAGTCAAATGTTTGTAAATTTGCTGTAAGCACTCTTACTGTTTCTTAATATACCAATATGTCAAAGAGCTATTGTTTTAATAACGTTGATTATATAACATTCTTAATTCTTTGTTTCATTTGAGGCGAAGGTTGGATTCGAACCAACGAATAACGGGGTTGCAATCCGCTCCCTTAGACCACTTGGGTACTTCGCCAAAAAAGAAGAGGCTCTGGGTCTTACAGGGTTACTGGTCAGCCTGATTTTACCTATACTTAATCTTAACCCTTTTTCAGTATAGTCACCCTTATCAGTGGTGTGCTAACTACAGCTTGAACTGCCTCTCCTTTGGGTGAAAGACGGGTTACGATCCCGCTACCTCCTGAACCACAATCAGGCGCTCTACCAAATGAGCTACAATCACCATATTGGTTGCGGGACCGGGACTTGAACCCGGAACTTCGGCTTATGAGACCGACGAGATAACCAATTTCTACACATCCCGCAATATTGGTTGGAATGGGCGGACTCGAACCGCCGACCACATGCGTATCAGGCAAGTGCTCTAACCAACTGAGCTACATTCCAATTTAGTCGGGATAACAGGGCTCGAACCTGTGACCCCCGCGTCCCAAACGCGGTGCGCTACCAACTGCGCCACATCCCGAAAATGCGTAGGTAGAGTCATCGGGCTGGTTCCCTGTACTCGCATCATGCATTAGTTTATCTGCACCCTATTGGGCTACCTACTGATACCACTTTTATTACTACCTCCTCCTACTAACTGATCAGGCGTTGGGACTCGGGTTCACTACTAAGGTATTTGTGGTACCTCCCAGGATCGAACTGGGGACACCAGGATTTTCAGTCCTGTGCTCTACCATCTGAGCTAAGGTACCAAATTGTACACTTAAAAGGATTCGAACCCTTATCTCTCGGTCCGTAGCCGAGTGTTCTATCCAGTTGAACTATAAGTGCATTTGTGGGGCCTGGTGGACTCGAACCACTCCTAATTAAAGACGAGATTTACAGTCTCGCTGCCGTATCCAAACGACTTTCAGTCCCCATATTGTGATCAGGGCAGGACTCGAACCTGCAAGCTCTATATCAGACGTCATAAATAGAGCAGGGATGTCCCCGTGTTTACCAATTTCACCACCCGATCCAACCAGCGTCGACTCTGGTTGTTTGTGCTCTCTGCAAGATTCGAACTTGCGACATCTAGTGTGTAAAACTAGCGCTCTGAACCAACTGAGCTAAGAGAGCAATTTGGGAATTACCTACGATAGTAGCACCCGTCTCAAGGTGGAGACCTACTATCGGACAGAATTGAACTGCCATTTAACCAGTATCGGTATATTCCCATTGTACCCAAGGAGAGACTCGAACTCTCAAACCATAATGGCGCTAGATCCTAAATCTAGTGTGTCTACCAATTCCACCACTCGGGCATAAGAGAGCTTTTTCTTTAAAACTATATCCGATAGCTACGTTATAGATAACGCGGTAGGTTATTTCAGCTCTAACCTCACATTTTGATGGGCTCATCGATTAGGTGTTTCACTAACCAGCACTTCTGATGCAGAACAGCTTGTGACCCCGGTGGGACTCGAACCCACGGCCTTCCGATTAAAAGTCGGAAGCTCTAAACCAACTGAGCTACGAGGTCAAATAGTTGCGATTGAGGAATCGAACCTCGGAGGGGAGCTACCCAATACAGCTCATGAGACTGTCTCTGTACCACCATCGCAATATAGTTGTCCCGCAAGGATTCGAACCTCGATTCTCTGGACCAAAACCAGATGTGCTGCCTTTACACCACAGGACAATTTTGTAGGCCTTGCACCTACTCGGGAGCATCTATATCCCTCCAAATATTAAAAGAGCCGGTCTCTTTAAGACTTACTTAAGCATATCGGCTGGGCCGTTAGACCAGCTTTCAAATCAGAAGTAATATCTGCATTTTCTTAATTTTACCAATATGTCAAAGAACCATTTTGTTTATTGCAGTGCAAATATAATAAGAATATTTGACACTGAAAAACTTTCTTGCAACTTTTTTCAAAGTTTTTTGCACGCCTGTAAGGAATCGAACCCTACCCACGAGGTTTTGGAGACCTGTGCGGCACCTTGCCTGTCAGACGTATGTTAAAGAACTCTGCGGAAGATGGAGGATTCGAACCTCCGAGCCCCTTTCGGGACCAACTCCTTAGCAGGGAGCCACAATCGACCACTCTGTCAATCTTCCAAAATGAAAAAGGGCCTCAATCTTGCGATGAGGCCCTTATTTCTAAGTTATATTATATGTTCTATCTACTTAAGTTCATACAATATTCGGGCCTCTGAGCTCACATGGCTTAATCGCCTGTGACCATCCAAAATCGACCATATATGTATGACTGCGTTTCATTGAACTTAGTTTTTCTTGTTATTTGTTAGGTATATATCAGCTCACTTGCTAAAAGTTTCAACCTTTTTGAAAATTAGTACTCAAGGAGGGACTCGAACCCTCAAGCCTTGCGGCACTGGTTCCTAAGACCAGCGTGTCTACCAATTCCACCACTTGAGCATATTGTGGGCCCTGCAGGGCTCGAACCTGCGACCTACTGATTATGAGTCAGTTGCTCTAACCAACTGAGCTAAGAGCCCTCAATTCTAGTTAATGACAAATGCCGTTACCACTATTCCTATTAAGACCAGTATAACTGATAACATTGCTAGATTCTCAGAGTCTTTGACCTGACTTAATCTCTTACCTTGGTTTTCGTTTAACATTTTCATAATCATTTAGTGATCGCGACAGGATTCGAACCTGTGACCGTCTGCTTAGAAGGCAGATGCTCTATCCAGCTGAGCTACGCGACCATTCATTTAACAGTCTTTATATGAATAAAGAGTCTGTTTGTTTCTTTGTAGTCGAGGCGGGAATCGAACCCGCACGAGCATTACTGCCCATCAGATTTTAAGTCTGACGTGTCTACCTATTCCACCACTCGACCAAAGTGCCTAGATTTCGTTCTAGGCTGACGTGATCTATCAAGTCCTTGACTTTAATAGATCAGCAGCACTTATGCCGCTAATGCAAAGTTGTCGTTTGCGTACGCCAATCGTCTCTTCCTATCGCTATCAACCATTGTCAAAAGCCGGTCACCCCCATATTTTGGTAATATGTAAAAGAACTTGTGGAGGTGGCGGGATTCGAACCCGCGTCCAACAGTCTGCCAATAAGCGTCATTGACAATCAACTTGCTCCCCCACCTGGACTCGAACCAGGGACCTACTGATTAACAGTCAGCCGCTCTAACCAACTGAGCTATGGAGGAATATTGTAGTCCGTACGGGAATCGAACCCGTGTCTTCACCGTGAAAGGGTGATGTCCTGACCCCTAGACGAACGGACCATTATGTAAAAGAACGTTTTTGTTACAGTGCAAATATAACAAATAAGTTTGACACTAAAAACTTTTTTTGACTTTTTTTGCAAAAAAAAGGGCCTCAATTTCTTGAAGCCCTCTGGTTAGTTGGTGTCTTATCTGAGTTTATCGAATAAGAGGGCTTCCAAGACTAGGTTCTAGTCTTCTTAAATTCAGCTCTATGTTATTCAATAATTTCATTTGTGATAGTATATATCGTTAACTTTTTAAAAGTTTCAACTTTATTCGCCCATCGCTCTTTGGATTAGAACTTTTCCGCGACGTACTCTATTCTTTACAGTCTGTAGAGATACGTTGTATTTCTCTGCAATGTCTTCGTACTTCATATTGTGAAATAGACGATCTTGCATAATCTCACGGTACATTGGCTTAAGGCTGTTAATACACTCAATTGCACTTTCGTAACGATTTTGTAAATACTCATCTTCTTCGTAGAAGTCTGCTTCAGTCATGCGCTCTTCTGAGTCTAAGAGTAAATTGTCGGCCATGTTTGTTGTATGGTTGCCTTCAGTTACTTCGATCCCATAATCTCGCATTGCATCTAGACTGTACTTACGATTACGCTTACGAATATGACTTAGACATTCGTTGAATGCTATCTTGTAAAGCCATGTAGTTACTTGATACTCTGGTTTGTACTGATCTATCTTAGTCCAAAGCTTAGTCAGAGTATTAGCTAAGACATCGCCAGTTGCTTCTGAGTCTTTAATGATGTTAAAGATATAAGACTTAAGTCCTGGCTTTACCTTCTTGTAAAGTACATTGTAGTCTTTTTCACTGCGTGAAGCATAAAAGTTCTCTGCTAATTCTCTGTAGCTTAAATCGGATGTTTTTGACATATATTTTTTCTTTGTGTGATAATTATAGTACTAATATAATAAAAAAGATTGACACTAGAAAACTTTTTTGCAAAAAAGTTGCAAAAAGTTTAGATGTCGTAAAAGATCTGTAAAGTCTTCTCTAGATCCTGTGGCTTAAAACCCCAGAGATCAGTAGAAACGTTAATGCGCTTCTTCTTTGGGTCACTCTTGAATTGCTTCTGCGGGTGACCTATGATTGAGTAGTAACCTTTCTGTTTGCCGGGCCAGGCTTCCATTGGCCAGTAACTTAGATTAGCCTTCATCATTTCAAGCGGCATAATTCGGTTAATCACCTTAACACCATCTCTTAGTAGACCTTTTCTAGCCAAGATCATTACAGCATCATCGTATTCTGCTGGCAGTAACCAAATGTTACCGTTAAGTCGATCTAAGGCCTCTTGTGCTGTCTTTGGATCCCAGGCAAAGTTACCTAAGTGATAGACAAGATCACCTGGAGAGACGACATTATTCCACTCTCTGATTAGAGCGTCGGTCATCTCATCTACATTCTCGAAAGGTCTCTTATAAGTTTTAATAGCAGCTGGACGACCCAGCTGCATATTTGAAGTTACAAATCTCTTCATTAAGCTACAATAAATTTGATGTTGTATCTGTTCCAAAGCTCTTCGATAAACTCACTCTCGTTTACGCTATCAACCGAGTTTTGGATTCTCTTGTCTTCTGTTGTATCAATAAAGAGGTAGATTACAAAGTCATAATGTGTTGCATAGATCATTGACTGACCGATACCGCTACGCAGTTCTGAACCTTTACCGCCACGCTTGAACTCAATTGCAATGCGTAGCCCGTTCATCTCGAGTACCATGTCTGGTCTGTTTTGAGTACCCATGAAAAGAATGTTGTTGACTGTAGTCTTAACATTACCTTCCCATTTCAAGGCCTCTTTTACGCGCTCTTTTGCAGTGGTTTTATCTAACTCTTTTGTCTCAACAAGATGTGTTGTCAAGTTCTCTATCAAATGTGGATAGATGAACTGCTTGATCTTGTCCTCACTCTGTCTGCGATAATCGATTGTTTCGTAGATGTCATCGTGAGTAAGAACTCCCTGGATTAAATCCAGGAAGTCCAATCTTTTTCTGCTCTTACTCGATGTCTTCATTACACTCTATTTTCTAGAGTCGTTCTTTCTAACTCTGGTTCTACTTCTTCAGTGTTTTCAAGCTCAGCAATCTCTCTTTCGGTTGCATCTAGTTCTGCGTGCATCTCTGAGATCTCCTTGTTCATCTCACCAAGTACTGACATTGCGTTGGTTACTGTCTCACCAACGTTGGTTAACATTGTGATAAAACGGCGTGCTGATTCAACACCAACGCCTTCTACGTTAAGAAGAGCTTGGTAAAGACCGTTAAGCTCGTGAGCTTTTAGTTTAATTACTGTAGCCTCTTCTTCAGAGCTGGTTAACTCTTTGTTCTGCTTCTTTAACTGATCGTAAAGAGCTACAACAACCGCAGCGTTTTGAGTCTTCCAGGTGAAGCCTTTGTTTAAGTGCTCCATAATTGTTTTAATCTGCTTACGATCGTCTAGTTCTATTTCAAATAGCCTTTCAGCAGACTGGGTTTGTAATTCGTCTAATTTTTCAATTAGCTCTGTTCTTTTTGTCTTGAGTGTTTCTAATGACATGTTTATTAAAATTTAAGATTCTTGATTTTATATATTCTTAAAAATCTGGGTTAGTAATGCGGATTTCAAAGTCGTTGAAGCCTTTAAACTGTTCGTCGTCTGCGAGTAAACGCCGTTCAACTGAATCATTTGGGTCTTCTCTCAGATTAAGTCTTTCAACTCTAGTCTTACGGTCAATATCTAAGTAGATCACCATACATTCTTTACGGTATTGTTCCGGTAAAATGTCTAGGCCATCTTTGCTCATAATCATAACTTCTGCGTGTGTGAAGTCTTCTTTAGTCTGGCCATAGTACCAGCCGTTAAAGTGCATGTATTCTACAAACTGATCTTTTTCGATCATCTGTTTAAAGGTGGCTTCGTCTGTAAAGCGATAATCAACACCATCTGTTTCAGATGGTCGAGGTGGCCTTGTAGTATGGCTAACACCTATCTTAAAACCCTTCTTCTTTAATCGAGTCTTAAGATAGTCTTTACCAGATGCTGCTTTGCCTACGAGTACTAATTTCATATTTGTATTATACGTTTAAGTTTAAAATTGTTTACGTTCTTTCATAAGCTTTTGGGTTCGGTAGCCCTGAATAGTAATCCCATTCTGATTCTAGATCTAACTTGTCCCAATGTGGGTCGTACCAAAAACGACGCCCAGTAGAGTCTATACGTTGACTCATCTCTTTGTTTCCATAACAGAGCATAAATTTACCAACTTGGCTCTCTTTGCCGAATGGATTATCCCAGTCTTTGATTGCGCCACCACCTCTTTGGTAGGCCAGCATCGGAATATCTCGACATAGCTCTAAGATCTTTGGGTAGCTTGTTAGTTGCTCTCTAGCTGGTAGAAATGGATTAACTTCAGCACGGTAGATGATCTCTGCTCTTAGATAATTACCAATGCCATTAAAGTACTTTTGGTCCATCAGGACTTCAAAGAGTGGCTTGTTAAATTTAGCCTTGGTCAGATTAGTCGTCACATTCAAGAAGAATTCTCTATAATCGGTAGTTGGATCCGGGCCACGCTTGTCTGACCAGCTCTCACCTGCATTCCAGTTACCGAAACGTCGCACGTCCACAAAAGACAATACGTGGCCGTCTGTGGCACCGAACTTTAAGTGTGCATGTTTATCTTCTTGGGCCTTTTGAGTTAGCCTGAAGTGCCCTGACATGCCCATACCCATCCGTATTGGATAGACTCTGTCTGAATTAAGGTCTTTAAGCTCTAGTAAGAGCTCTTTGCCTCGACTCTTCGCCTGAATTTCAAACTGATCGAAAGGCACAGAGACTTCTGCACCTTTATGGATCGGATTCTTTTCTATCCCACCAAAGACTCTGCCTTGTGTTGACTGATTAACGTAGTCTGCTGTCAGTTTAAGTTCTGCTAGTTCAGGCATAAGTTCTTATTTACCATGTTCTCAATTAGGTCTTCAAAGTCACCAGAGTAAACTTTAGCACCAACGTGCCAGTAGTCATACTCGGTTAAAGTGTGGTCTTGGTTGTAGGTCTTCCAGTCGTAGATTGTATAGATATTACCGTTCCACTTAAGGACCCATTCGTATTGAATCTTACCGTCGCCAGAATCTTCTGGTTTAAAGGTTGGTTCTCCTAAGACTTTGTAAAGGTCAGTAAATTTAATACCTCTCTTTAGATAGCCTTTAAGTGAAGTCCCAGTAGCTTCGTACCGGGCTTCATCTGCTGTTAATTTGATTAGTGCTTCCATTATGCGTACATGTTTACTAGATCAACTGGAAGTTTGTATGTCTTACCGTCAGAGCATTTAGCCAAGATTGGGTACTTTTTGCTACGTGGTTTAAGACCCACGATAGTAAATGTTTTACCGCTGCGTTGGAACTCTTGTCCAAGGTCCATGTTAATCCCAAGGATTGTCTTGTAGCGATTAAAATCAGTAGCCTCTTTTGACATTGTGATGCCACCTTCAGCAACTGTAGCTACTTGAACTTTAGTGGTAAAATTATCGCCAGTAAAGCGAGTGTTACCAAGTTTAACTTCTAGTCCGTATTTTTCAGCCACTTGCTTAATAACTGCTTCAAGTTCAGAGTTGATTTGACGGATGTTTTGACGGTTGAATGATGTTACTTTTTTCATTTTTGTTTTTGTTTATGTTTAACTTTCAATTACAGTATAAATATAAACAAAAAGATTGACATAAAAAAATCCTGTGGCAACTTTTTTGCACAAAGTTATTAACAATTACTGTTTTGTAACCGTCATGTGTCTAAAGAAGTACCACCAGCCATAGCCAAACATCTTACCCTTGATAGTATCAAGTACTTTCTGGTGATCTGCATTGAAATGGTTGCTAGCATCTTCCATATTGTCAAATTCACCTTCAACATGGTTGTATATTGTAACTCGATCAAATGTGCTCAGGTTTGCCAAAAGTCGTTCTCTGCTACTTTCTGCTAACTCTTTCCAGGGCACAATTATATTTGGACAGCTATAATCATTGAAGAGAATAGTCTTGTCGTGGTAAATTGTCTTAATCAGCACTTGGTCTGCATCAGATATGTCTGCAATAAGGCTTACTCGATCCACAGAGTCTAAGAATTTACAAGCTGAAATGGCCGATGTGTAATTGTAAAGATGGTCGTAGACTGGAATGTGGCCGGTTGGTTCCATGTTAGCATACTTGTTAATATAGTAACTTGCGTTCATGTTAAAATCAGCATATTCTTCAGCTGACATCCGGCCTGAATCTGAACCATCTCTGCGTACATAAGTATACATCCTTCTTGGTATATGTAGGTGTTTGCCTCGAGTCAGATTATAGAATGTAAACAGAGTGTCCGTTGAGGTTCTAGTATTCTTATTCATGTGCATAGCACTTTCGGTTGGTCTGCGCATACATCTAGCATGGCCATACATATTATAAGAAGATCTGTCTTTCCAGAGCTGGTTAACATCATTAGTAGAACGATAGTTAAACTCAGCAACATAATCTTTAGGTGGCTTGACAAAGAAGTACTGTTGTAATTGACCTTCAACATTGGTCATCGTTGAATCACTAAATACACTCATGGCATCTGGATATGCATCGAAGTGGTTGTGATACGTCTGTAGAATATTAGGGTCAATCAGATCATCCGAGTCTAGATCAAAATAGTAATCATAGTCTAGGTGTTGAAAGAAGTTCTGATAGAGATAGAGTTCTCGCTTCTCCTTCACATCATAGTACATAATTCTCGGGTCATTGACCTTTAAGATCTCATTCTTAAGCCAGGTTCTGTATTCTGGATCTGCACTAAAGTCATCGCCAATGATTAAAACCCAATTCTGGTAAGTCTGATTAAGTACATTCTTAACAGTAAGTTCAAAGTGTTCTTGTGGGTTATTATAGAATGATGTTACTAATAGAAATTTCTTATCTTGATTCATTTTTAACTTCTAATATTTTCATTAATACTTGGTCCGGCGATGGCTGACACTTAAACTCAGGGTAACCTTCGGCACATTCTGGTACATAATGGATTGAGTTGATAGTACCCCATTCTTTAACTGAGTACTTTGGCTCTGACGCACAAAAGATTTTACATTCACCGCCAATAAAGTGAAATTTATAATCTTGGCTTGAATTTCTCCAAGGTGCAAACTTTTTAGGGAGAATAGAAGAACCTATTGTAAAGATCTCTGAGTCTGTTGTTCCTGCAACATGTATTGGACCAGCATCAAAAGTAACTAAACCATATGAGCTATTGATTATATGCCAAAGTTCACTAATAGTACTACCATCTAAGTCACAGTAATCTAGATCTATACCTTCCAACTTGATAGTCTTCTTATCTAAATGACCATTAAATGTAGCCTCTTTATGGCTCATGCCAATAGTTACAATCTTAAAGTCTGTATGTTTCTTTACAAGGTCAACCATACGCTGCCACTTCTGAATATTCCATGTTCTTGAAGGCCAATTCTCAGTAACGTGAAAGACTAGATAGTTCTTGTCTATCTTACTAGCTCTTTCAGTAATTGGATCTGGAATAAACTCACATGTTAACTCTTCAGGATACAAATACATACCGACGCCCATTGCATGTAACTGACGAGCTTCAAAGTTATGTAGCTTTACTTCCATCGATTGATTATAGAAGTTATCACTACCTAGCCCATAATTAGTCTTCAGCCACTGGTTATATGTCTCAAAGATCTCTTTATATTCACCCGGCCATTCTTCATTATAAGGAATAATATTGTCTACATAAGGACTATTCTTAAAGATCTCTGGCATGTGTGTCATTACATCAACTTTATGGCCATATGTAAGTGCTACCTTTTTAATAGTAGGTGTTGAACATAATGTATCACCAAGTGCTGGACAAGAAACCTTGACCAGCACATTCTTATTGTTAGGTCCTAGTTCCATTATACAGTCTCTTGTATTTTCTCAAATTCATAGTTAGGCTTAATAATCTCGTTCAAGGCTCTGCCTTGTGAGTCTGCCATATTGAAAAGATTCCAGTCTGCTAATTCAACGTCTTTATAAAAGTAAGACGCATGGTTGAAATGTACAGTTAGAGTCTTATGCTCAACATTGTAAGCTGCTGACTTGACCGTAGATGAATCGTAATGTGAAATTGTGCTCGTTATCATATGTAAGTCTTTACAACTTATATAATCAACTTAGAGATTGTTTATCTTTCTTTGATCTTAATGCCTTGTGCCGTTAGAGTATCTTCTAACTCTTGGATCGCTCTAACGATACTACTAACGTCGATCTCTTGTGTATTTGCATTTCCACCGCCACCACCAGCTTGAGCTGCAGTTGCAGGTGCAGGTTTAGAAATAATGCCACTACTAACGAGTCCTGAAAGTTTATCCACAAGTTTAGAAGCAGCATTCGAGATGTTAGATGAAGCCTGATTGTTTGTATCTCCAGCTTCAGCAACAGTACCTTCAAAGTCTGCAATCATACTTGCTAATTCTTGAACTGCTAAGATCAGCTTATCTCCAAGTTGAGCAAGAGCATTATCCTTACCAACACTAGCAAGATAAGCAAGTGCATTAAACATATCAGTAGATGCCCTAATTGCCTCAACGTTCATACCTTTAGAGGCGATCGCAATCATACCATACGATTCAGCAACATGACGCATCGTGGCCTGTAATTTGTCTAAATATGTACTCATGCTATTAACTCCAAGCATTGCAAGTGTTTTTACATCCATTGGGACCAACACTGCATTAAATAGTTTTCCTATTTTTTCTACAGCTCCGTCAGAGAACAAAGCCGTAAACTTTAAAAATGCGCCTGAAATATCCATTAAGGGACTTGCAAGTTCTGTTAATTTTGGTGCGATTTCTGCTAGTTTTTCTAGAATATCAAGAGGTGATGTGGTATCAGCGCCAAATAGACCTGCAATACCATCAAGTAAGCCTCCGATTAATTTTCCTACTCCTCCAGCAACACTTGCACCTGCAGTTGCTCCGACGAAGACTAACCAGGCAACACCAAGTGCTGCTACGCCTACTGCAAGACTTAATAGATTTTCAACACCGAGCTCATTTTTAATTCTTGCGAATGCATCGATAATCGCATTGATCGGTGTCATCAAGGCATCTGTAAAGTTTTTCGAGATAGCACCTAAATCTGGCATAGCGCTTAAGATCCAGGCAACGGCTAATATACCTGCTGCGATTACAATTATACCTACAACACCGAGTAGAATACCAAGAGCTCCAACACCACTTGTTGCAATCAAGCCAATAATAAGTACTGGTATTGTAAATAATACCAATGCAAGTGCAACTCCCATTGACCAGTCCATTGGTGGCGCACTGTTAAAACTATCTGGCATCCATGTAAATATCCATGCTACACCAACTATTGCAAGTGCAACTACAACCATACCGATTGCTCCTTTTAGCATACCGCCGTAGCCAATTCCCATCTTGTCAAACAACATGGTCAGAACTGCAAATGAGACGCCAAACACTAAGATAGCTATACCTGAACTTTTAGACCATTCGATCGGAGGCGCGCTCCAAGTACCTTCTAAGAATGAGAATATCCAAGATACTGCACTGATGGTTACTGCAACTAGAATAGTCGCCAGAGCACCTTTAAACATATCATTGTAGCCAACTCTAAATTTAGCAAAGAGTACGGTAAGTATTGCAAACGGAGCTCCAAATGCTAAGAGTGCAATACCAGCTGTTTGTGTCCATTCTACTGGAGGCGCATTCCAAGTATTGCCTAACATACCGAATATGAATGAAATACCTACGATTGATGCTGCAATAGCCAACATCGCAGCTCCTCCTTTAGCAATATCTTTAAAGCCAACTCTTCTTGATTGTAGAGCTTTAGTCACAAGTGCATATGTAATACCAAACGCTAGGATTGATAGACCGGCAGTCAACGACCAAAGAGGTGGTGGTGCATTCCAAGTATTGCCTAACATACCGAATATGAATGAAATACCTACGATTGATGCTGCAATAGCCAGCATCGTAGCTCCTCCTTTAGCAATGTCTTTAAAGCCAACTCTTCTTGATTGTAGAGCTTTAGTAACTAGAGCATATGTAATTCCGAATGCAAGTATTGAAAGACCTGCTTTAAGTGACCATTCTGCAGGTGGTGTTTTATATATACCCGGTAAGAATGAAAAAGCTAACGATGTCGCAACTATTGCCGCTGCTACTCCAACGACAGCAACTGCACCTTTAGCAATATCTTTAAATCCTATTTTTCTTTTCTGAAGGGCTTTAGTAATCATCGCAAATCCAATACCAAACGCTAGGATTGATAGACCGGCCTTTAATGACCATTCTACAGGTGGTGTTTTATATGTACCCGGTAAGAATGAAAAAGCTAACGCTAGCGCAACTATTGCGGCTGCTACTCCAACGACAGCAACTGCACCTTTAGCAATATCTTTAAATCCTATTTTTCTATCTTGCAGGGCTTTAGTAATCATTGCAAATCCAATACCAAACGCTAGGAGTGATAGACTGACAGTTAATGCCCAGTCAACAGGCGGTGCTGTGCGCGTATTTCCAAGGGCTTGAAATATGTATGAAATTGCTACAATTGAAACTGCAATTCCAACCATTGCAACTGTTCCCTTAGCAATGTCTTTAAAACCTACCCTTGCTTTTGAAAGAGCCCTAGTAACTAATGCGAATGTTACTCCAAACGCTAAGATTGATAAACCAGCAGTAAGAGACCACGTAGGATCTGGTGCATTTTTATCGGTTAATCCAGCTGGAAGTGCTTTAAATACAAGGGCAGTTGCTACAATACCCAGTGCAATTGCTGGAATTATGAGTGCTGAGACTAAAACATCTTTATAACTCATTTTTGCAGGTCTTCCGCCCTTAAATAGTCCCTTACTTACCTTTCCCTTCATCAGGTTTGAAACGACACCCAACACTGTTCCAAATATTAGTACTCCAAGTCCGGCGACTGCTATAAATGCTAGAAGATTTCCACTTACTTCTGGTACTCCTACTGCATTTATTAATTTAAACCCTAGTGCAGCTATCACGATACCGCCAATAATCATAGGTAATACTAAACCAGCAAATATAATGTCTGCCGTACTCATTTTTGCAGGTTTCGACTTTGCAGAGCCTGTTAAATTCATTAATCCAGGCGTTGAGGTCTCTTTTCCTTTAACCATACTTACTACCATTCCTATCGCGACTCCAAAGAGAAGTACTGCAACACCAGCAACTGCAATAAATTTAACCAGACCAGTATAGTCTAATCCATTCATTGCTGAAATGCCCTGTGCTAGATATGGCGCTGCTTTTGCGAATGCTACGGCTAGTAATCCACCGGCTGCTAAAAACGTTACTGCTTTTAGTGCAAATATACCAATTCCTTTAAGATCCATCTTTTGATTTCTCTTTCTTGAATTATCTTGCTTAAGTAAACTTACACTATCGTCTTTTGGACCTCTCAAACTAATTAGGGACTCTTTACCTAAATTAGCGAGTGCCGTCATAAACCCTACAAGAGCAGCAATTGGAATTAATATTTTAATTAGACCTTCAACCTTGGCAACGTCAGCGTCAGTTACATTAATCGCAGCAAGCGCACGTGCTGCTAATCCAACTGGAATTAAAGCAAGTGCCATGGCGGCCATTGTAGCCCCTAATAGAGCAACCTGTTTTGGGCCAATCTTATTTAACATCGGTAACGCAAATCTAACAACAAAAAGTGCTCCAGCAAGTGGTATCATTGCTGCAGATGCAATTACAAATGATGCTGCAGTTTTAGGGCTAACATCGGGCATCATACTTAATGCTCCTGCAATAATGATAGTATTTAATGACATAACTACCATTGCCTGCATGATCTCATTAGTGTTGTTAGCATTCAAGAACTTATTCATTAAACCCGAGAACTCCCATGCATTAATTAATTGAATAAAAATTTGACCTTGTATATAGAGTGCTGCAGAGATTGCTATAAATGTTAAAAGTTTAGAACCATCTGGAGCAGCCATACCTGCAAGTGCATATGATGTTGCAACCACCATGGTTACCATGGCCATAATACCTGCTGTAAAAATTAAAAGTTTCTGTGTCGATCGAAAAAGACCGTCACCTGATTCACCGTTTAATAAAGGCTCAATCGCTTTCATCATAGGTACTAAACCTGCCATGATTAGAGTACCCATGGCTATGTCTTTTACAGAAACACCGCGCGTTGCTTGGAATGCCTGTGATAATGTGAATACACCAAAGCCGACCACTGCAATTAAGCCACCAAGACCTAGCATCTTTTCAATAGTAATACCAGTCTTTAGTTTGGCTCCTTCGTCGACGGTCTTTTTCATAAGAACGTCTTTAATGTCTTTAAGTACTGCTGTATTTTCTGCTATACTAGCGGCTAGACCAGAAGTAACGGAAAGACTAGTCTTTGAGATTTCCTCAATCCTAGTCATTGACTCCTTAGTCTCAGCAGCAATATACTCAATCTTCGATAGTAAAGAATTAGTGTTTATTGCATGGCCAATAAGTATCTTATCAGTATTTTGCTTTGCCATCTAGTGTTTAAAAAATTATACAGATCTTTTAGCTTCTTTCTTAGCAGCTTGCAATATTTTAGCTAGCTCATCGTTGTCCATAGATGCTAATTCTTGCTCTAGATCCTTTCTTGTTCTTGAATCTTTCTCAAAGTCAGATATAGTTCGATCATCAGCTTCTCTCTTATCTATTAGACTTTCTATCTGAGCTTGAATCTGGTCAACTTTTTCTTGAGCTTCAGCTGCATGGTGATCTAGACCCTGTCTTTCCAGCTTTTTAACTTTAGCCTCTGCCTTCTTCTTAAGCTTTTCTAGTTCTTTAAGATTGGCCTTTGAGATCTTTCTATTCATGTAAGCATTTTTGATCTGTGGACCGAAAGCAATACCTATACCTGCAATAGCAAATGCTAGTGTAATAGGGTCTACGAACTCGTTAATCATAGCCTCATTTAAGAACCGGTTATAGCCTTTAATCTTCTTCATGCTGGAAATTATAATTTATTGTATATATCACACAAAAAAATAAGGAGACGCAGGGTCCCCTTATTCTTTAGTTTACATTTTCGGAACTTTGATATTAGGTACCTTGATATTAGGTACCTTCATTCCGCTTGCAGCTCCGCTTGCTGCTTCGTTTTGGCTCTTGTTCGCCTCGTTCTCTTTCTTTAAGTCGTCAATTAAATCTTTGACAATGTAATGGTATTCATAGTATTCCATCTCGTTAAGCTCTGATGGCTGTATATGGAGATGTTTATACACATAAAACCTAACTTTAAAGAAGTTCTTGAGAGAGATCTTGAACAATGAAAAGAGATTTGATGCCGTCACGAAAGTTGATAGGAATAGAGGCCTCCTCGTCCTCTACCATGACTTTCATCTCTGGTTGTATTCCTATTTTCATTTGCTCTGCCAACTTATATAGTAATAAATATTTCTTGTTATCCCATCCGTTCATTTCAACTTCAAGCTCCCAAAGTCTTTTCTGATTGAATGTTCTCCAATCTGTAGCGACGAAAGGTGCAATTTGTAGAAGTGACTGATCTATTTCTTGCTCTTTATCTCTACGATCTTTAATGTATTTTGTGATTTCTGACATTACACCAATTGAAGGTGGTCTCATCATAATTTCACCATATGATTTAGTTCTGATGATAAATGCTTTGTGTTCAGCGCTGTAATATTTCTCAAGCTCAGCTGGAATATCGAAATACTCAAAGTATTCTCTCTTAATCTCAATCTCATGTTTAGTTCCTCTCCTATTAGACCAGTCAACTTTGAGGCTGTTTTCTGGTTCTGGGAATGTTAAATCTCTGATTGCTAGGATTAAGATAAATCTATCTTCTTCACATAAATCTTTAAATGAAGTTCTAGACTTTTCATTAGTAACTCTTGTACAAGATTCTACGATTGCATTAAGCTTCTCATCAATATCTAGTAGATTGTTTTCATCCATTGTTGAGAAGTGTCTAATCTCAGCTACTTTTGCAGATCTAATCTGGATAGTTGTTCCTTCTGGATAGAATCTACCTCTAGATGGTAAACTGTCTAATGGTAATTCATGCCAGCCTAATAGATTATCTGATTTCTCAGGAACGGCTGGTCCAAAGTTTGCCATGCTTACAGAGCCTAAACCCTGTTTTTCTACAGCAGCTTCCATAGCATCTACCTCAGCATTTGCATTTTGATCTTGATACACGTTGGTGTTAACACCTTGGTCTTTAGCATCTAACTGTTTTGCTAGATCTTCTTGATTCATATTGTTGTTGTCTTTCATGTTACTTATCTTTTAAGTTTTTAAGGTCTCTTTTTATAGTTGTTTTTTCTTCGGCTGAACGTTTACTCAGTTCTTGTTGGATTAATACACGTATAAACGCACTGATAGAAACTGGTCTTTCCTCCTTTTCTAATGCATCATTCAATATAATCCTATTGACCTGATTAACCTCATCCTCTGTCAAAAGTACTTGCAACTTCTTTGTCAGTTTATGGTTGTTCATAGTATATTATGTTGGTATTGTAATATGTTTCAAGTTTAAAAAAAGAGAGAGGCTTTTTAAGGCCTCTCTCCTTATGTATTCTAAATACTTATTAGTTTAATTCTTCAGCGTATACGTCACTTCTCCATGTAACTTCAAGAGTTTGTGGATCAGTTGTCTCGTAGCTTAATTCTCCAGTGAAACCTAGACCTGATGTAATGAAACAATCATCAAGTGTTACTTTTCTGAAGATGTCACCTTCTCTGTTGAATTGAACAATTACGATAGTACCAACATAATTCTTTTTCAAGCCCATTTCACCAGTTTCTGGGTTGTATGCATTTCTGTACCATTGTCTCATGGTCTTATACAAGTAAGCTTGATTTGAATCATTTAGGTTTAACGTAAAGTTAACTGTTACGTCAATCGCAGTACTGTCAGGCATACCTGCATAAGATCTAGTTGAGAACTTATACTTCTGCTCGACTGCCGCAACTTCTCTATGAAGTTGTTCCAAACCCGAGATTGAGTTTATGTGTTGTAATAACAGTGATTGACCCGATACGTTTGCTGGAGGTAAAATAGTTACCTCAAACAGGTTAGCCTGTACTGGTTCGAACTGCTTACCTTTCTTGCTGGTTTGGTCTTCTGAATAATGTGGTAAAGCCATTTTTATCTTTCTTTTATTTTATATATCTTTAGTTTCTTATGCAAAGTTTCCTGTTGCGATTTCACCAGTGTTCAAAATAGTAACACGTGATACAAGAATTTCAAGACCTTTAACCGGTTCAACGTATGTATCTAAGATACCCATGTTGTTATCGATTACTTCGTTAGTGTTATTTGTTGTGTCCATAATGTTTCTATAGTCATAAACACCACCGTCTTTCTTAACTGACTCCATGAAGTTGTCAGCTAGAGTTTGGATCTCTAATCTTGTTTGTGCGTTATTGAATTCGAACAAGTAGTTTTGTAAGATTGCAGCTAGACCATCTTCGATGTAGATCATTGCCTCTCTTACGTGAGCTGATGAAAGAGCTGACTGGATTGACTGTTGAGCAGTCTTGTTACCTTTAATTACAATACCAACTCCTCTTTCGAATACAATTGGGTTGTAACCAAATGGCTCAAGTACGTCTCTGTCATTCTTGTCGAACGCAAATTCAACACCTTGTACGCCAGTACCACCTACAACACCTCTTCTTGGACCTGCCACGATTGACCATGGTAGAGCGTCAGAATACTTGTCGATGTAGTTGTTTGATACGTATGCTGCTGGTGGAATTACTTTAGTTCTTCCATTCTCTAGTACATTTAGACCTGGACCGTAGTAGAATGCAAAGTTTGCACCCTCGTTAAGTGAAGGTAGAGTGTATAGAGCGGTTGGGTTAAGATTTAAGTTACCACTTGTTCCAACGTATCTTGTTTCAAATTCACCAGTGATCTCGTTCATGAACGATGGGTTTTCAGAGTTTTTAAGTTCTTTAACCATCGGCGCGTTTAGGATTGCACTTGCATTTTGTCTCTCTTTACAAAGTTGAGCAATTTCTTCTTTGTTTAAGATACCACCAGCTTCTAATGAACCGAATGTATCAACAACATATCTGAAGTCGATTGCGTCTTTGTCGATAAGAGTATTAGAAAGACCGTTACCTGGCTTTAACATTGTTAAAAGCTCTGCAATTGTCTTATCAGTTTGAGTTGCACCTTCGATCGGGAACATCTTGTAAACTTCAGTTGCTTCTTCGTATGATCTAAGAGCATACTCTGGCTCAACTGACATGTTTCTATGGCAGATAAACTCAAATGTGTAAGTTGTATCTCCGTTGCCGTCAACTGTTGGTGTTAACTTCTTAATTTGCTTGATTCTAGCCAAATCGCCTTGATCTGCATTTGTTGGTAAGTACATACCAACTTTGATGTGCATCATCTCGCTATCTGGATCTAATGGGTTATAGTTCGGGTTAAATGCTGGTTCAGCACCGCCTGCTACAACTAGTTTAGACATCGTGAAGATACCTGCTCCTTTATCTAAGAAAGACCATCCAGTTGGGAATTCAGCTGTTCTTGCGTTTGCACCGATTGTTACTACGTTAAACGGATTGTTAAGAGTATCACCAGTTACAGCTCTTGAGTAAGATGTTAATGCAACTGCAGTCTGTCCAGAGTATACTGAAGCTGAGAAGCCGTCGTTACCGTCTGGTGAAATAACAACCTTATTAGGATCTGAAGTATCGATGTTAGCAATCTTAACGTACTCACCTGAATTTTCTGAAGGTAAGAATGTAGTACCGTTTACACCGCCTGCAGTCCAAGATGCTGATACACCAGCTGCTGTTATTTCCAACTCACCGGCGTTGTTAACACTTAATACAGCTGAGTTAAATGCAGCTGGAATGCTTACAGCGCTAAAGTTTTCGTAGATAGACTTGCTTGGAGCATCACTACCTGCGATTATTAGAGTAGAATCAGAGCCACCGTTATCTTCAACTCCGTCAATCTGTACATATTCACCTGCAATTTCTGAGTATAACCATTCTCCTGCTTCTACACCGATTAATGCAAGTTGTGCTTTAGTAATACCGTAGATAATCATATCACCTGCTGGATTGATTTCAACAATTCTACCATCAGGAAGTCCGCCACCTTCTAATACAATACCGTTATTTACGTCTTCTTGTACTACTAAGTGTGAAAGTAGTTCGTAGTCTTGGTAGATGTTAAAGTCTACACCAACCATGTCTATTGCTGCAATTGCATCTTCATTAACCGCACAGAAAAGACCAGTTCTTCTAGCCTCTCTATTGATTAGGGTCTCGATGTAAAGCTGACGACCTTCGTTGTCTAAGAATTCTGGAATCATTGAACCAGTGTATTGAGCTATTAACTCAACTTCTCTCAGTGCTGTGAAGTTAGATAGAAGATCTTTTCTAAGACCATCGCTAGTAAACATTGCACCGTAAACTGGATCGTTGTTTAATTCTGTTGAATCAAACTTACCTTTGAATACTAATACGTCGATCATATAGTCTGATACGTATTCTAGTGGATCTACACCTTCTGGTACTTCACCTTCTCCGTACCACTCTCTTGCTGTTACGTTAAAACCGTCTGTGTTTGCAGCTTGTCTAACGATGATTGTGATTGGAGTTTGCTTAATGTTTACGAAAGTAAGAGCGTTTGTTGAAGATGCTGTTGTGTTACCAGCTAGTGCTAGTACTTTTTCATCATCTGGTGCCCAGAACTTACCGGTATCGAAAGCCTTGCTAAACTCATCAGTTAGAGTTGCAGCAGTTAGACCTTGATCGCCACCTGCAGTTACTGGTGAAACGCCGTTGATTAGATCGTTTTCGTCTTTTGCAGTTAGGTTCATTGCCAAGATCGGGCCTCTTGAAAGAGCTTCAAGCGCTGATCTGTGGAAGAACATTCCATTTCTTTCTAAAGACTTGTCAATACCGCCAAATACTTGAACGAACTGTTCAGTATCTTCGATTAAGACTGGTGTGTTGTAAGGTCCTTTTTTAGAACGACCCACAACTAGTCTGATAGTCTCAGAAGGAATATTAACCGTCTGTGATTTGTCGAACTCTAGACGATATACGCCTGAGCTCTTGAACTGTTGTAATTGAGGACTTAATGCCATTGTTATTTGTTCTTTTTTTTTAGATTCTTTGTTTATATATCTGTGCTACTCACGTTTTTTACTTCAGTAGATCGTAAATATCGAATTGTAAATCTCCTTGTACGTCATTGTCTTTATAAAGTACTCTTTCCATTTCTGTATGTAGACTGTCATCAATCACGTCAAGTAGTTCTTCAATGTAGTCTGCATAGTCAGTTGTATTTAAAAACTCAGTCGCTGTAATGGCAGTAATGATAATATCGTCATGGCCCATTTGAGCTGCATAACCACCACTTCTACCTTTACCAAAAAGACTAGCTTCTTGTACTGTTTCTTCGTCTGTTATATTTATTCTATTGTTCTTATATAATTTTGCAAAGTTCTGACAGAATATTGCTTTATTATCTGCTTTTAATTTAATACCTGGTTTAAGAGTTCTAGAATCATGTCTGTGTTTAAATCTTACAATCATCTCATCGTCAAAGTCATTTCTTTGTGGAAATACAGTTGATAGGTATTTGAATAAGACTGTACCATAAGTATTGTATTCCACAATCATCTTCACGTTTTCGTTGTAGAAGACTTCAACTGCTAAAGTATAAAGTATCTTTGCAAAGTCTTCAATCACATGTTCATTACTTCTAAAACGACCAACCTGCTCTAGTTTAAAAAAGTCATACATCGCGCCTGGATTATTCACCAGATTAATCTCTTTGGTGGTCATCGGTTGAATCTCAAAGATATTAATTACCGAGAAGTCACCACCGTTACCTTCAGCAATATCTACAGTAAAGAGCCAGTAACGATCTTCAGTTCTACACTCTTCAACGTCAAAATCTGGGTGGAATTCTAAGAAGCCTTCCACGTCAATGCTAATATCTTCAAATTGATCTAGTTCTCTACTCGTATACTTTGTCTTTGACTTGCGCATCTTCTTTAGATCAACTGGGTCTAAAAGCAGATTAGAAGAGCTTACAAATTCATTTCCATATTGTCTGTTAAAAGCTTCGATAGAACCTAAATTCGCAAGCTCTCTATTATACCATGCGTCGTCTCGATCTGGGTGTTCCCACCAGTCAATTCGCATCGGGTGGTATTCATTCTCATTTCGTTCCGCAGCTGCATAGATCTGATAGAATTTATTAAAACCATTTGGTGTTGAAGTAATTGTGATCCTAGATACTTTAGATGCTGACAGTGTTGGATAAACGTTTTCATAGAACGCATCGACAATCGCTGGATGGATATGTGCAAACTCATCTAGAAACAGATTATGAATAGTAAAACCAATACCTGCTTTTGCTGTAGTTGATTGACCGGCCAGGCGACAACCGTTGTCACATCGCACATTCATTACATCATACTTGATAATACCCGGCTTCATAAAGAAGGGTAAGTTCTCAACAACAACCTTAGTCTTATCAATAATTTCTTTTGTAGTATCTGACTTATTTGCTAGGATTAGCGTATTCTTATCTGTATTAAAGATTAAGTACCATGCATTATAGATTGATGCTGTAATTGTCTTACCCATCTGGCGCGACGCGAGTACTATATTAAAACGTTCATGTTGGAAATTACGCAACATGCGTTTTTGATATTCACGTAATTTAACGTTCTTAATTCCATCATCTGTCATTACAACAGCATACTTCTCTGCAAAGTAAACAATATCTGTGGCACACCTTGCTAGTTCAGCAACCTCAGCATCAGTATATTCAAAAACAATATTGCCACGGCGTAGGAACTGCTTACCCTCATAGAAAGGCATCTTCACTTTAGGTCTATATCCTTGGTCAAGTGCCAATAAAAGGTCATTAATCTGCTTAGTAGACCAGACTATTCTGTCCGATTCTATGTCAGATTCACCCTTTGGGATCCATTTGTTATCTCCTACGTAATCGCTCATTCTTAGTCTTCTTTTTCGTCAACTAGGTACATGAAGTTAGATGGGATAACCATCTTTTGTATTTTTAGAGCTTTGAGTAAAAGACCAACAATTAAACCACCTGGCATAACTGCTATTGCACTTAACCCAATAGTCTTTAATACATCTTTAAGTTGATTGCCAATTTCTGTGCGCTCTTCGTCTGTTACCTCTTCTCCATGTCTTACGGATCTGTAGATTTTAGAAAAGGCATCTTTAGTTTCTTTACTCTCCTTTGCAAGAGCTTTAAAGAATTTAGAAGTTGACTTACCTAAACTTTTTAAACGCGGGTCCTCATTAACAAAACCTTCAAATAATTGTACTTTTCTCATCTTTATATTTCATCTGTTTCTACATCTTCAACGTCTTCGATGTCTTCAATGTCTTGTTGGTTAATGCCTTGCTGAATGGCATGCATTAGATCTTTAGTTCCACGCTGTACGTTTCTGCTGCTACTGTCACCACCGGCTTCTTCAATCTCACGTTTGTCATCTCTCTTCTTATAGATCTCAATATCACGTGCTATTCTTTTAGTAGCCTCTTCAGCTGCCATCAGGTACATGGTTTGAGATTTGATGATGTCTAACATTGATTTCTGCAGAGTTGCAAGTACTTCAAACATTCTTGGTGCTAATTCACCGTTGTCAATTGTTTGTAATAATGTAGTCAGGGCTCTTTCACCAGCTTGGAGCTGATAGATTAATGATGACATTGTCATCTCATCCATCTTCTTTTTGGCTTGAATATATTCATCTTTCTCGATAATATCTGCATCGAGATAGAATTTCATTAGACTTGTAATGGTCTTCTTGGCCTTCTTGGTTGAGCTTGCTTTCATCTCACCGTAGTTAGCCGGAGCCATTAACTGTGTATTTCTCTGTGTTGCTGGCAGGTCTCTTGGATCAGATTCAACGTCAATTGACTCTTCATCACCGATTAGATTATCAAGTTCACGTCTAATCTCGTCTGCCTGCTCAGATATACTTCTTTTATCTTCGCTCATAAGTTGTGCTTTTATATGCTATATATCTAGATTATCTAGACTGACTGTACCTTCTTAATTGAATTGAAGGAATAGCATTGTCGATTACATGTGCTAACTGCGAGTCTCTAACAACATACTGCTGTAAGACATTCATCTGTTGATCTTGGCCTACTGTCTGACTAAAGATTCTAATGTTAGTCACATCTAGTTTCGCTGGCTGTAACATCCAGTTCTTAGTAGGTTCCCAGGTACGAGCATTCGTAAACGACTTGGTTTGATTTAGTTTTAAGACTAAAGTTTTACTAGAATTACTTGCCGCCTGTCTGTTGCTGTTAGGATCTAGACGATATAAATTACAAGACATCTGTCTGTACTTATTACTTAGATTATAGACTAGACCATACCAAACATTATTCTCAAGTGCCAAAGCACTACCGAATATATGTGTACCGTTGTTAAGATAGACTTTAATGCTAGAGCCGTTGGTTGTTATTTTTAAACCATTTTGATTAGAATAGCCATCGATGATAACCTGTTCTGTTGTATCAACCAACTTTGGTCTAAACCAAATAGTCACTGCAAGATTCTCTTCCTCTGTTAAGCTTGAAACCTTATTGTAAGCTACAAGTTCCATTGATTTATCCGGAGTTGAGTCTAGATCATAATTGTTCTTAGAGACTACAGTCCACTGATTTCTTAATTCAGCATCTGAGATTGTAAGTTTCTTGTGTAGTCTAGCTCTAACACCATCGCCGACCTCAGCAAATACAGTTTTGTACTGTGTTGGTTTGGTTACCTTCTCGAATTCTTCTTGTCTCTCTTCACCAAAGACTTCTTCTACGCCAGTTGTTAGTGCATCAAGTTCTTGCTCTACTGTTTCATCTTCATGGATATTGCTAGTACGCTCTTCATATTTGCGCAGCATTAGTTTCCAGTAAGTTAGGTCCAGATTAAACTCATCTGCATATGCAATTGAGCTAACCTCATACATACGGTTCATTTTTGGAAAGTAGAGATAGTCTCTGCTGCGTGGGCTTGGCCCAATACCAAATGCTGTCTCAAACTGCGTCTTGGTTAGGTGGATTTCAAACTCATCGAAGCCCATACCAAAAATGTCATAGTTAAACTCTCTTGTTGGAAATTCGTTGCCCGGCACCATGATCTTTAACTCAGCCGACTCTTTTACGTTATAGAGTGAATACTCTTTTAAGATTACGTCACGACTACGATCATCTGGCTCAACTCTAAAGTATTTTACTGGATGGCCCCACATTTCAGTTGAAACGTCTGTAATTTGACGGTAAACTGAAGTTGGTTTAGTTAAGGCATATGGGTCCCACATTTCATCTGTACATTCTGCTATGATATTTGCACAACCTGTCATTGCATATGGGTCTACACATTCACCACAGAATTCTGGACAGCTAATAATTGTACCATCAGCAGTACTTAGTTCATAAGTCAATGAAAGTAGTGTTATCTTGTTAACATTGCTTAGTCTATCAACTTCTAGCCTAAGTTCAATCCAAAGCGGTTGATCTGGGTCAAAATTAAGTCCTAGTAGATCATATGGTCCATTGTTAGTTGTCAAAGGTAGTAGCTGGCTCATTTCACCAGGCTCTTCACCTTGTGACCAACGGTATTGATATGTAAAAAGATTGTTTGCGTCTTCTGGTAAATAGAAAGTCAGACCACTTGCTGTAAATGTCGGTGCTTGTGTAACTGTAAACGTATTCGCGTCAACTACTTGGTCGACTGTATAGTATTCATTACCTACGATAAACTGATCTCCTGAGATTAAACTCAAGTTCGTGTTAGTGCCAGTAACTGTGGTAGATGCAGCCACAAAGTTAAGAGTGCCACTAGTGTTTGGTGTACTAACACCAACAACTGATGTCCAGCTTAAAACGCTTTGTACGTTTAAGTATGGATTTTCTAGCTTTGCATATATTACATCACCGATCTGGTCTGCTGTAAAATTATTTACCATTGAGGCTTAAGTCTGTATTTTGTTTATATATCAGACTCAATATCGGTGATTAAGAGTATTTCTGGGTTATCAGTCTCATATGCCTCAAAGTATTGTATCATCGCATTGAGTATAGTGAAGATTTCATTTGTGTTGTTTGCAACAAGATAGTTATCAATCTTGTTCATTAACTCATTAGTCTTAACCACTTTAAAATATTCACCTGAGTTTAACAGATCCATCTTATTTAAAAGCTTATTAATAACATAAGTTTGATGGCTGTTAAAATGGTCAAAGACTCTGAAAGTACCTCTTAGTGTTTTAATACTGAACTTGATAGTTTTAATCTGCTCGATCTCAACTATGCGTTTATAGCTCATGTTCTTATTGAGATTGACTTTAAGCCATCTAAGACTAGTCATATTCTCAAAAATCTTTTTAATAAAGTAGATTGTGGTTGCCTCTTTGTGTAATAGACTTTCACCGACTGAGTCTATTATGTTTAGATCATCATAGAAGTATTCGTTAACTACATTTTTAAGATCATTTGCAGAAATCAAGACAGAGTCCTTAGCTAGCTCTTTAGAATTATAATGGCGCTTGAGTAAGCCCCATAGTTTTAAATCTATTGAGTTATACTTGTAGAGTGTAATATCTACAACTTCTGAAAATGTATCTTTATTTTGAGTAAACATCAACCTGCTCTTCAATCTTTTTTAAGTCGGCGTATAGACTTTCTTTGGCAAACTGCTCAAGTTCTTTAAACTCTCTGTTGCCAATTTCATTCTTCTCCATATAGATTCTAACGGCACCTTCGCTTGGAATATATTTATCCTTGGCTGTGGTCTTAGCCTTTTTAGTTTTAGTGTACCACCAGCCGGGCACAGACTTAAATCGCATAGCGACCATGCTCCATGATTCTACAACTGCAGCTCCGTTGATCCCGTTGTGATTAAAGAGATTAGCGTTACTTGGGAACTTAATAGCAAAGAAGCGATTAATCATAAAGTGATGGCGCTTCTTGTTGTGGTTCTTAATTTTATAAAATTGATCTCGCTTCGTAAACATGATCTTTACGAAGTCAAATAGTTTAGTTTCGTCTAACATATTATTTTATCCAGTCTAAAAATGCTAAATGGTAAGCATCCAGTAAAGTAAATTCTGTGTCGGATGAGCGTTCTTTCCATATTTTTTCAGCACTCTCTTTGACTTCCAGTCTTAAACCATGAGCATTAGCTTCGGATAAAATCTCTTGTATCGTAATCTCTTCTTGTAAAGTATGCATTAGAATAAGTTGTTTAAGTTTTTAGTCTTAGGTGCTGTTTTTGTTTCTCTGTCCGTGCTCTTTTTACCAACCAGTTTCATTGGCTTTACCGGCTCTTCTTCTGGAATATCCATACCTGCAAATACATCTGGGCCAGCGTTATGCTTCTTCTCTAGCCAATCAGTACCTGCTAGGATCTTGTCCATTTTAAGTAGAGTTTCAACGTTATTTAAGGCACCTTCCCAGTCAGTTTCAATAGCTGCAAAGATAGCTTTCTGAATAGCATCTGGAATAGTTCTAGTATGTAGCAACATCAATGCAATATTCTTAGTCAGGCCAGCCTTAATCAAGTTTGTATTACTGTGGCCGACAACTCTGTAGATAATATCGGATAATGCGTCTTTGTGCTCTGTAGAAAAAAGATAGTCAATTGTAAAATCTGCATGTTCTTTTGTAAACTGATCGTAGATCTTATCAGCCATTTTATCAGTAATTGAGTAAGTTCTCAACTTACCATTCTTCATCTCTTTCTGCCAAGTCACAACTGACTGGATGTTATCCGACTTGTCACCTACAAGCATCTTAGTAAAGATAAAACGATCACAGTCAACTTCTTCAATTGTAACTTTATTTTCTTTTACCCAGTCTAAGATTCTAGTCTGATAGTCGTCTCTAAGCATATGCTGACCGCCCATGTTGAATAACATGGCGTCTCTATCCATTTTCTGTGCTGCAGACTTTTCCATGTCTTCAACAAAACCAGGATATGCATACAGAGTTCTCTTAGTGTTATAGTACCAGATTGTATGTGCGTCGTTTGCAGTTGAATGATTAACTAATTGGATTAAGTCACGGTCACCAGTCCAAACGATACAGCTTTTGCCGCGATCGTTCAGCATTGTTGACCAACCAAAGAGAACATCATCTGCTTCAGCACCGCTGATCTGATGTACTGTTACACCATGCTCTTGCATGATCTTTTGGAATTCTTCATAAATTGAGTAAACTGCAGTCCAGTCTACATCACTCTTTTGTTTTCTAGTACCTTTGTATTCTGCTTCTGGGTATAGGTCTTTACGCCAAGACTTAGAGTCAACTGCGATGACAACGTCATCCACAAAACATTTAAGCTTGCGCATCTCAGATGCAAAGTCAATTGACAGTTTACGCATAAACTGTGCTTTTTGTTTATCATCACCTAGAAGCATACCGCTCTTAGGTTTAGGCAGAACAAAAAGGCGGCTAAAGACAAAGTAGTTGCCGTCTATTAATAGTGTATGTTTTCCCACCTTCATATTGTTATCTTTTACGTACAGTACAAATATAATAAAAATATTTGACACTGAAAAATTATTTTACAAAAATCTTGTTATTCTCTTACAATAGTCTGGATCTCATATACACAGCTTAACATGGTTACAACAGGATCGATTACATGGACTCTTTGTGCTTGGTGCTTAGCCACTGTAATAATAATCTGTGGTATATGTTTTACGCTTTGAGATCTTTCTTGTTTTATATATTCGACAAAGTCATCGCCTAGTGTCTGTAAGATGTCATCTGTCTTTGAAGCGTAATTGCTTACCAAGAGCTGATAGTTCTTAGCTGGATCTGTCTCGTTAAAGATTAGATCAAAAACATCTTTATAGACTGAGTTGAAGCGTTTAACTTCTGCTTCAGTAATATGGTTTGTACCTTGTGTTTTATAGCCCTGTAGCTTATTCAAGGTGCTTCTTAGATCTGGGAAGTTACGACGTACAAACTCAACTAATGCTGGTTTTTCAATTGTCATCTCTTCTTGGTTACAGATATTATAAACACGCTTGATATATTTCTTAGTCAATTCAGCCTCTTCTTCCTTGTCAAAGTCAAAGTTAATTACTTCAAATCTGCTTAAGATTGGATCTGGTAATTTATTGATGTAGTTACATGTTGCAATAAAGCGGCTGTTACTTGCAAATATCTCCATTGTCGCACGCAGTGCTTTAAAGAACTGATCCGATACACCGTCAACCTCATCTAGGATTACAACTTTAAAGCTGCCTGGTTTGTCCATAATTGAAACCGTTGAACAGAAGTCAGTGATTCTAGTTCTAATCACGTCAACCGAAGTATCTGTTGATGCGTTAATATAGAGATAAGGCAATTCAAATTGATTGACGATTGCTTTAGCTGCTGATGTTTTACCAGTTCCAGGACTGCCTGCAAACAGCATATTCTGAACTAGGCCATCTTTAAACTTATTCATTACACGATCTGGTAAGATCAACTCGCTTAAATCTTTTGGACGATACTTCTCTGTGAAGAGCTGGTTTATTGACTGCATATAAGTTACTTTTGTATCTTATATGAAAGCTGGCCTCTTAGTTTCACTGATAGATAGTATATATGGCTAGATCTTACGCTGACATTAGAATTGAGAGAACCGGTGGTAGTTATCCAATCAACCGATATGGTATTAAACTGAAGCCTCTTCAGAAAAAGCACCGTAGATTCTTGGTTGAAAATCGTCATATCAAGAAGTGGTCTGGTGATGACCAGTTTATTCACTGCGTCCTTAGAATGCAGAAAGTCAGCACAAAGGATAGTACTGCATACAAAACATACTTTGATTGGCAATCTGAGCGCCCTGTGGACATTAACGAGTTTAAAGAGAGTGTCAACACAGTTAATTGGTTATGTGCCATCAGCGGCAAACCAATCAAGTCTAAGTTTATGAATTTTGATCTTGAGAACTTTGTCCACCCAGAATACCATGATGTCTTAAAGGCTCCAATGGTCGACAGCAGGATTCTTAAGAGTTCAATTGAGTTTCGCCGTAAATGTAAAGAACTCCTGCTCAATGAGAGACAGGAGTTCCTAGATCTTGCAAAGAAGAATGCTAAGCGTAAATTAGATTAAGCTTCGCTATCTTCAGTTTCTTCTTTATCTTTAAATTCTTGTTGAAGCTTTTCTTTTTCAGCCTCAATTCTGGCTAAGTCTTCTTTAGAAGCATTCTTAACCTTTTCTTCTGCGGCTTTCTTTTCTTCTTCAGCCTTCTTTAATCTTCTATCTAGTGATCTTACTGCATTACGGTAAGTCTTTTGGTATCTTTCTTTTTCTGTATCTGTAAGAAGTTTTGAGTCTAACATAAACTGAGCGATTTCCATTCTAACCTCAGAATTTAGAGTGCCTATAAAATCTTTATATTTTGGGTACTTTTCAATCAGAGCGCCGTTCATGTCTTCTGCTGCCTGTCTTAACTCTTCGATCTTTTTATTAAATTCTTTAACTTTCTGTCTTGATCTATCATCAAAGTCTTGCTTCTTATAATCTCTAAGTTCTTTTACGTAGATCTCCATCTTTGCAGCTTTTATCTTATTAGCTCTAACCACTTTTTTGTGTTTAGCTCTAATTTTAGCTTTAGTAACTGCTCTTTTAATTAGTATTCCAACACCTACACCAGCAGCTGCAACAACACCAGCTGCAATTACTGGAATCATATATAACTCTGCCGACACAATCTGATCTACAGTACCTTCATTAAGTTGTGATTCATTTGCAAATTCCTCAACATCTTCCATGTTATTTGCAAGGTATTCAAGTTTGTTAATAATGGTATCAACATCTTTTACAATATCTGTTCTAATGCCTGGTTTTGCATCTACGTTAATATCAACACCCTGTTTAACGTCAACATTGCTAACCTTAGTATCTACTGCAGTTCTCGTCTCAGCAAATTCTTCAAAAAGCATTAATTTATTCTTAAGCTTCATCATACTCTTATTTTTTTTAGTATCTTTGTATTATATATCAGACTTCTATAAACAAAAAAGAGGCCCTCAAATGAGAGCCTCTCTTATATAAACGTGTTATCTAGTTAAAGATTATAGTTCAACGTTTTCAACTTTGAACTCAACGTATTGAGTTTCTGGGTGGAATCCAGCTTCAACCAATGCGAATCTAGACTTAACAGCTACTTTAGGAGCCATAGTTCCTTCAGCAATTGTTTGTACTGATTCAGCCATTAGGTAAGGCATGAATACTAGACCAGCTGAGTTACCGTCACCTTTTCTACCTACTAGGATTCTGTGTGTACCAGCAGAATCACCTAGGTAACCTCCGTTGAAAGGAAGTCTAGGGTCAGTGTAAACGTTGATACCTGCTACAGAACCTACTGGGTAGATTGCACCTGCAACTTGGTTGAACGTGTTAGCCATTGGGTTAGGTACGAAACCTGCGATACCTTGTAGAGCTGAAGCGATTTTAGCATCAACTACTGCGAAGTTACCAGCACCTCTTCTACCTTTGTTAGCGATAAAGTTAGCAGCAGCAAGAACGTTAGTTAAAATTCTTCTGTGTGCTTCACCTCTTGTCTCACCACCATAGTTGGTAGTTGGAGATAGGTCGATAGCAGCTGAGAATGGGTTTTCAGTTATGTTAGTAGCTGCAAGATTTCTCATTGACTTCAAGATGTAGTCGTTGATAGACTGAGTCAATTCGTTAGTTAATACTGCTTCTACTTGAGCAACAGCATCAACACCGAATTGTTTTAGGTCTTGTACTTGCTCTCTAGTTACACCAGCAGCAACTTGGAAAGTTTCAGCAGCAACTGACTTGCTGAATAGGCTTAAGCCCATTAGCTTGTCTCTAGTTGACTCACCTTTTTCTCTTGAGAAAGGAAGAGCGTTACCGTCTGAATCAGCATCACCAGTAAATCCTGGGATGTGATCTTCCATAGCTTTTACTAGTTCAACAGAATCACTATCAGCACCAGCAGCTTCTAAATCAGCAGCTACAGTTGCATCTACGATAGTACCTACTTTAAAGATTGACTTACCGTCAATTCTTGAAGTTCCTACGAATTCGTAGTCACCGTTAGTATCAGGTACAGCAGCGATGTCTGCAGTTCCAGCACCTGAAGCTTTTACGTAAGTTGGAGCTACAGTACCGTCAGCACCGTTAGCGATAGCGTTAGCAACACCACCTTCGTAAGTGTAGTCTAAGTAAGAAAGTAATCCCATTGGACCTGCCATTGGTACTACTGGTACTAAGTCTAGACCGATAGTTTGAGCAGCAACCTGCATTGCTAAAGGAAGCAATGTTGGAGCTTTGTCACCTGAACCGTTTGCACCTGAACCACCTACGTTAGCTGTGCTACCGTTAGCTGGGAAAGATACTGCGCCCATACCAGCTAAGTTCATACCTGGGTTAAGTGCCATAATGTTTGCGTCTTCGTACAGCTTGTGATTGTGGCAGTACTCAGACATCCATGCAAGCTTGTTAGATTCAGTAATACCTGTAGCTTCCTCAATGATAGGAGCCCAAGTGTTTCTGATCTCAGCTTCGTTAATTAAATTTGCCATTTTTGAATGATCTTTTTTTGTTTGTTTATTCGACATTCGATGGGCTTTCTGCTTCTTTAGCCCTATTCGTCGATCAGTTTATATATCTTCTTAATTTTTGCTTTTTTGCAAAAGTTAAAAAGGAGAGTGAATTAACACTCTCCCCTTAAATTTATAGAATGAACAGATAGATTATTTGTTAAATCTCTTCTTGAATTGCTCAGCGTAACCAGTTACATCGTATCCAAGGCCTTTGTTCTCTTCAACTTCTTTCGACTCTTTAATCATTTCGATCTTCTCCATTACTGAGGCAGATTCTCTTAGATCTCTAGTTTGCCAGAAGTTTCTTACTTGGTATTCTGTTTCTAGTTTATGATACTTAGATTGAGCTAAAATTTGATTATGCTTAGCTTCTGAAAGGTTTGACCATACATCAGCGTATTCTGCTGGCATTGCCTCTAGTACGAATGGCTGTGCCTGTCTAGACTCAACAATCATGTTTGATTTTTCGATTAGAGAAACAATCTCAGATTCTGTCATGAAACCTCTCTTAGAAACAATTTGTCTAACTTCAGTTTTTGCAGCTTCGTTAAGCTCGTTGTATTTAGACTGAGTTGTTGAAGATACAATTCTAAAGAATGATGGATTCTCATTCTCAGCTTTAGTTGCGCTTTCAACTAGTGCGTCTAACTTAGAAGAAACTTCTTTCTTGTAAGCTTCTAATGGATCTGAAGCTCCATCTTCGCCTTCGTCTTCTGGCATTTCATCATCAGCCTCTTCTTGAGTACCTTTGTCTTCTTCAGAATGTACTTCTTCTGGAGCATCAACTCCATCAGCAGCACCTTCAGCACCTTCTTCTGCTTCTTGACCAGCTTCTTCGCCTTCAACGCCACCTTCAGCTCCGTTGTCGCCAATTTCTTCTAGTTCTTCTTCGTCCTTCTTAACAACGTCTTCACCTTCAATGCCAGCATCACCTTCAAGTAAAGATTTTACTTTAATTGTGAAAACTCCGTTAGATTCTTCAATGTACTCTTCTAGATCTGGATCTCCCCAACCTGCATCTTCGTCAGAAATTACAGCCATAAGATCTTTCTTAGAACCTGTTAGTTCAACTTCGTCCCATCCATTAGGTCCTTCTCCTAAGTTTTTCATAGAAACTTTATGTTTCTTCAATAATTTAAGAAGGTCTTTTGCCTTTGGATCAGTTACATCTAATACAATCGAATCTTCTGTTACTAAGTTCTCGTTGATTGATTCAGCGATGTACTCAGCGTATTCTGAGATTGACTGCATGTTTTCTTTTAGGTAGTTAACATACTCGATGATGTTTTCACCTGAAGCTGTATTTTCATTGTGAGCTTCTGCAAGATAGTTAGCAAAGTCTTTTAGTTTTGAAACTCCTTCAGCAACATGCTCTGTATACTGAATACCTTCGTCTAGTTTTTCTGCAACATGTTCAGAGTATTGAATAGACTGGTCTAACTTTTCAGCTAACTCTTCTGAGTACTGAATACCTTGATCTGCTTTCTCTGCAACATGTTCTGTGTACTGGATAGAGTCATCTAACTTGCCAGCTAGATAACCAACATACTCGCCTATTTTGTTAACGCTTTCTGCGATATGGTCACCATGACCAATCACTTTAGTAATTTTCTCATCGACGTCGGTCGTTTCTACTTCAGACTTTGCGTCGATAGCCTCCTTAATTGACTTGATCTCTTTAGCAAGATACTCAGAGTACTTGTTAAAGTCTTCAGCCTTTACGAATTCTGCCATGTTTTGATTTTCTTTTATTTGTGTGTCTGTTTTTTCTTGTTCTGAATTGTTTTCTAGAATGTTAGATTCTCCGCCCATTTCATAAATGTAAATGCCATCATCGTTGCTGAATCCATAAGACTCATTAACTCTCTTTAGTTCGGCATTCTCGAAACCAGGATCTGCTACTAGGTCATATGTAAATAGTTGCTTGATCTTAACTTTGCCGTTAGATTCAACAGCGCCTGCAGCTCTAGAAGAAATTTGAAGTGGTACACCAGCGTCAACAAGTGCTTTAGCCTGACGGCCAGCATCTGTATCTAGAAGTCTAATTTTACCACGTACTTCTTTTGTATCTTTATCATAGTAAAGTTCTTCTACTATGTGTGACACGTTCTTTAAAGAAGTATCGAATTGTGTTGGGTGATCTAACTCGCCCAAAAGCTTTGAAGACTTAATTTTTGCTTGAAGAGCCTCAATCTGTGGAACATATTCATCTTCCGTATAGATTCTGTTGTTTCTGTTCTTTTGATCTATTTGACCAAAAATACCCTCAAGCACATAGTCTTTGTTTTCATTCTTATCAACCGTAAGTGCCGATGAGGACCTCTCAACAATCAATAAATCTTTGCTATTTTTCATTCTATGTGTTTTTCTATTTTTAATATATATCAGCTTTGCTTATGTAAATATCTTATTAGATGTCAAGGTCTAGCTTAGGCTCACCTGCGTCTCCGCCTTCTTTAGCCTTATCAGCCTCTTCTTTCTCCTTTTCTTCTTCGGCTTCTTTCTCCTTCTCTTCAGCTTTAACCTCGTTAAAAAAGGCAGTTATTTTTTCTAATTCACCACTAGCGAAAGAACCTTCACCATACTCATCAAAGAAGTACTGCTTGAATTCCTTTTCGGTTGGTGATGCATTAATTGCACCTAGTATCTCAGCGGCCTTAATAGTCTCACCAGAATCTAGAGTATAGTCATCAACGTAAATTTCAGATTCTTCGCCAGCTTTTAGGGCTTCTTTTATGAATGATTCGAATGTGTTGTAAATTTTCATAATCTATATATCTTTTAAAATCCAAGACCGCCCATTTGATCCTCATCACCCTCTTCACCGGCTTCTTCCATATCTACTCTGGTTTTTGCCGCTGAGTTGGCTTGAATCTCATCGTCGGTAAGTTTTAAGTACTTCTTAACAAGGTATGCCTGGTCAAAATAGTACTCTTCTTCCATTGTTTCTTGGTTTGTTGTCATTAAGCTATCTCGCATACTACCGATGAATTCTAGTCTACGCTCCATGATTTCCATGTGCTTTAATTCAGCAAACATATTCTCTTCGTTGAATCTTAATGCAACTTGAGTTTTAAACTGTGGGTCTTCGGTAAATTCTGGGTATTTAAGACACATTTGAATAAAAAGTGGCTTAACTAGTATTTCTTGGAATGTAGATCTTAAACGCTTGATAAACTTGCTGAACTTGATCTCATCGCGAATCATACCATCAGCTGCAAGGTTAAAGTCTCCACCGCCATCTTCATATAAGAATCTTGAGTAAGGAATTTTAGATACGTGCTTTAACTTATCAGAGAAGTACTTAAGTGCTTCAGTATCTGATAAATCTGGTCCATCACCGCCAAGAGTTTCAATCTCTGGGCTTTCACCCTCTTTACTTGGTAACCAGTATTCTTTGTTGAACTGTAGCATTGGCTGGCCATCTGTGTGCAGTGTTGCACTTTCCCAATCAAAATCAACATTCTCCTTATAAGAGTTCATCAGTTGTGCCAAGGATTGCTTAGCACGAGTCTTAGACTTACCTCCAACTGGAATAATAAACTTCATTCTAAACGAAGCATTAGTCACGGCCCATACAACTCTAGTATGTTCCATAATTCTTAATAAGTTAAATGCTCTGATTAGTCGTTCTAGATAACTTACACGGCTTGCCGTTGTAATTGAAGAGTAAGATATGTAAAGAACCTGCGAATCGTAAAGTTTACGTTCTTTTGTTGGATCATCTTTAAATTGTACCCAAACTTTTTTACCATCATCATGGTTGTAGCCTGGAATAAGTGTAATCGGGTCAATCTCTTTGAAACCAATAATCTCAGTTTGATCTGGATTGTATATAATCTCAAACGCTAGATAACCATCAACTAGAAACTTTCTAAAATAATACCAAGCTGATTGGTCTGTGTTAAAACCAAAATAGTGGTAGATCTGTCTAAAATATTTGTTAAGGTCTTTCTCAACCTTTTCAGAGACATCAAGTCCTAAGATTTCAGGTTGACAGAAAAAGTTTTTATCATCATAAACTACAGTCTCATCGCAAAGAATGTCTAGAATATCTTCAATCTCATCATTAATTGAAAAGGCTCTAAGTTCTTCTCTCTTCTGTTGGTATTCTTGGTCAAAAAACGGAATGTTCTTCTTAAGGTTAATGTCGGTCATTGACAGTGCAGCAAACGCACCGTAAATGTCATCATTGTCAAGACCCATTGGATTCATCTGGCCGTAGCCAAACATATCCTCCATTGGACCAATCGCTTGAGACTGGCGTAGAACCATGTCATCATAACGCATACCGAATGATGAAAGTGACTTTAACGTGTTCGATAAGTTAAACGGTTTGCTACCGTAACTTAAAGGTCCGTTTCTTTTGTTTGTATAACCTGCCATATTATGATAGTATTTTCAATTTTATATATCCTATTTTCTAAGATGATTTCTGAACTGGTATCTGATCTTCCCGATTGAAGCACCGTTAAGCTCTATAAAGTCGCAAAGTGCTATTCTAGCCCAGTTTTCATAGTTAACTATTTTTTGATTTGATTTTAATGCTGGTATGTATTGTCTAACGGCAAAACCCAGTCCAAATCGCTCTAGAAAGGCCTTAGCACCAGTATATGTTAATGGTATTTGACCTTGCATTCTTGCCACGCCTTTTTTGCCTGCTTTTTTAGACTCAATTTGACCTTCTAGTCTATCATAAATCAAGTCCAGCATATCTTCTTTAAAAGAGACTGGTAATAGATTAAGGTTAATACCGAAGTCATTACCATCAGCGGGATCTAGTGCTAAAACAACTGGATTGCGATCCCACCACGGTAAAGTTGCTTCATTTTTAGGCTTATCATATCTAAACACGTGAATCATGCCTGTTCTAAATCTACCGCCGTATCTAGCCACAGCACCTTCTCTAACGTTTTTGCTGCTCTCAACAAACCACTTCTCAGCCTCTCTACGTGCTTTAGTTTTGCCACCAGCTTCTCGGCTTAATTCTTTTATATCTTTCTTAATTTTACCCATCTTAGCCTAGAGTCTTTTCAGTAAGCACAATGAAACGCCAGCCGCGGGCTTCTGCCCACTTCTTAGCATATGCGTATTTGTCTCTATTTTTTATGTATTGCTCTGCCAAAAACTTATATGAGTTAAGAGCCTTTTTTGAATTCTTGGTTGGTGGCTTTGGCTTTTTAATCTGAGCTTCTGGTTTCACCTCAACCAAAAACTCTTTTTCACCTTCTTCTGTTTTGGTCTTCATGTAGAAGTCTGGATAATATTTATGCTCTTTATTATCTATAGATGACCAATATTTAATTGTAACAGGTTCGCTAGACCATTTTAGCACGTGGTCTCTAGTGTCACACATAATCATGAACTTGCGCTCCCATGAACTTCTGTAGATGATGGGAGTGGGGCCAATATATTTGTCTGGATTAGTAGGTTTAAAATAACCTTGAATGTGGCCTGAATTATTACTTGGCTTTAAGTTCTTTATCGACATTAGATGTTAAACATGCCACCGTCGTGATCTGAGCCGTTTCCACTAATACGGTCAATTGACAGTGTGTTCTTATACTTTGTTGGGTGAATTTTATTCCAGCCTTTTGCGTAGCCTCTTTTTGCTATCTCTGTAAAATATGCAAATGCGTTGGTATATTTTGGGTTAAAGTTCTGCCAGTATTTAAGTAAGTCTAATAGAGCAAACTGTAGACAGTCATTTCTATCATCTTCATTTACATAGGTTAATTTTCTAATTGTACGTTCTGCAAGAAGCACTAACATCTTCTCAGCGTCTCTAGTTAACTTGCCTGCTTCTTTTGATTTTACAATTTCGTTGTAAAGGTCTTTATTGTTGAGATAGTTCTTTTTCTTAGCCACCTGGATCATTCTTTTTATTTTTATGTATATTATAAACAAAAAAGCCCATTTGTTTCCAAACGGGCTCCTTGACTATTAAAAGTCTAATGGATTTATGTCAATTCTGAACTAGGAAGTTCAATTGCTCTCTTCTCAATTCTCAATGGCTTGTCGTCTTTAAAAACAGTCAGAAGATCTGTTTTTCCAGCTGAAGAATATTCCATTGCATCTATCAATACCTTAGTACCTTTGGTTAGACCGTCAAAATCAACTTTAAGAGTAGCTTCTAGATAGCCTTCATCTCTGCCTAATTTTGCTTCCTCTAAAGATTCAATCTCTTCACCGATTCTTTTAATCTCAGAGCTTAAGAAATGATCTGCTTCTTTAATAGCTGGTATATTTCTATCTGCTTCTGCAAGTCTACCTTTTTGATCCTGTAAGAATGAGATCATCTCTCTTCTTAAAGCAACTGCATTCTCTCTATCTTCAACTTGTTCTTTAATACCATCTAATAGATCTTGAACTGAAGCTGTAATATCTGCTCCTGTTTCTTCAGCAACGTAGTTGATTAATTCTTGTGGCTCCATTTGAATAAACTTACCGATTCTAGTTGCCTCGTTAATTCTCCAAGCATATACTCTATTCTCAGTACGGATTGTAGAAACTTTTACATCTCCAAGTTGAGACTCAGTTACGAATTCTAGGATGTTGTACATACCGAAGTTTTTAGCAGCCGTTTCAAATAGATTCAGAAGACCTTTATCTTCATATCTAATTAATGCTGATGCAAAAGCTTGTTCTGTAACACCTTCTGTGATAACCTCACGGTTGCCAATAAAAGTCTTATTCTCGTTAGCATCGTATTTAAAGGTTACTTGAATACCACTGTTGGTTAAAGTTAAGATAGTTTCATTAACTTCTGCTAATTCTTTTTCTAATTCAGTAGTAGCTGCTTTCTTACCGGCTAACTTAGATTCTTTTAACTCAGTCTTAAGGAATTCAGCTTTATCTTGTAGACCAACTAATTCGTCGTAGTTTTTAGACTTCGCCTCGTTCAGATCAGTGATCTGTGACTTTTTGTTTAAGTCATAGTTAAACTGAATGCCAGATTCATCTACCTTGAAAGCCTCAAGAGCCTTTGATAGAGCGTTAAACTCTTCAGATGCTCCAGTTGCTTCTTTAATGATATTACCAGTAACTTTAAATAGTTTGCCGGCAGTCTCAAAGATGTAACCTACGCCTTGTTTTTCTGTTGGCGAAATGATGCCTTTTCTTAATTTAGTCATTTCGTATTTTGATTTTTTGTTTAATTATATATCTGTCTAATTTACTCGTTAAATGGAAGGTCTCTACCAGTGACACTATAATCATCACCCAATGCAGATTTACCGTCTTCATTATCGTTGATTGTGTTTAGGCTTGAATTACCAATAGTGAACATTCTGTTGGATGCTTTTCTACGCTTAGATATTCTACGTTCATATTCTATCGTGTCTGTTGGTGTTTCAGTTAAAACTGTAGCAGTAGCCTCGTCAATAGCGTCTTGACCCTCATGTGTAAGTGTCCATCCAGATTCTGGAGATCCAGAACCTACATATTGCCATAATTTTAAATAGTCTTCACTGTAATATACAGAAGTGGTTTCAGATGTTAATACTCCATTTGGATCTTCTATATTACCAATGTAGTTACCACCGTCAGTTGTTGTGAATGTCAGTGTTTGATAAGCATCTTCTTCAAAGTCAAATGAAGGCATGAATGAATTTATCTCTAGACTAAAAGTAACCTTATGATTACCTTTATCATCAAAGCCGTACTCAATCGGCCTCTCCATTGTATAGTCATCTGGCATTGCATACTCAGAACTAATTCTGTAAGTACCGTCCTCTAGATGGCCTGCATCAACGTGGTACGAATTGGCTTTATACATCTTCTTGATGATAGCCTCAGTTACTTTAAAAAGGTCTAACTGACTTGAAACTATAATTTCAACATCAACGCCTAACACTACTGGAATCATTTCAAATTCAGCCACAAAAGACTCAAGCATACCATCTTCTGGGTTAAGTCTATTGTAATTGCCTAGATTACGTTTGTTAACTAGCTTTGAAGGATCTACTGCAAATGACGTTAGATTAACAATACCTCTTGGTACGCGGTCATAGTTGCCATCTGCTTTTGTTGGATCTACGTCACAATTCTCACCATTCAAAGTACTGAAAAGAAAGTTATCACGCATGAAGTTTTCATCACCAGAAACAGCATAATAGAAAGGCACATCTACTACAACTCTATTATCGTTAGTCAGCTGCCTTGAGATGCTTAACTTATTGTTAAGATCTGCAAGTAGACCAATGATAATATGTCGGATAACTGAGTCATCCTTGTTGTATTTTAGATTGTAACTTGCCATTTATTATAAGTATCTCTGTGCCATTCTTTGCCAGTCAGAAAGACCTGCTCTTTTAAAGCCTGCAGCTTTTACGAATGTTCTCATTGAAACATCACCTGCATTCTTCATGAACTCATAGATCTCCTCTTTCTCGTTCACTGGCATATCAGTTGGTTCTAGATAAGGAAGTAACTTCTTCATACGCTCCATTAATGTAGCATCATCTGGTGCCACATCAATTAGGATCGATCTAGAACGAATTGCGCCATCTGGATCTGCTTTCTCTTTCTCTAAGTTAGAGATAAAAATTACACGACCTGCAAATTCAAATTTGTTTGGTACAAGACCTGATTCTAGCGCGTTAAATTCTGCTTCTGGGTTATTTTCAAAATCTTTTGGGTCAAATACAATTGAAGACTTCTTCATCCAGCTAATCTTTCTAACAGCTTTAGTATCAAGAGCTGCTTTAAGCATGTTACGGCCATTCTCATCTCTAAATACCGAGTCACAATCATCAAAGACTAGAGTCTTATTTCTAAATTGATAGAACTTCTTGAACATCATAATTGGTGATGCTGCACCTGAAACCAATATCCAGTCTTCACCTTCTTCAAGACCTTCATCTTGCATTGCTTTTTCAACGTTGTATGTTTTACCAGTACCTGCTCGGCCTGAAATAAAGAGTGAGTTGAATGCACCTGCTGCAACTTTTCTTGAGATTTGATAGATGTCTTCAATGGTTTCCTCTAAGAACTTCACTTTATCATCAAGAGTCTGTTCGTTTTTAACTTCCATGTTAGATTTAACTTCACCAGAAGAAATATTACGCTTTACCTTTAAGACTGATCTATATGGAATATCCATCTTCTTAGCAATCTTAGTTACCGGCATCTTCTTGTCTAGAAGCTTATTAATCTCATTGATTTCAGCCTGGCTAAATGCATAGTCTGAAGCAGCTTCGTTAAGAGCATCATATGATTCTGCAATCTGCTTAACGTATTTAGCATCCATCAGTCTAACAAACTCATCAATTAATTTAACGATTGGAAACTGATCTGAAGTAACCATGAAGTCAGCAACTTCAGTATAGTGCTTTGAGTAAAAAGCAAGAGAACCTACAATACCAGGTCCTTTACTTTGACCACCGATTCTAACAGCCTTGTCAGACTTATTAGAGTAGAGCATGATACCTGGATCTTCAGCACCGTCAATTCTGTGTACTAAAATGTATGGGAATTTCTTGTAGTCATCGCCAGTCTTCTTGTTCAAGTATGCCATGATAACATCTGCAGCCTTGTCTAACTTAGCGTCAAACATGCCCGTAGTTTTCATTACTTGCGCTTCGTTAAGAAAGCTATTAAAATCTAAAAAGTGCATTGTAGAATATGTTTGTTTTTTAGTATATATCCTACTGAATTATTATGTTATTCTATGCTGCCGATCTCGAACTTAGAAAAGCCGTTCTCTCTGTAGATCTGAATCTTCTTATCAAAGATCTCATGTGGCAGAACCGTATGGTTAATCACAAAGGTATTAATCTTGTTCTCTTTAATAACCTGGTTTAAGATCTTTAGAATATTGTAGACGCCGTCGTGGTCAACTGAACTCAATAACTCATCTAAGAAGAGTAAGTTCAGTTGTGGGAACCTTAGCTTCAAGATCTTAATAATAGCTATGATAATAATAAAGTCTGCTTTCTTACGCTCACCCGTTGATAAGGTTAACGGGTTAATATCTTCACCAAGGTGATTGATAATACAGTTAAACTTCTCATCAAATCGAATATGGAAAGGTAAGTGCATTGTTTGAGCCATCGCTGCAATGTTCGCATTTAAGCCTGGTAAGATTGTCTTTACCGCTAGATTCTTAACACCATCTTCACCTAAGACTTGCTCAACAATGCTCATAAAGTTATAGTCGCCGCTTAGCTGATCGCGCTTGTTTGATTTCTCAATTTCAGATTCTTCAAACTGTTCAATCAAGCTCTTAAGATGGTCAAACTCATCACCACTTGAAGTCTCTTTAATCTTGACAAGTTCTGCCTTCATTGACTTCATGTTATACTTAATGTCGTTGATCTTTGTATCGATGCTCTTCTTAGACTCTTTTAGCTCTGTTGCGTTCGCAGTGATTGCATCCATCTCAAGTTTAATTGACTTGATCTTCTTAGTGTCCTCTTCAATCTTAGTAGCATACTCATCTTTCTTCTCCATATGCCACTCTGAGTCTAGCTTAGTTTCACAAGTTGGACAGTGCCCATCTTCATATAACTCTAGCTTCTTCTTAAGATAGTCAAGCTCATGCTTTAAAGAGCTGGCATCTGTTCTTTGGCTTTCATATTCGTCCTTCTTAAGTGTAATGTTCTCGCTGATCTGATCTGCATCGACCTTCATTGTTTTAGCCTCTTCGTTCAAGGCAACCAGACTCTCTTTTAGCTCTTTAATCTTACTAGCATTCTTCTCACTTGATTCTTCAAGCAGCGTATTGAGCTTATGGCGTACTGACTTGATTGACTCCATGATCTGATTTAACTCAGATTCATAGTTGTCAATGTCCATCTTAACCGACTTGCGCTCTTCTTTGATTGCGCGCTGCATATCGTTTAAGATTGAAAAGCCAAACATCCTGTCAATAATCTGGCGTTTGTCGGCGCCATTCATTGTCAAGAAAGACTTAAAGTCATTGATTGAAAGAATGATAATATTCTTGAAGACATGATACGGTATACCATAGACCTCTTCTTCCAAGTACTCTTGGACGCTGCGCTTGCCTGCTTTGTCAAACTCAACGCCGTTGATTAGTACGTTAAACTTAGTAGGTGCAAGACCGCGCTCAATCTCAACATTGATCGTGCCACACTGAATACCAACCTTAACCCAAAGTTCTTTGTTGATTCTGTTTGGCAGATCACTTAACTTTACACCCTCTACTTTACCGTAGAGTGCAAAAATAATGGCGTTAGCGATAGTTGTTTTACCATCACCATTCTTACCTAGAGTTAAAAATAACTCTGAGCCATCTTTTTTGAATTCTAGCCTCTGTTTTTGATTACCGTAACTCGCAAAGTTTTTAAACTCAATGTAATCTATTCTCATTCGTCAGTCTCGTAATTGTACGCAGCTTGCGTGTACAGTTGTTTTAGCTTATCTTTTAGCTTTTGTTTCAACTCATCGTCTTCTTGAATACCTTCAACGTACATGTTACATAGATTCATGATGTTATAATCCTTGTACATTTCTTCAATCTTGTCGATGTCATGAAAATCCTTGTCGATCCAGTTCTCTTCTTGGTAGATGTTGGGTTCTAATCTACGACTAACATGTTGGATCTTATTAACCAGATGGCTTAGAGCACTTGTGCTTGCAATTTGGCTTGGTACAAACAGATCTACAAAGTTATTGTTAATCTGCTTCTTAAAGCTTCCTAGAGTTATATCGAAGAGTTGTGTGATGTTGTATTTAACAAAACGTGGTGATATATGGTTTTCAAAGAAGGTCTCTGACATGTCTTCTAAATCAACCAGGTCGAAGCCTTTCGGATTGTTAGCGTCTGATCTTGTTAGCTGGTAAGGCACACCAACCATCAAGAGTTTATCCTTCTCTTGTCGGTAGTGGATGTGGCCACTGTAGACTCTAGTATACTTACTGTAAACATTGGTCTCGGTACCATGCTCATTACGTACTTTAGAGTTTAGGTAGATGCCTTTAACTTCTGAATGACAGAATACAACATCTGACTGTGGGTATTCTGCCAGTGTCTCAGTCTCATGCGTAGTATCTCTACGCCATGGCATCAGTAGTATATTTCTACCGGACCATTTTAAAAGTTCAGGGTCCTTATAGATCTGTACGTTTGGAATCCATTTTAAAGTATCGATTGATGATACTTCATTTGTTTTCTTTGCCCAAATATCGTGGTTTCCGACAATAACATAGACTGGTAGAATTTCACCAAGTCTCTCAAATAGATCAACAGCATAGTTTAATACTTTGATATTAATACTCTGTCTGTTGTCAAATGTATCACCAACCTGGACTAAAACATCACCTGGCTTTACATGCTTCTTTAATGTTGGGATAAACAATTCTTCGAAAAACTGCTTTTGGATAGCTAACCACTCTTGTGAATTGGCTCTAACGCCAAAATGAAGATCGCCTAATACCCAAACCCTTTTCGCTCCTGCTTCAATTACTTTAGGCTCAATCATTTAAAATAACTTGTTAATGTTTTTTCTCTCTAAAACACCAGTTCTTAAATCTAGTTCTTGAATTAAGTCTTCTTTGTAGACGTTACTCAATGAACTATAAAACTTATCAGGTTTAATATCGAAGTACACACACATTTCGCTAAAAATGTCTATTCTGCTAAATTTAGCTTTCATCTCATCAACAATGTAACCATATACATCGTTGATGTCTGACTTCTTCAGCTTCTTACATCTACCTAGGTCATCAACATCATTAAACTGCTTAAAACGTGAAAGCTCGATCAATTTATGGATCTTATTGGCAATCATGTCATAATGAATCTTGATGTCTTCATCTAGGGTGTCTTTGAAACTAGAATCGAGTTCAAACGACATGTTTGAATTTATCTCAAAATCCGGTGAATCAAAGTTATTGTCAAATATTTTATCTCTATTCATTATATTCCGTGTAAATTTGATGTGCTTAATTCTTCTGTTTCTATTAGGCGCATATAGTTCCAGTTGATGTTCAACTTACATTTAGTGCCCTTTCCTTCACCGTCTCTTATCTTTAAGATCTTAAGCCAGTATTCTTCATTTGCTCGCATTAGATCATCTTGAATAATACCGTACATAATATCGGCAGTGTGTGATAGACCAGCTGATTCTGCAATGTCGGACATTGTAATGTCGCTTGAGTTATAACCGCTTCGTGTAATCTGAGTTGCTGTTACGATCAACCAGTCATTGCGTTGACCCATTGCTCTTAAGTCCTCTGCAATCTGCTTAATCTTCATATATGTATTCTCCGTATTTAAGTTACGGTAGTTGGCCAAAATGTTTATGTAGTCAATTATAACTGCACCGATTTTAATCTGACGTTCTTCTTCAATCTGACTAACATAAGCCTCAATATCAAGTACTGTTGCTTGTGACGTTGGCATTTGTTTAACAAAGAGTTGACCAGGAGGAGTAAAGCCATCACCCACGGTCTCAAGCTTACGCTTCATTAAGTCTCTGTTCTTAGACTTGTCAGCATATTCACTTATATTAATCGATAGTAAGTTTGAACCAATACGTTTTACAAACTTATGTGCTGCCATTTCCGCTGTAATTACAACGGTGTTTGTGCCCATCTTAACAAAGCTTGCTGCGTCGTTAGCTAGATAAATTGATTTACCAATGTTTTGTTCACCAGCATAAACGATTAAGTTACCGCCTTTGTCATAACCACCACCAAGTAGTCTATCAACAAAGTTGTAACCAGAGCTTACTTTATCAGTCTCTTTCTGATCGTGATCTTCTGGGTTAAAGAAGTCTAGACCCAGATCTGAGTTAAAGGTAATGTTGTTACGTTCGTTGATTAAGCCTTTAACTTTCTGAATAATACTCTCAGTATTCTCTGGTGTAACTTGAGTTGTCTTAATAAACTCAATTGTATCAGTAAGTGATGTGTTAAATGTTTTCCATTTAATCCAAGACTCTGCAGTATCTGTTAGCCACTCATCATCATACTGATCTAGATCAACGTCAAAGAGCAGGTCTAAGATGCTGTCTGTGACTTTTTCTTTAGCTCGCTTGCTGTTCTGTGCAAGTAGTTTTAGTTGGTCCTTTGATGGTGTCTCATTGAACTTAACATAAAACTTGTTTGCAAGATAGCTTAAAATATCAATCTCTTCAGACTGATAATAGTCAGTCTTAATAGCTTGTAGATATTTTGGCTTGGCCAAAGATAGTCTAAAGAATATCTTCTCAAAGTCTTGTCCGAATTGCATATATTTTTATTGTTATATGAGGTTTACTCAAATGGATTCATTAGAATCTTATAAGCCTCTTTGCCCTCTTCTTGGTTAGTTTGTTCTAGTAGACCATCGGTAACAGCCTCGTTTAATGAGGCCACTAGATGTTCTTCTTCTACTTCTGGGAAACGGTATGTTTTTAAAGCGTGTAGAGTGAAAGTACCTTTATATCTGTCTGTGTTACGCACACACATTGTAATTTCATTATAGACAATGTCCATGCCTGTTGGCCAGCCCGGTAGATCTTTCTCAATACCAATCACATATTTAATCGGCAGCTTATCTTCATTAATCCTCATCTTCTACCGTACTTTCCATAATATCGTCTACATCAAACTGAACGTCTGTATTGTAGTTGAACAGGTCGTAGATTTTCTTATCAATCTTCTCAAGAACTTCTTGGGTAAAGACCTTATCGGTAAAGAATTCGTTGTTAGGTATAACCTCTTCTAGGTGCTTACAGATCCAGCCACGAGCCGTTGCCTTTGGCACTTTCTGGCCTTTTTCAATACTGCCACGTGCAATACCAATATCTTCCCAGTCAATGTAGTTCTCTAGACCTACGTATCTGTTCATACCTTCACTAAAGTGTAGATGAAACTTAATTGGATTTGGTTTTGCAAATCTGTTCTTGTTTGGTTTTGCAGTTACAATAATACCGGCCTTTTCACCACCTTCTTTGAGCTGTGCCTTGTTTAAAAAGAGTACGATTGATGCTGCATATTCAGGTCCTGTACCACCACCGGCAACTTGCTGTGAAATAAAGCTCTGTGTCTGGTATGTATGGTTAGTAAAGATAAAAGGAATCTTTAAGTCGGCCATTGGTGTCATGATAATTCTAAAGATTGACTTAAGCACTTTAGAGCGTGTCATATCAGACTTGTCACTGCCTGACTTAGCATCTTCAATCTCTTTGGCCGTAGCTAAGTTACCTGCTGAATCTAAGATAAACATCATCTTAGGTAGTTCAGCACCAGCACGCTTGGCCTCTTGCATTCTAGATGTGATCGTAGTAATAGAGGTTCTAAAATCTTGTACTGTGTTTACCGGCTGATAGTTAACTTTAGTAGTGTCAATACCGAATTTCTTCATAAGGTCTCTATCAACAGCGGCTTCTGAATCATAAAATATGATGTTGTAGCCCATTTCAATCGCACGATGGATTGAGTTTAGAATTAGATATGTCTTACCGGTTCCAGAAGGTCCTGCAATTGAGCAAGATCTGTTGTTTGGCCAACCACCAAATAGAGTTCCACTAACACATGCATTTAAGTGGTAGTTACCAGTGTCAATCCACTCTGTAACTTCACTAAAACTAGAGTGTTCCATTACTGAACCTAATGGATTTAAGTTTGCTAATTCAGCGTTAATATCGTCAAAGCTGAACTCTTTATTCTTAGTTTTTGCCATAATTATTCTTCTGTTTTAAATTTTGTACGTTCTTCTTCACGTAATGTTTCAAGCTCTTCGATTAAGGCCTGGCTTTCTGCCTGCAGTTCCTGCATTCTGCCCTCTAACTGAGCAAGTCGATCGTAGATCTTTTGATATTTTAGAACAAACTCATGTTGTTCTTTATTCATACTAATCTCCATTGTTGACTTCGTTTATCATGTCCTCAAGATCGATCTGATTAGATGCTGCTTTTTGAGCATTTAGCTTTTTAGCGTTCTCTTTGTTAATCTGGCAAAACAAGTGTCTTATTTTACAGCCTAATTCTGAATCATTAGGAGTGTCTTTTGCCATTTGTCTGATTACTTCGTAAAAATTGTCCATAATTAAAATAGTGCTGATGCATAAAGTAGATTAGTGTCAAGTGTCTGTAGACCGATTGCTGTAAGTACTCTGTTTAACGGGTCAATCATTGCCTTTTCAAACTGAGTGTCGTAGTCTATCTCTGGTGCAAACTCATAAGGATGTTCACCTGGTAGATAGGCATAAACTTCACTGATTGGACTCTTACAGTTGTAGATCTTTAGCTTCTCACCGTTACCAATTACTTTATACTTTGTTTTAAATTTAGAGTTCATATTAAGCAGGTAGTTGTAGTAACCTGCTGCTTTAACATTGGCCGGACATTTTAGACCAACTTGAAATTCAATCTGGTCGTCAACAATATATTTCTCAATATTGTTTGTCCTTCTGTTAAATGAGATCTCGTCAATATCTGCAAGCTGGAACTCTTTTCTGACCTGCTTCATGAATTGAACAAGTTCTTGTAATTCTTCAGCACTTGGTGTTTTAGCGCTCTTAAATATAATTTTAAGTGCTTCAACTAGTTTTGCTCTTACAAATGCTGGTGTTGAAGATTGAATAGTATCATATCCAATCGTCTTAATCTTTTTCAGAGGCGCATGTCGATCGGTCTTCTCTAGTTTATCGTCCCATGCAATATTCTGAATGTACTTCTTCTTGCTCATCCAGATACCATTATATGCAATAGTCTCAAGCTCAAACATTAAGAAGTTATCAGTATTACGTTTCTCAGCGTACATCTCCATACACTTAACAATATAATTATTAAGTCTAAAGCCATAAAGTGCTAAGATAAACTCGTCAATTGACATCTTCTTACTTTCATCTTCCCAGATGATAGACTCATAAACATCTTGAAACTGAACGTAACATGAGTCAGTATCGATGTAGATTACAGCTGGCTTCTCTATTTTACCCTTTACTTTAATACCGAATTGCTCGTGAACTGCAGTGTCTTTATGCCAAAATTCTTGAACATATTTGTTCAAGATTGACTCTGAGTAGAGAATAGCATTCTTACCCTGTTTTGTAATTGACTCTGCAATGTCGATATTGAAGAAGTGAAACCATTTGTTACCAAAGGCTCCGTAGATCGAGTTAAGAGTTAACTTAACCGCCTGCTCATAAGCTGTATACTTTGCTGAAAGCTGCTTGTAGTGATCTACAAGCAGCTTAGCGTCAGCATCAGTCAATTGATCTATTGGTTTATTTTCTAACTCTTTTATATCCATTTATTAAGCTGTTTGGCAAGTTGATACAGTTAATAGTGTTTCTGAATCCTTAGACTGGAAGACAACTTTCGAGCTCGATACGAACACGTTTTGTTCTTCCCTGTCTAACAGGTTCAAATACTTCTTATAGACTGTAGCCTTACCAGAGCCTTTGCTTTCTGGATTAATCACAACGCTAAATGATTTACCATCAACGTTAACTCCTTTACCGTTAGCTTTAATACTAAATGTTTCTTCTGTGTCTAGATTAAACAAGTTCTTTACTTTGTTAATCATATGAGTATCGATCTCAAAGTTGAATGCACTATTATCTCTTGAGAAGATAGCTTCTTGTTGCTCTTTTGTAAGATCTTTAAAGCCCAATGATGGTTCTGAACAAGATAGCTTAATTTCTAACTCATCGTTGTAGATTCTAAACGTAGATGCTACGTATTCTTCATCATTCTCGATGAATTCAATTTCACCTTTAATAGCATCATGTTCAAAGTGTTTGATTGCTTCAATAACTTTAACACCATCGAAGAATGCAATCTTTAGGGCTTTGTCACTAGGTACAATCTCATTGGTCTGGAAAATCTGGTCCATGTTTACAACATGGCTCTTTACTGCATCTCTCTGCGGTAAATAAACAGAAGACTCGATTCTACCATTAGTGATTTTCATGTAGATGAAAGAGTCAATTAGCTTAACGCGATTGATAAAGTTGGTCAACGCGTGCTGGTCAATACGATCAATTTTTAACTTCATATTTTTTTAATTTATGTTTAGTTATTGTATGTGAAAAGAGCAAACAGTTTCAATAAAAAGGGCAGAGATAGTAGCGAACTTTTCTCTGCCCAACCCGTTAACTATAACGGTCCTAAATGTGGTCCTGTTTCATACCACCGGATTTCTTATCCATCACAGCTGATACAATCTGGATCCATTGCTCTTGTTGCAATATCGCCTCTCAGTACTGACTCTGTTCTCATGTAATAGAGCGTCTTAATACCTTGATTGTAAGCTTCTAGGTGCACTTGGTTGATAAACTTAGGTGTTGCCTCAATTGGAAACGCTAAGTTCAAAGAGACTGCTTGGTCAACATATTGTTGTCTCACTCCAGCCTGTTTTACCAGCTCAAGTTGGTTAATTTCTTTAAAGGTCTTGTATACATCTTTCATTGGAATAAACTGATCTTCGGCTGCTTCTGGCGCTTCTTTCAATTTATCTTTATGGATCGGAGTGCCCCAATCTTTATCTAGAGCCTCACCGATATGTACGTGATAATCATCCATCCAATCTAGACCTTGTACACTACCACCATCTTCTAGGATCTTATCCCAAGTGTCTTTTGTATTCTTACCGATTAGATCTAAAGCTTGTTCTAACGTTGGGTTCTTACGAATAAAAGTACCCTTTGCAGTTTGTTCTGTGAATACGTTAGCAGCCCAAGGCTCAATACCTGGTGAATAGTTACCAGCAAGTTTTGAGTTGCTCACAGTTGGCGCAACGGCTCTCAGGTGCGTATTACGCATGCCGGTGCCAACGCACCATAGAGGTTCACCATATTCTTTGGCTAGATCTCGGCTTGCCTTCTCACTTTCAGTCTTTAGTTGAGAGAAGATCTTACGTGTTTCAAACTGAGCTGTTAGGCCTTCGAATGGAATATTGTGCTCTTGCAGGTAAGTGTGCCAGCCCAAGACTCCAAGTCCTAAAGCTCTACCTTTTTCTGCTGATCTCACGCTATTCTCAAAACCACGCATGTATTTTGCTTTCTGGATAAATTCTTCAAGTACTCCATCCAAGAACCATGTTGCAGTGTAGATTAGATCTGTGTCTTTCCACTCATCATATTTTGCCAGGTTCAATGAACTTAAACAACATACAAAAGAGTGGTTCTCATCTGTATGTAGTGCAATCTCAGAACAAATGTTGGTCATATAAACCTTTAGACCATTGTTCTTGTAAGCATCTGGATTTGCACTGTTCACATTACCTTTAAACATGATATAAGGCTCACCTGTTGCTCTACGTTTTCTAAGCACTGCAGCCCATCTTTTACGTGCTTCTTTATCACCGGCTTCTACCTTTTGCATAAAACCATCTGGTACAATCACACACTGGTGGATATTTAAAGACTGGCGATTAACGTCACCCTTTGGTTCACGTATTTCTAACCATTCCCAAAAGTCACCATGCTCAATGTCAATGTTAACCGAAGCTGCGCCACGTCTTACACTTCCTTGATTAGTAGCTAGGATAGTTGAGTCATAGATCTTAATAAAAGGTACAACACCGTCTGAAGTTCCATTACCGCGGATCGTAGATCCAGCAGATCTGATCTGGTTAACACCAATACCAACACCACCGCCATGTTTTGCTAAGAGCATCATCTCTAGATTCTTACCGCCAATATCTGCAATTGAGTCTGCGACATCAATCCCAAAACAAGAGATTGGTAGACCGCGCTCAGTTCCAGTGTTTGAAAGTACTGGAGATGCTAGGTTTAACCAGCCTTTCCAGATGTAGTCAAAGAACTTGCTTGCCATTTCTGGCTTTTGCAGTCTTTTAGCAGTTGTAGTTGCAACTCTCCAGTAAGCATCTTTCGGTGTTTCACCTTCTAACAGATAGCCTCTGCTGATTGTTTTTACGTAGATTTCAGTGTTAGCCCATGTTGGAAAATCTACTCCGATTTCCCAGCCTAAGTCTGCTGCGTAATTAACCACTTCAGTGCGGTCTGTATCTTCTTTTTTAAACATTTTAAACATCGTGTATAATTAATTAGTCGAATAAGTCATCTTCGTCCCAGTTTTCGTCTTCGCCTGCTTTTGAATAGTCAGTTGGTCGAACTGCAAAGAAGTCGGTATGTGTGTGGCCACCGGTTAGATGGTAGAACCAGTCTAGTTGACTAGCGCTCTCTTCATCATATTCCATGAAAGGGCCTTCTGTGTAACCAAGTTCTGCAATTTTTTCATTGGCTCTTTTGGTAATAAAGCTCTTAAGATCTTCTTTCTTAAGGTTTTCAAGATTACCCATTTCAAACATCTTATCGATGAATTTGTGCTCCATTTCAACCATTAGTTGAGCAGCTCTAACAACATCGTCTTTAACCTGTTCTTTTAGATCTGGGTATTCATCAGTCATGTGTCTGAAGAGTTGACAACCCATTTTAGAGTGTAGAGACTCATCACGTACTGACCATTTCATTTGCTGACCAATACCTTTTAATAAGTTTCTCATTTGGAACGAGTAGAGTACCGCAAATGAAGAATAGAGTGAAACGCCTTCTGCAAAGGCACTAAAGATTGCTAAAGATCTAGCAACTTGTCTTCTTGCATTTGAGTTTTCGGCAAGATCGTCATGAGTCCAATCAGCTTCGGTTGAGGTTAAATGCTCAAACTTTTCAGCTGTTGCTGGTTCGTGTAAGAATGCAGTGAAGTCCTCTAGTCCTAGAGTTTCATTTAGATATGAGTATGCAGTGGCATGAATAGTCTCTTGTGAGCCAAACATCATTGCCATTTGCTTGATTTCATGCTTCGGAAACCACTTTGTTACCATACCAGTCCAGTAATCTGAAACTGCACATTCAGTTTGTGCAAAACCTAGCAAAATATTGCCTACCAGGTTCTTTTCATGTGCTTCCATTCTTTCATTCCAGTCTTTTACATCTCCTTGCATAGAGATCTCTGTGTGTAACCAGAACGCTTGAGCTTGTTTCAGCCAACCCTCGGTATAATACTCCGGGTACTCAAAAGGCTTAAATTCTATTCTTTCTTTAAATAGTGACATTATTTGCTAGTTTTTTTACAATTGCAGATTAGTCTAAAAAAGGCCTGCTTATTAGGGTAGACCTTGTTCCGATTAATCGTTTTTTATTAGTAAGACACTAGCAGCGCTGCTTGTTTTTTATATATCAAACAGGCTGCTGGTTCTTTCTAAATTAGAGCCTAAATTTTTTTTGAAGTTCATGTGCTTTTTCATAATAAGCATATGAAGCCTTCTTGTATTCCTTTCTTTGTGCATATAGATCGCTGAGGATCTTTTTTAGGATTGAATCTTCCTTTTTATAGACAACTCCGTTCTCGCAAACGATTACGTTATTATCTTTTCTGCGCTCGGCAATTTCAGCTTCCGGTACAATTTCAATGAAAGCATCCGGCGAGATATTAAACTGCCTCATCACCGATGGGTACAGTGATGCAAAGTCAAATGCACTTACTCCTGAGTAATAACCAACAATTGGTTGTTTTACAAAAGCACCTTCATACTGACCGTCTTTCTTACTGTCCTCTTTGTCATACTCAACGCCGATCTTAACGTTGTCTTCTGCAAGCTTTCTTGCAATTAAAGACTCTGTTACTGCAACGGGGCTGGCTGCTTTATAGAGTGGCATTTTAGTAATAGTTGATAAGGTCAGTAGGACTTCCATTGACTTTAACTGTTGGTCAATATAATAAACCAACACAGAGTCAACTACGTTATAGTAAACATATTTTTGAAAGTTGTTCTCGTAAAGATCTTGCAGTGAACCTGTGTATTTAATCTTGGCCACATTCAAGACTTGGCTTGACACAAAGTCAAGTTTGTTAGACTCTTTTACCGCAACCGAACGATCATACTTATCATAGAGCTGCATATAGTCAAGAATACCCATGTGTAATGGTCTTGAGTCTTTTTTGTCTAGTGCTCCTGTGATTGCAACTTCAGTTAGATCAATCTGTAGCCTCTTACAGCGATTAACAATATATTGCCAGTCATAGTTGATAAAGTTCCAGCCGGTCATCATTGGAAACTTAGGCAAGAACTTGTGCAAGAAGTTATAGAGCATATCATACTCATTCTTAAACTTGTAGTAGCTAAAAGTCCAGTCTTGATCGTAGTTCTTGAAGTGAGCGTTAGTGTCATCTTCAATCTTCTTGATCTGTTCTGCATTCAAGTCATCTAGACCAAGTACAATTGCTTTACGTTCTGGTGTAATGATCGAAAAAGTTAAGATACGACTCTTAGCCTCTTCTGGTCTTGGAAAGCCATCTACAATCTCAGTCTCAATATCGACATAGTATGTTCTTGGCATGTTGAATGCAAAGATCTCTTCTCTATCTGCTTCAGGCAGAGAGTCCATAAAATAGAGTAGACTGAATTTGTTGTAAGTTCTTGAGCGTTTGCGTTTGATTGCTCTGCCGTCCCAGTTTTTAAAGTTTTGGTCTCTGTATCTGTCGTTATCTTCAGCTACTGTCCAATTCTCAAAGTTATCTACGCGATAGCGTTTAAATGAAACTTCGCCTTTCTTATCGTAGTAGCTGACGATTACTTCATTTTCTTTCTGCTCAATGTCTAATAGCATGTACTCTATCCTGTTTTAAATTAGTAGCCTCTTTCTTGTCTGTCGTGATTCTCTGCGTTCTTCGCCATGTATAGATTAACAACATCTTTACTAGTCATACCAATTGCTATTGCAAAGTTCATGTAAAAATGTAATCCGTCAATCCATTCATAAAAGAGTTCTAATTTGTCTGCTTCGGATAGATCTTCAATTTTCATGTTAGCAGCTTTTGCATTGTCTTGCTTCCAATACTTCCAGCCTGCGTTACCAATACCGTCGTTGATACCGCCTAGGGCATCAAACATCTCGTTGAGTTCGTCACTTAATGCATGTTTGTTAACCATCCAAAAGTCAGCGATTTCTTTGATTGTCCAGCCTTCAAAATTAAAGCCAAGACGCTCTTGTAATTCTTTCTGCTTGTTAAAGATTAAGCCAAAGGTGTCATCTGCATTTGAGTGGAAATCTGCCACGTCAAGATCCGAACATTTATTATCTGTGTTTGCCATATTATTTCTTTGTAGTATTATAGATTAATCCTCTTTTGTTTACACGTCTTCGGTTAAAACTTGACCCCATTCTCTGTAAGAATTAGTGTTTACTTTGGTCATCGAGTCTTCTGGCTTTGGGTCACCACCTACGTTCCAGAACCAGGCTCCAGGGCTGGCATGCTTCTGCATGAATTCCCAAGCCTTAGCGTCGTAGTTTAGTGCAGATGGAAAGGGAGGGTAAAATTCTGCATCAACATTCTGCGTAAAAGCCTTTGGATGTGACCATAATGTAGCTCTACCTCTTTCGCCTTTCTGTATGTTACGTGCAACTGCAACTCCATGAAAATCTGCATCCGGCCATGCAATCTGTAAAGATCTTTGTAGAACACCGGTTGAAATAGCCGACCAAACCTCTTGTGGATAGCCTTGCTTCTCTGCAAGATCATAAGCTACTTTAACAGCTGCTGCAGTTACTAGTTCATGTTTAAGCCCAAGCGGTATAAAGAAAGCATCGTTCTCTTCTGCCCATTTTTTAGCATGTGCGTTTAAGACTGGCATTGCTGCAATACGCTTAAACTTCATCTCAGCGCCACGTTCAATACAGATCGCCTGGTGGTCTGAGATCTCCTTTTGACTTGGACTAAATAGAACTAACTTCTTGTTATACTTCTTGGCCAGATATGCAAGTGAGATACCTGCAAAACCGTATCTTGGTTGTACATAGACTAGAGTATCTTTTTCACATGTGCTTACTAAGATGTCACCAAAACGGCACTTAGAACCAAAGCCCATCATGTCCTCTCTAACTACATTAAAGCCATTGTGCTCTGTAACTATTGGGTCTGGAAACGGATCTTGCCAGTCACCGGCTAGATCTAGCCAAGCCTGACGATTAGGCATCATCAAGTTTAAATCCTGGTTGATTAATAATCCTGTGTGTTTATTATGCGACATAGTGCTCTTTTATCATATTTTTGTATTGTTCTACTGTAATACCGGCCTCGGCAATAACTTTATCATCTGACGGGTGGTGTTTCATACCGTTAAAGGTTTCGATAATACCCAGTTCCAGCATTGCTTTCTGTCTACCAAATGGATGGTCCTTAATATTGGATGAGTTCCATAGGTTATCATAGTCCAGATGGTCATATGCTGCACCAGGCCGCACGTAGTTCTCAACCCAACGGATATAATCACATGCAACATCTTCTGCGTCGTATGGTCTTCCACCTGTATCTCGGTTGATCTGCAGCATCACTTCGTCTAAAAATTCAATCTTGTTCATCTTACCTACCGGATCTGCCAGATAGCTAATACATTCAACTGCATTTGTGCCATAGTAGAATGGACTGTAGAGCTCAATATACTCTGGGTAGAAGTCTGCAATATCTGCCAAGAATGCTGCGTACTGGAATCTGTAGGCATTCAGGCCATTCTTCTCATTCCATGCAAACATCCATTCACCAAGTTCTCTAAGTGGAAACTTGCGGTTCTCTTTCTGGATCCAGTCTGCCATCTCTCTAACCAGTCTTGGTGCAAACTCACATAGGTAGTAGTCGCCACCTTTTTTATACTGGAATTGAGTAGAGTAATCCTCCATGCCCACAAAGCCACTGGGTTCAGCCTTAGGCGGCTTCGGGAACTTTGGAAATTGATACCCAACCGAAGTAAAGAACGGCTTAGGATGTGTCTTAACAACCTCACACATAGCTTCAATTGTATCACATTCATGTAGATGAAAAAGCAGTGAGTTGTGGTAGCCTGATGGCTTCTTAGCATAGTTAATGCCACTGCCGGTTACAGCATGTAGCAAGAAGACGTAGAACCATTCGGCCATGCCGAATGTTTTCTGTTTGCCAGTCCAGTTGGTAGCAACTTCTTTACGCTGAGCTGAGACATTGCCGGCATGCATCTTTGACCAGTATGGGTGTTCTTTAGACCAGCCATAGAATACATCATTCTTGATCTGACTAAAACCTGCCAACTTACGCTCTACTACGTCGTAGAGTTCAACATGCTCCATTAAGCTATCATCCATACCGCTTTCTGGGTGCGGAATAGAGCCTAGATTACATTTCTTCTGCTGATCCTTTGCCTTCTGATAGTAATAGAGAAAGTCTTCGTAATATCTATTAGTTTTAATTTTAGTCATATCTTCTTTCTGTTATCGGTCATGGCCATGATAGATCTTAGTTTTATCCCAGTCTTTACCATAGAGCATTTCCATGATTTCACGCATATGGCCGTTGCAATAGTGTTGAACGGTCATAAATGAGTCTCTATCACCCACGAAGGGTCGACCAACACCATGCGGATCAGCCATTACAGGATGGTATTTTGATTCGAAAAGAATTCGGCTATCATGCCATAGGTTAATACCATTCTTATAGAGGAAGTGGCCTGCTATTAGATCACATGCCCATAATTTATCTGAACCCCATGGTTCTTGATTAGTCTTATTAATATAAGAATCGTAGTCAAGCTCATCAACCAGTATTTGCATAGCTTTATTTGACAATAAAAAGCCTGAACCACCGCTTGCAAAATAAGAGATATTGTTCCAGTTTCCGGGTAATATTTCACATTTATTTAAAGTCCATGTATTAAAGCCTGGATAAGGTATTGTACAGCCTACCCAATCTTTAGGATTTTCATCAACATATTCTTCTAGTAGGTCGACAAACCGCTCAGGGTGAATAAAAGTATCACTATCTGTATGAAATCTGTAATCATAATCAGTATCGTTATTCACATATTGTGAGACGTAGTAATGATTCTTAAGGTAGATTGAATCTAGATCATCTTTACAGTTTACAAAGAAGAAATTACCAACTCTTTCGTAAGGTTTATCTAAGTGTGGGTTTGACACCAGATAGACAACATCAAAGCCCTTTTCTCTTAGTTTACTAACCCATGTCATCTCACATTCCATCCAATTTTTAGCATGTGATGGTGCCCAAGTACCCGTTACTGTAATAAGTACTCTTTCATTAATACTTCGTTTTTCCATTAAATTTTCCATTAAATTTTCCATTAAAAAAGTGCATTTGATTGTACTCTACTCTCTAGGTTTGAATTAGGTACATTGTTAGTTAAATCCCATCTATAATATTTTCTAGCGATATGGACTGATTTAGGTTTTTCCATTACTTCAAAGTCTAATTCGCCAATAGAATTTAGATAAACGTCAGGGTGTTTCCATACTTGCCAGCCATTACGTTCTCCCATCTCATTAACATACCAGTTAAAGGTATTAACTAGGTGAGTGCGTTCTTCCCACGATCCAGCGAAAGGAGTGCCTTTATAATAACCGGTCTTCGGTAAGGCTCTAGACTCATTCTCGATTGGTAAAGCCTGTACAATCTCGATCTTTTCTATACCACGTTCCTGCATTCTTAGAAGTTCGCCTTCATAGTTCTGCATTAAACCTTCTAATGCAGATTCTGGATCTTTTTGACGCATTAAGTGGTGTCTAATATCGATGTTGCCTAGATAGACTCTAAGTTCTTTAGTCCAAGGATAAACGCATTCTTCCATGCCACGCTTTAGAGTGCCGAAGAGTGTTAGACCGTCGTTGCGATCACACATATAACCTGGTGTATACTGGCTGAAAGAGTGGCTATCACCAAAACAGAGTTTATCTGTCTTCTCGATATGGTCCACTCTTGGAATCTGGCTGCATATTGTTTTAGCCTCGTCAATCCTTGTCTCAAGCGTTTTGAATAGATCTGAACCGGTCTTTAATCGTTTCTCAATTAGTTCATTAACAGCTGGCATATCATGGTGTAGACTGTAGAATCTTACACCTTCTACAAAGAGGCGATTAAGCTGATGATAAAGATCATCGTTGGCTCCGCCAAAGATATTGAAAGCACCTTTAAACTCCATACCATGTTCAATCAGGATTACGTCATAGTCTGACCAATCCACGTTGACCTCTGTAATAACTTCAGCATTCTTAAAACCAGCATGCCAGAGTTGATTACAAAGCATGAAAGCCCAGCCGGACTTATGTGAACTATCCTTTGGGCTTAATTTGCCAACTAGTGCTGCAATACCAATCTTAATTGAGTGGTCTTGCTCATAATCTGTAAAGTACTTAAATTCCTGCATCTGCGTCGCCTGTTTCTAGTGGTTTTTCTGTCTCTTTGTAGCCGTACTTTTGGATGTAGTTATCCAGGCCACCGATATAAGCTGCAGCATCAAGCAAATTATCTTGCTTGTAGTTATAAGAGTGTCTGCTCAGTTTAAGAGCAACAAGTGCGGCGTACATGTCAGCTCCTGTGAATTGCTTACCAGTCATACCAGAACAGATCATCGCAGCTCTGCGCATGCCTTCTTCGAAAGGACCGTATTGGCGGTTCTTTTCTTCTGATCTGTGGTTAATGATTTGGTCTGCTTGTTCTAAGATGTTGTCTATTAAATCGCTCATATTCTTGTTTAGATGTTATATGGTGAAGTACTACTTTGTTTAGTATATCTATACTAAAAAGCGGGGCAACGCGCTCTGATGTTGCCCCGCTTGGTTCTACGTGGTTTGTTTACTTTTGAAGCTCAGCAAGCTCCATTGGCATACCGACGTTATAGATTAACTTGCAGTAGAAAGGCAGCATCTTAATATTTGTGCCATCTGCTCTGCCCACAGCTGCCATTAGGTCATTGTCAACCACAGCCTGTACAAAGCTACCTCCTGAATAACCAATGCCCCATTTTGTACAGAGTATGGATGTACCAATCTGGATTATATGTTGACCTTGGTCAGATGTCATTGGTGGCATTGTGTAGTCCCATACTAATGAGTCTTTATAATAGCCCTCTACTAATTTGCGTACTGCTTGCATTTGATCTGCTACTTGCATGATTTTATAATTTAAAGGTTAGACTAATGTAACTGATTCTCCGTTAGCTTTAATATGATCTTCAATCTTCTTAAGAGTCTTAGTAAGGTTACAAAAAACCTTGAAGTCTAAGATTTGGTAAAGTTTTTCATCGAGACCTTCGTAAAGGTAACCGTCATAGAGTCCCCAAAGACTGTTTTCGATAGAAGTAAATGCCTTCTCTTTTTCGCCCAGATTTTTAATGGCTTCTCGAACATTGTCTAAATCTTCGCAGTTAAAAACTTCGTGGCGGTTAAAATTCTTGTAGTTCATGTTGTTCTTTGTTTTAATTACAGTGTAAATATAATAAAAAAGCCCGAGACTAAAAAATCTCAGGCTAATTATTTTGTAAAAGTTGTTAACAATCTTACTTGAAGTCTGCTCTAACCTTAAATTTTCTGTCTTTGATAATGTCATTCATCTCATTAGAAAGGTGAGCTAAGATTTCCATCTGTGCGTTCTTAGCTGCTTCATCAACTGAATCTTCAGCCATGTCTTCTTTAAAGTCTTCCCAGTTATCTGCGGTGTCTTTATACCATTGTCTAAATGCATCAATCAATTCAGTTGCAGGTACATCAAGACTTGGAAGTTCAATGTATTCTTCGTTGACTTTAGACTCATAAACTGTAATTGCAACGTTGCTACCTTTGTTATAACTGATTAGATCCAAGTTCATTGCAGCACCAACAGCTTTCATTTCATCTTCACTCATGTAAGTTGAGGTTCTAACTTCATAACCTTTACCGCTCTTAGTGATTCTCTTGATAGCTTTTTCTGGATTACCTGTTACTTCTTCAAACTTCATTGGAAACTCATATTTAAAGTCTGACATGTTACCGTCATATGATTCGTTTACGAAAGATTCAAAGTTATTTAGATGTTTCATTTTTTTATTTTATATTTCCTTTTGCCAAATGGCCGCCAATCTCTGTAAATGGTACATTATTACCCTTAACTGTAATAGTCCCATATGAGAAAGAAAGATTTGCACCAGTTCCTCCAACTTTTAGTTGTGTATCATATGCTGCTTTAATCGATGCTTCATCTTCAGCAACGGCAAGTACCGTAGGTCTAAATCCAGCACCAATGTTCATATCTCCTTCAGATCTTAAATACATGGATTGTTTGTTAACCTCAACGGTATTATGTGCAATCAAAGCATATGCAGTTTCTCCTTTAGCAGGTAGATCGAATTCACTAAATTGTCCTTTATTAAAGTAGTAAGATCCGAATTTTATTTTTTCATAAACTGCGTTTTCAGATCCTGGATTAAGAAAGGATTCAAAGTTCTTTAAGTGTTTCATTTTTTTATTTTATTGTTTTATGCTTGTTTCCAACCAGATTTACCTACCTCTAAGTTTGACATTGCTTTTATAACATCATCAATTGTAGCAACATTACCTTTTGTTACATACCAATTGCGTTTGGTACGACCTCCGCTGCCGTCTGTTGGTTGTGCGACTATCTGCATTTCTTTTGGTGCCAATGGTTCATAATCGTCAGAGTTAAGAATTCTCCAAGTAAAACTATAATCCAAATCTTTTATTCCAAATATTTCAGTTCCGGTATTTCCTTTAGTCTTTGTATTCATGGTAAAAAAACCATGGCTATAGTCTACTTCCCATGTTGTAATCCCGGTTGCCTTAATTAATTTTTTTGTTAGTTCTGTACGTTCTTTTAGCCTTAACTTAGCATCTTGATTAGAAGTACTATCATCAGCGAATTGAGATTCATTGATAAACTGTTCAAAGTTCTTTAAGTGTTTCATTTTTCTACGTTTCTTTTTATATTCTTCTTCTGCATCGCCTTGGCCTGCAGGAACATCACCAGAACCGGTCTCAGTTGCTGTTGGGAATTTGATTGGTCCCATTCCACCAACATCTCCTGGTTGAAGATTGTCGTCCACTTTGTCTGGTAGTCCTTCATGTTTTGTTGCAGCATACTTCTTAAGCTGCTTTAATGTCATAGAGTCTGCTAGGTCTTTTACCTCCTGGCTAGCCTCTTTGGCATCAAGCTCACCCTTTTTATAAGCGTAAGCCATTCCCATTAGTCTCTGTTGTGCTTTTGAAGTACTTGGCATATTGAATTAATGAACATCGAATCGACCTATTATAAATAGGGCGTGAATCGACCTATTCTAGTTATATCTGAAAATCTGTCCCATTGCCTTTCGTCATGGTACCTTTCAAGACTTTTTTCTAAAGCCCTATCTTTAGTATCGCCTTCCTCTGGTGTCCAATTAGGATCATCTTTATATAATAAAAGTGGCGCTTCTTTGACATGCGGAGAGCCATGCCATGATGTATTTTGTAGATATGACACTGAATACTGAGCATTTTTATACTTAGGTAAGTAGCGCATTGTAACATCTACAATCTCGCATTCATAATTGGCTTCTAAGAACTTTTTTTGTGCTGGTGATTTTTTACCTAATTGAGCAGCTCCACCATGCCATTTTGAAAATTCTTTCCAGTTTAATTTTTTACCGATAGCCCGTTTTAGAAAATCAAGCAATTCATTAGCTGTTTCTTCTGAGATATTACCTTTAACTTTAACATCCTCATTTAGAAATTGTTCGAATAATTTTACATGTTTCATTTTTTGTTAGATTTATTTAATAATTTTATATGCACATTATTATAGTAAATATTACAATGAGTACCACGGTTTAATCCAATACTCAAAGAATACTTTTTTAAGTTTACCAAGCATAATCAAAGGTATCAATCTGGTTGATCTTGTCTTTAATGTTCTTAGCATATGTTTTTGCCTCTCTAGCGTAGTATGAGTTTTCTTCACCCCAGTCTTCTTTCTCCTTTTCACCATCAGCAATATATTGTACATATCTGCCATAGTCATCTAGGATATTGCTCATGTGGTTAGAAGCATCTCTCATTTTAGCTTCGCGGCCTTTTGAGTTTTTACCAATGATAATGTCGCCGTAACGTCCTTTTTCGCCTTTAGCTACACCTTCTTTAATCTGATCAGCGAGTTTGTCGATTGCACCTTTAACCATTTTATCAAGTGGCAGTGCTGCAGCCTTATTAGCTAAGATCTCGTTGTATCTTGCGATATTCTCAGCTTTAAACTCTTTGTCCGTCTTAAATGCAATAGCTCCTTTCTTAGCAGCAGTTCTTGAATCTTTTTGTTGTTGAGCTGAATATCTCTGTCTTAAGATGTCAATATCGATTACGATTGCTCTATCTGCAAAGTCAGCAATTCTCTTAGCACTTGAAAGTCCAGTAGCGCCGTAGCCCTTTCTTCTCTTGTCAACACCAAGTGAATCCGCTTTATCAGTTTTAGTTAAGACTCTACCTTTTTCATTGCTAAATCTTTTATAAACAGCTCCCATAAAATCATTGTTACCGTTTAAGACTGCAATTAGTCCTGGTTGGATTCTACCGTCAGAGTTATCGTCAGTGTAAGGACTCTGCTTTTCGTTGTCGATTAAGAAGAACTTTACTTTAGTACCACCTTTTTGCTTGTAAGCAGTCTGTGGATCTATTTCTAACAGGTCGTGGTCTTCAACCTTATCTAGTTTAACTTGAGTGTAGTTATAGAACTCTTGAGCAAGACCTTTATCCCAGTTTGTTTTCTTCTTAGGTGTTAGCAGTTGTGCAAGCTTCATTGACTTGAATGCTTCTGTAAGCATTTCAGACTCGTTAAGGCTTTCTACAAACTTAGAGAAAGACTCGATGATAAAAGACTCACCTTTAAATTCTTCAGCGTTCTCTTTGTCTTCTTTGTCAACTGATTTTACCTTGTAAGTTTCTCCGTCAACTGTAAACTCATCTTTACCATCAGCAATTGCTTTAGCTCTTGCTGCACCAAATGCATTTCCTTCTTTAATAGTCACCGGGAACTTCTTGCCGTTAAATTCAAACTCTTCGTCACCAGCATCTTTAGCTTTCTTGGCAGCAGCTACAAACTTACGACCTTCTTCAACATACTCTGATTCCTCTAATTTTTTAGCCGCTAGTTTAGGATCTTTCTTAGAAACGTTGTCTAAGTAAGAACCATTTCCCCAAAAAGAGACAACTAATTCAGTTTGAGTTGTTGAATACATTCCTGGTTTGTAAACTGCAATATCCCTTAGTTTTTTATTAGAAGCAATGGTTTGCTTCATGAAGTCAAGAGCTTGTTTTTCATTTCTGAATTTTTTCATAGCACTTACACCATCACTATAGATAACTTCATAGTTTTCAGTAACTACTGATTCATTGTATAAATGAACATAGTTGCTTCCTTTTTCAGAATAAACTGATTTGATTTCAAATTCTTTTTGTCCTTTTGTATAGTATGCTTTAAAGAATAAATTTTCATCAAACTCTCCAAAGAAATGATCTGATTTACCGATAAAGAATTCAGCGTTTGGATAAAGCTCTAAAACTTCTTCTTTTGTTTTCGCGTTTAAAACATCTCTATTAAAATCTTTTACGAATTTAGCTTCAGTAACTGTTGATTCGTTACATAAAGAATGTAATTCCTGTGCAATCTTTTTTGCTTTAGAACCTTTATGTCCGTATGCTTCGACTGTATCTAATGCATCTTCCATTTCCATTCCATGTAATTCTCCCATATCTCCGCCTCTCTCATCTAAAAGATCGTCTAAAATGTTTTCAGCTTCTGATTCAGTAACTGATTCTTCTTCGTTAACTACAACTGCAGAAAGCGCTTTCTTACCAAACTTAGAAAGTGCAATACCTTCTTCAGATACGTTAAAGAATCTAGCGTTTCTCTTCATCCACTGTTTTGCGTTTGCAGAGTATTCGCTTAAGATATTGTTAAACTCTTCTTCAGTAAGGGCTCCGTCAGCAATTGCTTCGAGCATTTTATTTCTGATACGAGCTGCTTTACCAACTGTAACTGCTGGATGATTCTCAGTGTAACGTCTCTTGAGAGTGATCTTTGCCTCATTAACATCAGCACTTTCTTCAATGTACTCAGCTAATTCTGGGTCATCCCAACCATATTCACCGTCGGCTAAAACTGTTTCAAGATCTTCTCTCTTACCAGTTAGTTCAACCTCAGGCCAGCCTGAAGGGCCTCTCATCGTTAAGATCTCCATCTTTACTTTATTCTTCTTAAGTAGTTTGGCTAGACCTTTTGATTTAGGGTCCATTGCGTCCATTGTTACTGTTGCCATTTCTTTATCTTTTGTTTTTTTATATATTCTTTGTAAATTGATCGAAGGTCATAATGGTTGACTCATTAGTTGCCATTGAGGCCTCTAGTTTGTCTTTTAAATCACCATACATAGAATGTATCTCTTTCGGAGTTAGCTTCTTAAAGAGCTTCTCGTCACCATCTAGCATTGCGTTTCTAACCTGCGTTGCTGAAATATTCTTGCCGGTTCTTGGAATCTCAAACAGGCCAAAGTCTGCTCTAACTCCTAGATCCTCTCTGTATTGTTGATTGTTTACTTGAAATCCATAGTTTTTCATCCTATCAGTTCCTGTTCCCCAAAGCACTGGTTCATATCCATCTCCTCTCATTGCGTTAAACATTTTATCAATTCCAGCAGAACCTTCAATTACATATACATCCTTAATTGGGTACTTTGACTTTAATTTGTTTAGCATCTCAATCTGTAGATCTTCATCATAAGGTCTCTTAAAAGCATCTTCTTTCTTTTTAGCTTTTGCCTTTACTAGAAAAATAACTACTGGGAATCCATTCTGCTTACTAATCGTCTCAATCACTTTAGCATGTCCAAGCGTAAATGGTTGAAATCTACCCACGAACATGTTAACAGGCTTCTTGCCTTGTTCAGCATATTTAACAGTTAATGCTTCAGTAATTGGGCTTACTTGTGTTTGTAAATTCTGTGTCTTTAGATAGGTGTTGAAGTTCATAACGTCGCCTTCGTTTGTTTCGCCCATCACTAGAGCTTCAATCTTAGCAACGATCTCGTTGATCTGCTCCATTAAAGCAGCGTTGATAATATCAGTCTCTTTAGTTCTCTTCTTTCTAAATGAACCCAGCGCAATCTTGTAAAGCTCTGCTAGAACATCTTTCTGAACCAGTGATAGTGTCTTTTCGTTTTTAATAAATGTAGTATTGAGTGCAAACTCTTCGCCTTGTGCAAAGTCTGCTGAGTCAAAGCTAGCACCAATATATTTTGTTGCGTGCTTTTCTACATATGAGTTAAATAGGATTGAAATAAGTTCGATGTACCTTATGTCGGTATCATCTTCTTTAAGTTCAATGCTAGGAATATCGTATTGTGAGATGTATTCTACTAGATCTAAGATTGAGATCTGATACATGTCAGATGGATTGCGGCTGTCTCTTTCAGCCTTGTCAAATCTCTCAAGCTTAAAGTTCTTAACTGACTTACCGTCAAAGAAGTTTAAGATTAAAGAGTCAATGTCTTTTTCTAAATCTAGATTAAGACCTGTTGAGTTCAAGCCTTTATTAAAGATATTATAGATCTTTCTAGTAAAAGAAGCGTCTGTAAACTCTTTCTTGAATTGAGTTTCGCTCATTTCTAAAAGTTTAACCAAATCTTCTTTCTGGTAGTCTGACAATTTACCTTGGAAAATAACTTGAGGTCTCTGTACGCTTAGAATATCTGCCCACTTGTAAAGAATGTTTGGGTCTCTAACCACCTTCTTGATTTCAGTAGGATTGCTAGGACTCATCACCTGAATATGCGTTAAGATCAGGTGGTTCTTTGGTAGCTTGTCGTATTCAATGTCTACAGTCTTCTTATCAACCATATAATCAAAGCCAAACTTCCAGTCAGTTGGCATCTGTTCAGCAATGTCACCAGAAATTGATTTAAAGTACTTGATGGCATTTTCATAGTACTTTACAATAGTTCTATCAACTTTGTTCATTGCGTCCTTAGAACCGCTCTTATAATACTCAAAACCGCTGTTAGTTTTTCTAACGTGGAATGAGGATGCTTGAATCTTCTCAGAAACAACGCATGTGTTTTCTAGAAGTTGCATGAAGTCGTTTCTGTTAGTCGACTCAAAATATGTCTTAAGGTTTTGTAATGCCATGTGTTATGTTTTATCTACCGTATTTTATAAAACCCATAAGCTGGTTAACTGCAGCGAATGTTCCTGTTAGCTTCATAGTCTTGCCTTTGTATCTAAAGACAATACCCTCTGTTGGTATAATTGATTCGATACCTCCGATTCTTTCAAGTCTTTCAAGTTCTTTAGCAACTTTTTCAATGTCCGAAACATCACCGCTTTTTCTAACTGCTTCCGCTTCATCTTTTAATTGCTTTTGTAGTCTCTGCATTTCTGCAGCTGGATTAGCAGCCACAAAGTTAGATGCGTTCTTTAAGATAACACTACCTAGTTCAAGAAATAAATCTTCAAAAGGTCTCATGTTCTCTTTTTGTTTTTTCTTTACATCTTCTTTGTCAAACTTTTTAATTAGAGCAGCTTTATCTTTACCTAACTCTTTATCAAGACTTCTTATATTAAGAGTCTTCTTATCATCATACGCCCATCTTAATAAAAGTCCTTCTTTGTGATCTTGTGTTAGATCCGGAAAGTTCTTATCGATAGTTTCTCTCCACCACATTTCATGATACATAGAAACTTCATCAGCATCTGTTAAGTTGTACTGTTTACGTAGATCTTCAATTTGTTTAAGGAATTTAGCTTTGTTTGCATCGAAGTCAATATCCTTACCCATTTTAATGATTTGTGGTGGGATAATTGAAAATGTTTTACCCATATCAAGTTTAAGGTCTTTAAGAACCTTTGCAATTGATGCTGCGTATTTTGTTTCATCTCCTATTTCATTACCATCACCATCAGTATGTTTAATACCATGGAATTGAATAACATCCCTGTCGTAATAAATTACATTTGGGTTCTTCGAGTAGATTAGCTCCATATTCATAAAACTCTTACCATTATTAAAAACCTCTAAGTCTTTTGCTGGTAGCTTATTTAATGAATTTGCTAAATCTTCTGCTGCGAATTGAAAAGTATCTCTTACTAGTGGACTTTTATGTGCTTCAAACTTTTGTTTAAAAGTTTTTAGATCCATTGGATTCCTCATATCATTAATACCTCTGGCAAATTTAACCTCACCATCCATTACAGTTGCAAATAAGTTTTGTCCGTCGGTCTTTTCGGTAACTTCTTCTTCAAAGTTAAGTTCGCCTCTTAAGCCAAACTCAACGATCTTTTTAAAGTCACCAAATGTCAATTCTTTTTCGTCGAACGGATGCGACATATGACCAGCTGCACCGCCCTCTAGAATGAGATTTGCATCTACCGGAGCAGATGCTTTCTCAACTAAAAATTCTTGATATGAAAGTAATTTTCTCATTGTTGTAGTTCTTTTTATTGATTAGCCAAGTGAGCTTTGCAAAATACCTGCAGCCTTACCATAATCGCCATCAACTTTACCTAAGATACCATCGACAACTTCTTGCGCTTTTGCTTCATCAAAGTCTGCTCCAAATGCTTTTTGAAGTATTGTGAATGCATATTCTTTGAATTCATCATCAGATTTAATTTCAGTCTCGTTTACTTCAACAGACTCTTTAAAATGCTCAATATCTTTGTAATTGATTTCAAACTCTTCACCATCTTGATCTAATGCAAATACTGAATCGTCATTCCACATATCTGTGTTTTCGTCATTACCGTTATCTGGATTATAGATGATGTACCATTTTCCATTAACTAGGATTTCAGCATCATCATGATTCTTGATTAACTTTAAAAGCTTCTTCTTATCGTATTTAGCTTCGTTTACTGATTCTTTAGCCTCATTGGTAGATTCTAATCTCTGTGATAATTCATAAAGCTTTTCAGTTCTAGAAACTCTTTTCTCTTCACCTTCAAACTGTGCATTAAAAGAGTCAAGAAGTGCTTGTGCCATGTTAGACTCTCCGATTTGATCTAAGTACATTGCAAAACCTTCAGTAATACCAATACCTGACCAATCACCTGCATTTGCAAGATCTGAGTAGTATTTGTCTGCTATAGTTTTTATCGTCTTAGCTGAAATTCTAATAACTTCACCATCCAAGCCTTCTACTTTAACTTCTAGCGGGCTAATCTTACCCTTAATCATGTTCATTGTCACATTGGCCTCGCGTGAAAAGTTAGCGTCTTCCATTGCATAGAAATATAACTCTTTCAAGAAGCCTAGCATTGTTACTTTATCCGCAGCAAGAGCTGTTAACTTGGTATCAAATAATCTGGTTAGTCTTAAAGCTACTTTCTTGGCTGTTCTCTTACCACTGATTGCAATAACAGCCTCGTTTACTGATTCAACTACTTGTAATACAGGGCTACCATAAGTATCTCCCATGTACCACTTTCCATCTCGTTCATCATATAGATAAACGTATTCAGCTCCACCGTCATTAGCAACTTCTTTAAAGTAACCTTTAATGTCAGCTGCGTTGGTCCATGTAGTAGTCATATCTTTGTTCTCTCCGCGATCTCTACCGTAGAATAGAGTGGTTCCCCTTACTGGACTATTAAAGTCTTGCTTTTTACCGATATTCTTGTCTAAATATGAGATACCAGACTTACCTAGTTTAACTAGTTGGTCAACACCTTTCTTGTCGTAGTTCTTAATCATTGGTACCATGTGGTCTGGATAACCATCATAGTGTACATAGACCGATGTAATCCTACCTTTCTTATCGATCTTCCCTACTTGAGATCTTGTGCCTTCTAGCAATAGTGCAGATTCTGTTAAAGTACCTAATCTCTCGTTAAATTTAGGCTTATCTTCTTCAGATAATTCACTCATTGAAGTTACACCGAATTCAGATAATAAGTCCTTAAAGCTATTTGCTGAAGCTTCCCTTTTTGCATTCAACTCTTCCTCAAGTTGAACCTGATCTTTTTTTGCCTTTTGCTCAGCAAATTGTTCAAATGTTACTAATCGTTCCATTATATGTTTCTTTGTTTTTAAATTTGTTATTACAGTATTATATATCACCTTCAAAAGTGACGTTTTTAATATCGTACTTGAACTTCTGTTCCTTGTAGATCTTCTGTCTAGCTTTAGCATGTCGAATCAGGTAGTTATCCCAGTCCGGCAGACTAATATCATCTACAAAATCTATAATGTTAACTGAGTCTTTTGAAGAGTGTTGTCTAAGCCCTCGACCAATCGACTGGCGAATGATAACTTCAGACTTAAACGACTCTGTAAAGAATATGTTATGGATCTTTTTAATTGAAATACCGGTCGAAAATGTACCATAAGAGGCTACAATCACCACTTCTTCACCCGCCTCCATCTTCTTCTTGTATTCTTCGCGAATATCTTTATCGGTACCGCCGTCGACATAGTAGACCCGTTTGTCACTCTCTTGGCGCAATTTCTCATAAATACGCTGACCATGTTCAATGCGGTGGAAAAGTACAAGGGAATTGCGTGGTATTCTGGAAATAACGTTACAAATAAAGTTGAGCCTACCTGGCGAATTGATAACGTAATTTTGTTCAAATTTAAAGACATCTTTGCTTTCATATTTATTGAATGCCATCTCTCTAAAAGCCTCTTTTGTAGACTCAGTAGCATAGTCCATCTTAATTACCTTTACATTACATTTAGCAATGTGACCTTCATTCTGTAGGTAATTGGCAGTCACCTCTGTAATTACAGGGCCTGTATGTGACATTAAGGTTAATCGGTCCAATGAACCTGGTTTAGGGATCGTACCTGATAGTCCGAATCTATAGTCTGCATTCTTACACTTAGATAGAATGGTTTTAATGGACTGTGACTTAGCTTTATGTGTCTCGTCAATGATAACTGCATCAAACTGATCGAAGTACTCAGCCTTCTTCTTAACAAGCGACTGGTATGTGCCGATCACAACATTACGCCCAGCTCTAATCTTCTGGCCACTGTAGATCTGCTGTACTTTAATACTAACTCTGTTTTGCCAGTTATAATCTAAGAAGTCTTCAGATGCTTGAACTACAAGCGAAACGTTAGGTACAATAAAGAGTATCTTCTCGGCCTTCTGCTTCTCTAACGTATAAGCCACAGTCAAGAATGAGATTAAGGTCTTACCGGCTGATGTAGCCAGCTCTGCTAAACAGCGCCTAAATTTTAGGATGTTAAAAGCTGCGTCCATCTGATAGTCTCTAGGTGAGATACCGTCTGGGTGACCGTCAAAAAAGTCTAACGCCCATTCTTCAAAAGCCTCTTGTTGAATGTTGCGGTCAAATAGTTCAGTGATGCCGTTCAGTTTTAGATCATAGTTATAATCTTTAGCAATCAACATAACTTCACGCCATAGGCCTGACGGGATCCACGTATCGTCTTTAATATATGAGATGTAGCCATCCCAAAGACCTTTCTTTACCAACGGGTTAAAACGCCATGATTCAATCCTCTTATTTAAGGATATGTTGAGTTGCTCGAGCTCCATGTCTGTAGCCGAGTCAATTCGTAATAGCTGTTTATTTTCCGTTAGTGTAAGTTCCACTCTTATTATAGATCTTTTAGAGCTAGCCTATTTCTAATAGCAAAGCCCATATTATCTAGAGTCTTAACCGACTCTTTCAAAAATTCAAGTTGATTTTCTAGGTGTGAAAGAATCATGTTCTCATCTCTGAGATCAGTCTCAATAAAGCGTTCTTTCTGCTTCTCGCCTAGTTTATAGTCGTATTCGTAGTATCTTATATATGCCTCTCTGTATCTAGAGCCAATTGTGGCTTTCTGCTCTTTTACCTTCATGTTAATATAGGCCATGTTGTCTATCAAGATCTGTCTTGTAGATAACACTTCCGATATTACATCTTCTAGTTGATTAATGTTCTTTAGGCCTTTGGCAAGTTCTTTAATCTTATTAGACCAGTTGGTGCGTTGGGTGCTTAATTTTTTGTCAAGCTCTAGTATCTTTTCTTTGCTCATTCAATATATCTTTAAAATAGAGAACCTTTGTCTCTACTAGGTTTTATGTACTTGGCAGCCGTCTGTTTCTTCTTCATCTTTGGCTTGCCGGCACTAAAATCCTTTGGTGTAAACTTAAGCTCAATTTGCTCAAAGTCAATTAAGAGCTTATGACCTTTGAATCGGTCGCGGTCTCTATAAAAATCGTCTAATTCGTTGTCAATCATTAATTCATCTATATGTACCATAGGTCTAATTGACTTGATGTGAAATAATCGTTAATCTTCTTATGTGCGTCGTTTTTAAGCTCGTAACATTTCAACATCAGATCATTTAGATCCTTTATATCATATTTATCTAGCTTAAAATCTTGTAAGAATTTCTGCCACATAAAGACTGGTCTGCCCTTCTTAAGCTTCTCAATCATCTTCTTCTTACCTGTTTTATCGTTGTCAAACATATATCTGACAGTTGCCATTTCATCAAACTCTTCTGTCGATCTACCAGCAGTTGCAAGTGCAAGTGAGTTGCTCATGAACTTGGCGTCAAGAGGACCTTCAAACATTGTAACGTCTCTTTGGAAATTAAGTTGCATTATACCGAAAAGTGTAGATGCCTTGTTAACTCGAGCCAGTTCATCTTCAGTCAGACCATGCTCTTTCTTCATCTCTTCATAGAGCTTACCAATATCGTAGGTCAAATAACGTTGACCGTAGCCTTTCATTCTTCTACTCTGTACGCCAATGATATTACCGTTAGCGCCAAAGTTTAGGATCCAGAGCTTATAGGTCTTAGGTGAGTAGAGAAACTCTTCGGCTCTATTATGTAAGAGTCTTTCTTTTAGTTTAAACCAGATCCAGTCGCCAGGTTGAACCTCTTCCGCATGTGCAAATTTCTTAAACTCATCAACTGTAATTGCAATATCGTTTAGCTTCTTTAAGATGTTGTGTTGCAAAGCATCTGACTGCTTCACCTTCATCTTATTGCTCTGAATATAGTCAATAACGTTAAATGTGTCTTGGCTCTGGCCCATCCGAACCTGAAAGTCCTTGGCCATTGTGTGGATATTCGTATGATGTCCACAGTTATAACAGTGATACTGTAAAGTGTCCCAATATAAGTTGCCACGTTTCTTTGTGTCATCAGTATGCGAGTCACCACAATAAGGACATGCCAAGACTATTCGTCCTGGCATGTCTTTTAGCATTTGCTTATTAGGTGCAGAATGTTCTTGTACTGCTATTTCTTTAAGAGTACTTTTTATTCTGTCCTTTAAGTCATCAGTAAGTTTAGATGTCGAGGTCATTCAAGAAAGAATCTAAATCATCATCTGCGTTCACGCTAGAAGAGCTGCTTGCGCTAGCTGCTTCTGCTTCAACTGCTACTGGTTCTTCTTTCTTAGGCTCTGCCTTAGCTGCACTTTTCTTTGGTGCTGGGCTAGAGATTTCAGAGATAGAATCACCTGGATTTAGATACATTCTAAGGACGTCGTTTACGAAAGCACGAGTTGTTTCGTCCCACGCTTGATAGTCATACGTAGCAAGCGAAGGTGCGTCTTCTAGCTCTTCTTTAATAGTAGCCATGTTCTCTTTGTTACGTTCTGCCGGAGCATCGCCTAAGATAATAGCTGACTGACTTGAAGAGAATTTAGATTTGTCGTAGTTGTTGTATTCACCTTGACGAGTGATAATCAACTCAAAGTTCTTACCTTCAAATAGGTCAAATACTTGTGTTGGCTCACCGAAGTCTGGCTTCAACTCAGCGTCGATCTTCTCTTTGATTTTGTAACCGAACTTAAAGACTTTGTAAGTACCGTCTAAGTCTGGGTTTTGTGGATCTTTAATGATCTTAATCAACGCGTAGTACTGTTGACGACGCTTCAATTTTTCTGAAGCTTTACGATCAACTGCAGAATCGCTTTTACGCAATTTCCAGAATACGTCTGCAATCGGGCATTTCTCACCAATTGAACTTGGAGAGTCTACCAGTTTACCTTCACCAGATGAATTAGTCAACCAGTGTACGTACTTTTGAATAAGAGAGTTGCGTGGATTCTCTGGGTTAGGAACAAAGCGGATTAGTGCTTTGTAAGTTCCATCTTTGCCGTCGTCGGCTGATGGTTTGTAGACTTCATTTGCTGAAGTGTTTGCTGCGGGCTGATGCGTTTCTACGTCTTCTACGCCCAAATTGAAAATGTCAAAATTGTCGCTCATTTTACTTTAATTTACTTTTTAAATGTTTAATTCCTTGAAATTACTTTCAAACCTTATAGTTGCAATTAGACTATTGTTTCAGTCGAGTTGAGAGTTAATATGTCTCCGTTTGAATCTTTCCACTTACCATCCTCAGTCTTTAGCAACTTCGCTTTGTGTAGTAGTTCTTCGCGATCATCGTTTGAGATCGAACCGTGTAACACCATATTTGTTAGAATGCTATTAAGCTGGAAATATTCTGCCGTGCATAAACATCTACTCGTCATAGTATAATCTGCTTGCATGTATTATATATCTAGCTAACAGATTGTTTCAACTGAAAAAAGTTGAAGTTTTTTTGAACCTTTTTGGAACAAATCCCCAGGGCTTGCATATAATAAATGTCTTTTCGGGGAGAGATAAGGTTAGGTTAGAGCTGGAGCAGAGATCATGGCTGCAAGAAAGAAAGCGTCGACGAGGTCATCAACAGGTTTAGGCACCTTTTTCCCACAGTCTAGCTCTTTAATCCGAGCGTAGAATGGACTCTTAAGCAGAGACTTGTCATCTATTGAATTAGCAACGAAAGCATCGAACACTTGAGACTTATTCATATTACCTTTACCAGCGAATTTCTTAATTGTCGTCGGAGCGACCGTTAGCAAATCTTCCGGCTGTAGAACTTTCAACATCTTTAGTTTTAAGATTGCTGCGCCGGCTGCCATATCGATCATATTGTTAGTACCCATCTTTGAGCCGTATGAAGTTCCTTCGAATGCAATAGTAAATGAGTCGCCTGGAAAGGACTCTTGTAGAATGAGATTAATTATTTCATCAGCCATTCGATCGTAGCGCTTTACTTTTGCAAGTTCAGAGCCCGAATAGTTTTCATCATTTGTAAAATCTGGCTGAGTCACCATCGTTACATCTTGCAACATGCCTAATTCTTCTTGTAAGGCTTGTTCTTTCTTTGTGCCTGTCTTCGGCTTAATGTAACCAATAAATTTATACTTCTTACTCTTATCGTTATATAAGCAAATACCCGGAGAGTTTAAGGAGAAGTCAACTGCGATATAGTTCATTTAGAATCTTTTACCAAGACTAGCGCCTAAAGCAGCACCGACTAGTCTTGAAGTTAACAAGTCATAAAGTACACCTTTTTCAATACCCAATACCTTAGCAACCATTTTACCAACTGATTTACCAAGTGCGTATCCTGTTAAACCACCTAAGATAGAACCTAGAAAACCTTCATTAGTCATCTCTTCATTAAGCCTTTCAATACTTAAGTTTCCATCAGCATCTGCGTATTGCTTCATGAATTCATCGATAGCAGCATCAACCTTAGCTTCTAATTCCGGAGTCCATTCTTCCTGTAAACCCTCTTTGATTAGTTCCATGTCGGTTTCTGTCACATGTTCTTCAACTAAGTATTTATTAAATGTCTTCATTTTATCTTTATTCTATTTCTAGCCTTAAGTTTAATTTATTGTAGAAGAATGTAACCTCAAATGTGCTAAATTCCGCCACGTTGTCTGCCATGCTTAAACTTAGTTCGTTAATTGAGTTCATAATAACTCTTTCAAACTGCATATAAGCAACACTGCTTCCTTCTGAATCTAAGATCCTTAATGTCAATCCTTGAATATAAGGCTCTTTTGTGGTTCTTGCATAATAATAGAGCAAGGTGTCCATCATAATCCAGTAGTTTATATATCCATCCAATAACTGAAAGGTCACTGTAAACTGACGATCAATTGTATTTTGGATCGGAATAGCACCTCTGTGGTATCTTGTTGTTCCATCATTATCAGCTTGAGTCGTTGGATCAAAACTAATTCCAGGAATATTTAAACCCTGGATTGAATAGTTCACAAAGTCTACTGGCTCTGCCAAAAGACCACCTGGAATTTTATTCAGATAAGGCTTATACTTTTCAGCAACTTCTTCTGGAACAAACTTTCTTGGAAAACGAAAGTCAAATAAGTTATTTCTACTGTTTAATATCATTAGCCTGCTCTATATCTTCCTGTTGTTAACATAGTTTCTTCGTTACCGTTATCCAGAGATATGTAGAATCTACCTCTGTTACGGCCATTAATGATCTTAGCATTTCCTTCATCAATCTTAAATAGAACTTCACCGTCGATCATCTCAATGTCTTTATGTGGATAGTGGTTAAACTTAAGAGCCTTTTCACCTCTACCAACAGTTAGGACAACGTTTTCAATATTATTTAGTGAGATATATTCCAGATCATCGCCTTTCTTTTTAGCAAACTTAAATTTAATATAAGTTGTAAAAGGTGGTATTATTATTACTGTTTGCTTATTACTAACATAGCTTACTTCTTCTACGTCTTCGATTTCAATTGTATTTGGATCCGAAAGACTAGGTACCGCTTGTACTGGAGCAGAAGCTGTTACAACATTATGTCTTTCAACAAGTGCAATTACCTGTTTTGTACTTCTCGGTAGTGCATTTGTCAATACATCTTGAATAACTCTATTCGGAACTGTATTTGGCAACACATTATAAATCTCAGATAATTTGTTAGCTGAGCTAATTGTAACCTTCTGTAAAGTCTTACCGTATTTCGCAGCCTGAGGTACTGTTAAACTCGCTCTCTTTACGATTTGAGTATTATCAGTCTGGTTGTAAATTCTCATCGTTACGTCAATTGAGAAATTAACCGCTGTATTTGCATTTTGAATAACTGGTCGATATACAACTGGAGTATCAAAATCTTCATATTGTGTAAAGCCTGCAGTTGCCGTCTTAATATTAGAAACACCAACTTGTTCAAATACTTCGATGTCAAAGAAGACTGTAATATCATCTTGGCTAGTCTGAATTCTATTCAGGATATAGCCCTCAAAATTAGAAGCTGAATTATCTTTTTCACCGTAGATCTTAAAGTAATCTCCATCATCAGCGTCTTCAACTACAACCGTAAAGTCCTGGAATTCATCCTCTCTTGAAACCGTAAACTTATTCTCTTCACCTGTGTAAATATAGTCAAATCCAGCTTCAGCTGAAAGAGTATCGATTAGCTTAAAACTAATACCGTAGTTTGAAGTCTGTGAAACGTCAGATGAGAATTGAGTACCGTCACCATAGAACCTATCTAAGAACTCTTGATTCTGCTGTACTAGAGTTGGTACCTTTACTTCAATAAACTTAGAGTAGAGAGTCTCACCTAGAATAAAAGGCTTTGGATTAGCGTACTCGTAGTTACTCTGATTCAAGTAGACTAACTGTGTTAGATAGTTCTTCACGCCAGAAGTTCTATCGGCAGTTACTTCAAACAAGAAACCCTCATAGCCTCGAGCAGCGAAAGAATAGCCACTTCTTAAATGTAGTCTAATTGTATCGTACTTGATATAGTTGATAGCAAGTGTATTCGCCGCCTGGTTGGTCACCAGATCGCCTGAGTTTGATCCTTGCCAATCCGTTGAGTTGTTTATGTAATTATACTTAGCGTAGACTCCAGTTGAGTCATAACCAATCAGAGCATACTTTGTTTTATCATCTAGATGTTGTACCGCATGAAAGCGACCTAATGTCTGGTTAACGTCATTGCCAGTATCTTCATCTGGGTTTGAGAACAGTGGATTAGCTCTACGGTCAACTGTAATTTTACCACCAACTCTATTTGGATAAGTATAACTAGTTTGGCCGTCTGTATTCGGCACAAACGTTAAAACTCCGGCAACCACATCGTAACTCTTTATACCTAATGTACCTTCAATATCAAAGTCTGTAGGTACTGCAAGAGCGCTTACGTTAAATTTATAAGTCTTACCGTTCTGTAATAGTAGAGTTCTAGCGGCAAATCCTTCAACTGCAATGTAGGCTCCATCATCAGTTACATCGAAGTTGACAACGTCGCCACCTAATTCAGAGATCAGGTGTCTTTGAGCAAATGGATTGCCTTGGTCCGTGTCCAAGAACATAACTTCAGAGCCATTATCGTCTACGTCAATCTCATACGCGTTTGGGTTAGATTGATCGTGATAGATGAACTCTAAAAGTACGTCGTCGTCTATTCTAAAATATCTTGATGATTGTGCCATATTAAAATCTTAACCATTTAGGTGACCAGAAAAGACCTATGCCTAGACTAGGTCCATAGCTAATTACTTGGTTATTGTTTAAATTTACTCCATACCCAACGCCTAAGCCTATAGACCAGCCAGATTTCTTCTCATACTTCTGGTTCAACTTACTATTTATCAGGTTTATATTTTCAATGTCAGTTATTATAAGGCCAGGATAGTCCGTTGTAATCTTAATCTCATCTTGGCTATCTCCATCAGCATCTTCAATCGCAGCATAAAGGCTCATTTCCTGTTGAATTGAAAAGATAGCGTCCCTGTACAGTAGATTATCTCCATCCCTATAAACAAACATACTACCGGCTAAATTCCTAGTATTGCCATGACCAAAGTCATCAAATCTATCAAACGTTACTTTATCAGTAATTGAGTCTATTCTTTCTACAGAAATAGCAGCTAGCAAACTATCTTTAATCTTAATATCTGCCGAAAGAAGAGTGTTAACCTTGTTCAAGTCCTTATTAATATCTAAAACACCCCGGTACTTAGCTATTAAACCATGTTGTTCTTCTTCTAGGTTAGCAATATCAAACTCATAACTCTTAATCGTAGCAGCTTGCTTACCATTTTTAAGTTCTAAAAGTCTAACTGTATCTTGAGCTGCCTTGTAATTATTAAAGTTTCTATTTGCAGTTTCTTCAACTTGATCGACTTCTCTTTTTAGATTAGAGATTTGATTACATTGTTTTAAGAATAATAGAGCAACAAGAACAATTATCAAGAAGTTCCTGAGTTGCTTATTCTGCCAAATAGCTTTTAATTTATCTAACACGTACGTTAATGTTATCATCCCTAGTTTTGGTTTTGGTTTTGGTTTTGTGTAAGTTCAGCTTCAGTGTAAATAGCAAGAGAATTAGAACTAAGATCATATGAGTTTATATCAGTAGGCATGCTAAAGTTATACTCTAATGTAATAACTTCACCTGGTGTAGCTGATGTTACTTTTAAATCATCAATATCTAAATGCTTAGCGTGGTGTGAATCGGCTGATTCTGACGCTTCGTCAGGTATAAAACCAGTACTATCATCTACTTGTATAATTGTAAACACATTCATACCTGGTTCAATAACTCCAAAATATCTAAAACCAACACTAGCAGCTGTACCGTCTTGTGCTGTTAAACTAACAGATATTGGGAATACAACTCTAGTATCTGTAAGACCAGAAGTATATGGGAAAGTAGCTGGTTTACCTATTGCAAATGCAGCTCTTCTAGAAGGTGTAGTAATACCAGATGATCCGCTTGTGCCATCAAAATTAATATCTGGTGTTTCTGTACTTAAGTTAGTACTGGCTATTGAATAAGGGAAATAATCGATTCTTCCCCAAACCGTTACCATATGCCCAACTTTAACATAAGACATTTTTGTTTTATTGTGGTCAATGATAATAGCTACGTTTGCGCTTGATAGAGTACTTCCAACAGACGGATCCCAACCAAGAGCCTTTATAACCTGATTTGTTCTTCTGTAGCTAGATGTAGAAGCAGTGACCGTATTAGTAAATGGAGTACCGTCAGTAAATGCATCAACGTCATATTGTAATGCACTTTCTCTATAAAAGTAATCTGCTAAAGTTCTATTAGCAGCTGCAGCACCGCTATTCTGTGCAGCAACTTGACTACCGCCCGGTGTTGCTCCATTTTCCTTAATCCTTAAACCAGAATCATTTGCCACTAAAATATCATCAGCTGCATAAATAACGTTGTTATACTTAAATACTCTATCAATATCTGTTGTTCCATCACTTACAGTTTCACCAAAAGTACCAACAACTTCTGTTAAGTAAGAACTACCGCTAAGATAACCAACATTAAGTCTAATCACATTATCAGTTCCATCGTTTTCAGCATAGTCTACTGTAATAAAAGTATCGCCGTCTGCGTCTACCATATTACCCAAAGGCTTCCAGTAATCTCCTTCTGGGTGCTGAACAAAAGTCTCTAAACTACCTTTATCACTGCTATGACCAACATCTAAATTAGTATTGTAGCGGATCATACCATAAGCACCGGTTGGTCTATTAGCCGTAGTACCATTTGGCACTTTAATATAACCAGTAGTAGTACCTTCAACTGTCAAATTACCTCTAGCAATAACACTATCTGCTCTTAAGTCAATTAGACCTGAAGAAGTACCAGTATCTGGCCCTAATGTAATATTGTTGTTAGCAGCATTAAGCTTAATCGCAGTATTAGATGTAATCTGCACTAAATCAGGTGCATTTAAGTATAAACTATTCTTAATGTCTATCTTAAAGTCTACACTATTTGTAGAAGTTCCATGGCTAATCTGGTAAGTATCAACGCTTGACTGGGTTGAACTTGTAAGATTTAAAACAGAAGAAGTGCTGTTTAAAAAACTAGCATAATTACTGTATTTTGGACTATCAGGTAAAACTATATTTAACCACGCAGTTGGATTGTCAATACCATCTGTTACACCGTATACATAGGCTTCATCGCCTAGAATAATAGAAACAGGCTCATCAGTAGTACCACCTCTCTTCGGTTTTAATATATCAGCGTCTGTAGCGCTGTCGTAGCTTATTCTACCCCAGTTGTTAACATCAGCGCCAGTATCTCCTTTTGCTCCTTTTGCTCCTTCATCACCATTTTCACCCTTTGCTCCTGTTGTACCGACACCTCCAAGTTCGCCTTTCTGGCCCTTGATCCCGATCGGTCCACCGCCGTTAGCAACAAGCTGATCAAAGTTGTAATTAGTCTTGTCAACTTTAATTACATCGCTATCATTAGTTAATATTTCTTTTATGTTGATTGCCATTTTAGGACTGTATTTTTATCATAGGTCTAATATTGTAAGAATAGCCTAGTCTTTTGTTATATATCAACCTGAAGTTTAGCGGTGTATCACCATGTAAGCTATAAGTAAAGCTCTGATCTCTAGTAAAGCCGCCGTCATCTAGACCCTCAAGACTTGAAGTGCTTAATATATTAGACTGAGCACCTTTAAATCTACTTACCCAAAGGTCAATCTGGTCAATTGTAAACGCTTGAATCAAGTTCTTGTTTACGTAGTCCTGCATATCATCACTCAGCGTAGTCTTATCACCAATTGACTTTACCGGGTCAATAAACTGAGAAAGCGTATTTAAAGCACCGAGATCACTTAATTTTTGATAGACCACGTCATTCATGTAGAAGTCAGCAATTAGTGTCTGATCGTCTTCGTAGATTACAACATCATTCTCATTATTATTAGTTCTTAAAATATCGTCTAGCTCTTCTTCCGAGCCTGCAAACTGAACTGTAAACTCTGTTAAGAAATAAGCATCTTGTAGTTTCATGACCGTAGAACCCAGATAAGATCTTTCTTCTGCAGTATCAAAAGTACCCGCAACGTTAACCTTATTACCACCTGCCAGAGACCTTGTGTAATATCCATCTTCCCAAGAAGACTTAAAGACATTAACATCTTTGTAGTCAATTGCTATCTCATCAATCACCGGGTAAACAGGTAAAAAGTCTCCACCTTTAGTCAGTTTCAACACACCGTTCGGATTAATCTCATTAACCTTATGATAGTAATGGTTCTTAATTTTACCCCAACCTAAATCATGTGTTGACGCCTGAGGCACAATAGCTTCACCTTGAACCACCTTCATCACGTTTGAGTCTTTAATAAAACCAACGTTAAAAGCAACACCACATCTATTGAATTTATTATAGTAAGATCTAGCAACGTTAATCTCAGCTGAACTAGTCAGACTGTGTTTATATAGAGGCGTCTCAAATAGTTGTTCACGTAAATCTAGAGTAGAGTGCTTTCTATTTGTTTTAAAGTGTGTATAAATGTCCGTAAAGGTAACTACAGGTTCTAGATCTATAGTATAATCACCTGAGTGTCTTACCATGAATGCATAGTATGGATTAGTAGCTACGATGTTATAGCCTATTGTTTTCTTAGACTTATTATAATCATCATAATACTTCTCTTTAGCAGCGACCGGATCGCTTATAGTCAACTTTGCTGTAACACCAGTGCTTAATAATTTATAGCTCTTCGGTTTATCAACGTCTTCAACTGTGGTTAGATCTACCTTCTTAACAAACTCTTTACCATCATTAAAGTTAATAGTAAACCTATTATTATTTACAGTTCCATCACTCTCGATAGTTGTATAAGTAACTCTGTCATCGTTGTTGTTAAGTACTTTAGAGACATTACCGGCAGTTAATTCATTAAGTATCAATTGCTGTGCGTTAAAACCACCGCCAATATAAGTATATGTTGCGTTCTTAAGATCAGCAATATTTAAAGCAACTGTATCTAAATAATAATCTGGGTCGCTAACAGACCCTCCGACTTTAGTTGGTCTACCTTGTATGAAAAGTTCACTATCAGATTCTACTGAGAAGACTTGTACTTGATATTCACCAATAGCACCTAAGTCAATTACAATATTATTATAAGTACCTGAAGTATTCTTAGATATTTGAGAATCAAAATTAGAAACTGATCCATCCGCATGGTCAATACCATAAACTCGATAAGGACTTAAACCGTTAAAATTAATAGCCTTTAAGTCTAATGCGCCGGAAATGTTTATATCAGCATAAACGTATTTATTAGTAACTGTGTTATAGTTAAGTTGGTGTTTAAGTTCATAGAATAGCTTTCTGTTTAGATCTGATGCCCAAACATCACCCGTATTCAACGTAATATAGAAGATTACAAATTTAAACTTCTTATTCTGAATAACCTCAAAATCAATTGAATTGTTAGAAGCTTGATTGTTAACCTTAACCATTATACTAAACTTATAACCGTTGAACTCGGTATTCTTTACAAATTCTGAAGCTACGCTATTAACAAACTCTTTTCTAGATTTAAGAGTCACATTTAAGCCCTTAAATATAGTATTTGCAAAAGTTTCAGAAGAACCATTGTCAATGATAGTGTATTTCTTACGTAGATTAGATTTTACATAACTGTTAATATTGAAAAGACTTGAATCTCGTTCAAGTGGATCATCATTATAAAGATCAATTTCGTGACCTTCGCCGACCATGAACATATCGAAGTAGTCGTAGTCAACTCTCTTAAATAGGTCTTTAGTTAGATCAAACCCTTTAATAAAGTTAATGTAACTAAAAGTATTGTTAATCTGCCAGAACCTTAAATAATCTGGTAAGTTTTCAATATAGAACCATTCATGAGTAAATGCTTTTATATCACGTTCTGTAACTTCAAGGTCCGGTGCAAAGTTTGTTCTACCAAAAGCACTATTAGCGTTTAAGTGATAAGGCTCTTCTCTTACAGTATTTCCATTTCTTAGAACCCACTTGTTAATATTAGGCACAACTCTTGACCCTATTGCAAACTCTTTGATTTCATTTTCAGAAAGCCTATCGTACTCACTTCCGATTGATTCTAAGTCAACATCATCAATATCTTCGTTGCCAAGAATAGGCTGTAGATTAGCAAAATATAAATCTGGTGAAATTTCGTAAGCTGCATCTAGAACATCGGTTTTTATTAGGTCACCTGCTCCTGGACTAGTATTTTGACTAACCCCACTATAAGGTTCATAAACTATCTGGTCTATTGTCTCGTGATTCAATTCTTTAAGATTAGAATTAGCTGTATCGTGGAAGTCAAAGTCCATATCGTAAATTGAGTATGCTGAGAATAGACCCATCGTTAAGTCTCTATCTACAAAAACTCTAACCTCACCATCCTTAACTGAGTTCTCCAAAGATAATATAACCTTTAAGTAATCACCGGCAGGGTCTGTAATATCTTGAACAATATCTACGACTCTATTATAACGCCCCTTATATGCAGTTGGTAAATACTCACCTACACTTATAATTGGAGCAGTTTCTTTAGTCACTAAAATACTCTTATTCTCTAAATTACCACCTTTAAAGAAATACGCATCCCAGTTGCCAGAAGTACCGATAGCTAAATCTCCTAGCTCTAATTCGTTATCAGAGTCTACGTTAATAGCATCAAACTCCAAGAACGGTAGTGTATTATTCCTGTTAACTAAGAATGCTTGCTGCATAATTTTATAACCCGGTATCTTAACACTTATATAAATCTCATCACCAATGTTAAATGCATCAAAGTCTCCTCTTTCTCTAATTAACTTAGTTAAAGCAATAGCGACATCTCTAGTATTACCAGCAGCAGAAAAGTATTGTCCGCTGAAAGTTCCTTTGGTTAAGTAATTCGGGCTTGCAGTATTTGGATCTGCGGCATAATAAGATCTGTTTGGTATCTCAACGTTTGTATAGATCTCCTTTCTATTAAAGACGTTACCATTCGATGTGGTAACTTCTGGTGCTAGATTAAGTAGATTGGCTAACTTCTCGGTTAAGATAAAGCCATTGTCTAAAATTTCAAGGTTGTAAACATCAGCAAATGGAGCTGTATATGCGGTTTGTACGTTAGAAAGAGCTGTAGTAATATCAGCACCAGTGTTAAAAGTTATTGTATTACCAACTGAATCATCAATCTGAACGTTAACATTAGCTACAAATTTAACAAAAGTAAATCTATAAGACTCATTCTTTACTGTAGCCAGTGCAATTTTATCGTTGTGGTTTGGAATATCGACAACTTTAACTTTGATAAAGTCAAACCCCCTGTTAGGATTAGCCTTTATGTCAATTGTTTGACCTTTGTACTGTATACCCAGCTGTGTTGGGATCTCATTTCTAGAGTCCTGAACTCTAAGCTCCAGTCTACTATGGTCATAGCTCTTTGTATTATCTAGCTTATAGTAATTTTCGCCAGTTCTAGCATATGCTAAAATTGGCATTTCAGTTAACATCTTATAAGAAGGTATTGCCGCATAGTCAAACGTAGAGCTCATGTTAGAGTTCACGTTCTTAAAGATAATACTACCATTTCTAATCGAAGAAACTCGACCAGAACCAGTCTCAATATCATCTACGTAAAGACCAATATATCTGTTAACTGAATAAGTACTTGCATGTGGGTCATCGAACAAGAATTCCATGTTGATGATGTTTGCAGCCGCAATATGGTTTCTTCTAAAGCCATCTGTAACAAAATCATTAGCGGCTACTAAAGGCTTATCTTTAAGTATAAAATCGTTATGCATATACTCAGCCTTCTTAGTAAAACCACCTTTAATTAAATCAATACCATTATATGTAGTCTTTTCATTCTCTTCGAATGAGAATGTAATCGGAGCCTTTGGAAAGGCTTGATCCTGTACGTAATTTCTTAAATACTTACCGATATTACTATTTTTAGTCAGATCAAAAACCTTAACAATCTCAGATTTCTCAATTAACTTTTTAATTCTAGCTTCGTTGCCAAGAGCACTATCTGTAAAAGAAGTACTATCCTTAGGGTCGTTTATCCTGTAGATTACAAACTTCTTAGGCATATTTAGATCAACATAGATCGGAGCAAACATTCTAAACTCCTCGTCATATAACTTAGAGTAGTTCATTGCCGTACCGTAATGGTAATCTTCTTCGATCTGTTTCTCATACTCAGAGAAAACAGAGAAGTCAGAATCTCGCCTCTTAGTTGTGTAAACTATTTCAAGCGGTGTTTTATTCTTAGTGTAGAATCTAGTCAGATCATACGCATACGATCCTCTTGGATTAACCGGGAACTTCTTGTAATTAGCAGATGCTAAATCATCAGTTGCACTGATCGAATCAAGATATAGTTCATCTCTTGAGTTAACAACAAGTTTAACATTAGTTGTTAGTTTAGGATTAGTTCTTAAAAGAGGTTTAGCAACGTTATCCAGCTTTGCATTTCTCTCTACTGCAAAGTTAGGCCCTAGGCCAGCTGGTTGAACAACACCAGTTTCACCAAACTGATACCTACTATCGTTTAATCTTTGTATACAATCACAGCAGTCTGCGTAAATACTAAGAGTTACAAAGTCACCAATACCTAAATCACTTAACTCAGACTCTTGTACAGCATCATAATATTTGACACCGTTCAATTTTTCCGCTTTTAAAAGCTGCACTGCTTCTTCGATGCTCTCTGCAATAACTTTATGCTTGTAAGTTTGACAGCCAATAACGCCAGTTTCAATAGTTGTCAACTTAGGGTTAGTTCTTACTAGAGTTTCTATAAAGTCACTCATAAAGTTGTCAACGTTAGCAAAATGCTGCCCGTCGACTACATGTAAAATATGTTCGCCCGCTGTTGGATCACATGAATGAAAAGCATAAAATACTTTGTTCGCAAAAGGACTTGTACTCTGTATGTTGGTATTCGGGCTACCAGCAGGCTGAGTAAAATAACCACAGTTAAAATATTGTGTGATGTTAGGGCTCTCTGTCTCCGTATCACTATCGTCTAGGCCGAACCATGTTGGTTGAAGATCATCATTAGGTCTAAATTTAAGCAGTTTATCAGTGCCAATGCCAGTGTCATCTCCCCATATACCAAATGGGATAAGTTCAGGAAATAAAGAAATTTCAGCTGCATTTGCAGTATTGTAGAGTAAAATACCAGCATTAGCTAAAGTTAATAGATTTGGATAAGGATTTACACTCCAGTAATACCACACTGCTGAAGTTGAATTATTGCTACAGCAGTATTCTGAAATACTATCTGGATTAGACAAAGTGTTATCATGGTAAAGTGTTATAGGCCATGCTTGTGGTTCTGGAATAGGCGGACAATCATCTTGTAACTCGCTCCTCCACTTAGAATTCGCCGGATTAGAGTCATTAAATTCCCAATAGAATATACCTCTCTGCTTAAATTCTCTAAAGTAACCACTAAACTTAATAATACCACTGTACGTTGGTGTAACTCCACTCTGAACACGAAGGCCGTAGTCAACAGCACTATTCTCATCTGAGAAAATAGGTATATTTGCATCAGCTACTTGAGCTAGTGTTAAAGGACCACTAGATGTCCAATAGTGTATAGTATAGAAAGGAATTGTTGAATCGGGATCATCATCTGTGACATCTTGGCATAAAAAAGGCGCTGCTTCTGCTGCGGTTACTCTTAATGAAAAAGCACCTGCAGTCCCAGAACTTCCACTAGTTCCACTAGTTCCACTAGTTCCACTAGTTGTAGAGGTCCCTCCCGTTGATTGGCATATAATATAACCGTTAGTATTTAGATTTGAATAATGAGCGCCTCCTAAAAAAAGATAAACGTTTACATCATTTACAGAATCTGGAAAATCATCGTCAGCGTACCAACCGTCATCTAGTTGTTGACTCAGACTAAAATCATAAAAAACGCCTACGTTGTACTGAATAGCCTGTGCTAGAGTTAAACCAAAGCCTACTCCACCTTGGGCAGTAGAGTCATAGTAGATTGTTTCCTGGGATGCGCTGACATTAGGGTCACAAGGATTAGTGTCATCAGGACCTACACTAGGGTCTAATTGATTAGGGTCTTTATAATAAACTGTAATTGAAGCTGTAGCAGAAGGTTGACATTGCGTATAACTCCCCCAGCTACCACTCTGAAACTGATACACATCAACTTGATTTTGACCAGGAAAGAGAGACTCAGCATACCAACCATCCTGTGCTAAACTTTGAAATAAGCTATCATTATAGATCTCCTTACTATTACTTACAATAGTGTCTAAAGAGTTCGGTGTTAGACTACCGCTGGAGCCATCATCGTCATCCCAATAGAAAACGCCTAATGTACCCTGACCACCACCAGTACATGGATTAGTTATTCCAGTTTTAGAATATAAGTTAATTGATTGTAATGCCATCTATTGCCTTCTTTTTTATATAGCTTCTGCAATCTATATATCATAGACTGAAACTTGAGATAAACAAGTTTAACTAGAGTAAAGAGTAAAGCCTAGTGGTGAGATTGGAGATGCAGCCGAAACATCATTACCAACAGCCGTATTTGCAACTAGCTGAGCAGCCTTAATCGAGTTAATATTGCTACCTTTTGCTGAGTATTTAGCAAATACTTCTAAGTCAAATGAGAATTGATCGTCACCTTCGTCGAATATATCTAATCCAATTTTCTTAGAATACGTAACGTTAGAAACACTAGAACCTCTTAAACCTGCAATGTTACCAATATCGGTCGTAGTATCGTTACCGGCGTAATCAGTCATTCTGTACTGGAATACAATATCAACTGCAATAGCATTAGCATCACCCTGATTTAAGTGTTTTCTAGAAAGATCATTATCACCATCAATTGAAAGTGAGAATAAGTTAATTGGCGACATGTATAAGAAAGCACCACAAGAGCGACCTCCTAGTAGATACTGATCATTGGCATCGAAAGACATTTTAAACGTTCTTCTGTCAGCCGTAATCATGTTGTTAGTATCTCTAAAGCCTAATTGTTTTAGAGCATAACCTGTTAAACCTAAATGCGTACTGGTTAGAGCACCGTTCGGTATATTAGCTGTAATCGGCATTGTGTAGATACCACTGTCTACAATAGCTTGTAGCGCTTGCACCTGTTCGCTATCCTTTAAATCTGATGGATCTGAATTGGCCTGTGGATATGTTGACCCAAAGAAAGTTTCAATATCTGGATGGTCCTTATGCATAAAGATACCATTGTTGTATGTAGTGGTATTAATACTTGTAATTGCAGTACAGTCAACTGCTTCCGGGTCGTAACCGCCCCATTCTTGGAATTGAATCAGTGGTGGGGTCTGCTGTGATGAAGACCAGTATCTACCGAAAGAACCTGCCCAAATATAATTAGTTGAATCAGCATCGCCATCAGGCGTTAAGAAGTTAGCATCACTACCCTCAAACGTACCGTAACTTAACGTATGTTCATAGTATCTAAAGTTAGTGCTTGAAATTTGCTGGTTTGTCACCGCATTCACTGCATACAGAGGCTCAACGTTAGCAATATCCATATACCTTGAGTAAATGAATTGACCTCTTCTCTGAGCAGACTGATATGGCGCTGGTTGTAATAGATCATATCTTGTTAATTCGGTACCTGTTAAGTTTTGGTAAAGAATAGGCGCAAGATCATATTTACCTTTGCTTGTGTAATAAATGTCTGATACTATCTTATCATCAACATCATTAGTACCCTGGTCGTTACTTACGTTACCAAAGCTATGTATACCTGCAACAGAACCACTTGCAGAAGATCTGTAAGCTGGTTTTGTTCTTTCACCGGCAATTCTCGAAATTAATTCAAGTTGAGTTGCTTTAGTATTCTCAAGTAGGAGTTTAAATGTCTTAGTTACAATGTGGCCTTTCTTAATTGAAATTTCAGCAACCTCATCTACGTAATAGCCAGCAAAGATCTTATTATTAGTATTCTTGTTAATAATAGTTACTGTACCGTCTTCAGCAATAAGTTTAACTAGAAGTTCACCTTTGGCATTTTCAATTTGTTGTTGTAGCGCTTCAATTTTCTGCTGTAGTTCAGCCAGTTTATCGTAAACTGAAATTGGCTTTTGTTCAGGTGATAAAAAGCCCGAAGCCAGATTAGTTGCAACGTGCGCATAGTAGCTCTCGTTAGCAGTAAATGAGTCGCCAACATGTGTGTAAACTCCTTTAGAGTCTAGCTCTTCTGCTAGTCTGACACTTGTTAACTCTGTTTTGTTTAGATCAACAATATCTTGTAGATCAGTCGTGTCTAACTCAGCATCTGGGAACGCAATTGTAATCGGAGCTGACCAGTCTGACATGATTGGATTAGCTGGGAAGCCAGCTTCAGAAACAGACTTGATTCTAAACTCAACGATTTCACCTTGTTGAATAGGAATGTCAAGCTGGTTAAAGTTAACTTTCTGACCGTCCTCTATTAAAGAGTCTTGCCATACAAACTTTCCACTTACTGGATCTTTAGCTCTTTCTCTAACTGGTGTTTTAACTTCATTCCAGTTTGAGAAGACTGCTGTTTTCTCTCTAGCATCTTCGGTAAAGGTCAACTGAGAAACTTCAGGTGCTTTACCGCTAGTTGAAAGGTATCTGTACTGAATAACAAATTGTACAACTCTTTGATCTGTGGTTGAAGCAACCTTTTTATCGGCTGGAATAGACCAGAAACCTCTAATTCTAAATTTAGGAGTTACGTTAGTAACATTAGTATCTGAAGAAAGGCTTTGAACCTGGTTTACAATAGAACCGTAGAGTCTAGTTTCAGAAGTTCGCTGCTCAACTAAGCTCGCTAACTGGTTTCTGTCTTTATCAGACTCAATCTGCGACGTGTATTTTTTAGTCGCGATTTCAGATCTCTTCTTAACGATTGTATCGTCTAATTTCTTGATTGCCTCCTCTACTGCAACTTTATCTCTTGACAACTGCTTAATCTTGTTAGCAGCATCATTATCAGTTAAGTGTCTGTTAATTTGTACAACACTAAAGTTTGCAGCGTCAATTGTTGGAGCATCTGGCGTAATACCCTCAGTTGAAGGTGGTATTGAGTCCTCTTTTAGTGCTCTGATAAATTGACCAAAGTCAGCAACTTCTTCTTTGTAATAATTTGCAAGAGTTATAACGTTTCCGTCCTCATCAACTCTACTCAGGTCATTAGTATAAAAGCCAACACCAGGTGACCAGTTCTCAGCTAGAATTTTAGAATCCGGGTCAATTGCTTTAACAAACACTAGGACGCGTTCGTTGAACCCTACGTTGATTTCTACATTCAGCTGAATGTTTGTATTCTTATAAATTTTAAGTGCGTTAGCGCCAATCCTAATAGCCTCAAAGCCTTCTACAAGCTCTAGTTCAACCTCTCTTGTCGAACTGTCTACTCTAGTAGCCTTATATTTAGTGGTCATCTTACCAGTATTAACGATAAGTTCATCACCTTCTTTTAAGACCTCGGTATCTTTAACGTCTTTGTTAGAATCTGTATATGTTAGCTTGTCTAGGCGGTATCTTTTAACTGCCTTTCTTTTAGTCTGACCGTCAATAGTTACTGTTCTCTTAGAGTCATTTATTGCTAAAACGTCGAAAGAACCAAAGTAGAGAACACTCTGATAAGGCATGTCTCTTAATTCTTCGTCAACTTGATATGAAATGTTATTGTTAGCAATATCTCTAATTGCCTGTGCATGGTCAATTTCTTCTTGGTTTAAGAAGTTCTCGTTAAAGAAGTCAACAGCAGCCTGGCTAGTATTGTCAAAAAGAATTCTTTTTACAAGAACTCGCTCGGTATCGCTTGGAATTTGATTTGTAACATTAAATGAAACTGATAAAAGCGGGTTCAAAAAGTCTTCAAAAAAGTAGTTAGACTTTACCTTAAATTGATCCGGCTTTGTAAAAGTTCTAATATCGTTTGCAGGGCTCTTAAGTCTAGATGTAATTACATTTTGGTAAGTACCATCTGAAAGCCTTACTTTAGTATTGCCTTTACCAAGACCGCTTAGGGCTTTAAGATTAGTATCTAAACGCTCAAGTTCACGTTTCATGTAGCCAAAAGAAGGCACATAAACAGTTGTTGTCCCACCTTCACCGTTTAAGATTTCAAGTGGCACGTTCTTCTCTTGTGTTGTAATCGCTTCGTTTATACGTTCGAAGGTCTTCAACGAGTTAGTATTGATCTCGAGAAGTTTCTTAACCGTGCTAGAAATTGAGTTATTTGTATTCATCTTATCTTAATATATCCACTTCAAAAATGTAGTTTATAGGGTCGATACACACAACCTCAATATATGGCTTATCACTAATAAGCTGTACCGGCTGTAGAGTTGCAATTGTCTTATCGTACCCAGTAGCGCGGCCCGTATATATGTTAATTGAGTTACCACCCATGTTTATTGTATCGAAAGAGATCTTAAATAATTGACCAGCTTTCCATGCAAATGAACCATCGTCAATGTATATATCTAGATCATCATTAGGGTCATTGGTTAATAAGTTCTGTAAACTTAGCCTATTTGTATAGTTTGCTAATTTAGCATAAATACCAAAAGCTTGAGCGCCTTGGCCTGATGCACCAACGTCAAACGGACTGCTAGTAGTAATCAAGGTCGGAGTACCAACTTGATCCCATGTAAATGCAGGTGTGATAGAGTATCCGTTTACATCATTTATAATCTTAATCTTTTCAGGATTAGACTTATCAATTCTTGTACCTGCACCAGCAAAGATTACGTCAGTATTATATTGGATCTCAGTTGGGATAGTACCGTCAATCATTGAATTGATACGGTCGTGTGCTTTAGTAATAAGTTGTAACAGAGAATCTGAGTCTTGTAGCTGTAGAGATGCATTCTGCATCTGCTCTTCAACCTCAGCTATTCTAGCAACTAGTTCATCATTCTCTTGACTACCAACTACTAGATTCTCTACGCTATCCAGCCTCTCTGCTAGATAACCATATCTTCTGTTAGCTTCAATTAATAACTCAGTTGCATTCTCAAGAGCAGTCGTCGTATCCATAAACAGATCCATTGAGAATGTAGTAAAGTCATTTACTGAAGTCTCAACACCAACGTTATCTAGAGAAGAGTTAAACTTAAGGTTAAGCTTCAAAGAGAAGGCATTACCGTTAAGTCCTGTTACTTCATTCGGTTTAAATTTAATCTGCTCGTGAATCTTAGAACCAGTTCCGCCAGTGGACTGAATTTCATCTAAGATTAGAATACCATATAAGTTAGTCGCCCTTTGTGAAGGATTAGAAGCGCTATATAAGTCATAGTAAACCAAAATGGCATTGAAAGTAAACTGCTGGCCTGTTTTAGCAAAGTCTAATAAATTCTCAACATCAGATACATTTGTAATCTGAGCATATGAGGTATCGTTAAAAACAATTTGTACGCTATCGGTTGCATTTGGATTAATATTGTAATAGGCCTCACCTGTGCCTACGTCGTAAGTATCTACAACTGATAATAAGTTGATGTTTGGATCTGGGTGGTTTTGACCCGATCTGCCTTCAATTACATTATCAGCATAGAGTTTGGTTGCTGTTGTGTTATATTGTCTAGGCTGGAAAAGAACAGTTGGCGTTGAACCTACTGAAGTTGGCACGTTAATGTAAACTTCATGATATGCATTACCTTTATATGCAATATCGTTCTCAGCGTCAATTGTACCAATGTACTTAACTACTCGATCATAAACAGCACCAGTCTGAATTGAATTGTTCTCTTCGGTTAGAGCGCCGATTGTAGCCTCGTTTGAATCAGCAGTTCTAAATCTAATCGCACCTAGATTGCTTAACCATTTAAAGAATAATTTTTCAGCATCTGACTGTAGAATTATTGGATCGTAATCGTCATCTTGTAATAAGAGCTCTTCAGCATTTAATGTATAATTCTGAAAAGTCTGTGCAAAATCAATGTTTGGCGCGCCGGCAGAATAAGCACTTCCAGATGCATTAACCAGGTTTAAACTAAAGTCAATTGTATTTGCACCATTTGTGGATTGTGTAAAGTCAGGTAAATCCAATAACGCATAACGGCTGAACTCAAAGTTCAGGTCAGGGTTATTGAACGCCCTAGTCATATCTCTAGCAGAAGACGCAAAAGCGTACATCGTGCCGCCTCTTGGTTGAGGTATTCTAACTAACGGAGTTGCCATTTATATTCTTTTAATTTATTGCTTACGATATAGTTGCAGCGTGTGATGAGATCACATACCAAACTGTACCGATGTATCTTAATGTTACTGTTGAGTTCTGTCCATCTAAGCTAATAGAAGTTGCTCCTAAAGTTGATCCTGCTTGAACACCAACTGTAACAGCACTAGTATTAACGTTGATAATGGTTACTTCTTGACCCTCGATACCTGCCGGTAACAAGAATGCCGTATTTACAAAATAAGCTGACTCGGCTAAAGAGCCCGGAGACGTTGTTGCAGTTGGAACTACAGCGCTACCTTCAACACCAGGCTTTACAATTTCACCGGCCATCGTAGTTCTTGCAGCAAATTCAACATCAACGTCTAAATCAATACCGGATGCTGTAAATGTAGCAATGTTTGTTGTACCGTTAAGTACTGTCAAGCTTTGTACTGTTGCAGATGAAATATTCTGAATAGTAGCATTTGTAGGATCTAGAAGTGCCTGTAGATCAGCAATATCATCATTCACCAGCTGGAAGTTACTATTAATAACTGGCCTAGAAGATGAGATAGAATCTGTTCCTAAGATTTGTGTAATGTTTGCCATTTTTGTTTGTTTATTATTTTACATTTATCATATTACGTTTGACGACGTTGTGGTTACCATTGGTATCTTCAACCTCAAGTGTAATCTCATAAGTACCTGGGTCTTGGAATATGTAGGTTAACCACATACTATCATAGTATATATCATTTATTTCAGGGTTGCTTCTGTTTACAATGCCCCACTTTGGGTTTTTAATACCCGGCATGTTAGTAGCATCAGCTGCAATTGTAACGTGAGTTGATCTTTCAACCTCAGTATATTCTCTAAAAATCTTAGTATCATCAAAACCTGGATTATAGTGAACCACGTGTAATTCTCCATCGGCTAAAATAGCACTTGCGCCATTTGGCGTTACGGTAACACTCTCAAAGTCATAATTCTTAGAGTACTCTTTACCTACAGCCAGCATATACAAAAATGTATCAGCATAGCCGTCACCATTAGTATCGTGAAAAACTGCGTTCCAGTTAAACTTCTGAATGATTGGATTGGTTGAGTTATTTAATTCATCTCTAATTGCTTCCCATTCAGCTTCATATTGAGCTGTGTTAACCGGCGAGCTTGCCGTATTGCTTGTAATCACATGTGAACCTGTTGTAATAACTTCAGTATTTGGATCTTTAAAGTCAATCGCAATTTCATCGCCATTCTCTATATCGTAAACTTTAAAAGATGCAGACAAATCACTACCAACCCTAGTTGCATTCCAAGAAAGATGTTCAGTGTCTCTCCATCTAAACCTAGATTCATCAAATTGGTACGGCCCAGTAGTCTCTGAAAAACCAGTTTCAGTTAACGTGTCATTATACCTTCTTACCATTGAAAACCTAATACCTTGGCTTTCATCGTGTAAATAATTAGCCCTGTCTAGCGTATTGGATAGACTTGCAATTGCCTGGTCTACAGTTACACTACTGTCTTGAGCGTTATCCCAATAGCCACCTGACTTATTCCAAGTTAAGCCTTTATCATTCCATCTTACTGGGTCTAACCACTTATAGACTCCATAGAGTTCAACGTCTTTTAGTTCAACTTGAAAAAGATCTCTTTCTCTATAGTGTGATCGATGGCCAAAAAGGTCATAAACTCTCATCTCAACCGTATAGCTGCCTTCGTAAGGTACTATAATTGGCATTGTTAGATAGTTGTCAATATCACCGCGAACTTCAAAGCTAAAACCATTAGGTCCAGTTACAAGCCATTCAACTTCATAAACCCAGCGTTTCCACCAGTTATCCCAAGTTACTAAGAGCTGTGAGTTCGGGTCAATAGCATCGTCCCATGTAAAACCACCGTCGAACCAAGTGTCCCTAAAAGTTTCACTACCGTCTAAGATAACCGGACAGCCAACTGGAATATCCTGGTTAAACGTCCTTAAGTCTCTTTCAATGTAGTACTCGTAGAACTCATTGTAAATATCTTCGAGTTCTTGTAGTTGAGATGTAGTTGCTATTGCAAAATCAGCTGGTGTAAAACCTAAGTATGTTTGATAGTCAGCACTATTCTTATCTAAAGTTGTCTCTAGCACTAGACCCAAATCCTCAATAAAGAGAGTTCTACCTTCTGGCGCAACCTTAAATTTAATATCATGACCCTCACTTATAAAACCAATCTCATTCTGAACGTTCCATACATTTAAGTTTCTCTGAGTAAAGTAGTCACCTTCTGCTGTAATATCTACAATCTTAGTATTTAATGGCAGATATTCACGCTGTAATTTCTGCTTTAAACCATAGAGCTTGATTAAGATTTCATCCGGTGTATACTCAAATATCTCATCAACGGTTGGAATATCCCACTGGTCAACACCACCGTTCGGCTCGTTTAATCTGTAGACTAGGCTAAAACGACTAGTCTTCTTCATTGTACTTGAAGGGATCTGTACCGTCAACTTCTTACGCAACATCTCACCGCGCACCGAAGAATTAGGGACAGGAATCGCAAAGAGTTTACCAAAAGAAGGTTTGCTCTTGTCAACGTTCATCCAGTATTCTTTTAGTGTTATATTGCTATAACCAAAGAAGTCAATCGCATTTAAGATTGCCTTGTAAGTACCAACGAAGGGTTTAATATTATGTAGCTCTAGTAAGAGCTCTTTACGCTTTCTGTTTAAGAGTTTATAGTCTGGGCTTTGTTCCGAGATGTCGTGCTCTTTAAAGAGTAGGAAGTCTCCTTCATCTAGAGTTGCGCCGAAATTTTGTAGTAAAGTTCTAAGTCTTTCGTCTTCGGCAACCACTTCGCCATAGAATGCAATCTGAGCGACTTGTGTCTCAATTCCATTAACTACATCATAAATACCTAAGACGCGCCTGTGTGGTCCGTCAGCATTAGATCTTAAAGCTACATTTAACTGCAGTGCTTGGTTGCTCAATTTTTTAAAGTCCAGCTTCTCATAATACTTAACACCATCAACAACATTATAAGGTGCAACCGACTGTAGCTGCGGCTCTAATGTTAACTCTTTATGGTGTGTAATAACGGGCTGGCCATTCTTCATTTCCGCACCGTAGATAAAAATATCACTAGACGTTCCTTTTTCATCAATCCATTTACAAACTAGTTTTGAACCAACTGAATTTTCAATCGGCTGAATCAAACCTGGCATTGTAGCAGATGTAGTCTGACCCGCATAGTAGTAGCCAGTCTCCTCTAATAAGAAAATGTTAGCCGTTTCGTAGAGACCAACAGATACTTCATCTAGATAGACGTTACCTTGCCAGATACCATCAGCATCTTTGACCATGTTCATGTCATAGTCAAATCCGTTAAAAAATCTTAGTTTATCGTACATTAGTATCGTCTTTTTCTACTGTGTAATTTTTAAACGTTTTTAGGTGCTTAACGCCCTTAATAATATTATAAAAATAATCATTAAGAAAGAGCATAAACTCTTTAATAATCTGATTTCTACGAATGTGTTTCGAGGTCATCAGATTAAAAAGATTGTCCTTATAATCGTAACCAGTATTAAGTCTAGAGTCTTTACGGTGCTTTGCAACATCATAAATCTTTCTACGTTTATACCTTAATAAGTCTTTAAAGGGTGCTTCCATTATAACGCTTTTCTATTTCCAGCTTGCACTCTAGTGTAAATTGTTCTAGGCACAGGAGCTTCATCAAAGTTTATACTTAGTGCAGCCTCTTCATTTAATTTTACATCATCATCGACAAGATCGTCATCGCGGTCTAACCAACCACCTCTAAAGATAGCAACTTCATCTTTGCCCATTATAATATCACCCCATTGATCTAAGCCTCTAACTGAGTCTGGGATAGAATCTCCTGGGTTAATTCTAACTAGATTAGACTCCTCAATCTTCTGGAAGAATACATATTTTTGTTTACCGTTACCGATATTTTCAAGAGTAACTGGTTCTTGTGGCTGAATAGTTGTAGTTACAGTCTCATAGTAACCCAATCTAAGTGCATCTTCTTCTTTCTGGCTAATGAATCTTACGTTAACCGAATCAATACCTTCAATCTCTTCAAGAATATAGACAATGTCTGACTTAGGCAGCTTATCTCTTCTCGTAATGTTAAGCATATAATTTGAGATAGCTGCTCTTACGTCGTTTGCAATCTCTTGTTTACTAAAGCCATCAAAGTATCTGATTGCAACATCCATACTATACTTCTTGACAATTGGTTCTACGAATTTAACTTCAGCAGCCATCATCATCTGGCCTGAGTTTTGCAACACCTGATACATTGCATCATATTCGCTTTGTGTAAAGAACATCTCTTGTTGCGGTAGAGAGAAATAATCCATACCTGCAGTTAACTTTCTCTTAAAGTCTGGCATTGCAAAGATGTAAACTACGTTATCGTCGTCTAAATACTGGTCGTCTGTGCGGTTGTAAGCATCAATATATGAAAACTGGTTGTACTTAGATAAGAAGTACTCATAGTTGTCTGGAGTGGCTAACACATACGACTTACTTGCAAGTGGTGTTAGAATCCTTGTAAAATCAGTTGATTCACGATCTGCTCCCATCTTCGGAGAAGATGTTACTGTTATATCAAAGAATTCATTTAGGTCATGTAGTTCTCCAATTGAATCCTCACCTTCCGTTTCCCATTTTACAGTTAGATCTGAACCATCAGGCAAATTACCTTTAGAGCCACCGTGTTTAATATACTCAATCTCGATTGTGGCACCATTTGCCGGTGGCATACCGAAAGAACCGTTACCAAAGTAAAGGTCTAATCCGCCGCTAATTCCAGTCTTAACCATATAAGCTTTTTCATTAGCGTTCATGTCATAGAGTGAAACATGTTTAGTCCATACTTCGCCGTTTACGTAGACTGTAATTTTGTTATGGTCAGTTAATCCTCTAACGTTTATATTGTAAGACTGAAGATTCTCTCCAGTCCCAGTTACAGTTTGTGATTCATATTCACCTTGTATAATTTCACATGTAAATTTATTCTTATTACTCTTCTCAACTCTAAATCTTTCTCTTGGTGTTTGAACAGTGTACTTTAGACCATTTGAGTCGAACTTAATAACAGCTCTACCATCAAATGTTAGACCAGTACCTGCAATTTTAACAAAATCAGCGCCCGGCTTCCACCTAAACTCAATTTCACCAAAAGCAGCATAGCCTCTAGTTGCATCATGTCCAGTTAGTCTTGACATACCGTAAATTGACTCGGCCTGTTGAGCCGTGTAAATATTCTGTTCCACTAAAGAATCTTCTACGTAGAACATAATCAATTCACTCATCTCACTCATTACATTTAAGAGCTGTGCGAAAGGAGAGGCCTCAGTGAACAAGGTACCTGCACGATTATAGATACGAGAAATATATGTTCTTGCATCCTGTTTAATCTGAGCACCTGTTACTCTAAGCTTATTTAAAAATTTAAGATCTGCCATCCGTTTTATTTATTTAATTTACGTAAACCTGCACAAGATAACTATTATCAACTGTGATGTCAATATAAGCAACATCTCTCACAGTACCTCGTAAAAAGCTAATTTCGGTTTTCACGTTATATTTTTTAGCCAGTGGACAATACGCGTTTATCTGACCTTCTATTGTTGATTTCAATTGCTGTTCATTGTACTGTAATGAATATATCAAATCTTCTAAATTACAGCCAAAACCAGGAGCGCCTAAAACTTCTCCTTTATCAGTAAAAAGAGTAGTTTCAATTTGAGTTATAAGTTGTTGTACTTCATTCTCAATATGAACTTGATTTGGATCATAGTTAGGATCTCCTATATATTTAATGTACAATTCCATCTTTATATGTATCTCTTTTAGCTATGGAACATCCAGTCCACACCTTCATCACCCTTGATTTCTTCTTCAATAGCAGAAAGTTCATCATCACCCATTGATTTAATTGCATCATAATCAAAGTCTACATTACCAGGTAAAGCAAATTTGAAGATACCCAATTTGGCACCAAGTGATTGTTTGATCTTTGCGCTAATATATCTAAAGAAGATCTCATCATCATACAGAGCGCAGTCTGGAATTGTCTCATAAACCTCTAGAATAATATCACCTTTTGGTGTATCACCCATGAACTTTAAATCACCAGTTAATCTTGAGTACTGGAAAGAGATCGGATTCTCAAGAATCTGCCTTGACAGATCGGCAAGTGAAGCATTAAGTACATAGTATTGTAACTCTTCAGCTGCTTGTGCAGGTCCTGAACCATCATACATTCTTCTAAATAACATCTTATCGATTGAGAAGTCAGCACCAGACTGGAATCTTAAATCAGATCCGCCCATGTTATTCCAACCACTTGCAAGATCATATACACCGTAAACAGCATAAACTTTACCCGCACCGTCAGCCGCAGCATCTGGCAGAGTCAAACATCTGTGCTTCTTAAAATATTCAGTCTCAAAAATCTCTTTCGGGATATGATAATAGTTCTCCTTTACAGAGTCCTCATATTTCTTGTAGAACCATTTCTTAGCTCTCTTGATAATGTTGATGATCTCCTTTTTAGGCAGATTAACTGGTACCATACAAGCACCAGTAATCTCATCACCGATCTCATCTAGAAACTCGTTTAAACAATCGTCACTAAAATCTCTAGGGGTTGTTAAACCATTTTCATTACCACTTCTAATTTCACTCATTTTATGAATTTATTTTTTTACTTACTACGATTTCCGTATCGTCAAATCTAGCATACGGGCCAACGTTACCCTCTCTAAATATACCACCGACCATCCTGCCTTTAAAGATACCATCCCTACCGAAAACGTAACAGTTAACAGCACTACAGCTTCCATGTACATATGAAGACTGTATTTTGGACTCTTTAACCTCAGTTGACTGATAAAAATTACAGTACTGTAGATCTGAACCCTCTATCTTACACGCATAAAAATTACAGTTAATTAGATTACCTCTAATTTCAGATGTGATAAACTCGTAATTTTCAGCCAAGAAACAAGTCGACATCTTACCGTCTTTAACTTGAATTGAAGAAAAGTCAGAGTCGTAGTTGATAGTACCTTCTTCTAAAGAGCCATGGATAATTAAGTCCAATACTCTTCTCTTAATTCTATCCCAATGTACTTTAATAATCTGGTAGTCATCTTGCAGATCGACTAAGAGGTTAATCTTGGGCCAGTGCTTATTTAAGTTCCTGTGGTCTTTTAAAGCCTCAAGAATTGGCAAGTTCTTATTCAAGATATACTTAAGCTCAATTTTATCTTCAGCTGTAAATTCAGTCTGAGAACATGCCTTAAAGAGCTGTAGAATAAATCTATCAGCCATGTAAAGAATATCGTCTTGTCTCTCTTCATAATCTTTACCACCAATATACCTAAACTCTAGGTAGTTCTTCTCTTTCTTTAAGAAGTTAACGCCATAGTATTTAGTGTCCGGAAATACAAAGTTCATTGGATTAACGTGCTCGGCGCTAAAGTGTGCCGCTTCATGCTTTGGCATCACAAACTTAATCGACTTTGCGTAAACCGAGTTCTCTCTATTTGGAAAGAATTTATAGACCTGCTTTTCATTAAAGGCCAAGATAAACTTAAGAGTGTTCATCTTTGATACCATCATCGGATCTTCAAGATACTTCTTGTCAAATGACATGTTTAAGTGGATTGAAGCTCTATCTGTTGTATAACCATGCTCTCTAATCCAACCCAACATCTTAATGATAACAATTCTAGCATTACGGTAAGGCATCGCACCAGTCACAAGCTCAATTAAGCCTGAACCACCTGACATATCAGGCTCCATCTTAAAGTGTTTGTCTGTTGGTTGAAAGTCAGAGTGTGCCTTTTCTTCTAGACTAATAGGTAAACCTAGAAGATCCTCAAGCATTTTTTGAGTTTCTTCTAGGTTCTTTTTTGAATAGAATTCAAATTCAATGCCCATTAAGGCGGCATTGAGTATTGACTCTCTTGTAGACTGTCTACTTAGTTTATTCATCGAGCTCGATATATTCTTGTTTGGATATATATCCGGCTCAAATATGTAGCTTATGGTAATTTAAGAAAGACCTTCTGGGTCTCCTCTTCAATTCGAGTAATCTTGACTGTAATGTCATCACCTGGGTTAAAGACTTTCATTATATCTTCGCCTAGTTCACTGACGTGTAGCAGTCCAGTAACACCATCCTCGATTGTAACAAAAAGGCCATAGTCTTTCTTGGCTTTTACTTGAGCCTTAACAACAGCTGGAATTTTATACCTTGTAGTAATATCATCCCATGGGCTAGTTTGTACATTATCGATCTGTGTTAGAGTAATCTTAGTGTTCGAGATAACATCCTTTACTTTAAAGGTAACTTCATCCGCCGGCATAATTTCACGCTTCTTAAACTTCTCGAATGTTTCTGGGTCTAGATCATTCTTGTGAATCATACCTGTCAAACATCTGTTAAATTCAACGAAGACTCCGTATTTAGCAGTTCCTGTTACGTTACCTGTGATTTCTTCACCGGCATTCTCTTTAATATTCTCAATCTCCTGTGGGATTAATGCCTGTAAGTATTTTCTGTGTGAAACAACTATTGTGCCTCTAGTCGCAGAGAAAGATACTGGTACCACATAGAGTTCTTCACCAACAATAGACTCAAAGTCTGCAAGCTTGTTGATACCCGCAAGTGAACCTGGCATGAAACATTCAATACCTTGTACTTCAACAATGTAACCACCGTTTTCAATCATGTTCTTAACAAGACCTACCCAAGCAGTATTGCCTGATTCAACACCGTCTCTAAGATCCATAAAGACTTTCTGTTTAATACCGCCTGAAACAGAACCTGAGATAAAGGCATTATCAGTGTTAGTAATTAAAACTGCAGTTTCTTCACCTGGTGTAAGTTCTTTGACACTCTGTGGTTCTTTATCGGCTTTCACATAGATTAATTCTCTGTAACCAATGTCAACTGTAATTGTATCTTGGGTTACTGCATAAACAATACCCTCGTGGATTTCACCTATTTTAACACTAGATTTAATCGATCTGTTGATTTCAGAGTTCTGCAACATGTCGTACATCTCTTGAGCATAATCTTCTCGAGAGTAAACTTTGTCACCTTTTTGTGTTTTAATGTGAGGGTTAGGTTTTCTTGTGTGTGAAACACAAGTAGCTTCATATGCTTCCCATATAAAATTACCATCTGAATCATAGAATTCACTATGCTCATTTTTTGGCTCCTCTGAAATGTTGTTTGATTCGACGTTTTGTTCAGGTGTTTGACCTAATTTTTGACTATCGGTTGCCGATCCGATTCTAGTCCTTTTGTTTTCTTTTGACATTTATTTTTATATTAAAGGTGTAACATATTATATATCCGTTTAATTTTCTTAAAAAACCACGGGCACAAAACCTGGCATTGGCACTGGACCAATTGGTGTTGGTATACCACCAAGGTAGAGTAATTTAAACTCTAATAAATGTAGAGCATATGTAGCTGCAAGTGCAGAAGCGACAGCTATGGCCGGCGGCTGCGTTGCCGGTATTTGTGAAAAAGTCTGCCCCATGTGCATAGCTCTTCTCAAGTTATTTGCCAGTCGATCTACACTACCATAATAAATTGGAATGTATAGACCACCAAGTGGAGCTGGAATAAGAGCTGGTAGAGCGGATGGCGAAACCTTAAAAGGCTGTACTAATGTACTATACCAATAAGCAATTGTAGCTAAAGCAAGTTGCTTCCATGGATCTGTACCATCCTCGGTATTAAATAGACCGTTGTCCATAGATAGACCTGAATAGCACCTGTAGTCAAACGGTAGATCTACAGGCGCTTCTTCACAAGCAGCAGCATTATTTTCAGCCTGTTCACCTTGCCATTTAACAAACTCAAATAGAGTACCACCGCTAAGAGCTTTAAAGTCTGCAAATGTGCTACTTGAGTTAAAAGCCCTTAACTGTGGATCTGGTGTTCTAACCCAGTTATTTTTATATTCAGTAACCACATATGTTGATACTACATGTAGCGGTGTTTTCTGCCATCTACTTAGGATTCTTTGTGTACCATCGGCTAATGTCTCTGTAAATGAAGAAGCATCAATACTACCAGCTGTAAAGGTAGATGGTAAGTAAACTCTTACATCTGGTCTCCATGAAAAGAAGGCAACAACAGCATCTGTCAATATTTTAGGCCTTTCACTAGGAGATTCTCTATTATAAGAAACTTGGATACGTTTTGGGTTCAATTCCTTTTCTGGCCTATCATTTCCAAAGGGCCATGGTTTTTGAATTGGATTAACAGCAGGTCTTTTAATTGCAGAGTCGATAGTATCGATATTTACAACATTAGCAAAAGCACTATACCAGCTAGAAATATCAACAGGATGTGCCGCCATAATAGCATTTCTTACTTTGTTTGAAACGTTATCAATCAACGTTTGCCAGTTATAACCAGCAGCTGCAATTCCTGTTTTAACATTGTTATGTACGTTAATATAAGGTGCACTAAAGCCACTGCCTAAATTAACCCCGCTAAAGTTATAGCCTAGGTATTCTATTTTACCTAAAGATGAAACCCATTCAAAGAAACTCCAGCGTTCGTTTGGACTGCTTATTTTCTCAAACTGTTGTAAGAGCCTGTTCGCAAACATATCTTCAATCTGAGCCCGTGTGTCGCTGGGCTCAATACAGTGAAACTCGAAATAAGAGAAAGTGTAGAGCCTTGACCCTTCTTCTTCTAAGAACTGACAGAACTTCTTCTCGCGTTCGGCTTCTAGTTCTTCTTCAGTCGGTGGGTCTGGAATCTCAGTTGACATTTCATCATAAGGCTCAAGAGATTCTTTGCCCTGTTCTGTAACATTGCCGTCTGCGTCTTTTTGATCTACTAAATAAGGTTCACCATTTCTAAAGATCTGCTCAAAGATTTCACCGTAGGCTTTAATAAAGATTTGTGCTGCTGGTGATTGAGTGTGTGTTGCACCAAATGGAGTTTGTGCAGTCTTAAGTGCATCTAAATAGAAGCCAGCTAAGGCTTCACCAAAATTCCTGCGGCCACTTGGTGTTACAAGTGGTACATATGTTTTAACGTTAAAGTTAGCGTTAATCTCAGCGCCTGGTCTATCTTGACCTTTCAGAACTCCTGGTCCACCAGCATTTGCATCGCCGTTTGCAATGTAACTACTAACGTCTGTTATGAATTTAGGCCATAGTGCTGGCATTACTTATTCTTTTGTTGATAGTTAATATGAGTAGCTGTAAGTTCTCCAACGGTAACTGGTGTTGGCGGCATTGGTGGGCCGCTAGGACCAACTCCAGTTGGGTGGATGTGTGTATTATAGTCATCCAATAGTTTTTGTAACCAGTCTTGTAAGGATTGACCACGCACCGCAGGTTCAGTCTCATCTGCTCCACCTTCACCTTCATTTGAGATAAAAATGTCACCACAGTCTAAGAACATCTTAGCATCAGTTGAGATCTTAATAAAACCCTCTTCGTCGATCTGAATCATCGGCCTCTCTTTGGCTCCAGAGCCACGCGTAATCACAAGACCATCTTCCGGTGAGTGATATATCCTTAAATTTCTTTCAGCGTCGTAGACTAGGCTTATAACATCTTGTGGTGCGTCTGAGGCCTCAAGAACATCAGTCTTAAGGTCATCATTCTGATCTACTTGAAACCAGTATTCTGGGTGATAGATGTTACCATTATCAAAACGAACTGCAACAATATCACCAACTCTAGGTACGTGATGTGAACCTACAGCATCTCTGTTCATTGGTGTTGCCCATGGGATAGCATCGTCTGTTAACTGATCAAATTTACCAAAGACTTTGACACGGCACCTGCCTTTTAGAAGTGGGTCTTCGTTAACCACAACTTCACCAAGCCAATGCGCATCTCTAAGATTATCTCTATAAAGTTCATTGTTATTCATGTACGTTCTGGTTTAAGTTGCCATCTGGACTACTGTCTACTCCTGGCTCGTATATTCTTTCGTTAATTGGTCCTTGTGAACTATCTATCGCATTTTCTGGATAGATCTTTTTTGGAGTTATTACATCGTTACCGTTTCCACCTGAAGGCTGGTTAAACTGATTAAATAATTGTCCAGCTGCGTTGGCTATACCGTTTAAACTAGCTGCGTTTATTGCATCTTGGATTGTAGATCCTGCGTTAATCCCGTGTACATTACCAAGTAGAAGACGCGCAAGTGCACCTTCAACTACAGAGTTAGCGAGTTGCCCAAGTTGCCCTGTTAACAGAGAACCATGTGCATTACCTAAAGCACCTCTATCACCTGGAAGTCCACCTAGTATATTTGTTACACCAGCAATAGCACCATCTAATTGATCTTTTGCCCTATCTTTAAGCTTATCAATAGGGTTAATAGGGTCAAATGGATTATATGCCTCTAATCTAGGATCAGGATCTCTTTGGAACGCTATACTGTTTTCTTGGTTAGCGTTTAAGTTTGCACCATACCTTTGCGACTGCTGTTCAGCGGTATTCCAGTGTATAATAATCTTAGACTTTGCCATTTCTGGCGATTTACTCAGACTGGCAAACATATCACTAGTAGATTCTATATCGAATTCACAGTGGCCTAATCTAGTTACAAAAAGAGGTTTAGCGTCAACGGCCATCTCAGCGTTAGTAGCGTTATCGGGGTTAGTTTCGTCTGGATTTCTAATCTCAGTCCTTGAAGTATCTTTATTTTTTGAATTTAAAAGTCCTGCGACAGTTGTTTGTTGAAAGCCTCTAACTTCAGTTACCCACACGTCCAACTGAAAATGGCGTAAATTCTTAGGTATTACTTCAACCCATCTGTTAAAATCAAATGCAGCTCTTTTGTATAAATCAATCAGAGTAGCAGCAGTAAGTTCAATATTCTCTAGACACTCAATTTCCAGCGATGGCGACTCAGCACCTCGCCATGGATCTTCCATCTTATTGTACTTTCTAGTATTCTCAAGTCCGGATACGCTTTGCCAAAACCAAGGCAGTTCTGTATTAACCTTCTTTAAAAGTTTAACAAAACGAGCTAATAGATCAGCTCTTTCAGTATCTTTAACTACATTTCTTAAATATTCCTCGGCAACACCTGATAGTAATGGTGAATTTTCTCGAGAAGTATCAAACAAAAGGAAGAAGCTCAAGTAAGTCGGATCCTCATTGATCTTCCTTAATTGAGTTGTCTTTCTAAATTCGTTTATCTTACCAAAGTCTGCCATGTACTATATATTCTTATTCTGCGTAGTTAGTAAAACCACCTGGCCATTCTCTTCTAATAAGAGTAACCTCTTGTACTATTCCACCTTTATCAATGTTGTATTTATAGTTAATATTCTCAATTACGTAAAAACCGCTTAAGAATCTGTTAACTACCTGGTCTGGTTTAGAATCTTCATTATCTTCTTCAGCAACACCCGGATCTATATCCAAAAACTTATCAGAAAAACCTTGTTCATCTAAAAACTTATTGTACTTGAGCATTGCCGCAACACGCTCTTTATTGTATTCGTAAATAAGAATTGGAATCTTCTGGTACTTATAGATCGATGGGTTAAAAGATTCTAGAGAGACTTTAAGTTTAACCTTTTCTATCTCAGCTAAGTTTTGCGCCTGGTGTAATTTAGCAAAATTTAAGCTTGGATGTACGTTACCAATATCACCTTCTCCAACATCCTGTCTACCAATATATTTATGCTTCTTATGAGTGTCATATCTATCCTCGTTACGCCTGCCTTTTAGAGGCTCTTCATAGTCCATCATTTCCTCTGAGTTCAAGGCTTCTATTGTAAATTCTTGAAATCTTTCACCGGCTTCTGAGTTATCATCATAAATAACAACGTCTCTAGTATAACCATATGCTGTACTTATATCATTAGCATTATTTACTAGATTAAAAGCACCGATAAACATATTTGTACCTTTACTGTTTCTGTGGTTTGTAAGTATTAAAGGTGCTTCAATATCATCACTTTCTTCAGGTGTTTCTTTATCCTCTGCCGTGCTGTATATTGCTGATGCAAAAGAGGCCTGTAAATCATCTATCGGTGGATTAGGAGAATTAAAAACCCTATTCACATCAACATAGGTTAAATAATAGTATTGATCTATATAAAACCTTTGAAATGAGTCGTCTGAAATATAAGAGGTGTCTACTGTTTCTTTAATAAAATCTAGAGTAGATGTATATGCTTGTATTCTAATTTGAGCATCGTCAGTGTTTTCGATGTTTGTAGCTAAGCCTAGCTGTAAATCTCTAGCAACTTCTTCTAGATGATCTAACGAACCTGCAGCATCAAAACTTCTACACTCTTCGCTGTAAAGCCTTGGTACTTTAGCTGTCCCAACTACGGTAATTGCATTAAAATCACCTTCACTGGCCTGTTTACTAGTAATGCTCGTAATGTCAAAATCCATGTGAATACTCTTAAACGTAGAAGAGTTTTTACTAGTTAACAATATTGTAATCACATCGCCATCTCTTGGAAATGAATCAACACCAAATGTATTTTTTCTGTCAACTAAGCGGATCCTCATCTCAGGCAAAAATCCAGAGTTATCTAATGAGAAACTCTGTATGTCTTTCTGCATGAATTGATAATTATTTAGGAGCACAAATGGTAAATCAACACCAATAGCTTTAGTCTGGCGATCTGCACCACCATCTTCTTCAGCCTCACCTAGCCCCTCAATCTCAATTGCAGTAGGCATAATTGCCGGTTCAACGACCGCTAATATGTTATTGTCTAGATTCATAATTTATTATTGACCACATGGAGCTGTACTACCAGTGCCGCTAGTGCCATTTCCGCCACCAGTGCCGCTAGTGCCATTTCCGCCATCGTTTTGGTTATCTCCATACTCGTCTGCTGAAGTACCGCTAGTGCCATTTCCGCCACCAGTGCCATTTCCGCCACCAGTGCCGCTAGTGCCATTTCCGCCACCAGTGCCATTTCCGCCACCAGTGCCATTTCCATCGCCACCATTTCTTAATTTATCAAAATAGAGCTGACTTTCAAAGCTACCTTGTATAGAACCGTTCGGATCTCCATATTCACCGTAGAGTGAGCCTGCAACTTCTTGTGCAACATCCGGGTTAACAGCAACCCAAGAGCCACCAGTCCAGCTCCATACTCCACCTGGAATCTTCTCAAATTGAGAGCCTGTGTTTTCACCGCCAATTGTAATTGTATCTCCTAGAAGATCTGTGTTAATCTCATCACCTGAATCTGCATCAAGATTTCTATTAATAGCATCAACTACAGCATCGGTTTGTGCTTGAGCACCCATTCTAATCTGAGAGCCCACATATTCATAATTCTTTTTACCAACCGGTATTACATTCGGTGGCAACAGATTATCTTTACCATATTTCTTCTTTAAAGCATCAAGTCTACGCTGGTCCTTTTTGCTCAAGCGTTTACCTGAAATAAACTGTAGTTTAACAGGATTATTTGTAGCATCAAATTCTTTCGGTCTTTCTAGCTTGTAGAAGGGAGCGTTTGCATGTGGAATTTCTAAGACATCACCTTCGTTAATTGAAAATGGATCTGAAATAGAGTTCCATTTTAAGATCATATCAAGCTTACTCTGATTTCCATAATACTTCAATGCAATTAGATCTGGCCTTGCAGCTTGATCAGCATTAACAACATGCTCTGGATTAAGCAGTGTAATGTTTTCCTTGTTAGCAAAGATCATAGTTGGTTGTGTTAGGATATACCTAATACCATCAGATGTTTTATTTATAAATGTCTTTAAATTCATAATTATCCAGCTGACATGTCAGACAATTTTTGTATAGCGTCTTCGCTAAAGCCTTGAGCTAGTCTATCTTTATTTCCATATGCAGATACATTTACAAGATTGTCTATGTCTCCACCATATTCTGGCTGTAGATACATTCTACCTTTTCCAGCATTAAACATACTCTCAATCTCACCCTTATCGCGCATTCTAGCAGGTTTAAGTGTAATTTCAACCTTTAGTTTAGAAGGAAAATCTTCATAACCAAACGGCCCTTCAAATGAGAAGCTAGAATCAGTACACGCAAGATTACCAACCATCATAATCGGGTTCAGTGGATTACCGATAGTTAAATGCCACTGCCCAGTAGGGTCTCCGGTTAAAAGTGAGTTAACAATCGCGCCACCCTGTGGCCCATTAAATAATTTCATAAGACCACCACCAATAACGTTATTTAAGATCTTAGAGTCTCCAAGATTACCTGTTTCAAATGCTTTAGATATATCAGCAAAACCTGTAGAAACAGCATTGCTCAGTTGACTACCTAGGCCTTTTAAGAAGCCCTCATAATCACCAGATCTTAGTAGTTCATAGTCACCAAATGGTTTACCAAGAGAACCACTACCAGTATACCTAACAGCACCACCCCAGAAAGGAGCATTATTGTATGTCAACGCTAGTAAGTTTGCCATACTGTCCATAAAAGCAACCTTAGGACTTGTGTTACCATAACCACGTAAATCATAGTGAAAAGTTAATTTAAACTCTTGTTCAAATTTTAAACCCTGCTCTCTAGCCATAATGTTTTTAATTACATTAAGAGGACCATAAACAGTGTTTGGATATGTCTCCTTAAGTGGGTCAAATCCACCACCTTGTGCGTTTGCACGTTGTGTTTGATCTGCATTGTAACCGTTTATACCATTTTCAATAGCCTGGAAAATAGGGCTACCATCAATCATTGCACCAACAGCACCTCTATTCTTCTTACCAGCCTGAATAGTTTGAACTGCAGATTCTTCTTCTTTCCATGGTATACCAACGTTAAACTTAAGGATTTCTTTTAGATCGTTACCCAATGCAGGACTCAACCAAGTAATCGCACGTGCTATATCCGGCTGAGTAACATCAATGGGTTCGCCGTCAGGCCCCATTTGCCTAGGCGCAATGAGGTCATCAGCAATTGGATAACCAAAACGTCTTAGAGTCACCATGTAATTATTAGAAATTTGACCATAGTGTTCACATTGTATAAAGTCAGTCAAGCTATACTTAAAAGCTAAAGAATCAATATTATTAGAATATTGTACAATATTGTTAGCAGTAGGTGCAATATATGGTGAAGTTGAGTTAACAACCGTGCTATACTTGTCAGAAACTTCAGAACCTTGTGAGTTTTCACTTAAACCACTTATGTTCTTGTACTTAAAAAGAGTCCATTTATTAAAGTGTGATCTAACAGCTTCACCTTCATGAATACCCTCAGTTCTGCTATCACCTTCCGGTGCTTTATACTTTCTACTCTGGACTAATGTTTTACCATAAACACTAGTATATTCTGTAGGTGTTGGTTCTTCTTCAACAGTAGTATTACCCTGAGTTACTGGCTCTGGCTCTGGCTCTGGCTCAGTATAACCATATAATATATTTTCAGGTGTTTCTTGAAAAAGATACCACTGGTCATCCGCGCCTTTAAATGGCGGAGAAGCAAAAGTTTCCTCTTGCACACCAGTCTCTATAACTTCAAATTGTATTTTAGGTCCGAGTTTCCCTAGATATTGGTAAGCCATTAAATCACTATTCTTTTTTTATATATATCCAGCTCTACTTAAACCCACTCAGAGTTGTCCATCTCAGATGTATCTGGGCGGTAAAGCAATTCGTCTACCCAGTCTTTTTGCTTAGGGTATCTATCTCCTAAAAACTTCTCTAGTGCTTTAATGTATTCACCTCGAGTATGGAAATAGTATGGGCCTTTAGAATAGACCGTACGATTAACTAGTTCATAGAGTTCTTTCAGTTTTAACTCAATATGAAAGGATTGGATATTATTGAAGAGCTCTTCTTGTTCTGCTCTAGTCCTTGTGCAAAAGACAGAGTCAACAACAATCATGTATTTTTGCCAGTTCTGGCCACCAAAGACCTCATCTTCTAAGATCTTTACTTTAGAATAGTTTTCACGTTTAAGGTTGATCTTTGTGTCGTGGCCTTCAAAGTCTCTAATGAATCGGCCACCAAACAGATTCTGCTTTAAAAAGTAGATTTGATCGTAGAACTTAAGTACTTTAATCTGATACTGTGGATTGATGTCGTCGAACTTGACGTCATAAATGATAGCTCTGACTGGGAAAAGTACGTTTGGTTTTTGTGTAGTTGAGATTAGCGCATGTATCTTTTCACCTTTTGCAAAAAGTTTGTGCTTAATCATTGTCAATGAATTTTACATTGTTAAATTTACTTAAGACGCCCTGCTTTGGGTAATCAGATCTGTTAATCACAGTTAGATTAAGCTCTATCTCAGAATCAAAGAGCCCAGACATAAAATCATGAACACCGGTGACTGAATCTTGATCTAAGTTGTTAAACATATAGGCTATAGAAAAGTCATCAGACTCACTCTCTATTTTAGAGTTGAGTGCTCTCATAATCATTTTACGGATATAAAGCGTAATGATAACATCAGAAGGCTCCTCGTTATACGGATCACTCTTCATCAGTCTATTAAAAATATCGGAATAAGATATTGCTAAGTCATGACCATTAGACCTATACAATTTATCAAACTCCGTTCTAGTTTTACACCAAACGCATTCTATCCTAAAATTCATTACTTTAATTGCGTAGAGAGTCTATCAATTTCAGCTTCTAGCTGCTTGATTCTCTCCTTTGTTTCTTTGATCGACGGGTTGTATTTAGCACCCCATTCAGTTTTAGCACTGAACATATGCTTGTCGATTTCAGTTCCTGTTTCTAGCCCTAGATCCAAGATAATGTCTTGGACCAGGTTGACTAGGTTTATTCTTTCTTCGTCGTTGTCTAAATCATAGACAACTCGAGACACATGTTCTTCTCCGCCACCGTTAACGTTATCATCAACTACATACTTGATGACCCCGTTATCAGCAGGTTCAATGCTAACTGTAATCATATCTTACTTTTTGTTTCTAGCCGCCAATGAAGCTGCAGCCTCTTTCATCAATTTTCTAGACCGCTTCACATCAGCTCGGTAAGTTTCTCTGTCTTTGATTGCAGTCAAAGCCCAAGCTTCTTCTAGCATTGTCATTTCTTCTTTGTTGTAGCCAATGTTAGACCAAGTCTCTTTCATTCTTTCTAATGCAGCTTCAAGTCTTTCGGCTTGAGCTTTTTCAGCAGCATCTAGTCTAGCCTCCTGAATTTTACGCCCATTCTCCATGTTCTGCCGTCTAATTGCAGCTCTTGTCGGGTGGAAAAAGCTTAGCTTGCTTAAATACTTAAGCATTCCATTCTGCTTCATCATAAGTCTTCTCTGACGTCTATTCAGAGGCATCTGTGCCTGTGGCGTTGCTTGAGTTTGATTTTGCTCGTTTGTTGTTTCTTGGCTCATTTGTATAATAATTAGAAATAAAAGTTTCGATTTGTTCTTTAAGTTGTTCTCTTAGGTTATCTATCTGGCTTTCTACAAGCAGTCCTATCTGTTCATTCAGTTCTGTTGCTTCCATGTCCATTTGATCCTGTAGCATTTCATAGACCTCTTTTGCTGGGATATTAACCTCAACTAGCATTGCAGCCTTGTTCTTCTTGCTGATCTTCTTCAACATCTCCATCATTACGTTAACTTCTGGAGTTGGTGCTGACTTACCGTCTGTAATTCTACGCTCTTGCTTTGGTGCCTCTTGTTTTACCGCAACAGGTTTAGCAGCGCTATTAACACTCGAGCCAATTGGGTTTAAGTCTAGTGAATAAACCTTAGCCTCTTGCTCAGATTTAGCCGACATTAAGAATTCTTTAACGATACTCTTGTTGATCTGAGTACCATCTGTAAACTTAAGCCATTTAGCATCATCTTGTACTTCAGCAGGCTGTACAATATCACCAACACGTTCGGATTTAGCCCAAACGTACCAGATTTCTTGTTGCTTGTCTTTAACTTGTGTAGACATACTATTCTTTATCTTTTTGATTATCTTTCTGAACATTATATGCCTTTTCTGCAAATTGTTTAATCATCTCAACAGACGAGCTATCTCCAATGATTGCATCAGTCTTCATCAGCCTCTTATGCCAATGCATACCGAACTCATGTTCACCCATCTTACACTTACTCTCTTCTAGGTCCTCGATTGCCGGCACCCATAATTTGTTAAATCCCATAATTATATTATTTTACTATCTTAATACGTTCTTTAAATGAAGGCGGGAAGAAGTCTGGTTTATTTATCAGACTCATAAAACTAGCGTCAATCACGTATGTAATTGCCCAGTCATCTACGCTTCTTACGCTTCGGCCAACACCCTGTTGAATTGAAACACCAGTCTTCCAGTTGTACCAGTCGTTTGATATGTTGAGCTTAGCTTTAATCAGTGGATCTGCTAAGCTAGGATAAGGTACTTTAAAAAAGATCTGGAATCTGCTCATACCATCCTTAAGGTCAAGGCCTTCTAAGAGTGAAGGGCCCATGATAATAGAGTCTTCTTTCTGCTCAAAGAGTTCAAGCATCTCAGCCTTCTCCTTTGAACCTTCATAGTCCATTAGCCTAAAGGTATGCATTGAATGCTGTTTGATATAGTTTGTAAACTGATATGAGCCCGAGTGAATAATACCACGCTGGCCTTTATGTTTCTTTATAATCTGATCCAGGATCTTAACCACCTTTGGCAGTGAGGCTTCACGCTCTCTATAGGTTAGCTTATGTCGGTTGACAAAAATTATTGGTGACTTTTCAAAGCTAAATGAATTGTCCATACGAATAAAGCGAGCGCCTTTAATGCCCATGATTCTTGCATATGCTCTTGGGTCACCAATTGTAGCTGACATGAAAACTTTAAAGCCAGCTTGTTCGTGTAAGTACTTTTGAATCATCTTAGACTCTTCTACACATGTGAATCTAGCCTCATCTTCTCGCTGGTCAATTACCATGGCTTCTAAGCCAACATCTTTGATTAAGTCACTGTAGTCATCAAACTTACAGTAGACGTCTTTCAGGCGGTCGAAAGCGGTGAATGCGGATGCCCAATCACTTGGTATTGTTTTCTGACCAAACCTCTTCTTGGCGGTCTTCTTAGCAATATCTTGTGCAGCTCTGTATGTAATAGCAATACCTCTAAACTCTTGAATAGCTTTAAAGAGTGGCTCGCGACCTTTAGTTGTCATTAGATCATGTACAACTGCCTGTAATCTATTCTTGGTTTGTGTTTCAGCTGGTATATTATGGCGACTAATAAACCGGTTAAGGTAAACTACTCGGTCAATAATAGACTCGTCGATACGTGCGCTAAAATGGTTCTGTACAATCTCATCTACTTTATGTGCCTCATCAAAGAAGACAAAGTCACGCTTCTTGAACGGAGCATCACGCTCTTGTTCATCCATTCTAGCCTGAACGTAGTTACGTTGGATTAGCCAGAAGCTGTAGTTTAAGAGAGCAACTGGTTGTTCAATCGCACGCCTTCTGTTTTGTAGGTAGCCACAGTGACCATAACAAGAGAGTTGTTCAGCTTGTTCATAGCTCATGCCTTTCATCTTACAGTCACCCAGACTAAATGGTAAGCTGTTGACAAAGCACTCATAGTTATCAACACCTCGAATACTTGGCCAGTTTAGGCTAAGGCGCTTAAAGTCTTTCTCATACTGGTCTTGTAGTGCTAGATCTGAAGTCACTAGATAGCCACGCTTGCCCATCTCCTTTAGGATATATGAGCTCCACATAGCAATGAGTGACTTACCAGTTCCAGTTGGTGCATCAATCACCACTGTAGATTCTGGATCTTCTTGATAAGCAGTCACAATCTGCTCAATCACTTCACGCTGACCTCTCCTGAAAGAGAAGTCCTCACCAAAAACTTTAGTTTCTAGTGCATGGTCTATTATGTCTTTTATAGGTCGTTCCAACAGATAACTTCTTCAACGTCAATATTAGCTTTCTTTAGTAGTTCTACACCACTCATATCACGATAGTCTTCTGAGTAGTAGACTTTTGAGATACCGGCTTGAATAATCAATTTTGCACAATCAAAACACGGGCAAGTTGTAGTATAAAGTTCAGCACCATCGCAATTCATAGTTGACTTAGCAACCTTCATAATAGCATTTGATTCTGCGTGTAGAACCTCACGCTTGGTTACAGCATCTTCTTTAGTACAGCAGCCATCACTACATTCATATCCTTTTTCGATTAGATCTAAAGTACCTTCTGGATCCTCATAGTATAAAGTATGGTCATCCTCGCATTGGTTATCAAAACCATACGGCATACCATTATAGCCAAATGAGATTAATTGTTGGTTCTTAACAATTACACAGCCAACCTTGCGTCTTTTAGCATAGCTTAGCTTTGCAAACTGGTATGCTGTCTGCATGTATATTTTTTCAATTGCGATTCTTGGCATATTTCTTTAAATAAAAAAGGTCATGCATTATATGCATGACCTTTATAAAGTTTATAGTATGTAGTTCTTAGTACTCAGGCTTTTCAATAACACCGTCATCTAATGTTGCGCCATATCCACGCTTTTAAACATCTTTAAGATCTTTTTTAGTAAGACCTTCGTTAACTACCTGATTCGCTAATGCCAAAGTGTTTAGCAGCTGCTGCCTTTAACTCATCATATGTATATTTACCGGTTAGTGCGTCATCTATTATAGTTCCACCCTTTTTACCAGAAGCGTACATTGATACGTGATCGAATCCAATCCAATCTCCACCACCAAATTCGTTCTTTTTATCAAAACCTAAATCTAATGATAATGTTTTAGAAAGTGATTGTCTTCCTAGGAATTGATCGTTATAACCTAATTTACCAGCTTTAATGTAACCTGATGCGTTTACTTTTTCGTTAAGCTCTTTTGTAGAACCATTTACAAATGATTCAAATGTTTTTGTGTATTTCATTTTATGTATTTCATTTTTTGACTCATTAAGATCGTAGCCATCCCAGTCCCATTTGAAACCTTTACCGTCAGCTGCTGTGCCTAGATAACCATACATTCCTCTGCTAAAGCCATCAAAGAAAATAGCTCCACCTTCTTCACCAAGCTCTTCAACATATTCTCTAGCTGCGTCTTCTTCCATTGCTTGAACGTAGACCTCGCCACCTTCAAATGAAAATAAGATTCCTTTTTTAAATGTTAGAGAGTCTCCTTGGTACCATTCTTCACCATCAGCCTCTTCATCGTTCGTTGGTTCGTCATACATGTCGAATTGTGGTAATTCAGAGATACCATATTCCAAAGCCTCTTTTTCTGTCTTAAAGAAATTCACCTGAGCATAATCTGGCGTTCTTTCTGTTACGTAAAATATTTTAGCCATTCTTAATTTATTTTTATTTAGTTTAGTCTTCAGTAGCAGGTGCATCAGCCGACCACGCTTCCATCATTTCATCCATCTTCTTAGCATAGGCTTCTTTCATCTCGTTACATGATGCTTCGTACATTTCAACAGTCATTTCACCTTCTTTAACACCTTCACACGCAGACTCATACATTTCAGCCATCATGCCAGCATTAAGAGCTGCCATCTCTTTCATGTAAGATTCTACGGTATGTTCTTGGTAATCATCACCTTCATATGCTTTAGCTTCGTTACACGCAGATTCGTAGACTTCTTTTAACATTTCAGATGCTAACTTAACTTCTTCAGACTCCTCTTCAGAGTCTTCATCCTCATCCTCGTCTTCATCCTCGTCCTCATCATCGTCGTCGTCTTCATCCTCGTCTTCATCCTCGTCCTCATCAGACTCTTCGCCTTCTAGTTCTTCAGACTCGTCTTCATCTTCTTCGTTAGCCGTCTCTATGCCATCGTCCTCGATCTCTTCAGCTCTGTCTTCAGTTGCCACCTCGTCAGTTTCTTCTTCACTAACGTCTGGTGCGTTTACTTTCTTTGAGTACTCCTCAAATGATAAAATTTTTCTAGCCATTTTCTTTAGTTTTATTTTTGTGCTTAGGTTTTATATATCTTGCTAATCAAATAATATTTTTACGCTTAACACAGCTGTGCCTTTGATTACTCTGTGGATAGTTCCAGCTGGGATATTAATATCCACACCTGTTAGCATTGGAATTGGCATTTCATTGTCATACTGAAAGCGCCAGTCATTGTCTTCAAGAACCTCTATTGTTCGGTCCTCTTCATCCCAGTGCCATTTGAATAAGTGTTCCGGGTAGCTTGAATCAAAATGACGCATGATATAACCATCGTAGCGCTCTTCAGTAAAGGGTTTACGCTGGTCTTCAATCATCTCTATCATTTCTTCGTGCGTTACCATGGTTGATCTGATTTAAGCCCTAGTTGTTTGCCAAAAAGTGTTGGCCCATAACAAGCCCAGAAGCCGGCTTTATTAGGATCTTGTTTAGCTTTAGTGTCACATTTATGTCTTGCCCAGAATGAAGCCGCTGCCCCAGGGTCATCATTCTTAACTGCAAGTTTCGGGTCTCCCCATTCAATCTTCTTAGCTAGAATATTACCGTCTTCATCAGTTCGACCAGTGTTACGATAGACAATAAACTTCTTATTGCCACCACGTTCTGGTGAATCCAGTTTAACCTTCTTGGCCTTACCGCCACGTTCTTTATAGACTGCTGGCTTACCAACTTCAAGGTTTTTAGCCATCCAACCGCTTGGACCTTTAAGAATGATGTTGCCTTTATCCCAGTACTCTTTTACCTCTTCAAAAAGTTTAGCATAGGCCTCACTGCCCAGTCTAAAGAATGAATTGGTTAAGTCAAGGTCCTCATCGATGTGAGCCTTTAGTTCTGGCGATACATTATTCCAATCCTCAAATGTCTTTATAAATTTCATAGTTCTTTTATTCCAGTTTTGTAATCTTGTTTATGTCCATACATCACTGGAAACTCTTTCTCTAGTTCATAGCCCATCTTCTCCCAAAACTTGATTGATTTCTTATATGCATCAATCTCTACATATTTAGCACCTTGTTCTTTAGCCCATCTTTCAAAGTCAGCAACCGCCTTTGAGCCAATTCCACCACCTCTTTGTGCAGCTTTAACTTCAATGTGGTTTAACTTAGCCTTATCGCCTTCAACGTAGCCGGTAATCTTAACACCATCAAAACCTGGATAATAATTTGACTCATTTAAAGACTCATCCATCTTGTCAATTAGATCTTCTCTACCAAGTTGCTTATAAACCTCTTTGCGAGTCTTCTGCATCTTCTCAGCGTAGTCTGGATCGTCGTTGCGATTAAAGACGTATTGTTGAGTTAATGAACCACTAATCTTCTTAACATCCTTCTTGCGAGTCTTAATTAGCCAAGCAGCTAGATCCTTAATAGAAAGATCTCTGAAGCGACCTTCAGCATCCGGTGCATCTGAGTGATGAAAGTCCGGTGCGCCTTTCGGCTTCTTCTCGGTAACAAATTCTTCAAAGAGCTTTACAAATTTCATATCTTCGTTGGTTGCTCTTTCTTTTTTCTTAGCAGCCTTAATTTTATTCTTTAAGATTTCAGCCTCTTTGCGCATAACCAATTCTTGTGCCTTTGCTGAAGACTGACGTAGTTGCACCTTAGCTAGTGAAGCCTTCATCTTATCAGAAGGTTCCGGAGAATCAGCAAGCTCTTTGGCTGTTTTAACTAAATCTTCTTGTTTGCCAACAGTCTTCTTAATCTTCTTGTCAATCTTCTTGACCTTAGACTTAATTGAATTCTTCTTGTTCTTCTTCTCGTTTAAGAAATCATTATATGTTGTATTGATCTTCATTAGAATTTACCAATGCCACCTATTTTTTGTGCTCTTCTGCGCCAAAGGTCTAAAACTTCAGCTCTTGTTTCATTATCTATCACATCTTGTTCTTGTTGAACGTCTAAATATCTGTTAATAGCATCTGCAATCGACTCTTTACGTTTCTTAGCCTCATACCTTAAGCCTTGTAGATTAGCATCTACTTCTTTTGGTAGCATCAAGTAATGATACTTTGGTAAGAAGCCCATTTTAATCAAGGCTCGCATTTCAGAGTCATCTTCATCTGGTTTGCCCATTCTGTAGTTTCCGACACTTTTACCGTCTTGGGTAATATGTTCCATCTCGTGGCGCATTACGTCGGCAAGGTGCATATAGACCGTTTGCCATTCGCCAGGCAGCCACTCATCGTTGATTGCAAAGTCAATTAAGATATAAGGATCCTGATCCACTAGATCGCCTTCATCATCGTAATACTCATCTCTACCGTCAGCGCCAGTTGAATCTAAGACTTCAAAGCCTTTTATCTGCTGACCTTCAACGTCACCAAAGTAGATCGTTGAAGTAAGATCAAAGATTAGTCCACGCTCTTCAACGCTTAGCATAAAGGTCGATAGCTTCTTGCCACTCTTCCAGTCTTTAATCCACTTCTTAAAGTTTTGGCTCACGAGTTTATTGGCTAAGCCATCGTACTTGCTTCTGCCTTCGTTGATAAAATCATTATAAGTCTCTATATGCCTCATGGTTTATATATCATAAAAAAGAGGAGCCACAACGTGACTCCTCTGCTAAAGCTAAACTAAGGCCTAATCAACTATTCACGGCATTTGTCTGGGTGTTGCCTTCAGGTGACGATGTGAATACCTCATCTAGAACCTGCATGCAACCATCTGCATCTGCGATTGCAGATACCAATTTGTCCATTTCGTCAACAATGTGCGGGTGCTCCCCGATCCCAGCCGAATTTGACATATAGTTTTCTAGTTCAGCTAATGCTTCAAGCTTTCTAGCTTGATAGCGCGCTTTAAGTGCTTGTAATTTAAGATTTGCCATTTTGCTCTGTATTTGATTTACGTAGTTCTCCAATAATCTCTCCTAGTCCGCTAAAAATAATAGCTGGAATAGCAAATAACCAAAATCTATCAGAACCAATGTTCATGATAGCAACAATCCAAAAGATAGTTGACTGAATAGACATTTGGTATTTAGAGCAGATTCTAAGGAATGCTCTAAAACCACTAGCCAATTTAGATAAAATGTTTTTCATAAATATTTTAATGCTTATACGAGTTCTAATGTGTATTGTTTCAGATAACGTTGCACTGCCTTCTCTTTAGCCTTGGCTTCTATCTCAATGTCAAGGTCTAGGCCGTAGTCGTCAATCGGATCATAGATGTAATCGGCATGTGCGCGGTTCATTACACTTTCATCTTCGTAAACGCATTTAGCTGAAGAGTAATGGCAAAGTTGTTTGATTGATCTGTGCCAAGTCTTACTAGCAAGTCGGAGCGCTGCTTCTTGATCTAAATGGCCTGGATGGCACCAGTGATGATGATAGTCAAAAGTGATTGGTATATTAAGGTGAGTGTAAAGACCGTCATAGAGGTCCTCTACTGCGTACTGAGACCGCTTGTCGTCGTTCTCTACAACAAGACGTGCTTGTGTAGTCGGTTTAAGCAATTTAAAGTTCTGTCTGAATCTAGCCAGACATTCTTGCTTGCCACCTTGAGTTGTATTAACATGAATGTTGATTGCAGCGTAATGAGTCTCTGGTAAACCCATAAGATCCATGATCTCAGCATGTTGGTCTAATTCTCTAATAGTCTTGTCAACTACAGCCTGATTTGTGCTAGCAAGCACGTTGAAATGACCAGGGTGAAAGGTCAGGCGTTGACCGTATTTCTTTGCCAGATGACCCACACCGTTGAGTAGGATTGAGATCTTCTTATAGTCTGGTAAGTCTTTGAGTTCGTATTCACTCATCCATGGAAAGATGTCGCTGGACATACGGTAAAGCGTAATGCCGTTCTTATGGTTCCACTTGATGATCTCAATTAGATCTCGGATGTTGTTTAAGGTTAGTTCTGATGCGTATGCAATGCCCTTTTCTTGAAAGGTGCGTTTAATCATACCACGATTGGTAGTGATCTTGTCTTTGCGTAGTTCAATATTGATACAGCAGTAGCCTAAATTAGTCATCTTGGTTATTTTTAAAGAGGTGTATGAAAAGGTTTCGTATAAACATAATAGTATAGATTGGCCAGATTAGACCGACTGCAATCCGCTCTTTCATTGTAAAGCGTAGAGCCTTATTGCCCAACTTATCTACAAGCAAGTCGTAGATAAAGTTGAACAGGATTCCTCCAAGTAAGTAGTAAATAATGTGTTGCATCTTAGCCCCAGTCTTTTTCGAATGTGTACCAGTGGTCTGCACCAGCGCAATCACGATGCGCGTCGACCACGATAGTTATAGCATCTTCTTTAGTGATAGTTTCAAGAATGTGCTTAATATTCATCTCAACAAGCTCTTCGTTCTCAAACTTATTCCAGGCCCAATTGCCAAGACCTGTTGTTAGTCGAGAAACTATATTATCAAGATGGTTAAAGCGACTGCCTTGGTGATAGTCACCGTTAGGGTCTGCTGCAATAATTCTACTCCAGATTTCATTAAGACCAAGATCTAAGCGGACCTTTAAGATGGTAGACTCGATTAGATCTTTTGATTTTAGAGCTGCTTGGTAACCATATCCACCAACACCATTACAGTGGACTTCGTTTGCGTTAAATGTATATTCCATGTTCATAATTTTAGTCGTTAATAATAAGCGCTTTGAGACCATCGTTAGTTTTATATCGCCAGCCGTAGATTTCTTCAGCATCGCGATCGATACCACACATCTTAAAACTCTTGAGATTACCAGTCTTAGGGTTCTTAATTATCAGGGTCGTTGCTGGAGTTCCAATGCCAAGCATACTTGCTTCTTGTACAAACGCCTTGTTATCCTTTTGCCAGTCGAATTGTCCAACCTCGAAGAATTGCATTGTTCCGTTATCGTTCCAAAATGGTGTCATAATTGCTTTGTTTTAATTACAGTGTAAATATAAACAAAAAGATTGACACTAGAAAACTTTTTTGCAACTTTTTTGCAAAAAAAAGGGCCCCAATGGGGCCCAAGATCTATCTTGTTCAATCTAAATTATCTAAATCTCATCTTAGGAACAGATACCTTCGGCATGTTCATCTTTGGCATTGCATTTGCCGGAGTTCGAGGCGGCATCTTAGGACTTGGTATTTCCTTTTGGCCTGTTGTGTTCGGTATTTCAGGTGATGGTCGTTGAGCATCTAAAGCCGGTACTCTGCCCATACTTGACTTAGGCGTAGAACGTGTATTTTCATTAGAATCAGGCCCGTCATCACTTTTAGGGTTTGTTATATTACTAACACTTTCAATGGCATATTCTCTTAGCTTATTAATAGCTTCTTCTTTTCTAGTCTTTAACCAGTCGCTAACATAAGATTTACCAGAGTTATAAATATTTGAAACTATATTACCATCAGCATCACTCTTTGCATCCACTTTCGTTTCATTAATAGGAGCTAAGTCTGATTTTTCTGAGGATTTAGCGCTAGACTTATTTTTCATGTCATTTACGCTTAAACCGTCTGAGCCTTTAGCTGGATCTTCAGCGTTATTGACCTTATTTAAACCTTGGCCCTCTTTTGCAGAGAGTTCGCTCTGATTGTCGGTAATCTTAGAGCTACCGTTATTACTCGCATCGGATGTTGTACTTGTGAGATCTTGAGATACTGTAGGATCAGGCGTGCCGTTAATCTTACTCAACACGCTATTCTCTGATCTAAATTTAAGACTATCTCCTGCCATAACATATATATCCTAAAAAAGCCAGACCGAAGTCTGGCTTTAAAGTTATAACAGGATCGTGTTCGTATTATTCAGCTCGGCAGCTATATCTCTTTTTACATCTTAGACTTCTGCTTCGACGGCCTACTATACTTCAGCTGGTCTGGTGCTTCTTCGTCAACAGTGAGAAGTTGATGGCGTGCTTGTAGTTTTCAACCAGGGCACTGCTTTCCGGGTCTTGTTAGCTCAATACAACCGAAATTGCTTCGCTAACTCTGTCATAGTATATAAGGTACTGTTTGCTGTACCGATCCTTTAACAGGTTTCTTGAACTTTAACTTGATATTTGCTTGTAAGTATTGTAGTTTGCTGTAAGAAACCTTATTTTGTTTATATATTAAAGAACTCTACGTCTATTGTTGCCATGTTTACGCTTTAATGTTTTTATACCTTTCGCCCATGATTGTTTCATCCATGATACTAGCTGGCGTAAACTCTTCAGCTGCTATAACCGAAGTCATAATTGCTGGTGAGAATCCACTGATCAGCGCAGTACCTTGCTTGTCAAATCTAACTGGAGACTGACCATTTCTAGACTGAATGTTCCAGTATACGATCTTTGGCATTTTATAACCAGCGTCATTGTACATTTTCTCAATCATTTGTTGAGCAGTTGGGTTCCATTCAGCAGTATTGTCATTTCTGCCCCAGTAACCTCTAGTTGAAGTTGCTTCGTCAAACTCCATATCTGATAGGATCAAGATCTTATCAGGCATTTGGTCTTGTGAGACGCTGTGCTTTACAGCCTGGTCTAGGACTTGCTTAAAGGCTGCTTCAAGGTTAGTGTTCATTGCCCACTCTGATCGGCTTAACTGTTGGAATCTGTCTTTCAAGCTTCCAGTCAAGATCTGTAATTCTGGCTTACCGCTGAAAGTTAAGAACGCATCTTTAAAAGGACCCACATTCTTTTCAGAAATATAGAGACCTAATGAAACTGCAACATCCATACAAGTTACGTTTGGATTACCGCCAGCTGGAGTATTCATTGAACCTGAAACGTCTACCATTGGCAAGATCATTTCGTTGGCTCCTTCCATCCAGTTTGGTAGTGCTTTCCACTGCTCGGTCGCAACGTCAGCGTTTCCTCTGTGCAGAGACTTAGTAATATCGTAAGGATAAACTGCACCAGCATTGATCTTAGCCTCACCTTTTTGCAGTTTACCAATGTAGGCCTCGTATTGATCCTTAGCATTCTTCCAGAACGCTTTTTGATAACGAGCACCTGCAACTGAAGGCAGTTTAGAGAAGTCAATGTCTTCCCACTTCTTAGCACACATTAGCTGCTCAACTACGTTAGTTAGACTAACCAGAACCTTACGGTAAAGCTTTGGCGTTAAGCCCATATGATTACGCAACTTAGCTGCAGTAACACCCTTACGCGGTAGCCATTTTGCCGCAAGTCCATTTTGGTCTTCAAGAAGAGCCTTTTGGATTAGGTCAAACGCATCCGCTTGTAATTTAGTGTCCTCAAGGACTAGAAGGTCATCCCAACGTCCGAATTCTGGAATTAGGTTGAGGTTTATCTTCAAGGCTTCTGGATGAGACTCCAACAAGTAGCCCATAATATCACGGAAGATTTGACGCTCTCCAGCTCCACCGCGAACATCACGAGCCCAGAACAAGATTTTCATTGCTCGAGTCGGATCTTGGTAAAATGCCTTTGAGAAAGTTGCGATTAAACGATCTTTGTCTTGACCGCGCATAGCACCTATATTAAAGAATAGGTCTACAACTGCGCTTAAAGAGCTACTGTTGGTTGCCATGCCATTTTCAGTCAAACAGTCCTCTTGACGAAGTGCGTCTACTAGTTTCATATCGATAAGTTTAAAGTTCAGTAGTATATATTATGATACTACCAAAAAGTTTCAACTAGAGCACAAAAAAAGGCCAAACAAATGTTTGGCCTTCAATTTATAACTTATTGTTAGCTTATGCTAGTCCATGTTCGTATCTTAAACTCTTCCATCTGCGCCAACATGTAAATTCTCTCATATTGTGTTTATTACGCTAGAAGCATATTGAATGCTTAGTAGCAGGTTCTGTAACAGGATCTTCATGCCTATTGCAATCAGGATAATACCGAAGACACGTTCGACGATGATAATGCCAGTTGTGCCAACTTTGTTTTTAATCCAATCCGCACTCTTGAGAACGAGATAGATCACAACAGAGTTTAAGACAATTGCAACTACAATCTCAAGTTTAGTAAACTCACTTGTCAGTGACATAATCGTCGACAGAGTACCCGGCCCGGCTATTAACGGAAACGCAACTGGAAATATAGTAGCCTTCATGGCCTCTTTTTTCTGCTGCCCGTTATCATCAATACCAAGTACCATCTTAACGCCAAAGTAGAGGATTAAGAATGAACCTGCAAGGCCGAAGTGAAACGTTTCGATGCCCAAGAGTTGAAAGACATATGTACCTACAAAGAGAGTGCCTATCATAATACATGCTGCAATATAAGTGCCCTTAAATGACTCTATTTCGCCATGTGTCTTTCTGAGCTTAATAATCAGCGGCACGTTACCGACCATGTCGATAACCGCAAATAATGTTAACGTTGCTGTTAAAATATTGAGTATTGTTTGCATTTCTATATTAGTATAAGTTTATTAATATAAGTAATTTTCTACCGCTGTGTAAACGAAATCTGAATCTTCATTCATTTCCTCTACTTCATCCTCAGTGGCATCTCGAAAGGTACCGTCCTCGTTTTCAATAGTTGCACTAGCGATATAAGCATCGCAGAAATCTGGATAGTCTCTTGTATCAATTCCATCTACTTCAATGTCGTGTACTTTACTGTAATCTAATTCTACTTTAGTCATAATTTTTATTTTTTAATGGTTTAACTTTTAATTATAGAACAAATATAAACATAATATTTGAATCGGTAAAACTTTTTATGAAGTTTTTTCATTAAAAGGCTTCTCGTAAGCCGGTTTTATCATCTTCCAGATTAATTGTTTCACTTTATCTTCTTTAGTGTTATACATAGCAAAAATAAGTCCATGATTGACTCCATTTAACTCTTGAACTCTCAGTGCAAATTCTTTACGATCAAGTCCATATCTAAGAGTGCTGGAAAGATGTGCCATATGCTGATTGAAAACAAAATCATACTCTTCTTTCAAGCGCACTTCCAGTTGGTTAACCCAATCGTAGAACTCATCCGGAACATCTTTCAACATCTCTTCAGGTAACTTACCAAAAGTCTTTAAGTTTTCCCAGACATCGTAAGAAGAACAGTTAGTCAAGACTCGGTGTAATTTCACATAGTCAGCAAACTTGATCTTACAACGATCTCCATTAGAGAACCTAACGATAAAACCCTCTTTGTTATCCCAGTTCAGCTTTTGAATCTCATTGTAGTCCTTAAAGTCATACCTCTTAACGATGTTAAAAATGCTGTTCTGCCAGTAATCCATACCCAACTCTTCACCAGAAGCAGTATGAATCTCACCTAACATAACTACATCCTCCATGTCACCATAGTTTACAACGATCCGGTTTTCAGGGTAAATAATCTCAAACATGTAAGTATTAGTCACTGTAAGGTGAGAGGTCATATACTTGCTTGTGAAGATCTCCTTAAACTTTAAGGCCTGCTCAGAGGTAAAAGAACCACGTGATGCAAAGACCCATTCACCGTTGTAGTAGAACATGATGCCTAATGAACCATCCATCTTCTCGTAGATCTCAAATTCATTTGTTGCAGTGTGCTTGTTCTCCTCGATGTTAAAGAACTTCTTGAATGGACGAGCAACAATAGTACCCATATCATCTACTACAAGTCCACGGCACTGAAGAGTAACCTCGTCCCAATGTGCATCATACTGAGTTGCTTGAGAGTAGTTGTAAATAGTTAATGGCAGAGTTGGGTGAGTCTGTGAGATCAGCCAACCTTCCGCTACATATCTGTCTAATATGTCTTTAGTTATCTTCATATGCTCCGAATGTTTCTTCCCATTCCTGCGGGGTTATACCGCTGATTAAGAACTCACGCTCGTCAGGGCGCAACTGTGGAATTGCCTTTTGAATTAATGTACCTCTTTGCCAGCGATCAAGCTGTTCTTGAGTAACATTAAGGTCCATCGTGTGAACCTTGCCGGTCAATTGTGATTTCTTTGTGATTTCCATTATCCTACCATTATTTCTTGAACAGCATCAGCCATCCATACGTTATCTTTACCGAGCTCTTTGCGCAATTCAATCTCTCTGGCGATTGCTTGTGAAATGTTGTTGGTTCTAAGGTCGTTGATGATTTCTTGTCCGTTCCAGTATCTTACTAAATATCTCATGTTGTTGCTTTTAATTACAGTACTAATATAATAAAAAAGCCTGACATAAAAAAATGTCAGGCCAATTATTTTGCAAAAAGTTATTAACAATTTGTCATATTCGCTAGTAACTCCAGTCTGCAGCAACGCTTAATTCTAAGCCATGTTTATCTGTAAATTTCTGAAGTGCGTCGATAATTTTTGACTGTAACTTCTCGAACTTAGTGTATTCTTTGCTCATTGTTGCATCACTACCATACTCATCTGGATGTCTATACTGTCTAGGCTCATCTATTTTCATACGAACCTCTCCGTGTTTCATAACTAGAGTAGGTTGTCTTGTATCAATACCCAGCTTTCTGGCTATGTCCTTCATTGCATAGTAGTCCTTGCTAACTTTATCACTTAAAGTATTGAATTGCTTTTCAATTGCAGCTCTATTCTTAGCAATCTTCTTAGCCTCTCTTGGATTAAACGGAGCACCATGTTTCTTCTCATATTCGGCAAATATTTTTACAATATCTTCTAGCATTTCATCGTGCTTTGAAATTGCTTTATATGTACCGTATGTTACATATTTCTCAATTGGTTTTCCACCGTTTGGATTTGGTAATCCTTCGAAGTAGTGGCCTACAGAATATCCTGGACCTCGTGTACTATCACCTGAAGTATATGAAAGAGGAGCATCTTTGTAAGTAGTTGTGCCCATACCAACAACACCAATACTTAGGACTAGGTTACCTCCATAGTTCCATTCTGATCTATAGACTGAAACCTCAAGTCTAACTGGTAGTGCTTTCTTTAAGAATTTAACAGCCTTAATACCTTTACCAAAGTTTAGGTTAGATTTAAGAGCTTGTTTTGCCTCTGGTGAGTTCTTAATTCTCTTTAAGAAGTCACTTGCTGACATCTTTTCATGTTGATTGAAAAGCGGCTCGTTGTTAATTTTATCGAAGATAAACTCTTCGTTTACGAATTGTTCGTATAGTCCTACTTTCTTCACAGTATTGTTCTTTTTATTTTGTTGATATTTATATCGATTTTAGCTATTTCTTTTTGAAACTGAATCTTTTGTAAAGTTAAGGCGTTAATCTCTTGCTTGTATGCATCTTCTTCATCTCTATTTTTAACACTAAGATCATCATACTTGTTGGCAAGGTCTCCTATCTTATCTTTAAGGTCCTTAATTTTAGAGTTGTATTCTGCCTTGGTTGCTTTTTCAAATAGCTCAAAAGATTTTACGTGTTTCATAATTATTTAGGTGCCTTAGCAGACTTTAATTTAATAACTCTATCATCATATCTATTGTATACGGCCGAGATCTCTAATAGTTGTTTAGTAAATTGGCCTTTAAAAACACCAATCTCAACTCCCTTCTTTGCGTTAATGTCATTTAGAATATCAGTGATTACTGGGATTCTTTCTTGGTTTAACTTTTTCATATGGTTTATAATTGTTTTAATGATTGTAAAAAGCCCTCAATATCCTCTGAGAAAATAAGTTCAAATCTATCTTCTAATGCATTAAGGTCTAATTCCCACCATTTACTTTCAAGTAATTTATTAATTGTTTCTTTATCAAATCTTTTTCTAATCTCTTTAGCTGGAAACCCACCTACAATTGTATAAGGCTCAACATCTTTAGTTACCGTTGCATTCGCACCTATTACAGCACCGTGGCCTATTGTAACACCACTTAGTACAGTTACATTCTGTCCAATCCAAACATCGTTACCAATAGTAATCTCACCGTTAGATAAAATGTTACCTTCTCTAGGTTGGCATAGATTAAAACCTGGCAAATATGTAGTTACTCTATTCATGTTATGGTTTCCACTTAGTAGAAATTTGCATTCTTGTGCAATAGAAACAAAATCACCTATATTAAGCTTTAACGTATTAAAGTGTTCTGGTTCTGTGTACACTCTAGACCTTATATAAGGTAAAGGTGAATTAGTAACTCTAGCCTTTTTATGTTTGCCTATTAAGCGAACCAGGCTAGATACACCGTCTTTAGCTTTATTTAGCTCTTCTATTAAGTCTAAAACAATCATACTTTAATTAGTTTTACGTGTTTCATATTGTTTTTTTGTATTTTTCAGCCTCTATTTCTTTAATCTTTTGCGCAATTTGTGGTCCCTTAACGCCAAACTCTCGCATTACCCAATTACCATCGGTTGTTGGTTTGTACTTTAAGAAGGCCTTAATTTGCTTCAGATCTAATCTATTTATCTTCGCAAACTGTGTAATTACATCCTTGTCAACCTTGGTGGTCACCCACTGCTTGTAAAGGTCAAACACATTTTCAGGCTTAAGGTCCCTCAGGTTCTTTAGAAAGACCACAGCATTAACCTCGTCTGACGTAAAAGTCATCCTATTCATCTCCTTCTTAATCATATCGTTTGAGTTCATATCAAACAGGTGAGTCAATTGAATAGGCCAAGTGTTAGTATTGACAAAATTGGTTGAAATTACAAGATTTGGAAACATAATATCCCATAGACTAAAGTGACTAACCATATTTAAGTAGTCGACTGGCTTCTTTGCAGATTCAATTGACTTCTTAAACTCATCACGAATCCTTTCAGGGCTAACACCTTCCAGGCTATTGTCGGTCAAGATAGCATCTGCCGTCTCCTTCTCTAGTTTAGAACCAGTCCTGCCTGCAAATCTGAGTGCTCTCAGCTTTCTTAATGGATCTTCAGCAAATCGATCAGCAGCAGCGCCAACAGTTCGAATCTTCTGGTCCTGGATGTCTTTTAGTCCTCCAACCAGGTCAACAATCTCGCCTCTGCCAATATCGTAGAAAAGAGCGTTAATTGTTAAGTCTCGTCTAAGAACATCCTTGTCGATGGTTGAGTATTTTACAGCATCCGGTCTGCGACCTCCTGAAAGGTCCTCTCTAAACGTGGCAATCTCAACTCCATTCTTATCTGAAGGTATTTGCACAATCACAACACCAAACTGCTGCCCAACCTCTCCAATCGTAGAGTAACCAGCCCCTTGGACCATGTTAACCACCTCTTCTGGAAAGGCATCAGTTGCAAGGTCAAAATCCTTAGGCTTTTTACCCATGATTGCATCTCTGACAGCACCGCCAACAATATAGAGCTCCTTACCATTCTTTTGGAATAGTTTATGTAGGTCTATAATATCTGAAGGCACATTGAGCCTAAGTGAGCTCTGTGCCTCGTTGACCATTTGGAATTCTGTAAATGTTTTAAGTTGCATGTCCTATTTATTAGATTTATTTTGTTAATTTTCTGGTAAAAGGATAATGTTAGTATCAATTGGATTCTTAAAACCCATTTGCATTTTAGGTCCAAAGATTGACATCATATCCCACATTTGAAATTCAGTATAACCGTCTTCATCTTGCCTTGTCTTTAATTCTTCAATAGTAACCGGTTTAATGGTACCTGAAAAATGTACAAACTTATTCTCATGAGCTAACCATACTTCATAACCATATTCGGTTACTTTTACTTTAACATCGTGGTTGATGTTGAATTTAATTCGTTCCATTTTATCTAAGTTTTACTTGAAATCTGTTTTCCATTTTTTCTAAAGTCTCATCAGGAACTCCATGCTCATTGATTCCACCGTGACGGTTCTCAACAATTAGTGAGAATACTGCAAAGTCATACTTTTCAGCCAATTCATAGTAAGGTTTCATTTCCCATTCTTGTGTGAATGTGTTAGAAACGATAACTGTATTATAGCCGTAAGGTTGCATATAAACATCTGTCTGTTTTTGACACCATTCATGTGCTTCCTTTAATTTAGAAGCATCGAAGTTGTATTCTCCATTTTTCATAAAGAACATATCGGCCTCTACATGACCTGTCTGTGCATTCATTAATGATTTTGCTAATGATGATTTACCACATCCTGGTAAACCTCTAAGTAAATATAATATCTTCATAATCTTAAAAATTAAATGGTTTAGTTAAAGTTTTCACAATATAGTCTTTACAGCTATATGCTAAAAATGTAGATTTTTCAAAACCAGATTCTACAATTTGTTGTAAACCACTACCATTACAAACTCTACAATCTGATTCAGTTGGATTGCTATTATCTCCGTAAGTATCATTATAAGTACAACCACAATCTACACTCATATACCAATTCTTCATTCGTATAGTACCTCTTGAATTTCTCATAGTAAATGAAATCCAGTCTACTACTTCATATTCCTCTGAAGTGGTTTTAACGGTTCTAACTCCATTAATGATTACGATACCATGTGATGGTATTCTATAAATACTTCCTGCTTCTGGTTTCATATTTTAAATTTTTGTTTATATTTTTAAAAGTTACCTGGAGCTACTTGAAAACAGCTGATACCATTCTCTCTCCACATTTTTACTACTTTATCTCGGTCATCAAAGACACACATGATCTCGTGGCCTGCTGCCATTTCTTGATCTAACCACTCTTTCTTCAACACGTCATCTGGCGTGAAAGAACCCTGCATTCTCATGAACAAGAAGTCTGGTTGAATGCCGTGCTGTGCTAACCAATCTTCAGTCTGTTGACGACTAATAGAGTCTCGACCACTAAAGATACCAACCCGAAAGCCAGCAGCCTTCATTGCTTTAAAGCTTGCAATCACTGGCAAGTTTGGCTCATCCAAAGAGATATTCTCTGGTGCAAAGAAAGTCTTCCAGTTAATTTTACCATTTGGCTTAGCTGCCAAAACACGTCTCTTATCGATCAAGGCCAAAGTACCGTCCAAATCGAATATTACTGTTTGTTGTTTCATCTTGTTTTGTTTTACAGTGTAAATATAATAAAAAAGCCCGAGACTAAAAAATCTCAGGCCATCTTTTTTGCAATTATTTTTGAGTACTTATCTCAAAACTTCTACAAATCCAACTTTATTAATATCGTTGGATTCAACACGCATTACCAATCGATATACGAACGTTGATTCACTAACATTAGAACCCCACCATGTGCCATCCCAATATTGATTGGTATCTCTTGTTTCAAATATAAGTTGACCATTACGTGTATAAACTTCTAACAGGTAATCTGAAACCGTCAATGTATCATCAAATATAGGTTTCCAATAATCATTCATCATATCACCATCAGGGGTGAATGCGTTTGGAATATGGACTTCTTGTGCGAATGCAGTTGCTCCAACAAACATTGCCGCTATTACTAATAACTTTTTCATCTTTATTTACCGGTATATCTGTTTACTTCATCAATACAAATGCAATTCTTTTCTCCGTAGATGTGGCCATTGGATGCTGATGTTCGAACCCAAATTTGTTCACCATTCTTATCTACTTTATGAGTATTACAACTCCATTGCATACACGTTTTCTCACAAGAAGAAAACAAAACACAGGCCGTTAAAAATGTAACGAACCCTATAAAACCACATACTAACTGTTTCATGATTATTTGATTATGATTATTTGATTAAATTGTTTTTATTCATTGTTATAAATGTCTACTCTTAATCCGATAGTGAAAGTTAATATTGTCCACTATAGTCTCTATTGCCTGGATGTTACTCAGTTCTCGAATGCGTTTGATCGCAAGCTCTTTGTAGTTAGCTGCAGCATTCATTTGACTTTCATTCTTACATGATGATATTACATCAGTGCATTTGTCGTAAATAGCTCTAACTCTAGCGTCCATTGTTTCTAGTTTAAGATTTGCAATACTGTTTTCCAGTCTGGGCATTCTTCCGAGCCAAACTTAATTACTTGACCTTTGAACTCTGCAGCACCATTGTTTGGTCGGTCGTCGATCAGATAGTCACCGATCATTAAGTTCTTGTTGTGTGTGAAAATAAGTCTTCGGTTAACCTCATTACCAAGGTGTTGCTCTGCCCAAACTCGTTTTGCAGTTAGAGACTCTGGATTAGCCCAAGGTGCTGTTGATAAGATGTAAACGTCAAATCTTGGGTCGTTACTGAGTTGCTTGAATGCTTCTACCGCACCTGGCATTGGCGCTGCTTTGTAGAATGGTTCTACATCTTGGTCGATAATCGCGCCAACGTCAAAACCGTCTTCACCGAGTGCATGGATATATTTTTCGTAGACTGCACCGACTAGATCGACGAGAACGCCATCCATGTCTATGTAAACTACTTTCTTATCCATTCTTGCTGTTGCTTTTTACGTTTGACTTAAATAGGATTGAGAATAAGAAGTTCAATCCAAGTGCTTGCCAGAAGCCGATTGAGTTGACTCCATCGACTGCAGGTTCTAGACATGTATTCCACAACCACATGGTTGGAAATGCCATTAGCAATGCTATTAAAGAGATAGCAGTTAACCCGATAAAGAAGAGTCCGATAATTTCTAATAGTTTGTTCATTTATGTATGTTTTTAATTACAGTACTAATATAATAAAAAAGATTGACACTAGAAAACTTTTTTGCAATTATTTTGCAGATTTACTCAACAAAGTCAAATGTCTTAATCTTATGTTTGTCCATCCAGCGCCCAATGAAACCTTCACCAACACCTAGATCTATAATCTCATATTTGTGATCGATCAGGGGCTTCTGAGCTCGAGCATTATTCACAATGTCAACACTTTTAAGAGTGACTAACATGTAGTGTTTTTTGCCTGTTTTAGTCTTACGGTAAACTGCGACTGTTGGTGGCTTCTTAAATTCTATCTTGTCTAAGTCTTTTAGTTTCATTTCCAAAATAATTGAATAGCGATTAGGCCAACCGATAGTGCGAGAGAAACTCCTGTTTTTGCAGTTATACCTTCACCCATGAAAATATATGTCATTACTGTAAAGATCAGGATTCCACTGGCAAAGCCAATAAAACGGCCAGGCCAAAGCATTCCATCGAAATGTTCAACTACTAGTCGGGTTGCCTGAATTAAGATGTAACTGATAATACCACCAAAAGCAAAAGAAACTAGCCATGGGTTCTTCTTAAACCATGGCCATACAAATTGACCATTCGTCTGTACCCAAATCAAGCCCTGGCCTAAGAAGAAGAGCAGGAAGCCTAAGAGCAGATTCAAAACAGATTAGTTGTTTTAGTCAACATGTGACTGATGAATGAATGTCTGTGCATTGGTGTAGCGCCCTCGTTAACGATTGCGTCTCTGTGTTGTTTGGTACCGTAGCCTTTATTACTACCCCAGCCAAATGCTGCATACTCCTCCATCTGGCTCAAATCTCGCATGTAATTATCACGTTCGGTCTTTGCTAGAATCGAAGCTGCTGCAATACTAACGTATATGTTGTCTCCGCCAACGATGGTTCCGAAAGGTATACCATTGTACCCATGGAACTGATCCCCATCAACCAGAATGAACTGGAACTCGTTTTCTTCGGCTATTTTATCAAGGCATTGCTTCATACCGTTCAGAGTCGCTTTCAGTATGTTTGTGGACTCGATTTCCTCTACTGGAATATGAACTATTGAATATGCAAGTGCGTTGTCCAGAACTAGCCTACGAGCTTCTACCTTCTGTCCTTCAGAAAGTAACTTTGAGTCTTTAATCAACTCATGTTGAAAACCATGTGGCATAATACACGCAGCAACGGTAACTGGGCCTGCAAGTGCGCCTCTGCCAGCCTCGTCGAGGCCAACCTCTGTTATGTCGAGGTCGTTCATATGGCTTGATTTTAGTAGGATCTGCTTCATTTATAAACTTATTTAGAGTTATATGTGAAGCTCTAGAATTGTTTAGGACTCTTTCTTAGGTCGATCCCATCGCATCTGGTTCTCAGCTCTGTACATACCACACTTTTCGTAGAACTCTACGTTCTCGTCTGAACAGTTTAGGATTGTCTTGTAACAATTCTTCTCTACTGAAAGTTTAAGTAGATCTTCAATCAGCATTTTACCTAAGCCTAAGCCTCGGTATTCTTCAGCTACAGCAACGTCTTCGATCAGGGCAATTCTATTACCTGATCTGATAATTTTATTGACTGTAATTAGAGAAGCAACTCCAGCAATTTCGCCGTCAACTTTAATGACGCGATATGTAATGCTATTGTCACTTATTATTTTCCACCATTGAACTGGTGCTGGTTCTGTAAAGCCGAATGCGGAGCTATAGATCTGGCAGATTCTGTCTAGATCATTATAGCCCGCGTCTTCGATTGTTATTTTTCGTTCTTGTGTCTCCATTGGTCATACCTTTTCACGATGTCTTGTAAAATCTTAGCTCTCACTATATCTCTATCGTTGAAGATGTGAGTGCCGACACCTTTTACATTTCCGATTAACTCGATGAAATTAGGTAATGAAACTCTAGATGCTGCAATGTCATGTTGACTTACGTCTCCGGTTACAATAACCTTTGAGTCTCTTCCCATTCGAGTTACAAATAACATTAGCTGCTTAAAGGTTGCGTTCTGGGCTTCGTCGAGAATCATAAGTGAGTCGTCAAACGTATCGCCTCGCATATATGCTAAAGGTTCAAACTTAATAATATTCTTGTCGAATAAGATCTTAGTCTCTTCATGTCCAATAATCTTCTCGATGTTAGACTTGTAAGATTTCATGTAAGGATCTACCTTCTCATCTTTACCACCTGGTAGAAAGCCCAACTTCTCACCAGCTTCCTGGATTGGCTTACATAAGATGATCTGTTTGATCTTCTTCTCCTTTAAGAGTTTAAGTGCTGCGAAACAAGCCGTAAACGTTTTCGAAGTTCCGGCTGGCCCGTAGCAAAATGTTATTTCATTGTTTTCAATTTGGTTTAAATATTTTTGTTGTGACTGCCTTAATTGTACTCTCTTTAGCAGTTCGTTATTATCTCCTGTGTTGGTTCGTTTTGTCATTCAATTTATTGTGTTTAATCCCCAGCCATTATGACTAGCTCCTTTAGCTTCATTAGTCGTTCACATTTTTCATACTCTTCGATCTCCTCGAAGTATCTAACCATTAGATCTATAAATTTAGACCTCTGACTTATGCCATGAGGTATCTCTATTAACCTATCATCGTCCTTGAATACTATGAAGCGGTTCACCGTCTTAGTAAAGTTACGTGTGAGTTGGTAATAAGATGCTCTCATCAGACTATCCTTGTCCGAGTTTGAAATAAATCCGCTCATTATCGTATTGCCTTCTTTTTTCATATATGATCTGCGAGTACGTTTATTGTACCGCACATCATATATATTTTTGCTGGCATACATCCTAACTAGAAATTAAGATTAAAAATAGTAGTATATCTTTATGGTATAAGTTTAGTCTTGATTCGATCTAAACTTGCTTTCTACATACTTAGCCTTCATTTTCTGCTTTCTCTTCTTAGCAGATGGCTTAACATGTTGTTGGCGCTCGCGTAGTTCTTTGAGCTGTCTTGTACGTATTACTTTAGATTTATATAGCTTAAGGGCTTTTTCAATGCCACCTTTACCGACTTCAATTTTCAACATATTCTTCGATTTCTTTTTTAATGTTTAACAGTGTGGCACATTTTTCGTAGGACTCTTTAGCCTCGTAGTATTGAATCATACCATCTAAGACTTTTAACTTTTTCTCTGATTCTAGATCTGAAAGAACAACGTAACTTGGATGTTTTGAAATGGCTTCATAAAGTGCTTGATAGAACTGATCTCTATGTGTAAAGATTAGACTGGCCATCATTCCGTAGAATGGTGAGCCACGATGTGGATCGTAAAAGTTCATAAACATTTCTGAATCATCCATTGTTTTGTTTTATCTTTTCTATATATTCTAACTGCTCTTCGTTTAATTCTGGGTAAGAAGCATGTATTTTTACTAAGAGAGATCCCCTTTGTTCTGTGCCGTAAACTGGGTAGCCTTTCTCTTTAAGTCTTAATGTCTTTTCTGGGTAAGTACCTCTTGGTATCTTTAGGCTGATCAAGCCTTCTGGTGTTTCTAGTGGAATTGAACAGCCTAACATAATATCATACCATGGTAGGGTTTTCTCTAGCCAGATGTCGTTGCCTTGCATAATAAACCTACTGTCTGAGATAACATGGATCTCGACTACAAGGTCTCCGTTCGGTAGGCTTGTGTTAAGTTGATGTGGATAGCCTTTGCCGGCTATTCTGAAACGCTGGCCTGTTTTTAGACCAGGTTTAAACGTCATTCGGATGCTCTGCCCGTTAACGTCAAAAGTTTTAGTTGTGCCATGAAATGCTTCATCAAATGAAACATGGATCTGGACTCTAATGTCTTGTCCTTTTTGTCTTCTCTGTTGGTTGTTGAACGCATTGCCAAAGACCTGATCGAACATGTCGGACATGCTGTAACGATCCTGTTGGTTATGCCGCGCAAAGAAGTCTTGTTGCCTTCGTTGATTATCATAATTTGCTCGCTTATTTTCGTCACCAATAGCTCCGTATGCTTCGGCGATCTCTTTAAATTTTACATCATCGCCACCACTAATATCCGGGTGATATTCCTTGCTTAGTTTACGATAAGCCTTCTTGATTTCATCCTGTGTTGCATTCTCGCTAACACCTAATGTATCGTAGTAGCTCACTGGCTTTTAAAGTTTGGTCTAACTTTTATTACCTTGTCTTCGTTAATCGGCATGTCTTCACGAAGATCGCTGCGTAGTTTCTTTTCCTGTAGCTTACTAACTTTCTCGTCACGCTTAAGCTTCTTCTCTTCAATTACATTTTGTTTATCAAGAGCATCTGCAATGCGTTTAAGTTGAGCTGCTATATCTTTAGCTGTCTTTTCTTCCATGTCTATTCTTTATTAGATCTGAGTCTCCGTTTTGAAAGTCTTGGTATGGTAATGACTTATCTTTCTGGCCTTGTTGTGGCCCATTTATCATTATAACATCCTTATGTGGATTTGTTTCACCGATCCTGCTTCTAAGCCAGTCGTCAAGGTCTTGGATTGAGCCTTGGAAATGTCTGATCTTCATCAGTCTATCGTCTTCATCTTTAAGGTCTGCTCTGGCTTCGGTTTCATCTACTTTATAGACTCTCTTGATAAATGCATTGATGTCCTTCTTGTCGTAGCCAAGCAGATCACCAACGTATCTTGCCTCTTCTGGCGTATCATCACTTAAATACCCACCCTTCTTCTCTGCATAGTCTGCAAGTTTCTGAGCAGCCTTCTTGTTGTTCTTGTACATTACCCAAGCCCTACCATCAGGTTTACCTTTAACTTCAATTGCTTTAAGTCCATTATCTAGACCATGTTGCATTGCCTCTAGTTCACTCTCGTTATTAGGTCGATAAATCGGAGCATCCATTGTTGAAATAAATGCAAGTTCTCTTTTACCGTCAATCACAGTCTGAACGCCTTCCATTGTATCGTAGGCTTCAGATGCTTTAATTTTTTCGGCAACAAATTGTTCAAAGAGTTTTATGTATTTCATATCTTTAATCGTTTTCTATAGTTGCGAGTTTTGTATAATATTTAGGATCCTCAAAAAGGTGATCTCTTGCTATTTCCATCGCTACTTTTTTATCATTAGTATGTTCCATCTCAACTGAGATTCCTTTTTCATACTCAGTATCTAGTTCGTCTAGATCTACTTCATGTTTTTTAGCAATATCCTCTAATGACATATTCCCAGATATTCCTCCTGAAATTACTTCCTCATTAATAAATTCTTCAAATAGTTTTATATGTTTCATAGTTATTGTGATTTTTCAAGCTTCCATGATTTTACACTCTTCTTAGCATTAAAGATAATAAGAGCATCAAGATCTTCTTGAAAGTCTCGAGGGTCGTAATCGGAATAGATAGCTCCGGCAAATCCGTTTTTAATTAATAGCTTGGTTCCGTCTAGTCCCATTACAATTTCAGCAGATGGAT
>Ga0209223_10000020_pt1 | contig 190856 bp, 151 predicted proteins | sample COG_06_FD_184750 | JGI IMG/M metagenome (GOLD analysis project Ga0209223, IMG submission 184750) | Pelagic Microbial community sample from North Sea - COGITO 998_met_06 (SPAdes) (version 2) | ecosystem: Environmental > Aquatic > Marine > Neritic zone/Coastal water | place: Helgoland, sampling... | reverse complement strand
GTTGTTTATCCCAAAATTTATGTTTTTTATTTGTTTTTAAAAATAAATATTTAAATATAAAGATCAATATTATAATAAATAATATCATAAATATATAAAATATTTTTTATTAAAAAAAAAAAAAAACAAAATCCTAACATTTTGTTTAAAAAAGTATAATAGTTTTATTCATAATAATTGTTTATCAATTTTTTTAATTGTATTTTTAAGAGAAAATTTATGATTAATATCATTTTTACATTTTGGTATTTTATTTGTTTGATTTTTTTTTTCTATTATATAATCTTCTAAATTAATATTAGAATCAGGAGAATTACTTAATTTTTCTATAGAAGTATTATCAATAATATTAATTTTTTCAATATTATCATTAAATTTATTAAAATTAGTAGTTTTTTTTGATTGATTACCAAATTTGTCTAAATATTCTATAGTATTTTTTTCTTGCACAAATGATGTTTTAGAAAATATAGGGTTTTGAATAGTTAATTTGTTATTTATAATAGGAAATTGATTTAATTTTTTTTCTAATATATTAGGTGAATTATTAAAATTAATATCATAATATTGATAATTAATATTAGCAATAATCTTGTTTCTAATTAAATTTTGTGTATAATTAAGAATATTTTTATCAAAATCTATATATGGAAATGGATTTATAATTATATCAAAAGCAATAATAATTAGATCAATTTTTGTTTTTTTTTTTGATTTAGTAAAATTTAATTTATAAAGATTATATAATTTATAAATATATATACTATTAGATACTTTTAAAAGAATTTCCCATATAATCCATGAAAAATCATTTAAAAATTTAGGCTCTACATTATCTATATTTCTAGTATGACATTTTATATATCCATTATGATAATTTTTTTCATAAACAATAATCCAATTAAGCCAGAATAATAAATTTTCTATAGATTTTGAAATACCTGTTTTTTTTAAATTTAATAAAATTTCAGATAAAGGTATAATTAAATTTTTAGGATCATTTTTTTTAATAAATATTTGAATATCATTAAGATTTTTACTTATAATTCTTTTAACATTGTTTACCATATTAAAATCTTCAGAATTTATATTAGGTAATTTTTCTAATTTAGATTTTGGTGAAAATGTTAATATACATACAATATTAGTTATATGATTTCTAATACATTGATCATTTCTTAGATCAATGTAGTTATCATAAAATTCGTTTTTTTTTTTTATTAATGTAAAATCATTAATAAATAGATTAATAATAGTTAAATTAGCTTTGTTTATTTCTTTGGTAAATAAATTAAATAATTTATGATAGATTATATTTGTATATCCAGAACAATGTAATTCTGTGACCCATAATATAGATTTTTCAATATTTCCAGATAATATATTCTTTAAAAGTTCTTTAAAAATATCACTTTTTTTATATCCATTAAATGTTTTTTTATCAAAATCTTTAGATTTTCTATTATCATAAATTTCAAATTGTTTAGGAATACTATTATACATAATAATATTTAAGAAAAATATTTTATATAAAATATTATACTAGATTTTAATTAAATACAGTTTTTATTTGAGGATGATAAAATAGGAGATATATATATATATATATATATCAAGTGTATGAAGGTCAATTATCAATTAAAATTTATGAATTCTAATAAATTTTTTTTTTTTATTTAAATTAATGATTAATTTATGAAAATGAATTATTAAACATAAGTTTGAGGGTATTATTAGCAAATTTAATAATAAATATGAAAATTAAAGTAGTATAAAATTTTATAGAAATTTATATTTATATACTTTAAAACAAATATTATTTAAGTAATATACCTACTAATATATTTTTTATATAATATTAAAATTTATATTTAATAATTATTTATAATAAATGAAAAAAAGAAATAATTTTGGTGAGATTGAATTTAAAAATTATCCACAATTTAGACCAAATTTAACACCAAAAGAAATATTTGATTTAGGTAGTTTTGGAGGAACTTATTGGAGACCAATTTTTTCAAGCATTACAAAAAAAAAATACAAAAATAAACACTTAGAATATTCAGAATTTTCTGATATTCCAGAAAATAAATTAAGTATGAAAATATATAATAAAAATATAAATAAATATAAAGAATTTAGTGGTTCAAGTTTAAAAGAATGGGAAGATAATAATTGGATAACTGAATATCATCCTTATGGTTGGGTGCAATGGTATTGTGATTTTTATAATAATTACAGATGCGAGGATGATTTAAGGCAAATAAAAAGATGGATAAAAACAGCAGGACCTAAAAGTAGATTTAGAAAACGATTAATAAATATGATAAAAAAAGAAAATACTAGATATGATGACTATAATGTAAGTCCAAGAATAAGACAGACTTTACAACATTGGGCATATGAATTAAAAGAGATAGATTTAAAAGACAATTAATAAATATAATAAGAAAATACTACATTTGATGATTATGATGTTATTTTAATAATAGACATATATTACAAGATAGGCAATATAAATATATATAATTATTTAATATTTATATTTAAAATTTTATGTGATATTAGCTAATAGAAATAAGGTATTATAAACAATATGTTATATTTATATTGAAATGAACATATATAGAAAAAATATAAAGTGATTTTTTATAAACAGAAATAGAGATAAATTCAAAATTTGAAATTGATTATAATAAAAGATAGTAAAAAAAAAAAAAAAGTATTTAAATAGAAATTATATTTATGAAATAATGTCAAAAACAAGTAATACTTTTAATAATTATAAAAATGTATCTATATCAATGTATGTAGATAAAAACAATATATCACGTAATAAAACTTTACCATTGAAAACACTATTTGAGAACGAACATAGAATAGTTTATAAATGGATATCAGATTCATCTGTATTAAGATGTTATAATTGTAAATGTGATTTTACATTAATAAATAGAAAACATCATTGTAGAAATTGTGGAAAGATATTTTGTTCAAAATGTTCAAATAATTGGATAGAAATACCAAATTTTATAAATAATGTTTCAAAGAAAAATATTTATTGGAGTTTAAATACATATATAAATTATTTTAATAATAATTCAATAGAAAGAACTTGTGAAATATGTTTTTTAAAGATAATAGAACTAAAACATTTATTATCAACAATGGAAATATTTAATTTATTATCATTAAACATAGTAGATTATCTCAAAATAAATTTAGTATGTAAATCTTGGAATAAAATAGCAAATTATTATTTTGCTTCTTTACGTGAAATGCAATATTATTTACCAGATTATAATTATAGTAAAAAAGATATTAATATTTTAATAAATAATAAAAATTATTTTACAGAACATTCAAAATGGCTAACACAATTAATAATGATAAAAGAGATAGGAAGTATTAATACGAATGAATTATTAGATTTAATAAAAAAAAAAAAATATAGTAGTTGTTGGTCATTATCTTGTTCAAGAAATTGTTATAAAGAGATACAACCAGAAGATGTAATAATATGTTTTTATAAAAAAATCAATGATATAGAAATAATAAAATATTTAATAACAAGATTAAATACATCATGTGATTTAGAATTAATATGTTATATTCCGATATTAGTTTATCAATTAAGATATTATGATAAATATGTATCTATAATTAAATTATTTAAAAATTTTTTATTAGAACGATCTAAAAATAGTAAAAGTTTTTGTAATATATTATTTTGGGAATTAACTCAATCAACAAAAGATTTAGAATATGAATTATTATATAAAAATATAAGAAAAATTTTAGTAAGTAGTTTAGATGAAGAAACTTATAATTTATTTTTAAATGGATATGATTTCACAAATAATATATTAGAAATAATAAGGGGTTCTGAAAATATAAAAGAAGATATAAGTAAGCATTTAGAAAATAATAAATATTCCAAAAAAGGAGAATTTTGTTTACCATTAGATATAAATAAAAAGATTATTGGAATTCAAACTAATAAAATAAAAATAATAGATTCTAAAACAAAGCCAATAATATTACCTTGTATTTATAATGAAGAAGGAAAAACACAAACATTTAATATTATGATAAAAAAAGAAGATATTAGAAAAGAATATATAATAATGAATATAATTAAGTTAATGGATTATTTTCTAAAAAAAGACGAAGATTTAGATTTAAATATAACTACATATAATATATTACCAATAGGAAATGAATATGGATATGTAGAATTTGTAAATAATTCATTTACATTATATAGAATTAAGGAAGAATATAGTTTCAGTATACAAAATTTTATAATGGAACAAAATCCACAAATTACAGCAGAAGAATTAAGAGAAAATTTTACCAAAAGTTGTGCAGCATATTGTGTAATATCTTATTTATTAGGAATAGGAGATAGACATTTAGATAATATAATGATAACAAATAAAGCTCATATATTTAATATAGATTTTGGGTATATACTGGGAAAAGACCCAAAATTATTAGCACCAGAATTTAGAATAACATCAGAAATGATAGATGCAATGGGAGGAATTCATAGTAAATATTATGGTGATTTTAAAGATTATTGTGCGAAATCTTATAATTGTTTAAGAAGACATACTTCAATAATATATGTTCAACTATCTTTATTATATACATTAAATCCTAAAATTACAAATAATTCATTTAGTAATGAGTATGTGAAAACACAAATAATAGAAAGATTTATGCCATGGGAAAGTTATGAGGATGCAGAATTTCAATTTAGATATAAGATAGATGCAAATTCAAATTGTTATGCGGGAAATATAATAGATTATTTTCATAAAAAATGTAAAAATTCTAATTCTTTATCGAATTCCCATAGTGATAATTCTGATACTATATATGAATCAGCATTACAAGCTTGGGATGCTACATCAATATTAACTTATAATATAGGAAGTAATTTAAAAAGTCTAATTTGGAAAAAAAAATAAATCATTTAAAGATATATTTAAAATGATTTTAGAATATGATCAATAATGTTTACAAACCAAGTGATAAATTAAATATAATATATAATATAAGTATAAATTTTTTTGCAATATATGGAGTATATTCATTTTCTAAAAATATAATTTTTAATTATAAAATGTTATTAAGCACAAAAAAAAATTCATGTATTTGTATTAATTAAATGTAGTAGAAATAAAGAATATAATAAATTGGATTTATTATAATTTTTATTATAATTGAATTAATTGAATATGAATGATAATTTTAATAATTTATATATATTAAAAAATAATTTTAAATGTTTTGAATTTGATTTTTTTCACTATTATTATTATTTTTAATATTTTCATTTATTCTAATTTTTTTTTTTTCTTTAGCTATGATATTCCAATCGTAAATATCATCTAATATAATATTATTTTTTTTTGATAAATCGATAAATAAATTTTTAAGATAAGTATAGTCAGGATTTTCTTTAAATCGTAGTAATCTGGAATATTTCATATATTTGAAAAATTCTTCAGGAAGATTTTCACATAATGTTTCTAAAGATGTATTTCTTTTAATATTGAAAATATTTTTTGATCTTTTGCTTTTAGTAGATCCCTTTTGTCCTTGCCAAGGAAGATTACCATTTAAAAAATAAATTAACATATAACCAATTGATTCTAAATCATCTCTTCTACTTTGTTCGATGCCTTTATGATTTCTAATACTAGAATATCTGAATGAACCTGTAAAATTACGTCCTTTTTTATATTCAATATGGTTATCATTATTAATACAAAATTTTTTAGACAAACCAAAATCAATTATATAAATAATATTTTTGTTTTTAGCAGTTCCAATTAAAAAATTATCAGGTTTAATATCTCTATGAATGATATTATTTTTATGAACAAATTCGATTCTATTCAAAATTTGTAATGCTATCATAATAACAGTTTTAATATTAAATTTACGTTTACAAAAATCAAATAAATCATCTAAATTTGGACCTAAATAATCCATAATTAATACATATTTATCATATATTTTACCAAACCATTTAATTTTAGGAACACCTTTATCATTTAATAATTCATTGTATAATTTCATTTCTAATTCTAATCTACATATATTTGAATTATTTTCAATTTTAATAGCGACAAGTTCGTTATCATCTTTACAAATTGCTTTATATACTTGTCCAAATGAACCATTTCCTATTTTTTTAATTATATTATAATTTTTACTAAGTTCTTTAAGCACATCCATAAGATTAATTTATACGTCGATTTAATTTTTAAATAAAAATACGTGGCTATATGTTAATAATACTTAAATATACTTAAATATATTTATTCAGAATCAGATAGAAATTGATAGTTTTCAAAATTATCAATTTTTTTTTTTATTTTTTTTATTCTTTTTTTTGGAATTAATTCATTATATCCATTTTTTCTATATTTTAAAACTAGATTCCAAAAATTTTCTATAATTTTGAAATTATTATTCCACCAATCATAATTTCGATATACTCTAAAGCAAGAATATTGTATTAATTTCCAAGGAATTATTCTAGAAAATTGTTTATTTTTATCTTGACTTAATTCATATTTTATTTTTGATATCCATATATATGTATCTTCTAAAGACATTTTTATATTTTTGGGATAAATCCAAGATATTTTTTTCCAAGGATCTAATTCATTTTTGTTTACATATTCTATAATAATACCTTTTTCTAAATTATTATTAAAATCTTGTTTATATTCATGCCAAGATTTATATTCTTCTATTTTACATTCAAGAAAATCACATTTATTTAAATTGCAAACATTAAGTTGGTGTTGTATTTGATACCAATAATATATAGGGGGTATTCCATAAATTTTTCTTACAAGAGGAACTTTTATTTCTAGCATAATACCTTTATCAGATATACCATCTGGTGAGGCTCTTATCCACTTATATTTTTCATGTTCGATTGAACCAAATTCATATAATTTTACTTTATTTCTATTGCAATATATTTTCTGAGCAATTTCTTCATATTTTATACCATGTAAACAGTGAATATTAATATTATTATTAGTAATAGTTTCATATCCGGATTTTTTTAATAAATATTTATTATATGAACAAAAAGGATTTTTATTAAAAACACTGGCTAATTCACTTGCTCCTATAGAATTTTTACGTTGTTGATGCCATAAATCACTTTTTTGAGATGATTGAGGTTTTTTTAGTAAAATTTTAACTCTTAATTTATTATTTGAATTATTATAATAATCATTAAATTTAAAATTATTATTTAAATATGGAAATTCTTTACAAATTATTTGTTCTAAAATTTCAGGATATATATATTTATTTATAGTATCTTTATTGTATACTTCTTGTAAAATTTCGAATACATAAATTCCTATCTCATCAACATATATTTTTATTTTAGAATTAATTTTATAATATTTAATTAAATCATTTACACATAATTTAATATCATCTATATAATTATTCATTTTAGTTTTTTTTAAACAATTTTATACTAAATGAATAAGATTTAGTTAACTTTATGTAGTATCTAATTAAGTGTAAGTAATTTATTTAAAAATTTGATAAGTATTTATATTTAAAGGGATAAAAAATACTTTTATAATATGAAACTAGAATTTAAAAATGATATTGACAAAATATTACTAGAAATAAATTCACTAAATAATAATTCAGATAATAATCTAAATGAAATATCTGATGATATAAAAAAAAAAAAGGTAATAACTGGAAATACATATGCATTAGAACAATTTAATAGGAAACAGAATTATTTAACATATAAAAGATGTATAAAAAAAAATTCAGATAGTTTTAATACAAAAAAAGATTATAATATAATAGAATGTAATGATATGTTAGAAAGTTTAATTGAAGAAAATGACTATAAAAAACCTTGGAATAAATTAGATAAATATCAGAAAAAAAAAAAAATAACAGAATATGTAGATAATTTAATAGAAAATAATAAATTAAAAAAAAATTTAAAACATAAATTAATAGAAGATATAAATGAAAATGTTTTTACTAATAAAAAATTTAAAATAGATTATGATAAGGAAAATAAAAATATAATTTTAATAAATTTATTAAAAATTATAGATGATAAAACATATAAAATATCTTCTTAAAATAATTAAAATGATTTAAGAACAATTATTTATATATTAATTTATAATGGGAGGGTCTGAAAGTAAAACAAGTTTTTGTGGAAATTCAAATTTTATATTTAATAAAAAATATAATTTAATACCATCATTTCCTTTAAAAGAATATAATAAAGTTAATATTAATAATGTTTCAAAATATTTAAATTACAATTATGATAAAGAAAAACAATACATAGATTTAAGAAGTATTTGTCCACCAGTTTTAGATATAAAGGATATACCTTTACATCCTATTGCATCTGTATGTTCAATATTAAACTATCAATTAAACAAAAATAAATTACCATTGTTTCCACCGTCAATATTATTTATTTATCATAATTGTTTATTTTATCCAGACATTAATTCTTTATTATCTTTTGAAATTATATTTAAATCTATAGAAAAATTTGGATTTTGTTCTGAAATAGATTATGAATATACTATAGAAAATCTTAATAATAGACCTTCTAATAATATTTATAAGATGGCAGAATCATTTAAATTTATGGAAGTATTTAGAATTGATAATAATTTAGATTTATTAAAACAATATTTACAAGATGAAAAACCTTTATTAATTAGTTTAGTTTTATATTACGATTTAAATAATATAATTGATAAAATGTGGGTACCTGATTTAAATTGTGATACAAAAATAGGTTCTATAAGTGGAATTATAGTTGGATACTCTGATAATAGAGAGTCTTTTATAGTAAAAATGGCATATGGAAAGACTTTTGGTGTATCTGGATATATAACGATTCCCTATAAATATATTTTAGACATAGAATTAGTTCCTGAAATATACTATATAGATTTAAAAAAAAATAGAATTGAAGGATCTATTAATCAAAATCGTGAAGTTCTTTCATTAGAAAATAAAATAAAAAATGAAAAAAATACATATGATAATAGAGCAGATTTAAATGTTTTTTTTACTTAAATAAGATTTTAGCTATGACTAATTAAATTTAAATATAAATAAATTTGATTTAAAGTAAAATATTTAAAGAGTATTTTTAATCAAATTAAAATGAGCATAGAAGAAAATTTATGGAATATTTTTAAGAATATTAAAATAGATATAGATAATAAAAATGATTATTTAGAAAATAAAAATTTACTTGAACAAGAACAATTAGATAGTTCCATAAGTTCTGATTTTTGTAAATATTGTAAAACAAATACTTTATTATATGATGCAGGATGTTATTTTTGTGGTTTATGTGGCGTATATCAACAAAAGAGATTAACAGAAGATGCTGAATATAGATATTATGGAGATGCAGATAATAAGGGTTCTAATCCTGAAAGAGTAGGTATGCCTACTAATGCATTATTACCGGAATCTTCATTGGGTTCTTTGATTGGATATAGAACATATGATAGTAATAATTTTAAAAAAATGGTTCAATATAATTCTTGGAATGCAATGCCATATAAAGAAAGAAGTCAATGGAAAGTTTTTAATAAAATATCAAATAAAGCTAAATCTGGAGGTCTTCCTACTATTATTATAGAAGATGCAAAAACTTTTTATAAAATCATAAGTGAGACTAGTATTTCAAGAGGATCAAATCGTGAAGGATTAATAGCTGCTTGTATATATATGGCTTGTAAAAAAGAAAAAGTGCCACGTTCAGCAAAAGAAATAGCAGATATGTTTGATATTGCTTTACAAGATATGACAAAAGGATGTAAAAGATTTAAAGAAATATGGAGACTAAGTTTAGAAATAAATAATAAAATAAAATTACGAACAACAAATCCATTAGATTATATAGATAGATTTTGTTCTAATTTACAATTATCTACTGATCTAAAATATATATCTGAATTTGTAGCTGTGAAGGCAATAGGTTCATTTAATAATTTAGTAGAAGATAATACCGCTCCTTCTGTTGCAGCTGGATCTATATTTTTGGTTGCATCATTATGTAATCAAAATATTACTAAAAAACAAGTATCTATTGCTTGTAAAATATCGGAAGTTACTATATCAAAATGTTATAAAAAATTAAACAAACATAAACTAATTTTATTTCCGAAAAGTGTTATTGTTAAATATGATATAATTTAATTAAGTAGTTTTTTCATATTTATAATATTAAATGAAATAATTACTTTTGTTTAAATATTTAGTAATAATTTTTAATTTGAATTATTTACAACTACTCTTGACAATAATCCATTTATTTGCATAAAAGTATACCAATCTTTTTCTAGAGTAAATAAAGGTTTTAAAAATTTATCAGATTTCCATTGTTTTTTATTTTCTGGATTTTGAAGATTTTTATCTTTAATATATCTCGATACTGCTTTCATCATTATTTGTCGGGTATATGATGTTCCATGTTCAATTCCTTCACCTAGTTCTCCACCATGTTGTTTCATAAATTTTTGCATATCATCGGTAACCAATTGAGGTCTCTGTTTTACGTGTCGTTTAGGTTTAGTTTTGACTAGTTTTTTTTGTTCTCTTTCCATTTCTTTTGCTAATCTTCGTAATGTAAGATTCCATGTTTTATACATGGTATGAAGTTGTGCAGAATCATCTAACAAACTTTGTAGAAGAACTTTAACCTCTGATTCGTCTGAATGTTCATCATCTTCTGATTTTATTTTGTGAATATCTTGTGTGTTCATTTCTATAGCTTTTATAGTTAATATATTTTTAAGTAATTTTTTATTAGTAGGTTAATTAATATTTTTTTTAAATCATTATAATATAATTTAATAAATATTAGTTAGTTTATTCTATTTTTAATATTAATTTTATCCTTAAAAAATTAATTTATTATTTTTTTATAAAAATAATATAAAGACAAATATCTTTATTTATATTATTTATGGATTCGAAATTTAAAGAAAAAAAAGATAATACTAAAAATCAAATTACATTTAATTCAACTGAAAATATTTTAACAAATTTAAAAATATTATCAAGTATTAAACCCAATGAAAAATTAACTAAAACTAATAATATTTTAGTAATAGATCCTCCTACTTATATTCAAGGAGCATATAGATGGTGGAATTCTGATTCAAGGTCTGATTCTATGAATGAAATAGAAAATATAATTGAAACTTCTTTTTCACTTATAGATGAGATTTATACAAATGAATTAGAAGGAAATACTACAAATAATAATGATAATTATTATTCTAAAAGAATTATGCCACAAACATTTTTTCAAAATGAAAATTCTGCTCGATTACAAACATTTTCAATAGAATTAACTAATTCTATTAAAGGATTACAAAATTTAAAACTTACATATGGAAGTGATATTTCTGTTTGTTCTAAAATTGATGTTTTAATTGATAAAATTAATATAAGAATAAATAAAATTACTAAATTATTGACAATTAGTCAAGAACATACTATGAATACATTACCTTCTCAAAAAAAATAAAAAATATTATTAATAAAATATTATTTTTTATTTTGATATAATTTTGTCCAAATTTGGATTTATAAAATATTATTATTATAGTTAATAATTTAATCTACTTCTTCTATTACTGGTTCACTTGGTATTTCACCTGGCATTTCACCAGACATTCCACCTGGCATTTCACCAGGCATTCCACCTGGCATTTCACCTGGCATTCCACCAGGCATTCCGCCAGGCATTCCACCAGGCATTCCATCCGGCATTCCACCAGGCATTCCACCTTCTTGTCCTTGATATAATTTAGCCATAATTGGAGAAACTAATGATTGAAATTCTTTTTCTTTATTTTCAATTTCTTCTGTAGAAACATTATCATTTTTATCTAACCATGATAAGCAATCAGATATCGAAGATTCTAATTTTTTTAAATCTTCTTCTGATAGTTTTTCTTTAATATCTTTTTGTTCAATTGAACTTTTTGTTTGAAAAGCATAATTTTCTAAACGATTTCTTGCTTCGATTCTTAATTTTTCTTTTTCATCCTCTGCTTTATATTTTTCAGCTTCTGCAACCATTTTTTCAATATCATTTTTATTAAGTCTACCTTTATCATTTTGAATTGTAATAGACTCAACCTTACCTGATGCTTTATCAGACGCTGATACATTTAATATACCATTTGCATCTACATCAAAAGTGACTTCAATTTGTGGAACACCTCTTGGAGCAGGTGGAATACCCGATAATTGAAAATTACCTAATAAATTATTATCTTTACTCATTGTTCTTTCTCCTTCAAAAACTTGTATATTTACACCTGGTTGATTATCAGAATATGTTGAAAATGTATCAGTTTTTTTTGTAGGAATAGTTGTATTTCTAGGAATTAGTTTTGTCATTACTCCTCCAGCAGTTTCAATACCTAAAGATAAAGGTGCTACATCTAATAAAAGTATATCTCCTAATTTATCATCTTGTTCTCCAGATAAAACAGCTGCTTGAATAGCTGCTCCATATGCAACCGCTTCATCAGGATTTATTCCTTTACATAGTTCTTTTCCATTAAAAAATCCAGAAATAAGTTCTTGAATTTTTGGAATTCTTGTAGAACCTCCAACTAATACTACTTCATGAACATCAGATTTAGACATTTTTGAATCCCTTAAAACTTTTTCAACAGGTTCTAAGCATTTTCGAAACATTGAACCACATAAATCTTCAAATCTTGCGCGTGTTATATTTGTATTAAAATCTATACCATTAAATAAAGAATCTATTTCTATAGTTGTTTTGGCCGATGAAGATAAAGTGCGTTTTGCTCTTTCTGCGGCTGTTTTAAGTCGTCTTATTGCTCTTGCATTTCCAATAATATCACATTTATGTTTTCTTTTAAATTCTTCAATAAAGTGTTGAACTAAATTATTATCAAAATCTTCTCCACCAAGATGTGTATCACCAGCCGTTGCTTTGACTTCAAATATACCTTCATCAATCGTTAATAAAGATACATCAAATGTTCCACCACCTAAATCAAATATAAGAATATTTTGTTCTCCATTTATTTTTTTATCTAAACCATAAGCTAATGCCGCTGCAGTAGGTTCATTAATTATTCTTAAACAATTTAAACCTGCTATAATAGCTGCATCTTTTGTTGCTTGACGTTGAGAATCATTAAAATATGCAGGAACAGTCACAACAGCATCTTTAGCTTCATATCCCAAAAAATTACTTGCTATTTCTTTCATTTTTCCTAGAATCATTGCTGAAATTTCTTCAGGATGAAATGTTTTTGCTTCATTATTAGATTCTACTTCTATTGTAATTTTTTTGTCGGTTCCTTCTTTGATCTTAAAAGGTAATAATTTAATATCTCTTGATACTGTTTCATCATCATACTTTTTTCCTATAAATCTTTTAGCATCACATACAGTATTTATTGGATTATTATTTACTTGATTTTTTGCCGCATCTCCTATTAAACGTTCTCCACTTTCAGTAAAAGCAACATATGATGGTGTTGTTCTATTACCTTGGTCATTTGCTATTATCTCAGCCGTTCCATGTTTCCAGACAGATACACAACTATATGTTGTTCCTAAATCAATCCCTATTGCTGTATTTTTACCCATAATATATTCAAATTAACATAAATTTATTTTTAAATAAAAATAAAAAATTTAATATTTTTGAACATACTTAAAGAAAAAAACCATCTGGCATATCAATTTTTTTTTTAAAATTATCCCATTCTTTTTTATCATCCAGTGTTGCTTTACTTGAAAATTTATTTAAATACTCTGGTGTGCCTTTAATCACCTCTGTTCCACTTAATTTAATTTTAAAACCTTTAGGACAACATTTAATACTATCTTTTATATTTTTTTTTTTATTTTTATCTTTGTTAAATATCTTTTGATTATCTTTAGATTTTTTTAAACGTAAATCTACATATCCTTTAGGACAAATAGGATTTATTCCATTAATTATCTTACATTTATCTTTCAAAAAATCTTCTTTTAAATCATCTATATCTATTATGGTTTTTTGATCATTAGAATTTTTTATACTGTATCCAGCATTTTTTCGCATTTTATTTATTATTTCACTTTCTAGTGTTCTTATATTGTTTCTTAATTTTTTTTTTATTTCTCGATTTGTTTCTTTTTGATTAGATGTTTTATTTTCATCAATATCTATTCTCTTATCCAGATTAATATATTTTTTTATTCTATTTAAATCTTCTTCTATTTTCAATATTTTACTTAATATTTTTTTTTTTTTTAATAAATTATTATTGTTTATAAAATATTCTGTCTTATGTTTTTGTAATAAATATATAAGTATTAATATCAAAAATATCAATATTAATAATAAATATTTAATATATATTATCATACATTATTTCTACAAAATAATTTAAAAATACAGCTTTAAAATTTTAAAAATGTATTAACCCAATAACAATTATCCTATTTTTTTACTTTTATATAAATCTTACACTAAAAATTAACATATCATATATCTATTATTTTACAAAGATTTTAGAATAAGAAAACATTTAAATCTATTCATGTTAAAATGGGTTTTCTCTATGTATTTCTCTGAAAAAAATATAAAATCTTAAAAATATTAATAATAATACTAATGTTATCGTTAATGTTAATAATAATTTTATATTACTTTTTATAGAAATTATAAATAAAAACAATAATATTACTACAATTATTATCGCTATAATTGATGAATTTTTTGCTTTTAATCTATTTTCAAAATCTTTTTTAGTTGATAAAATTGGTGTATTTATTTTTGTATTGTTAAACTCTAATTTCATTATTATAATACATATAAATATTTTTAAATTTAAAAATAAATATACAATATTAAACAATTAAATTATATAATCTTTGTATTACTTTATCTATTCTTACATAAATCAAAATATTTACTATATATCATTATTTGTATGTCTAATATTAATCTAAATATTTAACTTCATTAATTTTTTTTATTGTATTAGACAACCATTCAAGTCTATCCAAACAATATGATAGCACATTTATAGATATATCTACAAATTCATTATCATCTGATATACTATTTAATTTTTTTTTTAATTCTGAAATTTTTATATCAAATTCTTTACTATCATGTTTTTGTAATTCATCTAATAATGTCGTGCATATACTTAAAATATCATTTTCTTGAATTTTACTATTTTTTATTAAATCTTTTATGAAATTCACATTTAAATATTTATTTAAATTTTTTTTTTTATTATTATAAATAATTTCTAAATATTTATTAATATCAATTATTACTGATTCTATTTGTATATAAATTTTTGGATCATTTTTTAAATCATTATATATATTTTTCCAATATATATTTATTAAATCTTTTTTTACAATATTATATAAACTATTGTCATATAACTTTTCAATATATTTATAATTTTTTATAGTATTTTCAACTTCTGATTTTTCTATTAAATTTTCTAATGAATTTTTAACTATTAATTTAGTATTCTCTAAATTATTAATAAAATCTTTATTATTAATTTCATCTTCTTTCAACTTTTTTATATCCTTTTCATAACTATAATAAATTTCACAATATATTTCTATCTGTGAATTTAAGTCTTTAGTTTTCCAATTATCAAAAATTAGTCTATAAGTATTTATTTTTTTAATTAATGTTTCTAAACTTATTATAGATTCATTTTTATTTAAGTTATCTAAATAATTCACTAATTCTTTACTTTTTTCAAATAATATTATCTCTTTATCTTCTAATTTAGATGATAAAACATCTACAGTAAAATATCTTATTAAATAGCTAGATAATATTAATTTACAATTTATCTTATTATTATTTAAATTTGTAAATTGTTTTAATGAATTTATTAATTTGGAAATAGTTGTTAACACATAATTATTTATCATTATTTTATTGGTAATTATCTCAAATGAATTATTTTTAAAAGTTTTTGATAAATTCAGACTTATAAATTTATTTATATTATTTTTTATTATTGGTAATAATGATATTTTTTCTAACTCAGTCATTATCTGATAAAATAATTTTAAATTAAATTTTATAAAAATAAACGTATATAATATCTTCTTAAACTTTTATAACATTTAACGCTTTTATAAAAAAATTTAATCGATTATCTAATATTTCAATATGATTTTTTAAATTAATAAGTTGATTAGAACAATTAAGATATCTCCAAGTTGAAAAATATAAATTTTTATGATTTTTTATTTTTAAATTAATTATTTTAACATCTTCACGTATATCTATAATTATATCATATAATCCTTCTATACAACGATTAATCATAACATTTTCACTTTTAATTTCTGATAGTAATAATTCTACATTCTTTATCTTATGTTTAATATCTAATTTATTTAATACTGTATCTATATCATTATCATAATAAATTATTGATGATAACGAACTATATATGCTATTAGATGCATCTGATATGGCTTGACTTAATAATTGTCTCCCTATTATAATTGATATTATATTTGAAGATATACCTATTAAATTCATAGTATATAACATATTTTTTTTTTTTTTTTTTTATTATTAAATCAAATTATTATATAATATTATTTTATAATATGTCAGTAACTAGTAATGATCTTTCTATACTTAGAACTAAATTTTCTAATCAAAGAACTTACTTAGCTTATATGAGAACAGGCTTTACAATTGCTGGAATTGCCGGATCATTTAAAAAATATTGGATTGCTGTATTTGGATTAACAATGATAATTGGAAGTTCATTACAATATTATTTAGTAAATAAAAAACTTAATCAAAAAACCAAACCGTCTAATGAGATATTTGATTATATACCATTTATATATGTTTTATTATCTTTTGGTGCATTATATTTACAAATGCAAAAATAAAACATAATACACTATTTAATACTATCAAATAATTTTATATTATATTTAACAATATATATTTTTTTATAAAATATTTGTATATTTTATAAATATAAATGTATAATAACATTTACAATCCGTTAACAAATAAACCAGTAAATATTAATTCTAAAGTGGGCTTATCTATACTTAACAATTATTTTAGCTATTTTAATGATTGGAATCAATATGTATATGGTGGATCTAATTCACCTATAAATTCAAAAGATACGAGTAAAGATATGAGTGAAGATACGAGTGAAGATGGCAGTGTAAAAGATATGAGTAAAGATGGCAGTGTAAAAGATATGAGTCAAGATGACAGTGAACCTGGCAGTGAACCTGGCAGTGAACCTGGCAGTGAATCTGACAGTGAATCTGGCAGTGAATCTGGCAGTGAATCTGGCAGTGAATCTAGATCTAGATCTCGCAATCGTAGCACTGAAAAGTATATAGAATTATTCAGTAAATGTAAACGAGATAAGAAATTATCTGTTGAAAGTAAATATGAACAAGATTTTTGGGAGTCAGAGCTAGCCCCCGCTGATACTGAGGAGGGGGGTAGTGCCTCTACATTATCATTTGAAGTTTTTCAAGATTTTTGGTACAATCCTTGGAAGGCCCCATTACCGTATTCTAGGAGAGTATTAAAAAGAGATAGTCGTAGAATATCATCAGAAGGAATGACATCAGGATGTTATTTAGCAACACAAATATTAGTTATTAGATTTACTATTAATAAAATAATGACACAATTAATAAATCATTCAATGAGTGATGAAGAAAATAAGGTAATTGAGGCTTATAAATTAAGATGGGGTGATTTATTTTTCTCATTATTTTTTGAATTTTTACATAGAGTTGATAAAAATGATTTGAATTTTCAAAATTTATATGCTCCAATTCTTAAAGAATTTAAAATAGAGGATTTTAATAAAAAAACTAAATGGGGAAAATTTGAGTGGATTTTACATCAAATGAAAGTAGAAGATGAAGAATGTCAGAAAATTAGATATTTGATATGGAAAATTTATCAAGGTTTTACTGGACAAGAACCGAATCATTTGACAATAAAAATTGATAATTATAATATTGATGATATAATAAAACAAAGTGATAAATTACCTATAGTTTTTTATATAAAAAATAGAAATGAACCTGATCATTGGTTTTTAATGCATGAAAGTCAGCTATTTACAACATATGGTATGTTTGCATATGTAGATGAAACAAAGGTTGTAAAAGGGTCGGATGTAGAAGATCCTAAGAATGAAGGAAATATATCGTCTCCTCTAAAAACTTTTAAAATGACTGATGAATCGATACTCTTAAAATTTAAAAGATTATTAACATTATTAGAAGCAGATCAAGTATACCAGAATTCTAGTGAATATATAGATTTATACAAATATTTCTTTTTAGGAATAACTTTAAAAGTAGATGAATTTGAAAATGTTACAGAAATTTCGCAGGCTAAAAGTTCTCATCATACTATTAGTAAAGAAAGAATCAAACGTAGAATAGATGAGGAAGCCATATATTCATCAGATAATAGACGTAACATAAATATAGTAGCATTGCAGTATAATGATGAACATATGTCAAAACATATATTTTATATTTTCAATCTTATAATAAAATATCATTATACAGAAATTAATAAGTTTCGATCACTAAAACTAATTAAAGAAATAACGGGGGGGTAATCTCCTGGATCAATTAGAGAAATTACCTGAAATAGATTTTAAATATTTATACTAAATAATTATTTTTTGATTAAGTTTTGATTATTATAAATATTTATAGACAATTTATAAATATATTGTAATATAACATTATCTATATTTAATATGAAAGAAATTATAGATAATGATACAGTAAAAATTATTGAATTATTAAAAATTAAATGTGAAGATAGTGAATATGGAAATAATAAATTAAATTACATACTAAGTATACTTAGAAAATTAGATCTTATAAATCCAATACATGATTATGATAATAGTATTATTCCTTATAATATTAATGATATAAAAATACCTATAAGCTCATTAAGGTATATAACAGAATATAGACAATTATCTCTAATTGGGTATGGTGGTTTTGGAAAAGTATATACAGCTCAAAATATGCTAGATAATAATACTTATGCAATAAAAAAGATAATTATATCAAGTAAAAATTTAAAAGAAATAAAATATGTATTAAAAGAAATTCATATTTTATCTAAATTATATCATAAAAATATAGTAAGGTATTATAATTCTTGGATAGAACCTATTTTTGATGATTTAGATCTAGATCAATCTTCCATTTCAGATAATTCAATAAGCAATGAGATAGAAAATATTAATATTACTCCCGATTTTTCTTTTTATATTCAAATGGAACTATGTAATAACGGTAATTTAGGAGATTGGTTAATAAATAGAGAAATTATTGATAAAAATTTAAATATTAATATATGTCATCAAATTATTAATGGATTAGAATACTTACATAATACGAATATTATACATAGAGATTTAAAACCTAGTAATATATTTTTATGTAATACTACAGTTAAAATAGGAGATTTTGGTTTAGCAACTTTAGACAATGCCCTAGATACATTAGAATCAATAGGATCTGAATTATATAAAGATAAATATGAAACTAAAAATTTAGGAACATTAGATATATATAGTTTTGGTATAATTTTATTTGAATTATTTTATATATTTAAAACTCAATCAGAAAGATATAAAATATTAACAGATATTCACAATCAACATATTTTTAATAATATTGAAATAGATAATATAATTCATAAATGTATCAATAAAATAATTAGTAACAGATATAATATTAAAGGTTTAAAACAAATATTTAATAATCTAAAAGAATTCAATAATGGAAAATTTAATATATACTAAAATAAATTTTAACATCTCTTAAATGGTTTTAATAAAAATATTACAATACTAGCTATAAAAATTCCTTTATAAAAAGTAATTTTTCTTTTATAAGCTGAATTGTTTTTTATTTCTACTAAGTGAGGATATTTATTAACAGCATTTTTAAAAGGACTTCCATAATTAATAGTAACTATTAAGTAATAAATAGAAGCCAAAATATATAATAATGCTAAATATCCTAACAAAATGGGTATTTTACAAAATTGCATATATATTACATATATAAATAATAATTTGATTAAATAATAAATATTTTTTAATTAAATTAAATGACTAATATACAAAGTATTTTATCTAATAATAAAAATTTTGTAAGTATACCATTAGTAGGAAATAAATATTGTAAAAAAAAACCTACAAATAATGATAAAAATATAAAAATAGTAAAAGAAATAGATAATATTTATGACCCAAAAGCATTAAAAATAGTTTCTGAAAGAGATAATATTCAATATGATTTAGGCTATATAATTAAAGATAAAATTGATTTTGTAAATTTAAATCTAGATAAATTAGAATTTTATATATTTATAAAAAAAAAAAATTTAACAAATAATAAAGAATATTATTATTTAATTTTCAAAATTCTACAATAATTAATTTTTAGTGAATATTATTATTATTCTATTATTATATATATGAAATTATATTTAATATTATGTTTAATATTAGTTTTAATATATTTTTATTATATAAAAAATTTAAATAAAGAGTATTTTAATAATAATGATGTTACATATATATTTTGGACAGGAGGTTATGATTCAACATTTAGACTTTGTGAATTATTAATAATAAAAAAAAGAATAGTTCAACCTATATATGTAAGTTATAATTTAGATAGTGAAAGAAATAGTGATATGTGGGTTAGAAAAAATAAAAAAAATGAAATAGAAACAATGAACAATATTAAAAAGATATTAAATATTAGATTTCCATATGTTAAAAGTTTATTAAGACCTATTCAATTTATAGAAAACAATTTTATTGATAATAATTATGACTCAAATATACATAAATTAAATTTATGGCCAAATAAGAGAAAAATACACCAATATATTAATTTAGGAAAAATAACTTATCATATGAAAGTTCCTATAGAATTAGGTGTATTAGGAATAGATTTAGATAGTAATTTTATAAAATTTATAAATAAACATATAGATAGAGATACTAATAAATTAATAGTAGATAAGAATCATCCATTATATTATTTTGAATTTCCATTATTTAATAAAACAAAAAAAGATTTATGCCGAATAGCTAAATATCATAATTTTGATGATATTATTAGAAAATCGTGGAGTTGTTGGTTTCCACAAAATAACAAACCATGTAAAAAATGTCCTATGTGTCGTCATCGATTTAATTGTTAAATTTATTTTATTATTAAAGGATAGTATTTATAAATACCTTTATTAAATTTAGAAATAATTTTAATATATTCAGAACTACTAATAAATTTAATATGATTATTATCCATTGTTTCATAATTAATTAATTTATTAGATAAATTATATATATTAAAATTATAATTATATGTATTATCAAATTCAATATATATATTAGGCTTAATTTTATAATAATTTATAATTTCTCCATTCTCAAAAAATTCCAAATTAACATAAAATTTTTTCTCTTCAATAATTTTATTTAAACCTTTTATTTGTAAATCAATTGGAGATTTTTGAATAGGATGAATGTCATAAGTACGTATATATTTTGGATGATAAAGATATTTTGTATGATTATCTTTATATTTATTTTTATATTGTTTTCTAATATCTGCTCCTAATTGTTTAATATTTGTTCCTGTAAAATAAGAACTTGTAAGTGAATTTATTCTATATCGTGCGTAATATAAATTTTCATCTAAATTTAGAACTGTAAAATATTTATTTATTCTATAATAATATTCTGAATCACAATCAAATCTTGCATTATCAAAATACCCTATTTTATTAAACACATTCCTTGAAAAAATTAAAGAACTATCACATGCTTCTTTTTTATAGATAATATTTTTAGGACCATAATAATAACCTCTTACTATATTACATGTGCATGCTTCAATTTTATTTTTAATACAAAATTCAATTTGATTTTTTAATTTATCAACATGATAAATGTCATCTGAATCTAATTTAGTAATAAAATCACCAACGGATACAGTTAATCCTTCATTTAAACTATAATAAGTTCCATAATTCATATCATTATATATAATTTTAATTTTATTATTATCATTATATTTTTTTAAAAGTTCAATTGTATTATCCTTACTATTATCATCAATTATAATAATTTCCCAATTAGTATAAGTCTGATTAATAATAGATTCTATGGCTTTATCAATATATAATTCGGAATTGTAGGTAGTAATTAATATTGTCACGTTTGCGTCATTTAATTTATTCATATAGTGTATATATTCAAGATATATAAAAGAAATTAAACTAATATAAAACATTAATTAATGTAATTATTTTTTATATTTTCATCTAATTTAATATATTCATTATTATATTTACTAATATCGTTTGAATTAAATTCTGATTTAATTATATTTAAAGACAAATCAGTATTCAAAGAATAATTATTTAAATTTTCTAGAGACTCATTATTTAATGATGAAACACTAGAAATATTACTATTTAAATTATATTGAATCTTAGGATTTATTAATAATCTTTGTTTCCAAAGTTTATTATTAATTCTAGATAAATTAAAAGACGATAAGCAATTACTTTGTAATAAACTATTATTTTTACTTATATTATTAATAATTGGTCTAATTTCATTCATATTTTGTATTTCAGTTTCCTCAATTTTTTTTAAAGCTTGAGTATACATTATTCTATTTTCATTTAAAAATTTTTTGTTTTCATTAGATACAAGATTAATATTTTGAAGTAATTGTAAATAATTTTCTCTATTAATTTTTAGATAATTTTCTATATCTATTAATTTTTCTGATATTTTATCTAACTTATAAGAAATGTCAGATGTATTATTTATATAATCGTTGGAATCAAAATAATTTATTTTATTAGACATATTAATATAATATAATATTAAAAATGATAACTTAAAGAAATAAAAATAATCAATTTTAAAATGATAGATAAAATTTTTTTATTAAATTTAGAAAGACGAATTGATAAAAAAGAAAAAATGATGATTAAAATTAACAATAATAATTTTTTAAAAAATAAGATAGAATTAATAAATGCAATAGATGGTTTGTATATTGAAGAATACTTATCCAAAGATATGTTTTATCAACGGCAGGTTTCTAATAATAATAAAAAGATTAATGTAAATGTAAATAATTGGATAAATCCTTTTAGTGGTAATGCAATAACAAATGGAGAAATAGGCTGTGCTTTAAGTCATTATAAAATGTGGGAAAAAATAATAATAAATAAATATGAGAATGTATTAATACTAGAAGATGATATTGATATTAATAATAATTTTGAAAATATATTAGAAAATTATTATAAACAAATAAAAGAAAATAATATTAAATATGATTTATTTTACTTATCTAGAAAATCTTTTGAAAAAGATTTATCTAAATTATCAGAAAATATTTATACACCTGCATTATCATATTGGACATGTGCTTACATAATAACATATGATGGCGCTAATAAATTAATAAATAGTAATTATTTATCAAATTTAATACCAGTAGATGAATTTTTACCTATGTGTTATCTAAATAATACAATAGAATTAAATAAATTGAATTATAAAATAGAAAATTTTAGTGCTATTGTATGTGAACCAAATATAATTAAACCTGAACTTAATGCTTTTCAACTAAGTGATACAGAAATATCAAAACCTTATACAACAAATGATTTATGGTTAGAATATAATAATTTTAAAATACAAATTGTAACAGTAGCTACTGAAGAAGTTGATGGTTATATTAGATTTATTGAATCATGTAAAAAATATAATTTCCCTTGCGTCACATTAGGAATGAATGAGAAATGGGAAGGTTGTGATTTACGAGTAGGTTTAGGTGGTGGTCATAAAGTAGTATTATTACAAAGATATATATATAATTTAAATTATGATGATTCTGAAAATAGAATAATTTTATTTACGGATAGTTATGATGTATTAATAAACTCAAATTATAAAGAAATATTAGACAAATTTGTAAAATTAAATTGTGATATACTTTTTTCAGGCGAAATATATTGCTGGCCCGATGATAATTTAAAAAGTTCTTATCCTTTATGTGATACAGAATTTAAATATTTAAATTCAGGTGGAATTATAGGCTCTATTGATAATTTTAAAAAAATATTACAATATAATATTAAAAAAAATGAAGATGATCAATTGTATTATACACATACTTTCTTAAAAAAACGTTCTAATTTATTAATTAATATAAAAATTGATTATTATTGTGAAATATTTCAGGCTTTAAATGGAGCATTTTATTATATTGATATATTATTCGATAAATCTAGAATTATTAATAAACTTACAAAATCTAATCCTTGTTTAATACATGGAAATGGTGGAATAAGTTCAAAATTATTTTTAAATAAACTGTCTAATTATATACCATTAACATGGAGACCTACATATTTATATCAAAATACTGATTTAAAATTAAATTTTTTTAAAAAATTATTATATGAAAATTATCCAATTATACATATTATTTTTTTAAATTTAGATATAAATGAAAATAATCATCATTCTATTTTAAATCAAAAATATCCTAAAAACAGATTAAAATTATCATTAGTATATTTTTATCCTCATTTAAATAATAACGAAATTATTCATAAACTTAAAGACCTATATATTGAGGTTAATATTATAGTTTTTACTATAAACATTAATAAAGAATTTAAAAATTATTTAGAAAATACTTTTAAAATAGATAATTCCGATTATATATTTTTATTTAATAATGAACATATTATTAATAATTATAAAACATTACAAACATTAATAAAAAAAAATAAAGATATAATCTCTCCTATGTTACTTAAGAATAATAGTAATTTTAGTAATTTTTGGGGAGATATTAATGAAGATGAATATTATAAAAGATCTTTTGACTATTTTGATATAACTAATTATGAAAAAACAGGATGTTGGAATGTTCCTTATATAAATTTAACTATTTTAATAAAAAATAAAAAATTTTTAAAAATATATAAATCATTAAGTATAAATAATATAGAAGAAGATAATATAGAAGATTTTGATATATACTTTAATAGTATCTTAAGAAAAGAACAATTTCATATGTATATTTGTAATATAAATAAATATGGTTATATAAAATAAATATAATTATAAATAAATATAATTATAAATAAATATAATTATAATATAATTATAAAGTATGTATATTTATATTAATAATCCAATAACCAAAAAAAAAATAAATATTTATAGTAATTTAGGAAGATCTATAATTAAAAGTTATATAGATTATATTAATAAGCAGACACGGGGGGGCGCGCCGCGGAGCACCCGGATGGATATCGGTAAAGAGGAACAACTACTTAGAAAACTAGCCAGAAAAGAAATAATAAAAGCAAGAGATGCAAAAACTGAAAGAAAAAGGGAAGATCTGACGATAGAAATTATCAATATTTTAAAAGAAAAACAGTATAAGGATTCTGATATAAATGAAGCTATAAGAGAAGTTGGAATCAGACTCCAGAGGCCTACTAAAGAAGCCCAAGTAAAGAGAATTAAAAATTTTATTACTTTAAAAAATAAAAAATATTCTATAAATGAAATAAACGAAGCTATGAAAGAAGCTTTGAAAAGATATCCATTAATGCAAGAAGTAGAACAAATTGAAAATTATATTATACAAAAACGAATACCGGTTATTGATCCTGCTGATATCATTGATGCTGCAGATATGTTTGGTGATATGGGTAAGGATGAGGATGATCCGCCGGAGTCGCCTATAGAGGTTGATCATGAAGATATCTTTAATAATGAATCTGCGGCTGCTGCTGCAGATATGTTTGGTGATATAGGTGAGGATGGACCATATCAGCCGGAATCGCCGATAGAGGTTTTCAGTATTGACGATGTCGATGAACGAGGGTTAAGTGGAATAGAGCGCAGAGCTAATTCTGTAAATCAATTACTAGAATAAATTAAATTAAAATTGGCATAATCATTTTCCATTATTTTAATATCAGTTAATTTATCAAGTTTATAATCAATCATTTTGTTGTTTAAATTAATTGTATTTTTAATAGATTTATCAAATATATCTATATTTTCTTTTTTTTTTTCAATTTTATCCTTATCATTTAATTTAGATATAACTAAACATTCTATTAAAAATTCAATAATATCATTATTAGAATTCATTTTTAAATTAAATAATATAAATTAATAATTATAATTAAAATTTAAATTTCCTAAATATTAATTATTAAATTTGATTTAAAATTATTTAAAATATTTAATTATATAAATATGAAAATACTTGTTATAGTGGAATCTCCTGCAAAATGTAGTAAAATTCAATCATATTTAGGAAATGAATATATAGTAAAAGCTAGTTTTGGACATATAAGAAATTTAGATAAAAAGAAAGGAATGAAAGCAATTGATATAAATAATAATTTTAGTCCATCGTTTACATTAATAGATGAAAAAAAAAAATATATAAAAGATTTACAAGATAATGCAAAAAAGGCATCAGAAGTAATTATTGCTTCAGATTTAGATCGCGAGGGAGAGGCAATAGGATATCATTTATTAATTGTTCTTAAATTAGATATAAATAAAACAAAAAGAATAATATTTAATGAAATAACAAAAAAAGCATTAGAAGAAGCAATAAAGAATCCAAGAAAATTAGATATGAATTTAATCTATGCAGCTCAAGCAAGACAAATATTAGATTATATAATAGGATTTGATATTTCCCCAATTTTATGGAAACATATAAAAAATAATATATCAGTAGGTCGTTGTCAATCACCAGGATTGAAAATAATATATGACAAAGAAAAAGAAATAAAAAATTTTATAACAAATAATTATTTTAATTTAGAGGGAAGATTTAAAAGTAAATTAGATATTATCTTTGAATGTAAATCTAAAATAGAACAAAAAAATAAAGATGAAGTAATTATAAATTTAAATCTTTTTAAAGAAAAAGATACTATATTTAGAATATTTTCTATAACAAATAAAGAATCTATATCAAAAGCTTCAGCACCTTATATAACTTCTACAATACAACAAGACGCAAGTGCAAAGTTAGGAATAAATCCTAAACAAACTATGCAACATTTACAAAAATTATATGAATCGGGTAAAATAACATATATGAGAACAGATTCTAAGACATTAAGTGAAGAATGTATAAAATGTATCAAAGATTTTATATTAAATAAATATGGAAATAAATATTATAATTTAAGAAAATTTAAAGATAATTCAAAAAATGCACAAGAAGCACACGAATGTATTCGTCCTGTTGATATTAATATTGAAAATATTAAAAATTTAAACTTTTCAAGCCAAGAAGAAAAATTATATGAAATTATTTGGAAAAGAACAATAGCATGTCAAATGTCAGATATGATAACAGATGTAATGACTATTACAATTGAAAATAATAAAAATAAAATATTTTTTGAAAGTGTGCATAATAAAACAAAATTTATAGGATATGGAATAGTCTATAATATAGAAGCTATAAATCAAATAGATAATATTCTAAATAAAATAAAAGAAAATGAAGAAGTTATTTTCGAAGAAATAATAGCATCTGAAAAAGAAAGTAATGCACCTTCTCGTTATACAGAAGCATCAATAATTAAAGAATTAGAAAAAAAAGGTATAGGACGTCCTTCTACATTTTCATCAATTATAGATACTTTATTTAAAAGAGAATACATTATAAAAGAGACTAGAAAAGGAATAGATAAAGAGTTTTTAAATATTTCAATATCAAAAGAAAAGGATATTATATTAGAAAATTTAAAAACAATTAAAACAAATACTGAAAGCAATAAAATTTATATTACTGAATTAGGAGAGACTGTTTTAAAATTTATGATTGATAATTTTAATAACATATTAGAAACTAATTTTACTTCAGAAATGGAAAATGATTTAGATGAGATAGCAAAAGGAAATTACAATTGGATAGAATTAGTTGAAAAAATTTATAAATCTTTTCATCCAAAAGTTATAGAATTAAAATCACAAACATCAAAAAAGGAAAAAAATATAAATTCAATATTGGGGATAAATCCTAAAAATAATAAAAATGTTTATTGTTATATAGGAAAATATGGTCCTGTAATTCAAGAAGGAGAAATTCAAGCTAAATATATATCTATACCAAAAGAATATGATTATAAATCAATTACTTTTAACCAAATACTTCAGTTATTAGATTATCCTAAAAGTATAGGGACTATTGAAGATAAAAATGTTCTAATTTGTATAGGAAGTAATGGTTTTTATGCAAAATATAATGATAATAGTTATAGCATTAATGACCAAAATATAACTCTGGAAGATTTTACTGAAATAATCAATAAAAAAGAAAATACAATAATTAAAGAATTTGCAGATAAAAAAATATCTATACGTTCTGGAAAGTATGGATTTTATATATTAAAAATAGCAAAAAAAAATACAATAGTAAAAGTCCCTAATAAATTTATTAATAATCCTTCTGACATGACTATTAATGATTGTTATATAGAACTAAAAAAAAAATATATTAAAAATTAATGAAATTGTTAATAATATTATTATAAATACTTAAAGTTTTTAAATTATTAATTTGGCATTAGAGATGCCCACTCAAAAAATTAATTCAAGTTCAATTTTGGCAAAAACACATAAACAAGATTTATTAATGAGTTCATTACAGGAATTTTACATAGATAGTAATAATTTTAATATAATTTTAGATATTTTACAAGGTAAGTCAAAAATATCTTTAAGAATTATTGATTGGTATGTAACAAATTATTCAAAAAAAAAAAATATAAATTTTGAATTAGATATTATTAAAAATAGTTCTATAATAAAAAAACAATTTAATGTTTATATAGATTATAAGTTACAATTAAAAGGTTATTCAAAAAAACAATTTGATCCTTTTTGTAGGAGAGAAAGAATTAATTTTTACTATGATGACGAAAATTATATTATAACAACAGTAGGACAACTTAATTTTTTTAGATGGGCAATATCAAATGATGTAATAAAAAATATTGAAAAAAATATATCAAATATAGAAACTGATATGAATAATAGTTATAAAGCTATTTATAATAAAAGTCCTAAAATAGCAAGAAGAAAAAGACATGAACTATCTATATCAGCAACAAGATCAATTACCAAACATAATGTAAAAATTACTGTAGCTTTTGATTAGCAATGATTTATACTTATTTTAAGTGGAAAAATAATTTGTTAGATTGGAAACAATTTAATCTTTAAATAAAATAAATTGATTTAAAATATATAAACATTATTTTTATTATATAATAAATAATGAGTGATAAATCTTCATTAAATAGTATTTATTCTGATCCAGACAATTGTGATGATAAAGTAATGAAAATATCTCCATGGAATGAATCAAATAAATTATTAACTAAAAATGATATTTTAGATATATATAGTAAATGTGGTTTTAAAAATGTAGAAAATGTAATAAAAATTAATGATTTAGAATTATATCAAACTGCTTTTGTTCATAGTTCATATATTAATAAAAGAGATAAAGAATTTGAACTATTATCAAAAGGTGATAAAAAAATAGAAATAATAGATAAGCCGGATGGAGTATTACCTTTATTTAATAAAGATTATGAAGACATGGAATTTTTAGGAGATAGATGTTTAGATTTAGCAGTAGCATTTTATTTATATAGAATGTATCCAGATACAGATCAAGGATTTAAAACAAAAATGAAGACAAAAATAGTAAAAAAAGATAGTTTAGCAAGATTTGCAGAATTTTTAGGATTTTCAGAATTTTTAATTGTTTCAAAACATGTAGAAGAGAAAACATCTTTAGGAAGAAAAAATCCTAGAATTCTTGAAGATGTAATGGAAGCATTTATTTGTGCAATATTTCTAGACCAAAATATAAATACAGAATATTATTCGAATAAAATAAGAGAACTAGAAAGATTTAGATTAAGTGGCCCTGGATGGGAAATAGTAAATTGTTTTATAGAAAATTTATTAGAACAATGCATTGATTTTGAAAATTTAGTATTAACAGAAGAAAATCATAAAGAAATTTTATTACAATTTTATCAAAAAGAATTTAAAATAACTCCTAAATATTTAGAACTTAATATTATAGGACCACCTCATAAACGAATATTTACAATGGGTGTATTAGATAAAAATGGAGATATTGTTGGACGAGGTGTTGCTAAATCTAAAAAAGAAGCTGAACAGAAAGCTTCTCTTGATGCATTAAAATATTTTGGAGAGGAAATAGATATAGAAGATATTGATGAATTAAGTAGTTCATCAGAATAAATAAATTTGATTTTAATTAAGTTATTTTTTTAAATCAAATTTTCTAGTATTATATTATTTAATATGCCGCCAAAATTTCTTATAAATAAAAAGAAACCTAAGAAGAAATCAGATGAAGAAAGAGAAGAAAGAGAAGCTCAGGAAACAATGATTTCTACTGAAATATCAGATGAACTAGCTATAATAGCTGAAGAACAAGCTAAGATAGAAGCTCTTAAACAAGCAGAAGAAGCAGAACAAAAAGCTAAAGAAGTTAAAAGAAAAGCAGAACAAAAAGCTAACATAGAAGCTCTTAAACAAGCAGAAGAAGCAGAACAAAAAGCTAAAGAAGTTAAAAGAAAAGCAGAAGAAGCCGCCGCAGCTCCTGATGTAGCACCGAAGCCGACGAAAAGGGCATCGTTTGTCTTAAGTTCCAATTCATTCAAAAAAATAGATAAAATATTAAAAGAACTATTTGATTCTAAAATTGAAGAAATATCAGACAAAAAATTAACATTAAAAGATACAGTATTTGAAAATAGATATGAAGGTGAAATATTTTTTGAAAATAGAGCTAAATTAGAAAAGTGGATTTTATCAGATAAGAATAGTTTTCCAAAATTTATAGCAACAGAATTCAGTGAAAAAGTTTCTGATGCAAAAAGAAATAGAGAAAACACACAACATGAAATACTTAATCATCAAAAATTTGTTATTGATTTTATAAGTGATGAAACACCTTATAGAGGATTATTATTATATCATGGTTTAGGTTCGGGTAAGAGTGCAGCAAGTATAAGAATAGCAGAAGGTAATATAGGAAAAGATGTTGTAGTTTTTTTACCAAAATCATTAAAGAAAAACTATAAGGATGAAATAAAAAAATTTGGAAATATAGGTTATAGAACAGATAATCATTGGGAAAAATTAGAAATAAATTTAGAAGACCTTATTAAACAAGTGTATATTCCAAAGGAAACTAAAGAAAATTTTTTTAATAAGTTCAGAGAAATTGGAATATACAAAGAATCAACTTTATTTGATATATTAAAAACAAATAAAAATGCAATATGGTTAATAAAAAAAGGAGAATCATCAAATTTTAAAGACAAAAGCGATGACCAAAAAAAGCAAATAGAAAGACAATGTGATATAATAATAGACGAAAAATACAAATTTATACATTATAATCATGGTTCATATTTATTCACTAGTATTGTAAAAAGATTTTATAGTAATGATATACGTGATCAAATTTTAAGAGAGGCTGAATTATCTGGTTTAAGTGATAGTGAGATTAATAAAAAAATAAATAGAAATAAAATATTAAATGTAATTTTTGATGGAAAATTTGGTAATCCATTCGATAATAAATTAATTATAGTAGATGAAGTTCATAATTTAATTTCAATGATGGCCGGGGATGGATCAAATGGTACAATATTATATGAAATGCTAATGCGAGCTAGTAATTGTAAATTAGTGTTTTTATCAGGAACGCCTTGTATTAATAATCCGTTTGAATTAGGTTTATTATTTAATTTATTAAGAGGTTTAATAGAGAGTTTTACATTTAAACTTAGTTCAAATGTAAGAGAACAAGAGAATGAATTAAAAAAATTAATTATAAAAACAAAATTAGTAAATAGAATAAATATAAATAGTAATACTATAGAGGTGACAAGAATTCCTGATAATTTTATAGGCTGTATAGATGATGAAGATAAATTAATAGGTGTTAAAAAGAGTGATACAGAATCTATTAGTAATGATAAATTTATAGAAACTATAAAAAATCTTTTAAAAACACAATCATTTGATGTAAAAAATGTGGAAATTAATAATTATGCTATTTTTCCACATTGGTTAAAAAAGAAAAATGATTTTGAATTAATGAAATCAGATGATATAATAAAAATGAAAGAGGAAGCAGAGGAAAACTTTAAAAAACAATATATAAATCATAATGAAGATGGTAAAATGATTATAGAAGAAGATTTATTCAAATCAAATATAACTGGTTTAGTTTCATTTTTCAATGAAATAAGTGGAACAATAGAAGATGAGGAAGATAAGGAGAAAGTATCAAATTTTTTTCCAGAAATAATACCCAACATATCAAATGATCCAAATATAACTCCTAATAATCAAAAAGATGCTATATATTTATCAGATTATCAATTTTTCCAATATCAATATTATAGAAGAATGGAAAGAGAAAGAGATGAACAATCAAGAAAGAAAAAAGAGAAATCTACCGAGAATTTTGGTGATCAACCAGATAATAAAAAAACCACATTTTTTAGAGTTTTTACAAGACAATGTTCAAATTTTGTATTTCCTCCTGGTATTATTAGACCAAAGCCAATCAAAAAAAGAAAAATAGAAGAAATTAATAATGAAAAAAATCGAAAAATAGTTGAGAAAATGTTAGTAGACATATATTGTAATTATAATGATAATGAGGAACATGTAATATTAAATGAAAGTAGAAAAGAAGCTATTGATAGTTTTATAAAAAAATTAGAAAGACTTTCTTTAAAGGAAACCTATAAACAAATTTCTGAAAGTATATTAAGAAATATATGTCAAGAAGATATACTTGAAGAAAATGAAAAAAAAAAATTGTTAGCTATACTAAAAATAAAAGATGATTCAGAAGTAAATATAGATATAGTAAAAGATGCTTATAAAAAAATGGCTTTACAACATCATCCGGATAAAAATGGTGATGAAGAGAAATTTAAAGAATTACACGATGCATATATTAGAATGCAAAAAGAAGTTAGTAAAGATAAAGATATATATTCTGAAATTTTAAGTGTAGCAGAGTGTATTACTAATCTTAGAAATAGTTCAATAAATGAATTTTCAAATGATGAAGAGCAAAACCATGATTTAAAATACATTGAGTTATGTTTAATTGCAATAAATAAATTAACCAAAGAAAATTTAACTCCTTATTCTGAATCAAATACATCACAATATAGTTTAAATGTATTGTCTCCTAAATATTTAGCTATATTAAATAATATAGATAAAACACCAGGATTAGTATTTTGTTATTCACAATTTAGAAATGTAGAAGGTATTGAAATATTAAAAAGAGTATTAAATTTTAATGGATACTCAGAAATGAAAATATCAAAATATTATCCATATGAACCAAAAATAGAAAGTATGAAATTAAATGATAGAGTAAGATATTTTATAGATAAAGAAAAGCAAGAATGTAGAACAGGTATAATTAAAGAAATACTGGAAGAAGAAATGTATAAAATAATACCTATAAATAATTCTTCTGATAAAAGTTATATAACAATTTCTAAAAATGATATACATAAATGTTATTATACCTTATGGACAGGAAGTGAAACTGTAGAACAAAGAGATAAAGCTAAAATAATTTTTAATGAAAATGAAAATAAATTTGGTCAAAAGTGTTTAATATTATTAGCTACATCTTCAGGAGCTGAAGGTATTAGTTTGAAACATGTTAGACAAGTGCATATATGCGAGCCTTATTGGAATAATGTAAGAATAAATCAAGTAATAGGAAGGGCTAGAAGACATTTATCACATGTTTTATTACCAGTAGATCAACAGAATGTCACAGTATATCAATATATAACTCAATTTACTCCTGAACAATTAAATGGAACTTGGGATATTATTAAAGAAGAAATTGAGTCATTTATAGAGTTAGAAACAGATCATGAAGAAGATAAAGATAATAAATTTAAACAAGAATTAATTAATTTAGTAAAAAAAATGTCACATGGCTCATCTGACCAACCAAGCTCATCTGACCAACCAAGCTCATCTGACCAACCAAGCTCATCTGACCAACCAAGCTCATCTGACCAACCAAGCTCATCTGACCAACCAAGCTCATCTGACCAACCAAGCTCATCTGACGCAGATCAATCAAGTCAGGGATTTAAGCCAGGTAATACAGATGAAACTAATTCATGGAAAGAGAGTATATCGAATGAGATAAAAACAAAGGAAGGAGGAGAAACTACAGATCAAGCATTAGTTAAAATTTCAACTAAAAAAGCTACAATTATAAATATATTTTTCAAATTATTAAAAGAAAGTGCTATAGATTGCGATTTTAATAGAATAGCAAATCAAACTTCAGATGAAACATTAAGTGAATTAAAATGTTTGAGTGATATAATATTTGAAGATAATGAAGGTTATAGATTTGAACTTAAAGACAATTTAGAAATACTACGTACACAACAAGATTATGAAGTAACTAAATATAAGATAATTTTAGGTAAATTTGAATTAGAGAATAGAGACAAAAAAAAACTTAAATTGAAATATATATGTTTTATACCATCTAATTATAGTGATTCTACTGAGTATTTAAAAAGTATAGAAAGTAAAAAGTTAAAAATGTATGATTATTATATATATTTTAATTTAGACCCTGATAATGATCAATATAAACTCTATACAAGAATAGAAATAGGTAATTTAATTTTAAATAAATCAGGTAGTGGCTTTAATCAAGAATGGAATACTGATTTTAAAAAAAATCAGGAAACTTTAAAACGTTATGTAGAAATTGAAACTATAATACAAAAAAGTAAAGTAAAACAACCTGATGATAATAATAGAGTATCTGATCAGGAGTGGGCAGATCGTATAAAGAAAGAATATAAAGATAATAAAGAAGAAAACAAAAAAACTAATACAGAAAATTCCTTTTATGAAAATAGAACAAAAGAAGACAATTGGTATTGTCAAATGTGTGAAGAATTGAGCGATGAGGATCCTCCTGAATTTGAGAAATATTTTCGTAAGATGCCTGACCCTATGCCAGATGATTTGACGACTGTAGTCTGCGAAACTTGTGGTGAATATTCAATGGCACATTGGAATGATTTTCGTGAATCTTCAAGAACAGCAAGTGTAGCAAAAAAGATTTAATTAAAATTCTTCTGTTTCAATATCTAAAATTAAAGTATGTTGTAAATTAGTATTAATTAAATAACCATATACATTTATCATATTTTGATCTATAGGTTGGCCTGTTATAAAATCAAATCCATTAGTAGTATTTAAAGTATAAATATTTTTTCCAAATAATGTATATTCTCCAGTATCACTATTTAAAGTTCTTTTATTTTTAACCATAATTCTATTTATCATTTGATGGTTATTATCAGCGTGTGCGTTAATTTTTTCATTTGAATTAAATGGATTAGTAATTTCTCTTAAATCAGTTTTATATAATCCTGTATCATATAAATTATACCAATATAAATCATTTTTCCATCTAACAATATAAGCTTCATTTTCTAAAAATGTTGATATTTCAGATTGTTGAGTAGAATTTAACATATTTTGATTATATTGAAATCTGATATTTTTAATAATTATCTTATCTCCATTTTTAAAATTACTTTCATGAATATATTTATCAAATTCTATAATAATAAATTCGTATTCATTTAATTCAGTTTCACTTATAGCATAATTAGATCGAGAATTATATTCAGAACCATTCCAGCCAAGTTTAGTAATTTTTAAATTGTCTTTAACATCAGAAAATATTGTTCCATCGGGTTTTAATAATTCTATTGTTAATTTATTTAAATCAGAAGAAATTGAACTAGAAAAATCTGTATAGTCTCCGTCATCATTTTTATAATATGACCAACCTCTACTGTTTGAAGATGAATATTCTTTATCAAAAAAAGGTTTAGCAAACAATGATTTATTAAAATTATTAGTATATTGTATATTAGAATCTAATTCATCAATATGAATAAAAATATATGGTAAATTTTTATTACCAAAATTACTATTAACAAAAGAATGTCTTTCAATTAAATCAGGAATCATATTATTTATATTCTTTGTTTCTATATTTTCATTATACTTTGATATAGTATTAGATAATCTATTAGTAATTATACAACAAGATAATATATTATCATCATTTGGTAATATTAATCTTTTTAATGTAACTTTTTTAACATTTTTAAAAATTTTATCTATATTGATAGAATTACCAGATCCTTTAAATATTGATAAATAATAATCTTTTATTTCACCTTTTTCTTTAGTAGGATTATATTTATTATAATGTATGCCATTCCATGTAAATCCTTCATTTTGATCATTAGAAATAAATTCTCCATGTAGCATTTTTATTTTATCTTGGTGTTTATTTATATTTAATGGTATAGTTTTATTGTTTTCATATATAGGAATTTTTACAGTAGTATCTGGATTAGAAGAAAAATTAACTACGTATTTATATCTATCAGTATACGGTGAATCATAATAAACAAAATTTCCATTATTTTCTGTAATTTCACCATACCATTGTCTATCTAAACTATTAATAATAAGATTGTATTTTTTTTTTTTAATATTTTTTTTATTCTTGTTTTCAAGATTATTTTCATAATTAGATAACAATTCTTTTTGAGGAGAAATAGATAATTTAATAGGAAGTTCTTCATATAATTTATTTTCTGAAAGATCACTATTATCAATTGTTAATTCATTTTGAAATTCATTAAAACGATCTTTTACAGAAGTATTTTCAAATTTAGATTTTAAATCATTTAAATCATTATTCATAATTAAATTAAATTGAGAATCTAAATCAATATTATTTGATTCATCAATACTAGGTAATAATTGATTATCTATTGTATTTATTTTATATTCAGAATTTGTTATATTTTCAGGTTCAAGTGATGATGTTATTTTATTTCTATTTAAATTCCATGCATTATTTATTGGATTTTCATCATTATTAGGATTATTTAAAAATTCTTCTTCTCTTTCTGAACTTATATTTTGAAATTTTTTTTTTATATCAATATTATCTTCATGAATTTCATCTTTAAATATAGGTTCAGTATTAGGTTTATTATTTAATATAGATGTTCTCTCATTTTGTAATTCTTTGTATTTTTTATTAATATCATTTTCTTCAATTACAAATGATGGTATAGGTCTATTATCTAATTTATTTTCAATATTGATATTAGATATATTATTTCTTTCTATTTGATTAATATGTAATTTTTTATTATTTATTTTAATATTATCATTTTTATATTTATTTTCATTATTTTCATTATTTTTAAAATAATTAATTGCTATATTTAATACTTTTTTACTAAGAGCATTACTACAATCTAAATCATTTAGATTTTTAAAATTTATATTTAAATTGTTTTTTTGTGTAAATACAGATTTCATTATATTTTTAATTTCATTTTCATATTTTATATTCTTAGCAATATCAATGCCAATAGATTCATATACATGTTTTCCGGTAAGATTATATATTAAATTATAATTATTTTTAGAAAAAAAGATCCTTTCCATTTAATTTATATATAATATAAATTTTATTTAAATAGATATTTGTTTATTATTTATTTAAATAAAATATAATACTAATAAATAATATGATAAATGAACAATTTCCAATACATTTAATTAATAAAAATAATAATATTAATGATTTAAATACAAGTATAGTTGTTATAGATTCAAGAAATAGAGATTATAATAAATACCCTAATGCCAATGATTATGTAATTAAATTAAGCACTGAATATAAAAGAGTTCATGAAATAGAACTTTTATATTCAATGATACCTCGTTCTCAATATTTAATTAATGATAATAACAATAGAATATATTTAAACTTTAATGAAAATAATTTTATAATACCAATAAGCAATGGTAATTATGAACAAGATAATGATAGTTCATCAAGTTTACTTTCATCTAATTCAATGCCAATTAAATCTTTTATATCACAAAATTTAGACTACAAAATAAATACTACACTCAATAAATATAATTCTATAAAAAACTATATTCAATGTTTATATAATTATAATACAAAAAAATATTATTTTTATAATAGTAATCATAGTTCCAATAATTTTTTAAGTTCAACTAATATATTAGATTTTAGTTTGGATTTTAAAGGAAATCTTTTAAAAATTTCTAATATTGAACATGGTAATGAATATATATTAGAAGAAAAACAATTATATAAAGAAAATTCAATTGGAAATATTCTAGGATTTAATCCTGTGCCGAACAGCTTAAGAAATGGACCTATATATACTAATAGTGAAAAGAAATCTATAAATTTTATATTTAAAAATTATGGAAATAATAAAGCAGAAATAACATTAAATTTAAGTGATATATCACAATTTAATAAATTATTATATTGTATAACAACCGATAATCCATTATTGTCAAGATTAATGATTTCAAATACAAGTGATTTTTCTTATGATAGAGATATAATAAATTTTAATGTAAATACTACATACCCTCCTGATTTAATATATAAAAATGTTTACTATCATAATTATACTTTAAATTCAACTGGTGATATTGTAATTAATATAAATCAAAATGCTAATAATGATAATTGGAATTTAAAAAGCATTAATAAAAATACTAATGAAATCATTATTGAAAGTAATAATTATAGTGGTGGATTAGCAAATGAAAATTCAAATAATATTTATATTCGTTTTACTTTTATTGAAAGTGATAATTTAGCTAATTTAGAAGGAGAATCATATTTATTGTTAGATATTGATGAAATGCATAGATTAGAATCAAATAATAGTAATATCCAAGATTCATATGAACTTATAACTTTAACAGCTAATCAACAAATATTTGAGCATAGTAAAGCATATGGAAATGTAAAAATTTTTAATCCTATAATAAATAAATTAAATAAATTGCATTTATCTTTTAAAAATAATGATGGTATAAAATATAATTTTAATGGTCAAGATCATGTATTAGTATTTGCGATAACATATAATACTAAACAAATAATATAATTGTTAACAACAATTTATCTTTTTATTTTTTTTATCAACTAAATTAATTTCCTTTTTATAATCAATTTTATTATTTAAATAATCTATATTTTTATTTGAAATTATATTATATATACTTTCATCTGTATTTTTATTATCTATGGATTTTAACAAAATATTATCTTCTATTATATTTACATTATAAAAAGTATTATATTGATTATAATTTAGTGTTTCTTTTATTATATCATCTAATGATTTTTTTATATTATAATCTGTTTTAGCAGATACTTTATAAAATTTTTTTATATTTTTATATTCATTCATTAAATTGTTAATACAATTATCACTAATTATTTTATTGGTTTCTAAATCTATTTTATTTGCAATCAAAAATATTAATTTATTATCAGAATTTCTTTCTAAATCTTTTATCCATAATTTAATATTATTAAAACTTGATAAATTATTTATATCAAAAATAATTATTGTTGAATCTAGATCCCTAAAATATGAACTAACTATACTTCTAAATCTTTCTTGTCCTGCTGTATCCCATATATGAATTCTATATTCTGTATTATTTATCATTATATTTTTAAAATTAAAATCTATTCCTATTGTAGCTTCATTACTATATTTTTCATTATTAAAATATACACTACATATTTTACTTTTTCCAACACCAGTATCTCCTAATAAAATAATTTTAATAGTATTCATATTTATACTATTAAAATTATTTTAACTTTAAGTATTTAATTTGTTATAAGCTATTAAGTTGCTAATAATTTTATAATATAAAAATATTTGTTTAATTAATTATCTATTCTGTTTTCTTTTTTCCAATTTGCTATTTTATTTTTAAATAATTCTATCTTTTTTATGTTTTCAGGTAGTAAATTAAATTCTTTTAATTCTTTCATAGTTAGTTTAGTTCTATTAAATGGATCAAATTCATTAACTAATAAATGATTTGATATACTTAAAAAATCCATAAATAATTTTGATTCTGGTAAAATTACAGGATCTTTAATTCGTGTATATAAAATTGGATCACATAATTCTTCAGGAAATTCATTAATATATTTTTTAGTATTATATAGTTTATTTCTACTTTTTTTTATTTTTTCTATAAAAACATTTAATTTATCTTTTTCTTCAAGATTTAAGTTAAAATTACTTAATATCCCTTCATCAAAAAATATTTTATCGTTTTTCATAAATTTTATAAATATTTTATTATTATAAAATGTTAAATACACTATTTTTGTTATAATATATATGATATCCCAATCAAAAATAATATTATATTGTTTAAAATTAAATGTTGTTAAAATTGAACTTTTAAATAGTTTAATATTCCAAAAATTAATAAAATTTACAAATTTTTCTATATTAATATTTGATTTACCTATTTGATTATTGAATTTATCTATTATTTTTGATATTAAATCTAATCCATTTTTTAAACAATTTATAAATGTTGATAATTGGGAAATTAATGTAGTATTATTATTTGAATTTTCAAGTTGTTTTATTAAATTTATACATTCTTCAAAATAGTAATTTGTATCGGAAATTAATAAAAAAAATAAATGATTTATATTTGAAAAATTTATAATAATATTTTTTTCATTATAATATTTTAAAAAATCATTTAAAATATAATTTATATTATTTCTTGCATTATATATTTCAGATTCTTCATTGTTTTTACATATATCAATATACAATTTTATTAATCCTTGAATATAATATTCAAGATTATCTATATTTAATAAATTAAAAAAAATATATGTATTATAGGATAAAAAAATAATTAAATCATTTTTTATATAAATATTTGTATTTTTAAATTTATTATTAATAATATCTATTAATAATTCTAATAAGTTTATAATATTATCATTTATAATAAATTCTTTTATTATATCTTGATAATAATTTAATATAATTATAATTGTTTTTATAAATTTTCTTGATATAAATTTATTTTTATTATTTAATATAAATTTTGAAGTATCATTTAAAAAATATAAAATAGAATCAATTAAATATTTATTATCTAATATTATTATAATTTCATAAATATTTTTTATAATATTATTATAATCCTGTTTTATTTTATTTAAATAAATTCTTTTTAAGATAGGATAATTTTTAAATTGAACAAAATTTTGTTCATTTTTAATTAAATTGTTTAATCTTATTTTTTCTTTATTAAATAAATTAAATTTTTCAATACTTGGAATAATTGATATTTCTAATAATTGATGTGTATATAAAAACATTCTTGTATTAAAAGAATAATCTATTTCTAAATTTTCATTTAATTTCATATCATAATATTCATTATTATCAGATTTATCCCACCATGTAGAACAAATTTTATCATAAAATATATTTATATCTATATCTTTATTATTTAATTTTTTATCTATTTTATATAACTCTATGTTAAAAATTACCATCTTATTTAAAAAACTTAATGGTGATAAATTATTATTTAAATATAATAAATTATAAGTTTTTTTATAATTAATATTTTTTAAAATAATATATTCAAACCAATTTAAAATTTCTTTAGATATAAAAATATTTGTTTTAATAAAATTAAATACTCTGCCTAAATTAATATAGAATTTATCATTTAAATCAATATTATTAATTATATTTCCTATAATTGTATCATCAATAGAATTCCAATAATTTGATTCATTTAAAATATAATTAGTAAAATTAGTTAATTCAAAAAGGTTTTTATAAATTTTTATTTTTTTTTTTATAGATAATGAAAATATTATTTGTATTATATTATTAATAAAATTATTTTTAATAATCTTTATATTAAAATCATCTTCTAAAATTAAATTAGTTACAAATTTATTATTTTCAATTATAAGTTGTTTAAAATAATTTATTTCGTTTAAAATAAATAAATTATTAGATACCTTTTTATCAATACATGATATATTGAAAACATTATTAGATAAATATATCAATGAATATGTATTTATTAAATTTTTATCTTTTTCATAATTATTTATAAAACAATTATTTAAATATTTAATACCATGTGTTCTTATATTTTTTATATATAAAAAATCTTTTTTATTTAAAAATTGTTCATTTATTATCTTTTCAATGCTTTTATCATTATTCATATTAATTTAACTAGTAAATTATACATTTATATATACTTTTCTTTAAGTTTTTTACAACTAAATAATTAATATCTTTACATATTATAATATTTATAAATGTTAGATAGTAAAAATTTAATAATATTATTAATTTTTTTAATTTTATTTTTTTATAAAATTGGATCAAATAAATCATTAGAAAATTATAGTAATGGCACATTAGAAAATGTTAAAAGTATATCCATTGATGAAAAATTAAAAATACTACATAAAGCATATACAATTTCAAAAGGAGGTTATATCATTCGAATGTATAAAAAATCTGTTCTTGCTTCACCTTCTAAAGGCACAGATAACTTGCTAGATCGGCAAAAGGCCAGGACCCGTAAAAGGGAACTGATGAAACGACATACTAAATTATTAACCTTTTTTTATTTTTTAGTAAAAAATACATATGATTTATATGAGTTAGTATGTCGTATTAAAAATATTGATAATAATTATTATAATTTAGATTGTAATCAACCATCATCTATAATTAAAGATGGCACATTTTATAATATTTATGAGGAAATTACAGAAGTTTTTGATATTTGTAAAAATAAACATTCTAATTCTGAAAAATTTTGTATTGATTTAAAAACAATTTTTAATAATTTAATAGTTGAATGTATTAATTTTATAGAAAATAATGATACTTCATGCCCTTGTATCGAAAATGATTTTTTTTCTTATAATTATGTAGGGTGTTTTAAAGAAAAAAAGGACCGATATTGGCCGAGAGATTTACCTATAAGAGTAGGTAATTCTTCAATTGAAGAATGTGCTAAATCAGCGTATGAATTAAAAAAACGTTACTTTGGAGTGCAAAATCAAAATGGTATAGGAGGTGGTAATACTGAAAAAGCAGAATGTTGGGTTGGTAATAAAAAAGCTGGTGATTATGGAGGCGCTAATAATTGTAAACAAATAAAAAATAATACATGGGGACAAAATTGGAGTAATGCAGTTTATAAAATGAATTATAATAAAAATCAGGATTATTATTATAAAGGTTGTTTTAAAGATAAAAACAATAGAGATTTACCTAAAAAACTTGCTAGTTCTTCAAATCTTGCCTGGTGTGCTAAAAGTGCTAAAGAATTAAATAAAAAATATTTTGGATTACAATATCAAAATGGTATTGGTCGTAATAATAAGGAAAAAGCTGAATGTTGGGTTGGTAATAATTACGGTAAACATGGTCATGCTTATAATTGTAAAAAAATAAATAATAATACATGGGGACAAAATTGGAGTAATGCAGTTTATCATATACCTGACGATAATAAAAAAAAATGTAGTCCATGCTAATTTAAAATATTTATTTTAAAATATTTATAGTATTCATATGATATTTTATATTCTATTAAATGTAATTATGGATTCTGTATTTTGGATAGTAAAAAATACTACAACAGGTTTGTATCATATTGTTTATAGAAATAATATTGATAACATTGATAATATTGATATTAAAAAACAAATACAAATTTTACTTTCTGAAAATAAAAAGCAAGAAACAAAAATTATAAATTTAACTAAAAGTATCGATAATTTATCATTATTAATTAAAAAAAATTATATAAATCATTTACTTAAAGTTTAAATTTAATATTAATATAATTTAATATGATTAACTTCCATAAATTTACTTGGTATTCAACAAAAATTAAGATTAAAACCAAATATAAGATTATAACAAAAAAAAAATATTATTGTAAACCAAATACTATAAAAACTTTAGAATTATTTAGAAATAATCAAAAAAATTTTCAATCTCATATTAATCATGATAAAAACAATTTAAAAAAACTATTTTCTATAAATAATAATGAAGATAATGAGAAAATTTTAAATAAACATTCTTCTAATACATCGATTAATGATGAAATTAATATTATTGATCATATTATTTCTGAAGAAAATTTAATTGACCAAAATAATATACTTTATACAAATATTTATGAATCTGTATCAGATCCTATTATTCAAAATGATATTAATTTAGAAGATACTAGTTTAAATTATACTTGTAAAAATGATATTAATTCAGAAGATACTAGCATTAATGAAAAATCTAAAGATTACCAAATAAATAAAATTCTAGAAATGAATTTTTAAAAAAAATATAATTTTAGTATATTGTATTTAAAATAAATAATAAAGTTTTGTTAGATTAATTAATATAATTATTTTTAAATAATTATATTAATATTTACCAATTAAATTCACCACCTCTCTGCCGTGCACTCTGGCCGAATCGTCCTGGAGAGCTGTTTGATCTGGCCATAGGGGCTGGCTGGTATCTTACTTTTTTAGGGCCTTGTTTACTGGCAAGCGCGGCTACACCCGATGCTTTAAAAGTCTTTTTTGCCTCCTTGGTCACATAACCTATTCTATCTACATTTAGAACGTTATCAAGTAATCCTTGATCCATCATACTTTTATAAGTCTTTTTAACATGTATATTCCATGCCTTTTGGCCGGCAGATCTTACATAGTCTGAAGCACCTGGCATGTTATAATCTACACCATCAAATTCATATAGTCCTGGATTTGTTAAATATCTTGTGTCTTCTCTGACGTGGTGAGCTGCGTTATTTGTCATAATATCTCTTTGTTTAGAGTGAGCGGCCCCCTCTATAGTTTTTCCACTCCAATTTCTTGCTGGATCGTAATGGGCATTAAAACCTATGACGGCCTGTCTTGTAGTGATAGGGACCCTGTTCATTTTTGATCTAAGCATTTTTCTGGCATGGCTCATTCGCTGTTTTCTCATTTCTGGGGAGATTGGCCCATCCCAGCTAACCGTGGTCCATTTTTTATCTCCATTTGACTCCAGTACATATCCAGCCACTGTCCCCGATTCAAGCATTCTTCCCACTTGACCATTTTGGTCCAAGTGCTTACGTAATTGTTCCTGTGAAAGAATACTTAGTGGAGCTGACTTAGCATGATATCCTATCAGATCTTTCTGAGTATATATTGGGGGTGAATCCGGATCTTTACTATAAAGACGCTGACGTTTCCCTCTCTCAAGTCCGTGACCTTGCCTACGCAGGCCTCTTGGAGGCCCCTTGTTGTATCTTCCTGCACCAAACATATCCATTTTATAATATATACTCTATAACAATATTTAATTTTCAAAATAAAAATTAATTCTTATTTTTTTTTTTTTATTTATTTTTTTTTAAAATCAAATGATAATTATGCTGTATAAAATAATATAAAATATAAACATAATATTTTTAAGTTGTTTAAATTTCGAGAAAATTAAACAACTTAAAAATATTAAGACTTAGTATATACTATGCAAATACATTGTAATACTTTGTAAATACTATGCAAATACTTTGTAAATACTATGCAAATACTTTGTAATACTTTGTAAATACTATGCAAATACTTTGTATATACTATGTAAATACTTTGTATATACTATGTAAATACTTTGTAATTCTTTGTATATACTATGTAAATACTTTGTATATACTATGTAAATACTTTGTATATACTATGTAAATACTTTGTATATACTATGTAAATACTTTGTAATTCTTTGTATATACTATGTAAATACTTTGTAATACTATGTAAATATTTTAATATAAATATTATCTAGGTATCTTTATTATAACATATATGAGTATAACAAAAAGTTTTAAATAATATATATTGGTTTAATATATATTATTATATATATTATATGAATAAAAGAACATATTTATTTATATTATTAATAGTATTAAGTTGGACAATAAATCCTTTTTTAAAAAAGAAAGGAGTTTCTAAATTAAGTTCAGAGGAATTTATGTTTTTTAATCATTTTTTATGCAGTATATTAATAATAATTTATTTTATGTATTTATTTTATAATAGACAATGTAGTGTAAAATGTTTAAAAAATTTAAGCAAATTTGATTTAATGTATAGTGTAGTAGGGGCTTTATTAACCGTTATATCATCCATTGCATTAATAAAACTATTAAAAGAAAATGAAGCAACATTTATTATGCCACAAATTCAACCTATAGTAATTTTTCTAACTTTATTAATTGGATTATTTATTTTTAAAGAAGATTTAAATAACTTCAAAATATTAGGATGTATATTAATTATATTAGGTTTATTAATAATAAATAAAAATAGTTAAAATTTAATGATAAAAAAAATGACAATCATGCATTATTTTGAAACCACTTAATACGCGATTTGTATTTAATGTTGTTTGTAATTGTTTAATCATATATTGAATAGTAAAATATTTACTAATTAAATTAAATCTATCTTTAATTAAATTATCTTTATAATGGTTAAATCCTATATTTTTATAATTAAATAATTTTAGTATATTTGTATAGCTAATTATATCTGATTTATATATATATCCAGCAAAATTTGAAAAATTTATTAATTCCCAATTATTTGATATATTATTAGATAAATCATTAACAAGAATCCAATCATTGTCTATCATATAAAATAAATATAAAAAAAAAAAATACAAATAAAATTTATTAGAAATATTTATTAACAGAATACGTTGTTACAAAACTATAATAAATTTAGCATTTATTAAATATTAATTAACATATTAGATTAGAAAATATTTGAAGAGATATGAGTTTTTTAAGATAAAATAATAAATATTTATATTAATTATAATGTTTGACTGGAAATTTTATATATTTTTATATCCAGAATTAATAAAAAAATATAAAATTAGTAATAAAAATAATGCTTATGAACATTGGATAAATATTGGAAGATATGAGGGAAAAATAGGTTATCATATTGATAAGAATATATTTAATTGGAAAAATTATCTGAAAAACAATAGTTTTTTAATAAAAGAAGGTATAAAAGATAAAAGAAAAGCAATATTACATTGGTATAATATAGGAAAGAATTTAGGTTTACAAATATCTAAACATATAAATAATGAAAATGATAATATTAGAGATTTAATTAAATATGAAAATAATTATAATGATATAGAAAATTTAAAGGAGAATGATAAAAAATTTATAAAATTAATTGTTGATAATAATATTAATCTTAAAGATTATTCTATAAATAATAATAATGAAGTTTTATCTAATATTTTAGATAAAAGTATAACAAAAGATCTAAAAATATCTAAAAATATAAGAAATAATCCTATTATAACAACAAATAAAAAACTAATAAAAGAAAGTATTGAAGAAAATAAAAATAATTTATTAATAAATCATAATAATAAATTAGAAATAAAAAAAGATAAATTATTAACTAATAAAGATAATGATAGCAAATTTAATACTTTGAAAAGTGAAACAAATTTATTGAACATAGTTAATGTTCAAAAAAAAATTAATCCAAAAATATATTATTTTGAAAAAATAAATAATAGTGAAAGAATAAATAATATAAAACAAATAGATAATGATAAAACAAATAATAGTGAAAGAATAAATGATATAAAACAAATAGATAATGATAAAACAAATAATAGTGAAAGAATAAATGATATAAAACAAATAGATAATGATAAAACAAGTAATATAGAAATATATGAAAATTCAGAAAATATTTCAAAATTGATAAATGTTAATATATTAATTAAATATTATTATGATGATATTAATTTTTTATTAAATGTTTTTAATTATTATAGAAATTATATTAATATAATAATTTTAATAGAAAACATTGAAGATTATATTATAAACATAGGAAATTTTTATAATATAAAAGTATATAGTATTAATGAATATAATAATTTTGTTTTAAAAAAATCTGATATAACGTTTATAGGAGAATTATACAATAATATAGTTATTGATAAAAATTTTTTAAAAAATAATCAAGAAAATAAAATATATAAAAAAATAAAATCAGGAAAATGTAATTATTTATCTCCTATAGAATTTTTAAATAATATAGATAATTATAAAAAAATAGATGAAAATGATATATTCATAGAATTATATTTTGAAAATATATTTAATAACATAAATTTACAACATAAAGAATGTATTAGAAGTAAATTTTTTAAAAAAGAAATTATAAATGATACAATAGATGATAATTATTCTAAAGAAAATTATTTATACAATTTAGTTGATAATATCTATTTATTAAATTTATTTAGAAGAATAGATCGTTATAATAATTCAGTAGAAAGATTAAAAAATATAGAAATTTATAATTTTGAGCAATTTTATGGAATTGATGGAAATAATAAAATTATTAATATTTTATATAATTATTATTATTCAAAATTATTATTATTTTTAAAAGGAAAAAATTTAGGATATAAAAAATCTATTCCTTCGTCTGGTAGTTTAGCTATTTTATTTTCTATGAAAAATATGTTATTTGATGCAATAAGACAAGAATATTCTAAAATTTTAGTTTTACAAGATGATATATTTTTTATAGATAATTTTTATGATAGATTACAAGAACAATTAAAAATTATAAAAGATATAAAATGGAAATTATTATATTTAGGCGCAAATGACAGAAATCTTAAAAATAAAAGTAATGAAGATTTAATTAAAATAAAAAAAAATAAATATTATTTTGCTGAAGGAAATATTGATGGAGCATTTGGTGTTATAATTGATAATAGCATATTTACAGAATTAATAGAAGAAATTGATAAATTTAATTTACCTTTTGATTCTGGACCATTAAAGACTATTCAAAAAAAATATATTAAAGAATGTATTGTATTATATCCGAATTTAATAATAGCTGATGTAACAGAAAGTGATTGTAGACATAGTAGAAATCAACAAATATTTAGTAAAGATTTATTATGGAATTTAGAAGATTATAAACTAATATATTGTAATAAAAATAATTATTCAAAATTAACATTAATAATTTATGATAAAAGCAATAAATTTATGCAAGATATATTTAATAAAATCAATACATTATATAATAATTGTATATTTAATAATTTTAATATAAATATAATTATCTTAACCATTTTAACTAATAATAATAAGATTAATAACAATATATCTATTATTAAAATTGATAATATAAATGATGATTTTTATAATATAAATTTAGGAATTTGTATTAGTTCCACAAAATATATAAAAATAATATTATTAGATAATTTTTCTGAAGATTTTAGAATAAATTTTATTAAAAATAAAGATTTTATTGAACAAAATTATAGTTTATATTACGAAAAAAATAGTATGGATATATATGATTATATATTTTTAAAGTATGATTATTTTTACAATGATTGTAATAATTTACAAGAAAAATATAATAAATTAAAAAATATAGATAATAAATTGTTTGTATCTTATAGTGAAAATAATCTTAATAATATAAATATAATCTAATTATTATTATAAATGTATGATTATTATAAATTTAAATTAGAAAATAATATAGATGTAATTTATATTCCTAATAAAACTAATATTTCAGCCATACAGATATTTGTAAAAGTAGGTTCAGTCGATGAAAATAGTGCTGAAAAAGGTATATCTCATTTTTTAGAACATATATTATTTAAAGGAACAAAAAAACGTAAAATAGCGAAAGCTATTGCAATAGAATTAGATTCTTTAGGTGCATATTTCAATGCATACACAGATAAAGATGTAACTTGTTTTATTGTTAAAGTGAAAACGGACTATATTAAAGTAGCATTAGACATTCTAAGTGATATGATATTTAATTCATTATTTAATGAAAAAGCGGTAGAAATGGAACGTAATGTAGTTATAGAAGAGTTAAATAAATATAAAGATAGTCATATTACACAAGTTATAGAGAATTTAGATAAAATTATATATAAAAATCATCCTTTAATGTATCCTATAATAGGAGAACAAAAAGATATTAATAATCTTACAAAAGAGAACATAATAAAATTTTGGAAAAAATATTATTGTTCTAATAATATTTCTATATCTGTTTGCAGTAATAAAAGTAAAATAGAAATACAATTTTTATTAAATGCTTATTTTAATAATTATAATTTTTGCGAAAATATAAATGTTAATAAAGAATCTAAATTAAATATACAATCTGAGCCAAGATATAATATAATATATAATAAAAAGATAGAACAAGTTTATTTAGCTCTTGGATTTCCTTCATGTGATAGATATAATAATGATAAATATATATTAGAAATAATAGTAACAATATTAGCAGGAAATATGAGTTCAAGATTATTTACCTCTATGAGAGAAAAGAATGGTTTAAGTTATAACATTAGTTCGGATGTCAATTTATATAAAGATAATGGTTCTATTAATATTGTTACAAGTTTTGATAAAGATAGTTTAATTTTAAAAAATATAAATGAAATTAAATATATAAATAATTTTAATCAATTATATGAGAGTATTTTTAATGATGATAAATTTGGACCAGGAGCATTACCTATAATAATACATGAATTACATAAATTAAAAACAGAATTAGTTAAAGATGATGAATTATCAAAAATAATAGGATTTTTAGAAGGAACATTAACATTAGATGATGAAAGTTGTTTAAATTTATCTGAATGGTATGGCAGACAACTTATAGAACAACATTCTATAATAAATAAAAAACAACTATTCGAAAAATATAAAAGTGTGACACCCGAAGATATAATGAATATTTCAAAAAAATATTTTGATTTTAATAAATTAAATATTTCAATTATAGGGAATTATGACGTAAATTATGTTAAAAGTTTTATAAATTATTATATATTTAATGAAATATATTCTAACAAAGATACTAAAAAAAACAATTATATTTCATTTTTATCATCTCTATTTAAATAATTTATAAATTTTATTTTTATAATTACATTTAATTTTATTAACTTTATCAACAGATAAAGTTAATAAAGAAAGAAAATGGGGTTTTAACAAACAACTTAATATTAGGAGTTATCCTTGTTATTCTAATATAAATGATCCAACTACACTTGAATGGTGGTTAATTTATTATTAAATTATGAATTTACATGTGTAATATTGTAATAAAACTATTTTACTATATCTTATACTAATATAAATGATAACAATAAAATTAAGTTTGTTTATTTTTTTTTGAACTTGAGTTTCCTTGTGGTCCTTGTTCTCCTTGTTCTCCTTGTTCTCCTTTTTCTCCTTGTTCTCCTTGTTCTCCTTGTTCTCCTTTTTCTCCTTGTGGTCCTTGTTCTCCCAGCTTTCCTTGTGGTCCTTGTTCTCCTTTTTCTCCGTGTGGTCCTTGTTCTCCTAGCTTTCCTTGTAGTCCTTGCGTTCCTTGTAGTCCTTGTGCTCCTGGAGGTCCTTGTGGTCCTTGTGGTCCTTGTGGTCCTAGAGCACCTGTTTTAGGATGAGTTTCTAACGCAGTAATTCTTGTTTTAAGTAATTCAAATTCATTATTATCAGGAGTTTCATTTATATTTTTAATATGTGAAGCAATTTGTAATATTTTTTGATGTTGAACTCTTAATTGATATGACAGCTCATCTAATGTAGGCATTAAATAAATTAATTATAGATATTAATAAAAAAATATGAACGTATTATAAGTTTGTTTTAAAATATATTATATAATTAACTTTTTTACCATGTATATAAATATATAGATAATATCATAAAGACAAAAATCTATTTAATAAAAATACTTAATTTTGTATAAATAAATTTGTTCTATAAATATTTATATAAATATGCTTTAATAAATAAATGTTATGTAATTAATTTAGTAGCATTATTAATAGTTTCATTAATTATTTTTTCTTTAGTAGATAAAATAGATTCAATTGCTCCAATATAACTTTTTTTTTCATTAGTGTTTAATTCAGCTAATTGTAACATAGTGGAAATAAGTTTAATTTCTTGTTCATCCCATAATCCTTTAAAAAAATTATCAAGATTAAGTCGTGTTTTCTGACTTAATTGAAGTTTATCTTTAATATTATCTAATTCTTTAAATGTATCTACTTCCATATTATTAGATGTATTATTTTTAATACAATTATTAATAAGATTAATATAAAGATCTATAGCATGACATAATACAGATGATGTATTATTATAGCTATCTTTTAATAATCGTAATCCTTTTATAGAATATTCAAAAATTATTCTAATGTCTTTTATTTCGTGAATTAAAGGGCTATATATATTTAAAGCTCTAAATATAGGTTTTAATAAATAATGAATCTCTTCTCTATTATTACCAAATGTCCATCTTACAGCACCTTGAATTACGTTAGGTGGATGTAAATATATTTTATTATTACTAATAGCTATTTTTGTTCCTATATTTTTAAATGAAATAATAGATAACATAATCATAGTGCTTAAAGGTTCTAATATTTGATTGTCTTCTTGTGTATCATTTTTTGTAAAACTATTGATAAAAGCATATGCATTTTTTAAAATTTTAAAATTATTATAATTTAGATTTAATGAGGTCATATATATATAATATAATATTTCTTAAAGTAGTCATAGCTTTAAAATAAATATAAATAATTTGATTTAATATTATTTAAAATTATTTTATAATTATAAAATAATATGATTATTCCAATAAGATGTTTTACTTGTAATAATATGATATCATCAAAGTATGAAAGATATAAAATTTTAACAGAAGCTTATAGTATGTCAGATAAAGATGAAGATCTTTTATCTTGTATAACAGATACGGATAGTAATAAGATTTGTAAAAAAATAGATGCAAGCAATAAATTATTTAATTCATTAGGAATAAAAAGATATTGCTGTAAAAGACATCTATTAACGCATGTAGATTTAATTGAAAAAATATAAATACAATATATTTATAATGTAATAAATATTTTATATATATATATATATTATATGGAATTTTTAAAATTAGAAAATAGGACACATATATTATTAGTAGTAATTTGTATAATAATATCTATATATTATGTATTTAGTTCAGAATTTCAACGATATTACGAAAAAATTGCATATTATATAAAATACAATGTTAAATTAGGATTGTTAAGATTGTATGAAGGAGGTCAATATTAAATATTAATAAAATAGATTAATTAATAATAATTAATTTATAATAAAATAATAAATATGAATTTTAAAAATAAAAAAATAAAAAAATATTTAAATAATGATGAAAAAAAATTTTTAGAAGAATTAAATAAATCAACTAATGACATAAAAACTAAACAATTAGAGCAAAATAATATATTAAATTTACCTTTAAAAATTATTTTTAGTAGGTGGAAACAAGAAATGAGTAATATTATTTTAGATTTAACCAATTTTTTATCAGAAATAAAAGACAATAATAAAAAACATTTTAGTGATATAGATAATAGTAATGAAGTTTTTAAAGGAATTTTTAATATACTAATTAAATTAATTAATATATTTAGAAAAGATAATAGAAGTATTTATTTTGGAATAACATTGATAATATTATCAATTTTACTATATATTATACAAATTACAAGTTAATATATATTTTAATCTACAACTTTATAAAAATATATATATATATATGAAAATAAATTTTAATTATTTTTTTTATTTTATATTTTTTGTAATTTTATTAAAAAGATTATCTAAAATTTTAACGCACAAAAATATTATATATATAGGAATAAGTTTACTAATGGTTTATATAATATATATTTATAATGAAAAAAATAATTTGAAAAAATATAATTATTATGATAATAGTTTAAATATAATAGATAATTATGATCTAATTTATTTATTAAATAATGCAAAAATATTAAAATTATATATTGATATAATATGTTTTAAGAATGAGAATGTAATAGTTTTCAATAATTCAATGAGAGATATGAATTTATTTTTAAAAAATTATAATGATTTAATGAAAGATCCAAGCAATATGTCAAAATATTTATATGAAAATGCATTATATAGAAGAAATATGGCTATTAATAATTTATTATCATTGATAATAAATTCATCAATATATAATTCTAATACTTTGATATTAAAAAAAACTATTAATAAAATAAGAAAAATAAGTTTAATTTATTTACAAGAAATGGAAGTTGTTTTAAATAATAGTTGGAACAACGATAATATAAATATTTTTTCAAGTCCGATTAATAGCAATATATTAAATCCAAATCCTAATACAGATATTTTATACAATAAAAATTTTAACATATATTAATTAAAAATGTTAATAAATAGATTTAATATAAAATAGTATAGAAAGTAATATTATAATCATTTGTAAATGTTCCTATAAAAATTATTTTATAAAAATTATCAGTATTTTTAGGAACTTTATATGTGCATTTTGAAAAGAAAGGTTTTATAAGTTTATGTTGATTAATATGAATTATTCCAACTATAATAGATTGTTTATGAAATTTTTCAATTAATGAATCTAAGATAGAACCATGAATATCATTCGGAGATGTTTCATTAAATGTGCATAAAAATGGTAATTCATTACCTAAATAAATTAACCAAGTTAAATTAATTTTTTTAATTATATATACTTTTTCATAATTTTCATTTAAAATTTTTGAAAATTTCATTTTATATAAATAATTAAATTTACTAAATACAAATCTAATTATATTACTATGATAATTTTCTATATTATTATACTTATTATTATATTGTATAATATGTTGTATTCTATTAGTATAAGGATAATAAATAATAAAATTATATTCTTTAATTAAATCATAAATATAACCTATATATGTTTCGGTTATTTGAAATTCTAAGCCATAAAATTCTATTTTATTTTTATTAGATAATAATGATTCCATAAAATGTAAATATGTAGAATAATAATGTATAATAGGTATTTGTATTTTGAATTTATTCATAAATTTATAATTATTTTATAATTTTAAATAAGAATATTTATTTATATTTAACATTAGTAATTGTGCCAATTCCTTTTGTATTTCCATCTCTAAAAATAAGTTTGCTTCCAATTTCAATAAATTCAGGATGAAATAGAAATTCGAAGTCAATGGTTGCTTTATCACCTGTTCTTAATAAATTATTACTCATTAGATTAATTTTTGCGGTTTGTCTTACGGAACCACAATGAATAACAGGTTGATATTTACTTGTTATTGTAGTAGGATGTTTTAATATTATAACATCTGCTTTAAATTCCTTAATACATTGTGGATTTAAAATAATGACCATACCTCTTTTAATATCATTTTTTGATACATAATCTTTTTTATTATTAATAAACTTTATATTAATACATCCACTTGATCCAGACTCAATTTTTTCAATTGAATTTTTAAAATTATCATGTAATGATTTAATAATAACAGGTTTAAATTTTCCATGAAAAGGTCCTAAATATATTTGATCACCAATTTTAATAGTTCCTTCGCGAGTTATACCAGATAATACAATACCAACTCCTTTAACTTTAAAAACATCATCTATTACAAAAACTTTATTATTACTATTTAAATTCAATTTATATTTAGAAGGTAAATTATACACAAAATTTTTAAGATTTGTAAGATTTAAATCTTTAGTATTTGATGTTAAAAATATAGGACAAATATTTTTTTTTTGCCAGTTATTTAATAAATCAATATTATCATTATTATTTATAATTATTATTTCTTTTGAACCTGCTGCTTTGCATCTCATTAAATTAGTTGTATTTTGAATAATTTTTTCTAATTTGTCAGGAGGACTTATATCAATTTTAGTTATAACAATAAATATAGGTATGTTTAATGCAATTGCTATTCCAATGTGTTCTTTAGTCATTCCTATAATACCTCTGTCACCGCCAATAGTTACCATTGCATAATCAATAAAACAACCACTTAATCCAGACATTGTAGTTTTAAGATATTTTTCATGTCCAGCAAGATCTATAAAATTTATTAACCTATTATTTTTATATATATAATGTTGTGTTATTGATGAAGTTCTTCCGGATACTTCTTCATGACGATGTTGTAATATTTTTTTTCTAGCTTCACCTCTTCCATTATCTAATATATCGTATGCTATACAACTAATTGTAGTAGATTTAGCAGAATCTACATTACCAATAGATGCTATTCTAAGTTCATTATTAAACATTTAAAGATTTTTAATATATATTAATTAAAAATCTTTAAATAATTATTTGTTTTACGATAATATTTACAAGAAAAATTTTAAATTTGTATTTAATTTATTCAATATTATAAGTTATAGATGGATATTTTTCAAGGTAATGATTAATGTTTGAATAATGCAAGCAATAATATTTTAATTTATCATTAGAAAATGAATTATTAAGTAACCATAATTCTCCAATTGCTTTATCTTCAATAGTTTCATCTAATGAATCTAAATTTTTAAGATAATCTGAATTACTCCACCAAAAATTTCCACTATAATGTTTAGCATTATTATTAAGATTATGATAATTAACACCTATTGTATTATAGTTATTTAATAAATTTATACAATATTCATTTTTATCTATTAAAAAGTATAACATATAATTTATCCAATCATTAATAAAATAATTGTTATGATCATAACTTATACCTTTATTATGCATATATAGAATGTTTACATCTGGATAATTTTCGGAGAAATCTTTAATTTTATTTAACGTGCATTTTTCATATAGATTGGTATTATTAGAATAATTAGTAATTTCAATTTTAGGACCATAATCTTTATCAATAGCTAATCCAATATTGTTAATAAATATTTTTTCTATACTATTAATAAAGTTTGGTTTATTATTTATATAATTAATTATATTATCAAGACGTTTTGTTCCTTTATTTTCAATAGTGCAGCTATGTATAAAACAATAATTTTTTTTTTGATTGTTATTATAACAATTATTCATTTTATAAAGTGGATTATTGATATCATTTGAAAAATTATTATATATATCATTTATAATATCTTGATTTTTACTTAATATACCTAAACCGGCAGTATGTTCAGAATAAATTTTATAAAATCCTTGAATATCCGCAAAAAATTTTCCTATTGTATGTTTTTTAGATATTATGTTATGAATTAAAATAATAGAATTATTATGAATTTTATTTTTTTCTCCTAAAAAGATGGAACAAATTTTTTCAAATCGTTTATAATCAGTGATATTATTAAAATGTAAAATATCAATTTTTTTATCAAATTCTTCGGAATATTTAGTATTTAAATTTTCATTAATGAAAATGATATTATCTTTATTAAGTAAATTATATTGTAATAATTTAGATTTTTGTGTTAATATTTCATTATATTTATCATTGTTAAACATATCCAGAGAATAGATTATCCCGTTAGTTATAGGGCTTATAATGTAAGGAAAATGTCCCCAATCAGTGCCAATTTCAAATATAATATTTGGTTTTAATTTACCAACTAAATATTGTATAATAGATAAATGATGAATGCAATTATTAGATTTTGTAAATTGACTAATATCTTGATTTTTATATAAATTTAAGAAATTAAATAATTGCATTTTTTGTTTTTGATCATTACTTATTATATTTCTTATAACTGGAAAAAATTGTAATTCATTAAGTATTTTTTGTTTTTCTCTTTTAATAGTGCTTATTCTTTGTGTCCACCAGTCTTCCGAAATAGCCCTTTTGATAATATTATATGATTTTTCAAAATCATTTATGTCTAATAATACATAAGCATCTTCATCTATATATTCACTAACATTTGGACATCCATAATAAAAAACTAGTGTTTCAGATAATATCGGTTCCCATAATTTTTCAGTAATAAAATTTGTTTCAAAATTATTTTCTATCATAAAATAATATTTATAAGGTACATAGCCTTTAGATTTATCAATATAATGATACAAAGGACCTTTATAATTTTTAAAATTATGTTTATTATCATAACTATAAATATCTATATCAATATCGCCTTTTGTTTCTAAAAATTTCAAAAAATCTATTCTTGCAATGTGTCCTGGATCAAAATAAAAAGAACTACATATACTACTTAGTTTATCTTGTTTATTATTATATTTTAAATTTTGCAATTCATTATAATTTAATTCTAATTGCCAGAATGCATTATTGTGATATTTAGTTTTTCTACCTCTAACCTGTAAAAATTTATCAACAGAAGGTTCTGCCCATTCCCCCCATGTTTTAACGCCCCATTGCTTTGAATTATCTACAATCCATGGTTCCATTTGAAACACAATTGTTTTTTCAGGAATATAAAAAGCATCTTTAGGTGGATAATTTATAATAACATAATAATCAATAAAATTATCTTCCCAGGTAATTTCTATATTTTTCCATGTAAACTTATTTTCACACATATTTGACCATTCTTTACATAGTTGTTCTGATGTGCACCAATTACATAACATTTTAACTCTTATAATATTATTTTTTATTTTTTCATAATATTTTTTTTTTATATAAATACCATCATTTGCATTAAAATAGATCGAATGTTTTAGATTATAAATATCTATATAATCTTTAAAAAATCCTAATGTATTAAAACCTACACATTTTTCATCATCAATTCCCATTTTCATTAATTTTGATAAAGAATTATATTCATAATGACAATCATTATTACTCCAATCAACTAATGGAAAAAATATATATTGATCTTTATAAATATTATTATTTTTTTCTTTTTCTTTTTCATAAGATTGAAATGTTTCTTCATTTTTTTCATAAATATGTTTTTTAATATAAATACCATCTCCATCTTTAAAATATATAGATTTTTCTAAATATGATATTGTATCTTTAAAATATCCTGCTGTATTAAATGCTATACATTTATCATTTTCTATTGCAATATCAGCAAAGTCATATTTATCACCTGCTTTATGAAATAAATCATGACCTATTATATCTTTATCTGGAATAAAAATAAATTTATCTAAATTTTTTGTAATTTCACTAAAATCAATTGATTCGAAGTTATTTTGAATATCAGAATCAATTGTTTTCCCTTCTTCATTCCATTCTGTAAAACCCATAGATGGTATAGTTTCAAAACATTCCAAACCAACTTGTTTTTTTTTTACCATTACATAATCTATACCATGTTTAATACCATTTTTTTTGATGTATTTTAATAATTTTTTAGCACCTATTTTGTTTATACTATATATAAATGTGCCACCTACATATAAATTTGTATTTAAATTTTGTATAATAGGATTTTTATTATCATTGTTATATAATTCTTTTACTTTTTCTCTTTCTTTTTGATACATAGAATATCCTAAAAATACAATGTCTTTTTCTTCCATTTGTTTCCTAAGTTTGTCTAATTTTTGTCCAAAATTTTTACATAAATCAATATCATCTTCTAATATTATATAATAATTATAATCATCATCTTCTACTAATTGTTGCCATAATTTATAATGTGACAATGCACATCCTATTACTCCTCTTCTACTGCCAAAATCATTATTTCTAAATAATTTTTCTAAATTTTTATTTGCTTCCAATTTTTCTCCATCAACTGCTTCTATAAAATCATATACTGATATATCAGCTTCTATTAATTTTTTTTTCATATTTTCTTTTCTATCATCTCTACGTTTTAAATTTACTATTTTAATATTTGCTTTTATATCTTTAATATCCATAGTTATATTTTCTTTCGCTGTGAATTGACATACATTATTTAAATTATAAGCGTTTGGTTTATCGTTATTTGTTTCATTTGTTAATTTACCAGTATGATAACAACTTAGTGATTCAAAAAAAGCTGATTTATATCCTTTTTCATAAAATCTTTTAGAATAATCCATTTCAAAATGTCCATTAGTAGTTCTGTATTTACCAATTTTTTTAAATATATTACAATCAATAATAGATGGTCTGAATGAAAAATGAGGCCAATAAGCACATGAACTTTTTCCTTGAATTTTATTATAAAATTCAAATAACTCAGCGGAACCTTCTTCATAATATTCATGTTCTATGTATGACCTAGTTCCTATATTTTTACGTATACCTCCAGCTATATTAATAGAATGTTCATCATATAATTCAGCATAATTTTTATTAAATAATACTTGTTTAATATTAATAGTATTATCTATAATTAGTAATGAATCTATTATATATTTTCTTTCAGCATAAAAATTCCAATCATCCTCTAAATGAATTAAATATTTAACATTATAAATATTTATCAAATCTAATATTTTATTCATACTTATACAATGTCCTTTTTCAGAATTATCTTTATATATAAAATCAAAAAAAGGATATTTTTCTTTCATTATTTTTCTATCTATACTTGATGAATTATCATCTATACATATAAATTTATCAATTAAATCTATATCTTTACAACAATTAATAAATGAATTTATAGTATTAATAAATAAATCTATTCTTTTACAAGTAGTTATTGTAAATAAAATTTTTATAGAAAATTTTTCTTTTATATATTTATTTAAATTATTAATCTTTTCTTCAGGATATTCTACTAATTTGTCAATAATATGAGGAATACAAAATCCTCTATTTTTTTCGTATCTAGATAATTGATCTAAAGGATATTTTTGACGTTCTAATATTAAATTTATACATTTTAGTGATTTATCAAATTCTTTATTATAAAAATAGGCTAATGAGGCTAAATCTAAAAATTTATGTTGATATAAATACATTGATACAAATAGAACATCTTCAGTTATAGGAACATTATTTAATGCTAAGTTAGCATATTCTGCAGCTTTAGCAATATCTTTATTTTCTTGATCATAAAATAAATAATTTACTAATTCATATAATGCTTCTAATCTACTTGGTCTAAATTTATGAGCACGTAATAAAGATTCAATAATTATATCTTTATTTTTTCTCATTTTAATATTATTTTCACCTATTTTAAATAATGAAAAATATTGCTCTTCTACCCAACCTCCCATATTAAAACGTTTTAAATAATATATATTAGAATTTTCATATTCATGATTATCCATATAGCTTTGTGCTAAATAAAAATAATATCTATCATTATTAGGCTCATCTTCTAATCCTTTTAATAATGTTTCTACATCTTTCTTATATTTATCAGGATTTTTATTTCTATCTCCTAATCTTCTTGAATCTATATAATAATCTCCTTCTAAATTAGCTTCAGTTTTTGCTGTATCAGAAGCAGGATATTCATGTAATACACCTACATAACGCCAATTTTTATCTGTTTTGAAAATTTGTTTTCTTCTATAACAAAAATCTTTACCATATATTACATTATATGAATCTTTATCCATAATTTCAGGTAAAAATATATCTCCTACTATTAAATCATCCGCATCAATTACCCAACAATATTCTACTTTTCCAACACAATGTTCTAAAGCTTTTGATCTATTATATCCAAAATTTTTCCATTCATCGTCATATATTTCTCCTTCTATATTTATTTTATCAAAATAATCCTTTATTATTTTTTTTGTATCATCTGTAGAACCTGTATCTGATATTATATAATAATCTATATATTTGGACATACATTCTAATACTGATTGTATAACGTGAGCTTCATTTTTTACAATCATATTTAAACAAATTTTTTTTATAGTCATTTATTTTTATTTAATTTATTTTTAAAAATATATAAACTTACTTATATAAAAATATTTTATACTTTTATATTAAATTATATGAATGTTAATAGTAAAAACATTTTAAAATATATAAATAAAATTAATTATAAATATAATTTTATTTTAAATGAATCTCAATTTTTATCATATATATATCATCTTAATTTACTTATTTTCAAATTATTTAAAATTTACAATAATAAAAAACTAAGCAAACAAGAAAAAATTAATATGATTTATAATTTAAAAGACATTGATGGTAATATTTTTCTAACTGAAATTCAAGCAATATATATATATAATAATTATGCAAAAAAAATTAGTAATTTTTACAAAAAAATTTATAAATTAAGAAAAAATAAAAATAAAAGTTTACCTTATAATGGATATGGAGGTAGTATAGAAAATAATATAAAAGAATATTCGTCTACAATAACTAACTATATAAATAAAAATAGTGTATTATTTAATTGGATTTTTTTTCCTTTATGGTCTATAGAAAATTTGCCTGGTGTCGGTCAAAATATTGAAATACCTTTAGATATCTTGGGAATAATCCTTGATATTAGCGATGTAATTTTAAAACCATTATCTCAATTAATTGGTCCTGTAACTGGTTCACTAATTGATGTGGCACAAGCTATACCTGGCGTAGGCACCGCAGTATCTATTGTAGCACCTGTAGCTCATTTAATAGAAGAACCTCTTGAATATTTATTAGAAAATTTTACCGAAATTATTTCAATGTATATCAATTTATCTAGAAAACAATGGGGATTAGCATATATGTCAGCATTAGAATGTATTCCATTGTTTGCTGATACTGTAGATTTGTATTTACAATTTGTTATTACATCTAGAAAATATTTAATTAATATCAATGAACAAGATGAATATATTAGAGACATACTTTCATTTATTAACCAACGAATTTCGTCATATATACCTATGGTTTATCAAGTCTTAGAAAATCCAAAAATTATAATTGATCCACATTTAATGTTCAATAATATTTTATTACCTAATATTAATAATATTCCTGAATTAAATAAAATATCCAAACGTGAATTAAATAATATAAATCAAAAATTAAAACAAATTAGTCCTTATATTAAACAACCTTTTTTTTATTTTAAAAATCCAGAAAATTTTTTTATTGATATTATTTTTCCAATGCGAAAAAATTTTCCATTTGTTCATGATTCTATTTTAAATATAAGCAGTAGAATATTAAATAAAATCAATCGTAGTCTTATAAAATATAATAATTCTTAGTATAATATATAAAGAATTAATAAATTATATATATTATATATTAAAACTTTCAGTAAGTTAATTACTTAAAGTTTTAATATATAATTCTTATATAAATGATTAGCAATAATAATGATGATGAATTATCATCAATTGATATTTCTTTTAATTCTTTAAAAAATCAATTTTATAGTGTTAATAGTAATTTTGTTAAATCAATAGATAATTTTTTTACAGAATTAAATATTCTTAAAAATAATTACATAGAAAAAAATTTAGAAGTCGATAAAATTCTATATGAAATTAATTTAGAAAAACAGGAATTAAACAAAAAAAATAATGAGTTAGAAGAATTTAAAAAAGTATCATTTATTTCATCAATACATAAACGTTTAGATGAAAAAGAATATCAATTTGCTAATTTACAGAAGAAATATAATATTTTAGAAAAACAACATAATAAAAATTCAATAATTTCTTCTAAAAATAGTTCAGAAGAAACTAATATTTTAAAAATTAATCATTCACATTTATCTAATAATGACAATTTAGATAAAATAGAACAACATTTATCTAATAATGACAATTTAGATAAAATAGAACAACATTTATCTAATAATGACAATTTAGATAAAATAGAACAACATTTATCTAATAATGACAATTTAGATAAAATAGAACAACATTTATATAAAAATGACAATTTAGATAAAATAGAACAACATTTATCTAATAATGACAATTTAGATAAAATAGAACAACATTTATATAAAAATGACAATTTAGATAAAATAGATGAGATACAATTAATTAATAATATAGAAAAATCTATAAATGATAAAGAACAATTCATTAAAAATCAAGACAAATTTAATGATTTTGAAGCTGAAATTGATGGCAAAATATATATATTTTCAATAGATAATTATGGTAAGGGAGTATATTTTAAAAAATTAAAAAATGGGACTATTAGTAAAAAAATAAGTGGTAACTGGAAAGAAGATTCAAATGGAGAATTAATTATAGACTAAATTGTTTATAAATTAAATTAAATAATCGTATTATAATATATATATGAATAATCTAATTTCATCTTTTCAAAATAAAAATAATAATGAAATGGGAAATAAACAGTTAGAAAGAAATCTTGAAAATATATTTCATATTTCAAATATAAAAGATAATTCATTCAATCAAAATCATAATTTTCAATTTTTTGATAGACCTAAATGTAATTATCATGAACAAAAAGATTCTAAAATAAACAGTTTTTATAATTATACAATACCTCAAAAAGTGTCATTAGGTTATAATACTTTATTTGAAAAAAAACAAGAAAATTTACACAATAAAAAGATTAACAATGAAAATAATATAGATTTATTTAAATTTAATAATTCATTACCTAATAATATATATCATAATTTTTCTGAAAATACTAGATATACAAAAAAAAAAAATTTATCTACAAATTTTAATATTAATGATAGAAATAATCAAGAAAAAAAAATATCAGTAGGAGCAATAAATGGAATAAAAACACAATGTTCAAATGCATTTCTTTCATATTCTTCTACCCGTTAATAAGATAAACACTTAAATATAAAAATAGTTTTTAGTTATAAACTTTAAATTCATTAAATTAAATATATTAATTTTGCAATTTAATATTATAAGTAGATATTACATAACTATCTATTATAGATAATATTATATTTAGTATATAAATAGGAAATACAAAAATTTTGCTATTATGTAAATTTTTATGTTTAATTGTATATATATTCATTTTCATTAATTTGTTTACTGATAATGGAAATATTATTATAAAAAATAAAAAAAAATTTATAAAATTAAAATATATATTTAAAAAAGTATATAAGATACCAAATCCTATAAAAATAAAAGGTTTTTCTTCTATTATTGTTATTTTTTCAATATTTTCAATGTTTTTATATGAACAAGTATATTCAAAACAAAAATAACCATATGAATTACTTATAAATAAAAATGATAATATTTTTAGAAAAACAAAATTATTACTTATATAATTTAATATACTTATAAATAAATAAAATACACTGCTCAATAACATAAAATATATATTTTTTTCTAAACTTTCCTTTTTTTTTTTATTATCATCATCTAAATAATTTAATAAATCACCTAACTTATCCATAGATATAACATAACAACAAATATATACAGGTATATTCCATAAAAATTTAAAAATATTAATAATATAATTTGATATTAAATTACTATTATATATATAATTAAATAGAATATTAGGAATTATTAATAAAAATATATTAAATAAAATTAATTTTAAATATTTAATTAAAATTTTTTTTTTTATAATATTTACTATTTCAAATATACAAAGAATTGATGATATTAAACCATATAGAAAATCTGTAAAAAATATTTTCAATATCATAAATTTATATAATTAATATTTAAATATAATGAATCTTTAAATTATATTGCAGGGGTGAAATATTCAGATTTATTCTTTAAATTTAAATTTGTTTCACTATTATCTGAACTAACACTATTATCTGAACTAACACTATTATCTGAACTAACACTATTAATATCTGAACTATTACTATTATTATCTAAGAAAGGCTCAGCATAATCTATAAGTAGTTGTGTGTCAATAGAATCTAGATCAAGTTGATTTTTATTCATTTGATTATTATTTATTCTATCTTCTGACATTGTATCAAAATCACCTCCTTTCATTAAATAAGAATTAGTATCTAAAAAAGGCTTAGCGTAATTTATAAGTTTTTGTGTGTCAATAGACGTTGTATCAATTCCACCTCCTGCCATTGAATCACTTATTTTAATTTTATCAGACCATGCTTGTATGTTTTGAGGATGAGTTTGTTGATAACCTACCGACTCATTTGTAGAAGCCATACTTGCAAAGGATGTATCATTTGAACTTACTGGTTCCGTGGGATTTTTGTTATTATTACTTCCAATACTTAATTCATGAGTTGTATTAGCTATTACATGTGGTAAATCTAAACCTGTAAGTTGAAAACCGTTAACATCTACCGGATATTTTTGAATTAAGTTTTCTGAAGAATTAAATTGATGTTCAGGCATAAATAATTGCATATCATTATTATGATAATTTGTGGATCGAGATGCCCCATAACCATGTATACCATCCTTAAAATTAGGTTTACCATCTATTACTGAACCTAAATCTTGAACAATATTATTTGGAATACTTTGACCTGTTATATATCTACCTCCTCCAACTTTTTTTTTTTTATTATTATTACTATACAAATAGTATATAGACATTAATATTCCTAAAGGAATTAATGTAGAAATAGATAAATTTAGTGCTGATAGACCAGTAATTTTTAAATAACTTCCTATTAATTCATCGTCTAATATAGGTATTTTATTTTTCAAAAATTTACCTCCTCCTTTTTGATTATCACTTTTAATTATAAAATTAATAGCTTTAATAAACATATCTTTACCCATAATTAATCCTAAAGGAACTAATGTTGATGTATTTAACAATTTTATACCCATATATTTTAAATAAACATCTAATATTCTATTGTCTGAGACTTTTTTTAAAAATTTGTGTATATCATCTTTTAAAAAACCTCCACCAGTTGTTTTATTTGATATTCCATAATTATTTACAATATCCTTAGCAGTTATATTTTCTACTTTTAATTTAGGAAATTCATACTTATTATTATAAGTTATATTATTATGTGTTTTAGAACAACAATTATCCTGTGTATTTATAACATTTAAATAAGATTGAGATCCTGCTATCATATTTTTTTTCATTATTATAATATATATATATATATTTATTATTTTTTTAAATTTTGTAATTTGCTTGTAATAATAATCTTGGATAAAATACTCCAATTAAATTATTTAATTTTAATATAGTATCTAATATAATAACATTTTTCGAACAAAAAAATTTATTTTTAAAAGCATCTAAATTTATATTAGATTTAATTTCTGAATGTAAAATAGTCACACTTTCATTAACAACAATTTTCCATAAATTATTATCATTTATTTTTAAATAACAATTTTTGTATGATAGAAAATTTGAATTAACAATTTTGTTAATATTAAAAGAAGAGTCAATATTTTTTATATTATTACAATTTTCAATATTTAATAAGCTACCTATAAATTTACAATTATTAAAAATAATGTCAAAACAATTAATTTTAATAAATGATGAATTTATCATCGTAAAATAAACATTTTTAAAAATAATATTTGATTTTTTTACATTAAAATAGTTATTAGAATTTAAAGAACTTTCTATAGATAAATTTTTAAATGTTATATTGCTTTTTTCAATATCGAATGAAATATTTATACTTCCTTTAATTATAATCTTTTCATATTTACCTATTAAATTTATATTATTATAATTAATATAAATATTTTCTATATATTCTTTATTTGGATAAATTTCAATGTATATAGGTCCTTTATTATAGAATTCATTTTCAACTATATAATTAATACAATCCTGAATATTATTATATTTATAATTTAATCCTACACTATATTTAAATAAATTAGAAATATGGTAATTATCTAATATAATGTCATTTTGCACTTCTATAAAACCTTTATTATTTAATTTAATTGTATTATTAATATTAAGATCTTTATTTATAGTAATTGAACCTTGTGTATATATATCACAATTATTATTAATATAAAATTTATCTGAAATATTCACATAATTTTCATTATTATTATTAAATAAATTAATAGATTTACATGCTATATTCAAAAAATTTTCTTTTATCTTAAAATCGAATCTATTATATTTATCATTATAAAATATTCCATTATTATTATCATCTTTAATACTCCAATTTTTATTTGGATTATTAATTATTTTAAAAATAAAATCATTATTAGTAATTATATTAGAAATATTTTTACATTCAATAATTTTTTTTATAAACATATTTCCATTTAAATAAAAATCTCCATTTATATTTAAATCTCCATTTATACAAATTTTATTATTATCACAATCAACACTTAAAGTATTATTATATATGTTTCCTATATTAATTAATTTATTTGATCTTAAATTATATGATTTTTCATTTATTGTTAAAGAATTATATTTATTAATAATTGAAAAATAATTAGTATCTAATTTAATATATGAATTTTTTTTATCATTAAAAATAAAATCTAAACTAGAATTTTGTTTATTAAGGAGTATATTAGAATTATAATCTCCTATTTCAATTATATTTTTTGAATTTATTTTTAGATAATTAAATGAATTTAAATCAAGTGTATTTAAACTTTCTATATTAAAATCATTTGAATTACAAAATATTCCTCCATTAGGACAATTAAATAACATTGAATCTTTATTATCTCCATGACAATTAAGTGATAATTTTGAATCATCCGGTAATTTGAAATTTTTAAAAACATCTATACTAATATTACCATTTAATGATACAATTTGTTCTAATTTAGTAGAAATAGTTTTATTCATAAAATATAATTTTGTGATAACTTTAAATATCTTTTAAATTTTCAATAAGTTCATGATTAATATATGCTATTGATAAATTTTAATGTATTTATATAATATTTACTATAAATAAATTTAAATTTATAAGTATTATAGATACTTATTACGTTAACTAAGTAAATATAAACTAAAATATATATTTATTTAAATTATTTAGATAAATATATATGTATAATATATGGAATATTGTTCACCTTATTCTAAAATAAATTCAGATAATAATATATCATGTTATTCTAAATCTATATTAAAAAAAATTGCTATACAATATAATAAATATAATAAAGACAAAATAATAATACCAAAAAATTTAGATAATGATGAACAACTAAAAACTGTATGGGACCAAATTTTGAATAAAATTAATAAAAAATACAAATATATATGTAAGGAAGAATATTGCTGGAAAAATTTAAATTTTTTGAATAAAAAAATAAAAAAAAAACTTATTAAAAATATAAGACCAGAACAACCTATAAGTTGGAAAAAAAATAATTTCGAATGGCTAAGCACTACTGATTTAAATAATGCATTAAATCCATATAAACAATTACATCAAGCATATTTATATATAGGTGCTATACCTCTTGATTATGATTATGAATTAATACCCGGTATATGTATATCGGATGAATTATGTAAATTAAATTTAAAAAAATTATATTTTAATAAAGGTATCCGATATATAGGAGTTGTTTTTAATCTTGATAAACATAATCAATCTGGAAGTCATTGGGTATCTTTTTTAGCAAACTTAAATAATGGAGGTATATATTATTTTGATTCAATTGGTATTATGCCTAAAAATGAAGTTCAAAAATTAATGGAAACAATTCGTATACAAGGAAATAATTTAATTAAAGATCAATTAATAGATTTTTCAAATATAAGTGATGAACATAAAATAGAAGCATCATATAATTTTATATCAAATAATAAAATTTCAGTATCTAAAAATATTAATATTCAATTAGATACACCTACAATAATATTAAATAAACCTGAATTAATATTTCATATAATAAAGATAAGTGAAAATCCTAATAATAAAAAAGAAAATATACTTTTATTGAATAAAGAGATTCAAAATAATCAAGAAAATAATATAATTTTACAAAAAGGTTTTAGAAAATTTTATAATAATATAAGATTTCAATTTAAAAATAGTGAATGTGGGATTTATTCTATTTTTTTCCAAACAGAACTATTAGAAGGAAAAAAATTTGTTGATTTTTGCACAAATGTTATTGATGATAATACTATAAATAAATTAAGACAATTTTACTTTAGTCCTACTATAATAAAAAAAAAAAAAAAAAAAAAATTTTTAATTTCTTATATAATAATAATGAAAATTAATCCTTTTACATCAAAGGTTGTAATATTAGGAAATACATGTGTAGGTAAATCTTGTATAGTTCAAAGACAAATAAAAAATCAATTTTCTATATATTCTGAACCAACAATCGGAGCAGCTTATTCTACAATATCAATAAAATTAAATGATAATACCATAAATCTTCAAGTATGGGATACAGCTGGTCAAGAAAGATATAAAAGTTTAACACCATTTTATTACCGAGGAGCATCAGTTGCAATTATTGTTTATGATATAACTTCCAGAGAATCATTTGAAGGTGCTAAATTTTGGGTGTCTGAAATAAAAACATCTAATACTAATATCATTTTTTTAGTAGGAAATAAATCAGATTTGTATAATTACAGATCTGTTTCTTTTGAAGAAGCTCAGCTATATAGCAATACGAATAATATTTTATTCATAGAAACTTCAGCAAGATCAGGATATAATATTAATAATTTATTTAAAATAGTTGCTGAAAAAACTTATGAATATTTTGACAAAAATAAACAAAATATAGAATTAGAAGAATTTATATTAAAAGATATTAGGAATAAAAATAAAGCTAATAACAAATTTAAATATTGTTATATGGATTTTTGCTCAATTATTTAATATATTGTCTAAACCTACTTCTATATTGGTCTCAATATTCCATCCTAATAATTTAAGTTTTTCATTACTTATATAATATCTTCTATCATTAAATGGTCTATCTTTTATATATTCTATCCAATCTGAAAAATTATCAGTATTTTTAATCTTTTTTATTAATAATTTTGCTAAATCTATAATACTATATTCCATATTATTATCACAACCTATATTATAAATTTCTCCTATTTCTCCTTTATCTAATATACATTCAAAAGCTTTTGCAGTATCTACAGAGTATAAGAATGCTCTTATTGAACTTCCATCTCCCTGTATTGTTATTTTTTTGTTTTCTTTTAGTAATTTTATAAATTTTGGAATAACTTTTTCTGGATATTGATTAGGTCCATATACATTGTTTCCTCTAGTTATTATTATAGGCATATTATATGAATGAGAATAGGATTGAACTAATAATTCAGCACCTGCTTTTGTAGCAGCATATGGATTTGTGGGAACTAACACACTATGTTCGGTTTTAGACTTTTCATTAATATCATTCATAGATTCTCCATAAACTTCATCAGTAGAAACATGTATAAATTTTTTGATTTTTCCATATTTTCTACAAGATTCCAATAATGAATGAGTTCCAAAAATATTATCCTTTGTAAATTGTAATGAATCGTCAAATGAATTTTGCACATGTGATTGTGCTGCAAAATGAATTATTGTATCTATATTGTTTTCAACTAAGATATAATCTATTAATTCTGAATTATTTATATCACATTGAATAAACTTATATTTACAAGATTCTCTTATATCTTTATCTACATTATTAACATTAGCACAATAATATAATTTATCAACATTTATAATATTAATTAAAGGATATTTTCTCAAAAAATAATTAATAAAACTAGAACCAATAAATCCGGCACCTCCAGTAATTAATAAATTTTTTATATTACTAATATAATTATTATTTTTAATAATTATATTTCTTATATATGTTTCACGATACTTAATTAGACAATCTTTCACAGATTCTTTAATATTTTTTACATTAGGAAATAGTTCTTTTAATTTAGTTGTATCTAAATAATTATTAGATCTATCGCTTTCTAAAATTTTAGATTGTTCTTCTAGTGAAAAGTTTTTCCAAGTAAACTTTTCATCTACTATATCTCTAAACATAGTTAAAATTTCATTATGTGATATTAAACCAGGATTCGCTAAATTAATAGTTCCAGTGACTTTATTTTTCATCATCTCTAAAACTTTAGGAAGTAATTCAGGAAGAACAGTCATTGAATTTGGAATAGAACATATATATTCATATGTAGTAATTTTAGTTATAAAATTTCTAGAATTCACAGTATCTGTTATTGGCATTCTTATTCTAAGATTTAAAACATTATCTTCATATAATGACATTAATTGATCAGTAAATCCTTTCACTGTAGAATAAGAAGAACCAAAGAAATTAGGTAATGAACTTTCAACAAAACCATTCATTTCTTTACCTAAAGGATGATTTTTATCATATTTAAAAATACATCCTGTTCCAATGTATGTATAATGTATATTTCTTACTTTTGATAAAACTGCTAATATTAAAGGTGCATATAAATTATCTCTTACATTTTCTAATAACTTATTTTTTTGTTCTAAATAATCTATTGTGCTATAATAAATATTATCAATAGTACCATGTGTTCTTCCAATAAACGAAATAATATTACTTGGATTAATATTATCTATTTCATTTGACACTTCATTAATATTATTTGCTCTTGCTATACCTTCAATATATTTAATATTGTTTTCATTTAAAATTTTTAAAAATTGCTGACCAATCCAACCCTTAGAACCATAAATTAAAATATTCATTAATTTCATATATATATATTTTTTTTTTTTTTTTTTTATTACGCAGATTTACTTGTAATTATTATATGTTTTAAATTATTTACAACATATAATAATATTTGTTTTTCTTTACATTTATAATTCTGTAAAATTAGAATATTCTCCTCCATTTGGAGCATTTACTTCTAATCCTTGAATACAGTGCTGATTATTGAAAGTGCGTGTGCACGAATATTGATTAGATCCAGGAACAAAATTGTTTTGATCATCTACATTAACAGCATTTTTAATAGAAGACGGATAAATTCCATCCCATCCCTCAACAACATTATTTAATTGTTTTGATGGTGTGCTTACATTTGCGGTACTTTGATCATCTATAGGTAATAAACTACCTCCTATATCAGATACATTATTTAATAAATTACTACCTGTATCTGCTATATCATCTAAAAGATCTGATCCTGTTTCAACAACATCTTCCATTAATTCTTCACCTGTATTAATAACATTTCCTAATAAATCAGAACTTGTATTATAAATATTTGATGTTAATTCAGTTCCTGTATCTATTGCATTTATAGCTAAATTTTGACCTGTATTAATAACATCTCCTACTAAATCAGAAGACGTTTCATACATATTATCTATAATACCATTATTATTATTATCATTATACCCATTTACATTATTTTCTAAATTATTAACATTTTCTTCATCTATCATATTATCTTCAGATTCTACATAATTTTTCGCAGAAGGTAACCAAGATGTTTGACCAGGTTGAGATACACTTAAATTAGTATTATATAATCTCATTTTATTAGCAGTTTGTAATGTTATTATAAATCCAACTGCTACTAAAATTGCAATACCCGGATCTCTTGTAGCCATATAAACAATTATAAAAGCAAATCCAATTCTTGAAAATGTATTATCAATTAAATTTGCTAATGATGGTGGTAATTTAGGAGCAGCTAAAGCCGCATATAAGCCTAATAAAATTTTTATTGTTATATTTATATTTTGATTATCCAATGTTCTATTTAAAACTTTCTCAAAATTTCCAAATACTTCTTTAAATAAATCTGACATTTTCTATATATATCATAGATTTAGAAATTTATTTTAAATTAAATTTAAACTTTTACTTTAAATAATTATATTTTTATTAAAAAAAAATATAATTATTTAAAATTATAATATATATTTAATTATTATGAAAAAATCTGGTATATATTGTAATTTATATATAAAACTTTTTAGAAAAAATAGTATAAAATTAGAATCTGATAAAGAAAATAAATATTGGAATAAATCATTTACACTAGCTTCTGGAGATTTATTTTTATGGAATACAGAAAAACAATGTTGGTTCGGTCCTAGAAATTCTATTAATGAACTTATTAAAGGAGAAGCAAAATGGTATTCAGTAAAAAGAAATAATGAAATATCTATAAAACAGATATTTAATAATATGGTTTTTGAAAAGTATGGTAAAGGATATTTATTGAAAAATTATGATAATAATCTAAAAATAAATAATAAAAAATATTTTGAAGGAGGTTGGTTAATACATACTAAAACAGGTAAAGTTGGTTGGTTTTTTAAATCATCTTATTATGATAAATTGATAATTGGTGGTGCCGAATTTATAGTAAATGATTTTAAATATAGTCCTTCTATTTGTAACAAAAATAATAACGAAAATAATAAATCTAAAAAATATGTTTTATCTTCTTATAAAAAAGGTTTTCACCTTAAACATACTTCAGGTCAACAAATACCTAATCAAAAATACTGGTTAGGTGGTTGGTGGCAACCCAAACATAATGCATGGTTTTTTAAAAAAGAAATGGAAAATATTATTTTACAAAATCTATTTGATATAGAAAATCAATATTCTATTTCAAAATATGGTAAAGGATTTCATGTTAAACATATTTCAAATAAAAAAATTCCAATATGTAATTATTGGTTAGGGGGGTTCTGGCAACCCAAACACAATGCATGGTTTTTTAGTAAAGAACACGAACAAAGGTTAAAAAACTTGTTATGTAATTCTAATGATGATTATGAAAATTTATCTGTATTAAGTGATGAATATAACGAAATATCTGAATCATATTTTGAAAATATGATTCTTTCTAATTATAAAAATGGTCTACTTTTAAAACCGCCTTTAAATCATAAAGATTATGGACAAAAATACTATAATAATGGTTATTGGTCTAATAATCTAAAAGGTTGGGTATTTCATAAATCGGATGAAGATAAACTCCAATTAATTACTGGTATATCTTTATCAAAATTATAGATTTTTAATTAAAATAAATTATAATATATCAATATATTAAAAATGTATAAAGTAATTGTTAATCCCTATAATAATAAAAAATATAGTATATTTTCTAAAAAAGGATTGGATACATTAAATATGTATATAAATATAAATATAAATGTTAATAAAAAATCTAATGTTAAAAAATATTTACCTATAAATAAACTTGTTGGAATAAATTCACATCCTTTTGTTCTTTTTTATTTTAAAAATTTAAAAAATTTTAATACAAAAAATACAATCTCAAGTGTAGTATTAATTGGTGAAGACCATAATTTTTCAAAATATAAATGTAATAATGAAAAAAATTGTTACAATATAAATGATTTTCAAAAAACATTATTTAAATATATTTATAATATGGGTTGCACTCTTGATGTATTTATTGAAAATTATACAAAAAGATTGAAAATTGATAATTATGATATTTATCATTCATTTGTTAAAACCGAAAATTCAATGCTAAAATCTTGGAAAAATAGATTTATATATACTGATGATCATAATTTTGAAAATTTATTAGAAAATAAAAATGGAGAAGAAATTAAAGAATATAATAATGTATATTTTCATTTAATAGATTTAAGATATATGTTCAATGAAAAATTAAATATATTTGTGACATTAAAAATTTTGAATATAGATATTACTAAAATTTATCCTAATTTTGATTATGAAAATGATCTGATATGTATTTTAACATATATATTATATAAAGAAAATACTGAAAATAATTTAAATTTTCAAAAAGGAAAATTTATTATCAATACAATAAGTAATGAAATTGATCAACTAATAGCAAATAAAATTAATACATATAAATTTATAGAATTTATTAATCTATATAAAAATTTAATCTCTATAATTATTAAATTTTATAAAAATGATAAAAATTTTATAGATAGTTATATCAAAAGTGTTAGTGTAATAACATCTGCAATAGACAAAACTAATATTTTTGAAACATTAGATAGTTTATTGATGGATATTTATACTATTAATAAAATGTTTAATAATATACGCAAAAATATATTATTTTATGGAGGTGGTTGGCATACTATGGTATATTGTGAATTTATAAATCAATATTATAAAAAATCTCCTGATATAAAAAGTAAAAATAAAATTTTTAATAAATTAGTTCTAGATAATTTTAATTATGAATGCGGAACTTAGTTTTGTTTAATGTAAGTTAAATTAATAATTTAATTTAATTTTTTCTATTATCTCAGATGTTGATATATGACTAGTATATAACATTTTTTCATAAATATTATTTTTAATCGGTATTTCATACCAATAATTTTCACTTTCTTTTGAAATATCATTACCTCGTATAACTAAATTAATATCATATTTTTTAATAAATTCATCTGTAATTGGCATAGTAGCATTTTTTATTACGCTATCAACATATTTTATAGATTGTATAATTATTAAACGATCTTCTATATTATAAACTGGTTCTCTTTTATATATTTTACAATCATTATCAGACATTAAACCTACATATAATTGTGAATCTGGATATTTATTCTTTATATTTTTAAATAGTAAAACATGTCCACTATGAAATAAATCACAAACTACGTCTGTATAGATAATCATATAATATATATAATATATATAATTATATATTATATTAACATATTATATAATTATAAAATCTTATTTATATCTATAATGAAATTTAATTTAAAAAATTTAATAGATAAAGGTATATTCAAAAAAATAAATTACTACATAAATCAAAATAGTATAATTGGTGGTGGCAAATATAGAGCGTCTATGTGTAATTATATACCAGAATCAATTGTGCTTGATTATAAAAAAAGAATAATTGTTATAGGAGATATACATGGAGATTTTAATTCATTACTTAAATGCCTTTATATAGCTAAAGTTATAGATAAAAATTGTAAATGGATAGGTAATAATACTATTGTAATTCAATTAGGTGATCAACTTGATAAGGGGGGTAGAGTTAATTTATCTGTTGATACTATTAATGATGAACTTGAAGAATTAAAAGTCATAGAATTTATGCATTATTTACATTTTGAAGCTAAAAAAAAAAATGGAGCTGTATATAATTTATTAGGAAATCATGAATTAATGAATATACTTGGTGATTTTAGATATGCTACTTCAAATCATATTAAAGGTTTTGGAGGAGATAAAACAAGAAAAGAATTATTTAAACCAGGAGGTGCTATCGCTATAAAATTAGCTTGTAATACTAATGGTATAATGCAAATAGGTAATTGGATATTTGTTCATGCTGGATTACTTCCCCATCATGTGAAAAAATTTAGTATAACAGACATTAATAATAAAATAAGAAATATATTATTAGGAAATATAACAAAAGATAATGCAGGACCAGAAATGGATGATATTTTATATGGTCCAGATGGAATTTTATGGAATAGATTTTATACAAAAAATAAAAATAATTGTAAAATTTTAAACGAAACTTTTCAAATATTAAAATTACATAAAGGTCATATGGTTGTTGGTCATACTATTCAAGATAAAATTAATAGTATTTGTAATGATAAACTATGGTTCGCGGATATTGGAATGTCTAGCGCATTTGGTGATAATACTAACAGTAACGTTGAAATATTAGAAATTAAGAATAATAAAGATGTAAAAATATTAAGATATTAGTTGCTATAGATTAACATATATTATTTTAACTTCTACTAAATCTATAGAATTATTTAATTTATATAAAACAACTTTAAAATTATGATTTTTCTCTATAATATTATTATTATAATTATCTATACTTAAATTTAAACCATTAACACTTAGATTATCTAAATCTAAACTATTAACACTTAGATTATCTAAATCTAAACTATTAACACTTAGATTATCTAAATCTAAACTATTAACATTTAAATTATCAAAACTTATATTTTCTATATTTATATTTTCTATATTATTTATTTTTTCATAATTATTATATGGATTATATTTCAAAAATTTATTTTCTATAACAAAATTTACTTTATAATGTTTTAAAATATTTATATATTTTTGTAGTAATCCACTACAATTACTACGTGTTATGATCCCAAAATTATATGATAATTTATTTCCATAATAATTTGTCAAACATTCTTTATAATCAGATCTAATAAAAATATTTAATGGTCCAAAAGATTCTTCTTTCAGTGTAAAATTTGTATTTTTTTCATTAATCCACATAATTTTTACAAAATATCTTGAATTGATTTTATGTAATATTATTTCATTGTTTTCTGAAATTTGATTTAGTTCTAACATATTGATAGATTTAATAAACTCCTTGCTATATAGTTTATGTATATCTTTTTCAAAAATACATAAATTTATATTATCGTCCCAAGGTATAATTGACTTATTTCTTATGCAACCTAAAAGTGTCCCTTTTATTGCCCAATATGCAATTTTATAATTTTCAAATAGATAAATTATTTCTGATAATAAATTATATAATTTTATAAATTTATTTTTGTCTCTCCTTATTATATAACATATTAATAATTCTCTTTTTTGTAATAATTTTTTATAATTAAAGCTCATATATTATTTGATTTAAAATAAATTTATATATTTATTTATTTTTATTATAAATTTCTATGTCGTCTTGATATATTTCTCTTGCTTTTAAGTGTTTTTCATAAAAAGGTTTCTTTTCATCTTCGGATGCTTCTCTCCATTTTATACCTAATTCTTTCATTAAATCTCCTATCTTTATACTAGGATTTTTATTTTTTATATCTGGTCTATTACATTCACAAAAATGTAAATAAGCAGATTTAGGTCTTTTAGGTTTTAATGGATCTACTATCTTTTTTAATTTTTGTTTATTTCCTAAAAATTTAGTTGTTAATTCATCTATTTTATTTATTTGATCTAACTCTATTGCTATTTTTTCAATTAATATTTTGTGTGAATTAAACCATAATGCATTTATACCTACTGTATCATTATGAAAATTTATATGATTCATTTATATATATATATTCATATCTTATGTATAAGTTATTATAACTACTAATTGAATTTAATTAATAATACTTAAAGTATTTATCTATTAATATTATAATGTATAATTGGCATTATTTATTTTCTTTTTGGATTTATATCTGTTTTCTTTTATATATAAATAAATTTATCCCATTTAATCCTATGCCAGTATTTCTAATAATTTTTGTTACTGATATATATTTGCTTTATAATCTATTTTCAATAAAGATAAAAACAAATACTATGTTATTACGATTATTTTTCATACTTTCAATCCATTATTTTCCATTATATAATCTATTAAAATATGATAAATTTAATTTTGATTTAAAAAGTATAATTTTTTATAGTATTTTGTTTCTTATATATTTGCTTTATATCCATGTTAATAATTTAAAAATAGACCAATTGTATTCTAATAAAATAAATAAAGAATCAATTAAAAATTTTATTAAATATCGTTTTAATAATAATTATCAATTTTATGGATGGATTATATATTTAATATATATGAATATTAGATTACTATAATAAATATTTATATAAATAAAATATATACTAATTATTATATTAATGAATCAATTGTAAATTATAATATAATAATTATATTTAGATTAATTTGTGTAAACAAAAAATCAAAATAGACTAAGAATGATATTCAATAAATTATTTTATCCATAAACAAGTTCCCTCTATACTTCCTTTATAAGGTATTTGTATTACTCCAGTTTCTGAATTTACAAATGAGTTTACTTCATTTGGTTTAACATTTTCGGGTAAATATGCAGATAAATGAACTGTATCTTTAGTTTCAATCTTATTATTAGTAGACAATTCTAAAATAGAATCTATTTTAAAGCAACAAGCTCTATCATTCATCCTTATAATAAAATCACTTATATTAAGTATTACTTTAGTAAATTCATTACATCTTGAATCAGGTATAACACTTTTCTTATTTTTACCAAAATAATATTGTGTGACATGAGAACAATAGGTTTTGAAATTTTGTTGCTCTCCTAAATTTTTATATACAAATTTCATTAAGCTTGTGATATCATACTGATTTAGAAAAAATCCTATATATTCTGGAACTTTGTTATATACAGCCATATTATTACTAATACCATAGTAATTAATATTTTTTATCTCATTTATAATATTAAATATTTCATTTTCTATACTAACTCTTAGATTATTTAATTTATCTACATTATTTAGAATAAATAACTTAAATACATTTAATGACTCATTATATGCTGTAATAGAATAATTATATAGTCTTAGATCTTTTTTAGTATAAAAAACGGGATAATTTATACTATTTTCTGGAGATATGAAATTTTTAAAATTTTCATTTACATATACCATAGCTTCATTTATATCTGACTCAAATCTACCTACTATTAATCTATCACCTTTATTTGATCTATTTATAATACCAGCAATTGATACTGCCAAATATAATGGTTCAAAATAATTAAGAGGAGTTGCAAAGAATATTTTACAATTAAACATCTGAAATAAATCTAAATATTTTTCATATTGCTTCGCATTAGTATTACATCTTGTTAAAATTATTACTTCGGAACCATTTGAATTTCGTATATCATGATATAATGCTCCTTGACAAGATAATGTGCATCCCCAATATTCATCTTGTTCATAGTATTTAACATTCTTTTCTAATTTTAGATTTTCACATATAGCATTTCCTAATGTTGATTTTCCACTACCCTGTAATCCTTGAATCATACATACTATAGGACTATTTAGCTTATCTCTTATATGATATATATTACCTAAAATTTTATAATATTCTTTCTCGTTAAATTCTCCAATATCATCAAAGCTTAGTTTAATTTCATCATTATTTGTTTCTTTAAGAAATTCTTTCCATCTGATATTAAATCCATTATCAAGTTGTCCTTTAACTGATTGAATTGACGTATGACCAATTATTTTACATGGATAACATTTATTCATCATCCAAAACCCAAAGTCAAATAATAATTTAGTAAATTTTGCTGCTGAAATGGTTGATAATCTATGATAATCTTTTGTTTCACATACTCTCCTGGAAATATCTTCTATGTATCTATACCCTCGTAATATACATTGTCTTGCTATTCTCTTAAAAATATACCCTATAGCCTTATTTTTTACTAGGATTACCCTATTTGTAATTTTATTCCTACAATATAATACTCCTCCTTCACCATTGTCTGTTCTACCTATATCAAAAACCTTTTCTAAATACTCTACATTATTTCCTTCCTGTAATGAATCAAAAACTGTTTTATAATTAACTATATTATAACCTTCTTTTTGTAAACTTTTTAATGAATTAATTGGATTTTCACAGACACCTCTTTTTGAAATTGAAAACCATTTTATTTTATTATCTCCATCACAAAAATGTTGTCCATCACAATATTCTCCTACAATAGAAAATCTTTTTATAGCAAATTCATTATTACTGAAACAATTCAAATGAGTTGATATATTTTTAATTATATCTTCAAATATACCTAATGAAAGTTCACCTAATTTATACTTTGTTTTAAATTCGGAGAACTTTTCTTTATCAAGTAAAGTTTTGATATTAATAGGAATATGAACATTCTTAGAACCTGCAACTATAAATTTTTCACCATCATCGCTTATGAATTGGGTGCATACACAATTCTTACCATTCTCCTTTTCTGTATATATAATTTCTAATACACTATCTTTTGCCCATTTTATTATTTCACTATGATCATAAATTTCGGTATCTCTTAATTTACTATAATCATCCTCTGGATCTTCATCTATTGGTGTCTTTCCTGAAAATTTTTTATTTCCTTCCAATATTGTTTGAAATTTACCATTAATAAATATAATAGAACAAGCTCTGGGTAAAATATCTATCAAAATTTTACTTTTTTCATATTCTTTATCGTCATCTAGCTTATCTTTTAATTTATATGTATATACTACTACACCGTTATAAATTGATTGTTTTACTGATATTTTTGAAATAATTTCTTCTATTTCTGTTTTACTATATAAATTTATTAAATCTTCTTTTTGCTCAAGAAATTTATCCATTTTATTATAAAAATTATTATTTTTTCATCTTAATCAAATTTATTTTCTAAATTATTTTAAATTCTTAATAATATAATATAATGAAATCAGAATTTATTATATCTTCATTACAATTTATTAAATTAACTATTATTATAAGTATTTTACTTTTAGTTTATGATTATATTTGGTTAAAATATTTTTTTATTAAACCTTTCCGAAATATGATAACTAAAATACAAATATCACCTTTTTCACCAAAAATTATATATAGTATTCCTGTTTATATATTAATAGTTTTAGCAATTATTGTTTATGTATTACCAAAAATTAATAATAAAACCATTTTAAAAGATAGCATATTATATGGTGGATTATTAGGCTTAATAATATTTGGAGTTTTTGAATTTACCAATATTATTCTTTTTGAAAAATATTCATTAAATTTAGCATTAATTGATATAATATGGGGAATATTTTTATTTAGCATAGTGACATATTCTACAAAAAAATTTTTGATAAATTCAAAATATATTATATAAACATTTAAATAAATAACAAATATAATTAATATTATGATTTGTCCTATAATTATTTATCATATTTCAACAAAAATTAATGAAAATAATATATATAACTTATATATTTCAAAAAAAAATATACTTAATGATGAAATATCTGGTATTATTATTGTTCCTGATACAAATTGCAAACGATCTATATTAGATGGAAATAATATTGAATATACAAAAAATTTAATTAGATATAAAGGCGAAGAATATTGTTTTGATGAATTAGCTATAGGAATCGAAAATAACATATGTTATCTTATTACTAAAACTGAAAAAAAAAAATTATGGCATTTACCAAATCAAATTATTTCATTTTTAGATTTAGATGAATATATGTCATATTCTTCAAAACAAATAGATAATTTTAACTAATTATATCTTAACAAATTAAAAACAATACTAATCCTATAATATCAAAATTATAATTAGAAAACAATATAATAGCATCCTTTAAAAACAAAATCTTATACTTTACTTATATACATGTATATATTTGAATATACTTCTATATTCAAATATATCATTTTAAAATTAAAAATACTTAAAAAAATATAAAATATTATATTATATATAATAATGACAATAGAAAATTCTTATATGTTTCCTACTTGTAACTATATGTTAGGTTTAGGAGGTAAAAAACCTGATAATGAAAATAATATTATAGCATTTGAAAATGTTTTGAAAGAAGAAAATAAAGATTTAATAAGAGGTTTATTATTAATTAAAATAAACAATGAATCTACTGATCAAGAAGCTATGCTTATTACACCACAACCTTTCAATGATGATCGAGAAGGACTTCAATTAGGTAATAAAAAAGTATCTTTTGAAGATACCCATATGAATTTAGAAAATCAAATATTTGAATATAAAAATATGGAAATAGCTTATACCATTGATGAAAATACTAAAGAACACAAAAGTATATTGCTTACTAAAAATAAAAAAGAAGAAATTATACAATTAAATACTAAAGTTATTGAATTTTTTCAAATGAATTATGTAGCAAAAACTATTAAAATTGTTATTGTTAATAATGAACTTGCTTTATCTCAAGTAAATATTCAAAATGTCACCCCTATATTATCTTCTGTTGATTGGACAAAAAAAATTATTTACGAAGATAGTGTCAATTTTGAAAATGCCGATATTAAAAACTATAGTGAAACTAATAATGATACAGAAAGTAATGAAAAATCAAAATGGATATCTGAAAATTCATTCTTATTTAAAGATAATATTAAACATAAATTAGCTGATTGCCAATTAGCACAATCTGATAATAAATTATATATAGTGATAAGACAACAAAATAAAGATGATATTTTATTAGGCTATGTTATACACTCTTCTGCTATTCCTAAAAATACTCAACAAAATCAAAATTTACAACCTATTAACGAAAACATTGTAAATGAGCTTTAATCGTCATTTATAAAACCATAATCATTTATTATTATATTTTCTTTACTTTTACTTTTACTTTTTTTTTCTCCTTTTATATCTATTTTAGGAATTATATCTAATTGACTTGTTAAAAATTCTAAATTTTCTTTAATATTATCATTAATATCATAAATATTAATAGGATAATCCATTTTACGATAATAAGCTTTTCGTTTATTATATTGATTTGGAAATACTGAAAAATTATCTACTATATCCCAACAAATAGGATGTGATTCGTGTTTCTTTCTCAGAATTCTACCTATAGATTGAATTATATCTGAACGTGGAGAAGCAAAAATTACTGCGTCTAAATCTGGTATATCCATACCTTCACTACTCATCGTATATGTTCCTAATAATATTTCGTTATCTTCACTTTTTTTTAGATCTTTTTCTTTCATTCCTCCTACATAATAACCTATTGTTGCTATATTTCTTGATTTTATTTTTTCAAATATTTCTGTTAAATGAGAACGTCTATCACTTAATATTAATATTTTTTTGCCTTGATTATGTAATCTTTTCACTATTTCTATTACTAATTCTGTTCTTCTTTCATAATCGCATATATTATTTATCATTCTAGCCATACATATTTTTCCAAACCCTGTAAGTTCCATTTTACTATATTTTTGGTCTGAGCAATTATAAATAGCAATATTTACATGAATCGGTAATAATCCTTCTCGTTTTTTATTATCAAAAAGCGTTGGTCCTAAAAACCAATGAAAAACTTTAGACAATCCGTCCTTTCTTTTTGGAGTTGCTGATAATCCTAAACTGTATTCACTATTTATTTTAGGGAGTGCTCTTGAAAAAACTTCTGCCCCTATATGATGACAATTAGATACTACTGGACCTTCAAAGTATTGTATTTTATTGTTTTTTTTCTCTCCTATCACAAAATTATGATTATCTGTAACTTCAATGTCATATACAAAAGCATCTTTCTCTTTACCATATCCTTTATTTTTGGTATATTCTAGTTTGTTAATTCTTAAAGTTCCGTATTCTAAAAATTTATTATTCCATATACTTTTATATTCAAAATTTTCATTATCTACTAATTCTATATCTTTAAAACTATTATGTAAATATTTATCTATTAATACTAAAAATTCATGACTGTCTTTCAAATTAAATTTAATATAATAAGTATTTTTACTAAGACTTTTCATTTTGGGATATAAATGATAAGCATTAAAAAGTTGTATTAATCTAAGAAAACTATCATGATCAAATCTACCGTGTAAAGATACTTTACAATTTATTAATTTACCTTTATCCATATACCAAATTGCTATTCCCATCAGGTCTATTTTCTCAATTAACCATTGAGAAACTGATATATTATTTATAAATTCTTCTTTTATATCAAAGATATCTGTGCTAAATTTATGATAATTTCCTACATATTCATTGCCTTTGATATAATTAAATTTTTTTACTCCTAATATTTCACCTTTCCAATAGCAATAATCTTTTTGTTTTTCTGAGTGTATTATTTCCATTTTTGTTCTATATTTTTTATATTTAATCTTACCATTGCCTAAATATGTTCCATAAATTATTTGTAATTGGTCATAGTTTAATCCTTTAGCAATGGTACTATTTTTGTTATTAATATCATATTTAGATAGAATTATTTCTCCAATATTAAGATTTTTGGCTTCTTTGTATCCATTTATACTTAGAATTTTATGTTCAGGAGTACAGGTAATTGTTTTATTGGACATTGTAATTTTTATCAAATCTTTTCTTAATTTTCTCCAACAATAAGTAAGATTTTTATATTCAAAAATTTTTAATTTTTCATTATAGCTTAATATTTTTGGTAGATCTTCTTTATTTTCCCATTTATCGTATAAATCTCCTATATATTTTATACCTTGGTCTGTAATGATACCTGTTTTGTATGGAAAGCATTCATCAACAATAGTAAATCCAAAATCATCAAAAGTTTCCCAGGGATATTCACGCATCGAGATACTTTGCAACATTCCTATAACTATATCTTTGTTTCTTATTTCTACTTTTGATGATTGAATTACTCCTACTCTTGCGTCTGGTAAAAATTGTTCTATTCGCTCCTTCCATTGATTAATCAAAAATTCTTTATGGACTATGACGAGAGCTTTCTTTTTTAATGAGGCTATTAGATATAAAGCAAGAGCCGTATTATGAGTAACTGTGGTGTCACCTAATAAGAATCGGTGATTACCATCTATTTCAAAACCATAGTAGTCATCAACTTCTTTTTTTTCTAATCTTATTCTCGTAGCTAAAACATCTTTAATTTGCTTTCTTGGTACAGCTTTTTTCCTTTCACATTTAACTGGAATTTCATTAAGTCCTGGTCCATTAATATTTATCCTATAATAAGTGCCTTCCCTTTTGCTTCCTTTATACATACACGATTTTTTACATTCACTTTTATATGCAGCAAAACCTAATGATCTTGCAATATAAATAATATCATCTAATAATATTTGATTTTTCTGAATAATATCATAACCATTGTTATGAAGATAACCATCTGAATCTATAATTCCTGCTAATACTTCTAGCTGGATTTTTCTTGTATTACACTTATATTTATATGGAATATGTTTATTATTTATTAAGTTATTTGATTTTAACATAATTCTAAATTTATTTTCTAATTTTTTACCATTATCATCGGTTTTAATACTTAATGTATATCTATATGTTCCTTTATTATGTTCGGTATCTCTTCCTTGGACTAAAGTTTGATTTAATCTATCACAATATTCTCTAAAATAATCTATTACGGGTTCTTCTATAGTGGTTATAACAGGACCGGATGAATTACCATCTCCCAACCAATAACCCAAGGCATATGGTTCTATATCAATTTCTTTTTCGGGAAATACTACAGGAACTCTATAACCTAATAATGGACCAGCTCTACCATGGTACGATGGAGGTAAATTAAGATAATCTTTTACAGATATATCAACAATAGTTCCTTTTTTTTTATCTTTAGCTTTAGTAGTAGAGTATTTGAGTGATAATATATGAGATTCATTAACTGTATAAGAATCCCCTTTTGTAGGAATTACTTCATACATCATTTCTCTACCTCTTGCTAATGATAAAACATTTCTTGGAGTAGAATCATCACCCATTAGTTGATCTCCTACTACTATATTTTGAACCAGTTTCATTTCACCATTAAACATCATAATTTTAGTATCTTTAGAAACACATTTTCCGAATCCACATGGGAGAGCTAAAATCCCCCCTTTACTTTTAGACGATAAACTTCCTGGCTCACAAGATTTCAGAAATGCCTCGACCACTGGTATTTGTTTATCACGCAATTCACCAGCAAATTCGAGGTCAATATCAAGACCTTTAGCGGTATCTTTAATTTTGTCAGGATCACCGAATGTTTCAAATCCATAATGTTTAGGTAAAAATAATTTCTTTTCACTTTCTAAATAAACAGGAAATGGGGCAGCTTTAGCAGCATAATTTTCATTAACATACGGGGAAACAGTTAATTCTTTTTTTGTTCTATTAATATCTCTAAATCCAAAATGTTGCTTTACAATCGCATAACCTCTATGTGTAACAATAGTTTTTATAACTTTTTTATCTTTCTTTGGAAAAACTAAATTTTTTTTTTTTTTACTTTCAGAATTACAAAATTTAGAATCATTTAATTTTAAATCAGTTTTATTTAAATCTTCTGTTTCTAATAAATTATCTTCTTCTAATGAATTCACTGGATTTTCTTCTATTAATATATTTTTAGTCTTTGTTTTCATTTTAATATACACGATTTTATATTAATAATTATCAATTTATTTATAATTATTAATTTATTGTTAAATAAAAATAAATTATGTTCTTTAAATACTTTTAAATAATGAAATTAAACACCATAATCACAAACTTTGTTCATACAATTAGGAGAACAAATTTTATGAAAACTTTTTTCATAAAAAATTACAGAAAAAACATTTTCTTTTATTTCCAAATCAATTCCACATACACCACAATTATTTAAACCACCTATATTATAAAAATATCTATTTATTAGTTGTTTATTATCTGTAGCTTCAAAAAGAAAATAAGTTTGCACTTTTTTTAAATTTTTAGCAATATTTTCAATTAGATCTACACTCATATTATCTAAATAATTTTTCATAAATTTTATATTTAAATATCTTTATATATATATATAAAAGAAATGTATAATAGAATTATTAACCCCAAAACAAATAGAAAAGTAAATATAAATAGTAAATTAGGTAAATATATTTTAAAAAAATATTTATTTTTTATAAATGGAGGAGCAACTAATGAAAATACTGGAGCAACTAATGAAAATACTGAATATAAATATATTGCAAATTCCAACCAACCAGCTGAAGCCGAAGCTCAAGCCAGAGCCATCGCTGTAGACAAAGCCGCTGCCAGACTAGCAGTTCAAGCCAGAGATGCTACCGACCCAGCAGCAATAGCTGACGCGGAAGCCAGAGCCTCTGCTGCCGCTGCTGCTGTCGCCAGAGCCACTGCCCACCAAGCAGCCAGAGCCAAAGACGCTGCCCGTCAAGCAGCTGAAGCTAACGCCGGAAATGTTCCCGGCCTATCAGCTGAAGCCAGAGCCGCTGCCACACTAGCAGTTGAAGCCGAGGCTGAAGCTAGAGCAGCTGCCGAGCGAGCAGTTAATTCCAAAGCCGCCCACAACGCCAGTATCGTGAAAGCGCTAGCTCAAGAATTAATAAAAAATAGACAAAGAAAAATAAAAATAAATTATTAATTAATCCTAATAAATGATACACACGTTAGAATGTAAATGCACACTATAAATAATTTAAAATTAAATTATAAAATAGACTTAAAGTTTAATTTTAATTTTAAACAAGTGCTATGAATAAAATTTGTAAATTTTACATGGAAAATAATTGTAAAAAAGGAGATAGTTGTGATTTTGTCCATGACAATAATATTTGTAAAGATTGGTGGTTTAATAAATGTAATATTGTAGGATGTAATTTTAAGCATGGTTTAGATAATAAAAAAGGATGGGGAACATCAACCAATATTTCGTATATAAATAATAAAGATAGAATATCAAGTGCTAAAATATTAAGTGATATTAGTAATAAAAGAAAAAAAAATACTGAAACATTTAAGCCAAATCATTCTTCAATGGATATGAAAATAATTTTAGATATTGCAAAAGACACTAAATATACAAGAGAAATTTATTCCAATGAAGTAATAATTTTAAAAAATCTATTTTGTAATGATAATGATCTAACAATGTATAATAATCTTCTATCAGAAATTAATAATTCAGGTATATGCGAAGATGAGTTATGGAAGTTATGGCATGGAGATACGCATTTAATTGCGGATGATAAAAAATGTTGGAAAGAAAAATGTCCACTATTTAGTATGGTAATTGAAAAAATCCAAAATTATTTTGATATGGATATTAAAGCTACACGATTTAATTGGTATAGGAATTCCGATGAATGGAAACCTTTTCATCACGACGCATCAGCAGTAAAAGCCGATAAAGCAGAAACACAAAATTTTACTGTAGCAGTTTCATTTGGATGCGACAGAGAAGCCGCGTTTGAACATACTAAAAATAAAACAAAAATATCAATACCAATATCAAATGGAACTATATATATTTTTTCAAAAGATATTAATATTGATTGGCGACACGGTATTCTACAAGTCCCACCAGATAAAAAACATAGCAGAGGAAGAATATCATTAATTATGTGGGGATGGGTGCGGATGAGTGATAAATGATTATATTACTTTATGTGTTTCACAGTTAAAATAATTAATTACCTTAAGTCTATTCATATTAAGTTTAGATAGTTTTTATTTAAATATCAAATGTCTAAATCAAATTTTGTATTGGTATTCTTAAGGAGTTCAATTAATAGGACTTGGGCTTCTACCTTTACGTCTATGAGGGGGACTTGGGCTTCTACCTTTACGTCTATGAGGGGGACTTGGGCTTCTACCTTTACGTCTATGAGGGGGACTTGGGCTTCTACCTTTACGTCTATGAGGAGGACTTGCGCTTCTACGTTTGTCACTTTCAACAGGACTTCTGCTTCTGACATTATCTCTACTTGGATCTTTAACTGGTTCAGAATCTGAAGTTGTTGTAATTCTATAAGGGGGAATATGAAAATAAATTTCAAACTGTTCTACAATACTTTTCCATTTATCATCTGAATTTGTGTCAATATCTAAAAATATATTAAATATATCTTTCCAAAATTTAAGTTCAGGATATTTAGTAAAAATATCTGTGTAATGTTTTACATAAACATAATATTTAGTAGACAATTTACATTCTTTTCTGTTTCCGGTATATATTTCGACAAAAATAACTAATAATAAAAGTATATATAATGATTTTATTTTAAAATCATCTTTAATATTATGTTTTTCATAAAACTTATCAATTTTAAAACCTGACTCTTCAATACCATCATATGGTATAATATGTTTTTCATAAAAGTTATCAATTTTAAAACCTGACTCTTCAATACCATCATATGGTATAATATGATAAAATTGTCTAAAATAAATAGGAACTGGAAAAATTTCGTGTTCTGAAGCAATAGTAGATTCATTATCAATAAATATCCATCTATTATTCCATTTATTATTTTCGTGAATATCGTCAATAACACCAATATTTTCTAATTTAATATCAAGATAAATAAGTTTTTGGTTATATAATAAATTCAATAAATCAGTATAAAGTCTTTTTATATTAAAGTGAATATATTCTAAATCTTCTGTTCTACCTTGTTTAACAACTTCATCAAGTGTATGATTTACTTCTTTAATATATATAATTTGTTCTTCAATACCAAATTTTTTGTATTCATCACTGCAAAAATCAACAGGTTCGGATTCTATTAAAATATCTCTCCATTTATTTATTAAATCTTTATCTTTAATCTGATCATATTCGTGTCTACTTAATTTTTTATAATACAATCTAATACGTTCGTCCTCCTTAGTATTTTCAAAAATTTGGGTCCCAACTTCACTTTGAGGTGGATTAGAAGAAATTATTTTAGCATTTTCGGTTGCTTTTAATCTTTTTTCTCCAAAATTTATTTCTACATCAATTTTTTTTCCACCATTTTGTAAATATTTCTTGATAATTTTTAAACCTTTATTAGAATGAATATTAAATTTTTTTTTAGTAATAGGATCAATAATATTTTTATACATATATAATATTTATAAAATAATTTGTTATAATTTTTGGTTTATTAAATCTTGTTTATTTTTTACAATAAATTTTTTAAGAATATAATTAAATGTAGTATCTTTTTTATCTGGATTATAAGTGTAATACCACATTAAATAATTAAAATCTTGTTTGGATATTTGATTTATTTTAAAACCTTTATATTTACCTTTTTTAAAAACATTTTCACCAAGATTGTCAGACATTTTAATAGATTTCATCATTCCTAAACGAGCAAGTTCATCTGCTTTTTCATTAGAAAGAGAATGAATATCTTGTTTTCCAGTATGAGCATCAATATGTAAGAATTTAATATTATTATAATGTGATTTATAAAAAAAGTAGCCTTGTTTTATTAATTCTAAATTAGGAATATGATTTTTAGATTTCCAATCTTTTTTATATAATTTATCTCCATAATTTGTAAAACATTTAATAGAATATTCAGAATCAGTATATATATTAACTAAATTACCTTTTTTAAGATAATCATTTATAATTTCAAAAACTTTTAAAATTGCTTTCAATTCAGCAATATTATTGGTGGATGGTCCAATTAAAGGTATTGATAAATTTCTATTATCATTTTGTGAAAAGTATATACCATAACCTGCATAAGATATTTGTTGACCATTACCATAACAACTACCATCAGTATATACATTTAATATAGAATTATCATTAATATTTGTTTGTATAATATTATTTGTAATATAATCAGGTGTTTTAATGTTATTAATAAAATTTTTAGCTTCCAAAATATTATCAAATTTTTTATATTTTGCTCCTTTGAATGATAAAACATTTTTTTTACAATCTTCCCAATTGTAATATATACCCGGTAAATAACCGATACGCACAGCATAATATTTCATTTAAATGATATATATTTATAAATCATTTAAATCAAATTTATTTAGAAAAAAAAGAAAAAATTTGATATAAATATATAAAGTATATATATTTATATTTAAATAACAACATAATGAATGAAATAGAAAATGGAAGTTTACTTGATATAAAATATATAGATTTGGATGATTCAGAAACGTATCATTCTTACGATTGTTATGATAAAATAGTTGAAAATATTATAGAAGGAAATATTAAACAAGATGGGCCTATAATAGAAACACCAGAAAATATGTCAATAAATTTGAAATTACATCAAAAAAGAATGATTTTTGAAATGTTAAATAAAGAAAAAATAGAACATAGAGTATCATCAAGAATAAATGGGTTTATTTTAGCAGATAAAGTAGGTTCTGGAAAATCAATAGTAGTTTTAGGTTTAATATCGAAATCTAAATTAGTAAATATAGTTCAATCTAATAAATTAATATATAAAACACCTAAATATTCTAATTTTTTAGGATTTAGGATAAATGCTAATCCAGAATTTAAAACTAATTTAATAGTAATACCTCATGGTATTTATAATCAATGGTTAGATTATATAGTAAAATATACAAATTTAAGCTATTATGGAATATCATATTGTGCTGATTTAAAAAAAATTCCATACGAAAAAATGTTAAATGGAGAATGTGATGTTATTTTAGTTAAATCTACAAAATATAATGATTTTATGGAAGCAATTTATACTAAATACCCTTATTCAGTAAAAAAAGAGATAAGTGTAATAGATAATCAAAGTATGCATTTAGAACAAGAATTATATACAAAGATATATAATGTTCATAATTGTATTAGAGATCATAATTATAATGCAACATTTCTTTTAAAGTTGGCAGCATTAAAAAATAGTATAAACAAAATTGATATAGAGAAATTAAAAGAGGATATTGAAAAAGCAGGAAAATATAGATTAGATTTTATAAATCAATATTCTGGACCTATTTTTCAACGTGTTTTTATAGATGAGGCAAATTCAATAAGAATTGCAAAATGTGCTCAAGCATATGGAAAAGTTAATTGGTTTATTACATCATCTGTAAAAGATTTATTATATCCTAATGGTAAAAGAGTTTATGATATGAGTCTAAGTAAAATATTTGTCAATGGTATAAAAGGTTCTGGATTTATTAAAGATACATTTATACATAATAGTGGTAAAAATTTGTGTAATTTTATTCAAGAATTATATTTAAAAAATAATAATGAATTTGTAGAAAATTCTTTTAATTTACCGGAACCAATAGAAAATAAAATAAGTTGTTTTACACCAGCAGAGTTAAAAATATTACAAGATTTAGCATTACCTGAAGTTATTCAAGCTTTAAATGCAGGAGATACAGCTTCTGCTATAAGTAAAGTAGGTTGTTCAGTTTCTAATGAAGAATCGATTGTTAATGCAGTATTAAAAAATTTAAATACTGAATTTGAAACTAAAAGCAATCAATTAAAAGTTAAAAATACTCTTTACAATGAAATATTGATAGAAATAAATGAAATTAAGAATAATATATTGTCAATTAAATCTAATTTACCGAATGAAGAAGAATATGAAGAAGAAATTGCAGACACAAATATATTAAATTTAATTGAAATGTTAAAAATTAATAAGGAGAATTTACAAATTCAAAATTCCACAAAAAGTAATTTACAAAAATCAATAAAAAATTTTACAGAACAAATAGCAAATTTACAATTTAAAATTGATTCTCTAAAATCTAGAATTACAAATATAAAAGATAAAGAATGTCCAATTTGTACTCTAACTGTTTGTGTTCCTATAATTACTCCCTGTTGTAGAAATATTTTCTGTTTTAGTTGTATAGCACAAGCATTACACGTAAGTCACAATACATGTCCTTTATGTCGTGATGCAAATCTTGATTTAAATAAACTTACTATTATATCTGCGGATAAACAAGTTAATGAAATTGAAGAAGATAAATTACCAACAAAACTGGAGAGCTTAATTAACCTAATAAATTCTAAACCAGATGGTAGATTTTTAGTATTTTCAGAATATGAAAATTCTTTTAATGAGATTGTAAATGAATTTAATAAGAGAGGAATTACTTATAGTAAACTTTGTGGTTCTACAGGACATATTACAAATTTAATCAAAAAATATACTTGTAATCAAATAAAAGTATTATTACTTAATGCAAAACATTATGGTTCTGGACTTAATTTACAAATGACAAGTGATATTGTTATTTATCATAGAATGACCAATGATTTGGAAAAACAAATTGTTGGAAGAGGTCAACGTGTAGGTCGTGAATCAGCACTTGTAGTAAATTATCTTTGTTATGAAAATGAAATCTAATAAATAATGCAATCTAATTTATAAAAATTAAATGTAATATTAGATTTTATTTAAGTTTTGTTAATTATTGCAATGATTTATGATATCAAACAAATAATTTTCTTTTAAAATTTTTAAAACATTAAATTTTGAATTAAATTTTTTATAAATTAAAAAATTTATATATTTTTTATTTTTAATAGCTCTAATAAAATCGTGTAAAGCAATAATTGCTTCTTCTTTTTGTTTATTTATTTTATTTTTATTTTCTAAATTTCTTTTTATTAATTTTTTCATTAGTTCTTGTTTAAAATTATTTTGTAAAAAATAATTTTTTGGATTGATAATATTTTTTGATTCATAAAACATATTATTGTTTCGACAATATTCTAAAGTTCCACAAATAGTATTGAAATTTACTTCATTTTTTTTTTTATTTATCATTATATAATAATAATAATATATTTTAAGCAGAACAACTTAAACATGTATTTTCTTTTTCTGGTTCAATTGTAAATTGTTGTGCTTTTGCTGCAGCTTTTGTTCTTAAATAATATATACCAGTTTTTAGACCTTTTGACCATGTATAAAAATGCATGCTTGTAAGTTTGCTAAAATCAGGATCTTTTAAAAATAAATTCAAACTTTGTGATTGGCATACATAAATACCTCTTTCTGCGGCTTGATCAATTAATGTTTTTTGTGATAAATCCCAAGATATTTTATACAATGATTTTAATTTATCTGGAATAGCATTTATATTTTGTATAGAACCACTATTTAATATTATTTCATCTTTAATGTCCTTAGACCAAATTCCAATATTTATCAAATCATTTAATAAATATTGATTAATTACAACAAATGAACCAGCAATAGTATTTCTTGAATATATATTAGATGTTAAAGGTTCAATACATTCATTATTACCTAATATTTGACTGGTAGATGCGGTGGGCATTGGCGCTATAAGTAAACTATTTCGAACACCAAATTTTAATACATTTTCTCTTAAAGATTCCCAATCTAATATAAAATCATCTATTTTTAGTATAGGATCTTGATTCCATAAATCAAATTGAAATTTTCCTTGAGATAATGGTGAACCTTCAAATGAAGAATAAGAACCTATATATTTTAAATTTTTAATAGAAATTATTTCATCATTTTCATTTATGATATATAATTCTTCATCAATAGGTAAATATTCATTTTCTAATTTTTCCATTTCTTTACAAAATAAATCTTTATTATTATCGCCTGTTTTCCATGTAAAAATATCATCTATACATTTTTCGTATTCATTTGCTCTAGTATATTTATGTTTATTAAAATCTCCTCGTAATTTTATTATTTTTTCTAAATGAATATTTCTTTCTTTTGCTATTTCCATAGAAGCTTCCATTGAACCATAGTAAATTGTTGCAAATATTTCTTTATTTAACTGGTGAGCTTCAGGACTATCAAAACTTACCCTCATTAATGAATATACATCTGCAAGACCTTGAACACCTATACCAATAGGTCTATGTAATTTATTAGAATATCTTGTTTCAGGAACTGGATAATAATTTATATCAATTACTTTATTTAAATTATATGTTATTATTTTAGCAACTTTATATAATTCCTTAAAGTTGTATTTAGGCTTAAAAAATGTTATTAATTCGCTAAAACCTCCAATATAATCTTTTGTGTTATCTCCATATGCTACAAATATTTGAGGTAATGTATTTTTAGTATTTTCAGGTTTTAACATATACATAAACTCTATATTCTTTTGATTTTCTTCTATATCAAGATATTGATATATTACATTTAAATTATTAAGATAATTTTTTGAATATTTACAAAATTTACAAGATTCTTTTCCAAATAATATTATTTCTGTTATATTATTATAATCATATGGTTCTACATATTTTGGAAGACCTATTGACGCTAAAGTGCAACATGCATATTGATTGTGATTAGAAAATTCTAGGATTTCACTGCATAAGTTTGATGAACATATAGTGCCAATATTTTGTTGATTTGTTTTATGATTGGCTGCATCTTTGTAGCAAATATATGGTGTTCCAGTTTCAATTTGTGAAATTAAAATTTTTTCCCATAAATGTTGTGCCTTAACTCGCTTAAAGACATGATCATCAAGTCTTTCATATTTACAATATAGTTTATTAAATTCTTCACCATATATTTTAGTAAGTCCTCTACATTTATCAGGACACATTAATGCCCACATACCATTATCCCTAACTCTTTGCATAAATAAATCAGATATCCATAGAGCATAAAATAAATCTCTTGCTCTAGCATTTTCATCTCCATGATTTTTCTTAGCTTCTAAAAATTCATATATATCAGAATGCCATGTTTCTAAATAAATAGCAAAACTTCCTTGACGTTTTCCACTTTGATTAATATGTCTAGCTGTTTCATTGAAAACACGTAACATAGGAACTAAACCATTACTTTTTCCATTAGTGCTTTTAATAACAGAATTTTCTGCTCTAATATCATGTGCCCAAACACCAATACCTCCAGCCCATTTAGAAATTTTAGCACAATCTCTCAAACATTTATAAATACCATCAACAGAATCTTCCATTCCAAGTAAAAAACAACTAAGCATTTGAGGACGATACGTGCTACTATGAAATAAAGTAGGAGTAGCATGAATAAAATATTTCTGAGACATATAATCATAAGTTTCTAATACTTTTGATATATCATCTTTATGTATACCTAGTGATACTCTTAAAAATAGATGTTGAATTCTCTCTATTGTCTTATCATTAATTTTTATAAGATATGCTTTTTCTAAAGTCTTAAAACCAAAATAATCAAAATCATAATCTCTATAGTAATTAATAGATGAATTTAATTTTTGTTTGTTATTCATCACTAAATTATATATTTCTTCAGATACAAGTGGATTATGTTTTTTATGTTTATCAATATTATTATACATCTGATAAATTGTTTCTGAAAATGAAGGTGATGTAAGTTTATGATTATTTGAAATTATAATACGTGATGCTAATTTTCCAAAATTAGGATGTGTTGTAATATTTCCAGTGCAAATTTCAGCAGATAATTCATCAAGTTTAGAAGTGCTGATACCAGAATAAATTTGTGATACAACTTTTTGAGAAATTTTAATATGATCAATATTTTTAATTTTAGGTTCCATATCACACAATGAACCTAATCTCCAAATAATTTTATCAAAAGATACATCTTGTTTTTCTCCATTGCGTTTTATAACAATCATTTTATTTTTATACATATTAATTATAAATACAAATATTTTTAAGTTAAAATATATTTGTATTTTATTTAAAAAAATACAATTATTACTGTGAAGAATTATCATTTATAATTTTATCTTTATTTTCATTAATAATTTCTTGATAAATTTTTTGTAAATCTTCTATATTTTCTTGTATAACATATTTTAGAAAATGATTCATATCTTTGTAATTAATTACAATGTTAGGTAATTTTAATTCAGAAACTAAATTTTTTACAAAATTCAGTTTATCTAATAAAACAAAAGTAGAAATATAATCTGCTTTTAATCTTTTTATATCTGATATTTTCCAATCTCTAACTGCTAAATATTTATTATAAATAGAAATTCTAAATAAATTTTCTTCTTCTAATTGTTTTTTTTGATTATCTATTTTAAACTTTTCACTTACCGAATTTGGATTTAATTTATTATATAAATAAATATCACAATCATCTAACATAAAAATATTATATTTATTTGATAATGTAGATTCTTCAAATATTTGAATAAAAACTATAAAATCATCATACCATTTTAAATTTTCATCATAATATAAATTAATACCAAGAGCTTTTCTTGACAATAATATTAATCTTCCTGGAGTATTACAATTATTAATATTATATTTAAAAGGTGAGATTTTTTTTTCATTCCAAGTTTTCACAATATCCTTTACAATATTATTATAGCTTAGATAACATTTATTAAATATCGGAAAAGATACATTACCATCTGGATGTTCATTTGTTAAAATATCATTATAAGGTAGCATCAATACATCTGGATTATATTTTAAATAAATTTCTATACGAGCAAGCGCATTAGGATATAAAAAATCATCACCATCAATAGGTATTAAATAATCATAACTTTTATATTGATAAAATAAATTTACAACACTATTATGTCCTTTACCAGGTTTACCATTACTACTTGTTCTAATAATTGCTACATCTTTAAAATACTCTAAAATTTTATTGTAATAATTATCATCTAAAGTATTTACAACAATAAGTATATCATAGTCAAGTTTAGTATTTTTTTGATTTTTTATACTATTGTAACTACTTTTTAATAAATCAATATCACTACTTGTTAAAATTGTAATTAAAAATTTAAGCATTTTAATTATATATATTAGAAAAATTTTATTCACTTTCTATTTTTTTAAAAAAAAGAAAAAACTATTTAAAATTGCTTTATATAAATATATAAATATCCGCTAAAATTTCTAAGATAAATAATTATGAATATTCTTTATTATATATTTAGCAAATATAGTAATATTATTAAATTTAATTAATATAAAATCGTATATTTTCTAAAATTTTTTTTACTATTTTATAAATATCTTTACTATAATTAATATGTAAATTATTTACTGTTTTACCAAATTTAGTTGCTTTAATAATTTTATTTACTTGATTATTTGAAATATCATTTAACCATTCATTTATTATACATGAAAACATATCAATAAAATTATTAGGATAATGTAAATAAATTTCTTTTAATCTTAATTCAACATTTTCATAATTAGTAATAGTATATATTTCATTTAAATCTCCAATTAATATATTATAATAATTGCATTTATTTGGATAAAAATCAATATTTATTATTGATGAATTAATATATAGATAATGAATAAAAAAATTTTCAATTATATAATCAAAATTACATGTATTGTATAATAATTTATTTATATACATAGCATTATTTAACAAATATTTTTTCATATTTATAAATGATTCAATACATATATTCAAATATATTCTTCCTACTGTAATATATAAACTATTATTTTTATAATTTATAAATAAGATGCTATTATCTTTAGATTCATTATTATTTTTTTTTAATAAAATTGAATTTTTATTTTTAATTAAAAAATTATTAGTATATATATTAATTTCATCTTTTTTTATATACAAATTAAATTTATCTAATTTCCATTGTATATCAATAATATTTAAATTTCTAAAATTTATTATTACATTATCTATTGAAACTTTTAAATATTTTAAAATAACATTTTCGTCATTTAAATAAGAATTACAAATATTAATTATAGAATTAGAATTATTTATTATGAAACTTGATTTTAGATCGTTATTTAAACTAAATGACTCTAATTTAGTTTTATTTTCAATAATTGTTAATTTTTTTTTTTTATAGTTTTCTTTTTGTATATAACTATTTTCTAAATTATTAAATAGATTATCAAAAACAACTTTATTAGGAATTTTAATATTATATTTTTTTATATATTTATTGAATGAAATATATATTTTATAAGTTAGACTATTATATATATTTAATATTACTAAATCATTAAATATATCTTTAGTTAGTATATTATAAGAAAAATTACGCACATTTAAAATTTCTTTTCGAAAACTATAAATTTGTAAATCATCTACTTTAAAACTTGAATTTACATTAATTTTTATATTATTACTATATATTTTATATAAATTAATATTATTATATGTGCAATAAACTTTGTTAATATTAATTTTAATATCAAAATTCACTTTAGGATTATTATTATCTATTTTTATATTATTCAATAATTCAAATATATTAATAAGTTTATCAATTGAATCATTTAGTGTTATTTTAATTCTATTAATATTTATAATTATAGAATTACTATTATATGTAATTATAATATCATTAGCTAGTAATAATGTTTTATTTTGTTTAATAATATATAATTTTTTAATATATATATTAAATAAATTTGATATTTTATAAATTTTAATATCATTTATATTAATTTGTAAAAAATGAAATTTAATAAATATATTTTTTATAATATACGTTTGTTTGTGTAAAAAAAATGATAATATTCTCGATAGTTTTTTATATCCTACACGTATATGATGATCTATATTATTAATTACAACACTTGCTATTAAATTATTATTATTTTCATTTAACTCAAATTCTATAAAATTTTTTAAATCAATTTTAATTAATTGAATAATAAATAATATGTATGGACGATTGTCAATATTATTGTAAAATAATAATTTAATTTTATATATTTCTATTTTATTAAATATATTTTTTAAGATTTTGTTAATTGGTAAAAAATCTATTTTAAATAAAAATTTTGTCAAATATAAATGCTGTTCTATAATACTTTCTCTATATTTTGTGCAGTATTTTTTTAAATTTCGATGATAGAAATAATTTAATATAGTGCCAATAAGAATGTTAATACTTTTTTTTATAAATTTAGTAAAATAATTAATAATCATATGTAAGATTTATTAACTTACCTTTAGATTTTCATTTTATTTTGTTTTTAAATAAAATTTTTCATTTATTTTATTTAATAAATTATTTTAGTTAATTTCTTTATTTTCCAAATTAATAATATAGATATGAATGATATTCAATTATATTGGATAAGAAATGAACATTCAGTATGGGAAAAAGTCAATTTAATTGATACTGATAATAACTATATGATATTTAAACAAGAAAATAATGAAATTATTAAAATTCTAAAAAAAGATAAAAAAAAATATTTATTACGTAATTCAGATGAAGATGATAATTGCAATAATTTAACAAATTTAATTAATCTAAATGCAGCCAGTATTTTAAATAATTTAAATTTAAGATATAATAATAATAATATATATACTTTTAATGATAATATATTATTAGCAATAAATCCTTTTAAAACATTAGATATTTATAATAAAAATGTAATAAATATATATAATTCTAATGATATAAAAAAAAAAATTCCACATCCTTATTTTATAGGACAATTATCTTATGAAAACCTAAAAAAAAATATAAAGATGAATCAATCTATATTAGTAAGCGGAGAATCAGGCGCGGGTAAAACTCAAACAACTAAATATATTATGAATTATATATCATCTATAACTAATAGTAATCTAAAAATTGAAAAAAAAATATTCGCAGCAAATCCAATATTAGAAGCTTTTGGAAATGCAAAAACACTTAGAAATGATAATTCAAGTAGATTTGGTAAGTTTATAAAACTATTATTTGATGAAAATTATAATTTAGTAGGCGGTTTAATAAATAATTATTTATTAGAAAAAATAAGATTAACATCATTATGTTCAAATGAAAGAAATTTTCATATATTTTATATATTACTAAAATCTTTAGATAATACAGAAAAAAAAAAATTATATTTACAAAATATAAATAATTATAATTATTTAAATAAATCATTAAAAATAGATAGAGATGATGGTATAAATGATAATGATTTATATGTAGAATTATTAAACTCTTTTAATATTTTAGATTTTAATAAAGATGAAATAGATGATATATTCAAAATTATTTCTTTTATATTAAATTTGGGAAATATAGAAAATAATGAAGAAATAAATAACAATATATATATAAATAATTGTTGTAATTTAATTGATATAGATAAAATTAAACTGATTGATATCCTTAAATATAGATATTTAACAATTAATAATGAAACTATTCAAATAGAAAATAATAATAATGAATTATATATTATAAGAGATAGTATAACACAAATTTTATATGATTTATTATTTAATTTCATAGTTAAAAAAATAAATCATACTATTTATAATGATTTTAAATATTATATAGGAATACTTGATATATTTGGTTTTGAAGTTTTTGAAAATAATGGTTTTGAACAACTTGCTATTAATTACACAAATGAGAAACTACAAAATATATTTAATAAATATATTTTTGAACTAGAACAAATAGAATATAGTAATGAAAATATTGAATGGAAAAATATTGATTATCCAAATAATAATAAAATTATTAATTTGATAGAAAATAACAAACAGGGTATATATGCTCATTTAACGGAACAATGTATTTTGAAATCTGGCACTAATAATTTATTTTATAATAGTTTACTAAATATAAATAATAATTTTTTAAATATATCAAATAGTGATATTGTAAAACAAAAAATAAATATAGATCATTATGCGGGAACAGTATCATATACAATTAATAATTTTATAGATAAAAATAAAAATATATGTGACAAAAGAATATATGAATTATTTAATAAAACATCTAGTTCTATTATAAAACAATTTGATTTTTCTTTACATACAAATGATCTAAAGACAAATAATAAAAATAATTTTGTTATAAATCAATTTAAACTACAGTTAAATGAATTAATTAATGAAATAAATAATACAGAAAAACATTTTATAAGATGTATTAAACCTAATGATAAAAATTTATCTAATTTATTTGACAGAATAAGAGTATATGAACAGTTGAAATATTGTGGAGTTTTAGAAGCTGTGAAAATAGCTCGTGCAGGTTATCCTATAAGAATAAAAAAAAATTTATTTATTTCAGAATTTTATAGTCTAATGAATTATTTTAAAATTAAATTAGATATTAACAACATTAATATATTTATTTCAAAATATTATCCTGATTTAGAAAAAAAAAAAAATTTTTTTCAAATAGGTAAAACAAAAATATTTATGAAAAGAGAAGTATATGAAGAAATTTTAAATGAAAAAAATAAAATATTAACTTTTTATACAATTCAAATTCAAAAAAACTTTAAAAAATATGTTTATCAAAAAAAATATAAAAATTTTAGAAAAATACTTATAAATTTACAGATAAAATGGAAACATTATTTACTTATAAAATATAGTGTATTAAAAATTCAATCAGTTTATAAAAAATTTAAATTAAAAAAATATCAAAAAAAATTAAAATTATCTTCAATTTTAATTAAAAATAAAATATATTCGTTTTATACAAGAAATAATTATATTAATTTAAGAAATAATATAATTAAAATCCAAAGTTATTTAAGATTAACTATTCAAAAAAATAAATTTATTAATGAACGTAATAGAAATATTGCTATTTTAAAAATTGAAAGACAATATATTTCATATAAAAATAAAAAACTTATATTAAAAAATTTAAAAAAAATTTTATTCCTAAATAAAAAAAATCAACTATTAGAATTAGAGCTAAAAGAATTGAATGATAAATCTAATAGTATTGCAATAAAAAAAGATTTTCAAATTGAGCTACAAAATTTAAGAAATGAAAATTTACAAAATCAAGAAATATTAAAAGAAGAATTAGAACAAATTGAAATTAAAAATGGATTATTAGAATTACAATTAAAAAATGTTAATAAAAATAACGAAATAAACTTTGAAAATCTTAAAAATATACAAGATAAATTAGACTACGAAGAAATTAATAATAAATGTATAATTTATGAAAGGGATAAAATTATAGAAAATTTGATATTTGAAAATAATAATTTAAAAAATAATACATCTGATAAAGTTAATGATATTCAGGCTAATTATGAATTAGCTCAAAAAATGGAAGATTTATATCTTAAATTAAGTATAGCTGAAGAACAATTAAAACAAACTCATATATTAAAATATAATAAAAACAAAGGATTTTTTGATTACCTTAGAGATATATTTGGATAATTATAATTAATTTGTAAGTCAACTATAAATGTTTTTAATAATATCATCAATATTATCTATATTTACTAACTTTTTTATTGAATCACTAATTAACTTATAAAATATATACTGTAATGCTAAAACATCACTCATTGCTCTATGTGCATTTTTATTTTTATAATTATAAATAGTGGTTAATGTATTTAAACTATGAGAGCTTAAATTTGGTAAAACTAATTGTGCTAATCTAAAAGTATCAATACATCTAAATTTATCAAAATTATATCTGATATTATATTTAGAAAATTGATATTTAAGAAATAATATATCAAAACCATCGTTATTATGTGCTACTAAATATCTATTATTTTTATATTTTTTATCTTCTAAATTTAGAAAATTTTTAAATTCCTCAAAAGCATCAGTAGTATTTATACCTTCTTTTTCTAACATATTATCAGTAATATTTGTTATTTGAATTATTTTTTTTGGTAATGGTTTTTGAATATTAATTAATACATTAAAATTATTTCCAAGATTATCTTTAGCAGCAATTTCTATTATATTATTATGATATGGATTAAAACCAGTAGTTTCTAAATCATACCAAATTATTCTATTACTTATATCATTTTCTATTTTTTCCAATGTCATTTATTAAATATACTTAAAATAAATTAATTATAATTTTAAATCAAATTATTTATTTAAAATTATAATATATTTTCTAATACCACTTTAAATGATTCTTTTAATTCCAACGGAATATTACATAAATCTATTATCATTTTATTTATAGCATATCTATTTAAAGATTGAGGATTTTCTCTTAATTTATTCAATAATAGATTATTATCTTTTATTAATTTTAAAGCAGTTTTTTTTCCACATTTTTTAAAACAACTTGGTATATTATCTGACTTATCACCGCAAATAATTTTTAAAGATAAATCTATTTCTGGAGAACCATCCGATTTTTCATTAAGTATTTTTTCTTTTAAATTGATTAATATAGTCGTATCATCTATTATTTGTAACAGATCATAATCATTTGTTATAATAATAATATTTTTATAGTTTAAATTTTTTTCCTGTATATGTTTTTTTGTAAGATATATAATATCGTCACCTTCTAATTTATCATGATTTAATATTTTAAAGTTTCTTTCTTTAATTAAATTTGGTAGTATTTCATCATAGACAATTCTAAAAAATTTACCAATATTATTATTATCTTGATTTATTCTATCTGATTTATAATCTTCATAATATTTATTTCTCCATATGTTTATTCGGGGACAATCCCGGCAAAATATAATTGCTTCATCTTTTATGTTATATTTTTTTATTATTTTAGATATTGTATCAAAAAATTTTGTCTTAAATTTATTTAAAAAAATTTCATTATTACTCCAATCATAATCTTTGTCAAATTTTTCATCTTTATAAGCATATTCATACCATCTTAGTGTAGCATAATATCTAAAAAATATTACATAGCTTGTGTCAATCAAAAGATAATTCATTTATTATTATACATATATGTATATAATATTTAAATCAAATTATATTTATTACTAAATAAAATATTAAATATTAATATATTATTAAATATTAAATGTCTAATTATATTTACAAAAAAAAACATATTACAGATAATCCTAAAACAATTCAAATAAATAAAACAGATTTTTTTAATCAATCATTTTCATTTTTAGATACTGATAATATTGACAAAACTAAAATTCATACTGTAATGACTAATTCATTTTTTAAAAATAAAAATCCTTCTATACTCAATCAAACTATTATGACTATATGTTCTAATTCTCTTTATTCATTTTTAGAATTAGATGATAAAAATAAAGTTATTATTCAACCTAATAAATATATTGTATTAATATCATATAGAACAAAATGTCATTATAAAGTATATATAAAAAATTTAATAAATAAAGGAAGTTATAATAACATATTTAATTTCAGTTCAGATAAAAATTCTATTCCAGATACTAAATTAATTTTAAGAGTTTCTAATAATAAATCAAGTGTTGATAGTATAAATTCTGAATTAAGAGGAATAAAAATACAATATGAATTATGCACAAAATCTGATAATATAGGTGCAGTTATTGATTTTGGAAAAATATTCAATAATACAAAATGTAATAAATATGAAATACAAGAATATTCTATTAATCAACGTTATGGTATTAATTTAGAAATAGTTTTATGTAAATCTTTATTTATACCATCATATAATAATATTGTTATTTTTATGAAAACATTTTTATTGACTTTAAAAATTATACATGATAATAATTATGCTCATTTAGATTTAAAGCCAGAAAATATATTATTAAAAAATATTTATAATACAGAGAGAAAAATCGAGAAAATTGATTTTGTTATTGTTGATTTCGGTGGTTCTAAAAAAATTAAGGATGATATATCCAGAGAAGTAAATGGACAAATGGCATCACCCGCATTTTCTCCTCCTGAAATTTTAAATTATCTTTTTGGAAAAAAAAGTGATATTTGGGCATACGGTTTAATATGTTATTTAGTTTGTATAAATAAAGAATTTACAACTTCAAAATTATCTAAAATATTTTTAGGAACAAATATTAAAAGTATTCAAAAAAATATATGCTATGAAATTAAAAATAATTTTGAAAATAAAGTAAAAAAATTTATAATTCAAGATAATCAAATAAAAAGTCTTAAAAGTTTTTTTATAAGTATTTTTAATTGCGATAGTAATAAACGACCTAATTCACAAGAATTATTAGAACATAAAATATTTTATTGACATTTATAACATTTTTCATGATAATATTTTCCTAAACTTTTTATTCTTTCTTGATAACTTAATACATTCTTAGAACAAATTGGACATACTCCTCTTATTGATCCTCCTAATTGATTAACTTCTGTTTTACCACTTTTTTTTTCCTTAATCACATCTAATGATTCTTTTTGATTATTATCAGTTGACTTTGATGAAGCTTTTTTTTTATAATACATTTGAGTTGAAACTATTTTTTTAGAATCTGCACCATATTTTATTGCATTTAAATAATTTTTAATTATTTGTTTTCCATGTGCTGTTTTTGTATTTATAGCTTTTTGAGTTTCTGGATCAGTTATATAACCAAATTCTTGTGATTTATTATTATCCATTTAATATATTATTATCTTGTTTTTTTTTTTAAATTTAAACGATATAATTTATTTATTTTTTGATTTAAAGAATATTAATAGGTATGTATATATTTTTATTTTCTGAAGCTTTATTTATTTTATCCCATAACGTTTTACTATAACAATTTGATATTATACTAAAATTATATATAAATATTTTATCACAACTTAAATTATTTAATTGATGAAATACATTATATAAATTAAACATAGCTTCTTTAAAATCTCCATTCTTACTAAGATCTACATATCCCAAAAATTTATTTTGATATTTAACGCAAATAGAGTTAAAATCTATTAAAATCGAATTTTTCAAATAATTTTCTGTTAATTTTTTTATTTCTTCATATCTATTTAAGAAATAATCATTTGGATAATTAATCAAATTTAATATATATAAAGGTTTATCAGGACAATAATGTGATAAGAATTGACCAGGAGAAATATTTTTTTCTAAATTTGGTTTATCTAATAAATTCAAATTTTTATATTTATTACAAAACATTTCTAAATCTGAATAACATATAAAACCTTCGCGTAATATTGTTAAATTTAAATTTTCTAACTTAATTACAGTACTTTCTATTCCTATGTCACATATATAGTTATTATCATTAATAATATTTATATTATATGATTCAAAATATTTTTTTACATGTTCTATACAAGTTGAACTAACTTTTCCTGATAAATTAGCACTGGGAGCTGCTATTGGAACTTGTGCATATTGTATTAATGTTCTTATACAATTATGTTTAGGTGCTCTTATACCTACATAATTAGTATTACAAGTCACATTCTTTGGTATAATTTCGGAGGCTTTTAATACTATTGTTAATGGACCTGGCCAAAATTCTTCTGTTAAATTTTTAAAAACAATATCATCTTCATTAGATATATTAATTAATGATTTAGCATCATAATAACCTAAACAATGAACTATTAAAGGATTGTTTAATGGCCTATTTTTAATTTTATAAATTTTATTAATAGAATTTTCATCTAAAGCATTACTACCTATTCCATATACTGTCTCGGTTGGAAATATAACTAAATCTCCTTCTAATATTTTATTTGCTAAAAATTTCATATTATCATCTGTATTTTCAAAAATATTACAATTACTTTTTTCGATTTCAGAATCAATTGACATAATTAAATATTATTTATTTAAATATTATACTTTCAAATCAATTTTTATTTTAAATAATTATTTAAAAAAAAGAATTATATCTATAATATATGGAATGATAAAACGAGCAAATAAAGATATTAAAGATTTACAAAATGTTGCTGATTATACAAATGTTGATAATACCAACGGTCATATAATTATTAAAACAAAAATTAAAGGACCTATTGAGTCTATATATCAAAATGGCGAATGGGAACTTCGTATTGAATTACCTAAAGAATATCCATACAAATCTCCTTCTGTTGGATTTTCAACAAAAATTTATCATCCTAATGTAGATTTTAATTCTGGATCTATATGTTTAAATGTATTAAATCAAAATTGGACTCCTATTTATAATTTATGTCACATATATAACACTTTTATACCACAACTTTTATTATATCCAAACCCAGAAGATCCATTAAATTGTGAAGCATCTAAATTATATTTAGAAAATATTGATGAATTTAATAATAAAGTTTTAAATACTATTAATAATAATAAATTAAATTAATTCTCTTATTTAATTACTTAAATATAATTAAAAAAATATAAAGATAAATTTATATATATTTATATGTCATTTTATAAAGAACCTCCTAAATTTAGAAATTTTTCTTTTAATGAAGATTATTTAAAAAAAGAACCTACTAAATTTAGAAATTTTTCTTTTAATGAAGATTATTTAAAAAAAGAACCTACTAAATTTAGAAATTTTTCTTTTAGTGATGATAAATTAAAAAAAGAACCTACTAAATTTAGAAATTTTTCTTTTAGTGATGATAAATTCAATATTAAAAAAGAACCTATTAAATTTAGAAATTTATCAGAACTAGAAAACAAAAATGAACCTATTAAATTTAAAAATTTTTCAAAACAAGAAAACATTAAACAATCTATAAAAATTAAAAATTTTTCAAAACAAGAAAACATTAAAAATTCTTTTAAAAAAAATAATCTAGAGTCAAATAATTCAATTTTTAATGATAACAATAATTGTTATATTATTGGAAATATTATTTATAAAATTAATAATATGGATTATGATTCTATAAATAAATTTTGTAGCAATAGAAACAACGATATTGATATAGAAAAACAAAAAAATAAAATACAAATTCATACCCAAATTGAAAAAGATTTAGATAATTTATGGTTAAATTATACAATAGATTTAGATTTTTGGAATGAAATATGTAATGAATATTTAACTGAAAAATATTTTTATGAGGAATTTTTAGAAATTGTCACTATTAATAATTTATCTAAAAAAAATTTAAAATTAGAAGTTAATAAATTAAAACAAAATCTAAAAAATGTTAAAAAAATCAATAATTTTAATATTTTAAAAAAAAAAATTATATTATTTTATTTAAATCATCCATAAATTTTTTCAAATATATATAAATTATTATATTCATAATTTGCTAATGTTAAATCAATTATTTTTGTTAATTTAAAACCATATTTTTTTAATAATTTAATATATTCATTTACTTTTAATATATTAAATTTATGCACATTTTTTACTATATTTGAATTATTTTTTAATATAAAATTTTCTATAAATTCAACATTATTACTTTTAAAGTTCCAATCAGAAATATATTTAAATGTTTTAAAATGTAATTTTGTTTTTGTCACTCTTTTATCAGTATTTTTTTGAGGATTAAATAATGGAATTAATGAAGACGCTTTTTCTAAAACTGGATCAAACTTATTCCGATGTATTAAATGTAATATTAAATAACCCTTTGGCTTTAACCAATAATTAAAATTTTTAAACACTTTTTCAATATTATTACTATAATAAATTGTAAAAAATAAACACATTATATGACTAAATGTTCTCCTTTTAAATGTTGATCTTATATGAAAATCACCTTTTTTAAAAATTATACCTGGATTTAATTTTCTTGCTTTATCTAACATAAAATTAGATTTATCTAAACCTGTACATTTATATCCATGTTTATCTAATGTTTTTATATGCTTTCCAGTTCCACATCCAGCATCTAATATATATATTTTATTTTTTCCATTTTTTTTTTTATATTTATCAAGACTATATATTTTAATATTTTGTATTTCATATTCTGTCTTTAATGTAGAATTAAATAATTCATCATATATATTAGCATAAAAATTATTATATATATCAGTATAATTATCATTTATCTTCATTATTTCAAAAGTTTCTATCCTTTCTTCATTTTTTTTTAAATAATGTCCACTTACTGCAAATATCATTATTATCAATAATAAAAAAAAAATTTTATAATTCATATTATATTATAAGCATTTTAAAAAAAATTTTAAAAGAATTAAAATTTTTCATTTATTTTAAAAATCTAGAAATTCAGTTTATCCTTATATATTCTTAATTTATTAATTTTTATCATAATTGTTTTGTAATAATATGTTTTAACAAAGTTTATAAATTAATTTTCAATAATTTTTTATTCTAATAATATAGAAAATGTTAAATTGGATATTAAATTCTATTATATATAATAAAGATGAAATAAATATTAATGAACATAATGATATTAAAAAATCTTATAATATAAAAAAAAAAGCTGTTAGAACAATCGAAAATTACTATCTTTATTATAAAAAAAAATTAGAATTAAATATAAAAAGAGCTGAAAAACGTAAATTATATAGAATTTTAAATAGAACTAATAATTCTTTACTAAAATATTTAAAATCACAAAAAAAATCCACTTTATCTAATAATTTTCAAAAAAAATACTAATTTAACTAAAAATATATATATATATATATTATATATATATGCAAAATTTAATTTCAAATTGGCTTGTCAATAAATATCATAATGAAAATTTTACTGATAATATTGAAAAAGAAAATATTCAAAATAATTATAAATTAATTGTTGCTTTGTTTTTTATTGTTTTATCACAAATTTTTTTATTATTTTTTGGAAAATTTTTATGGAATAATTATTTAATAAAATCAGTTAATATTGTTAATCCTATTAACTCTGTATGGGAATTATTAGCAATATCTATATTAGTTAAATTAATTATATATTAAATATCTTCATTAATATTATACCAATTATATAAATGATTTATAATACAATTATTCTAATAATGATTTTATTAGTTATTTTCATTGAATATAAAACATATGAAAATATAGAAAATTATAAAATTAAAAATGATTTAATTCTTAATAATAATGAACAAAAAAATAATATAGAAGAAGTATTAAATTTAATTAATTTAAATAATGGTTTTTATAAATTTAATAATCCTATTTATCATTATGTTTATCGTCCTGGTTCTATTTCTGAAAATTATAAAAATAAATTAAATTATTTGTTATCTCCTATTATTAAATATATTAATCAAAAGACAAAATCTTATTTCTATATATCAGATTTTAATAAAATTATTGAACAAATTGATACAAATAAAAATAAAAAAATATTAATAGATTTTCATATAGTTAATACTGTTTATTTTTATCGTAATATACGATTAAATATTGAAATTATTATTCTTAACAACGGTAAAAACAATATTAATTCTATTAAAATTTCTAATAATCAAAATATAGAAAATAATCTTATTAACTCTGATATAGATGTTATAAATAAATATCCCAAAAAATATTCTATTCCTTGTAGAAATAATCGAATTTGTGTTTTTTAAAAAAAACACAAATATATATTAAAAATTATAGGGAAAACTATTATTATTTTTCCTATAACATTTTTATCATTAATTATTTCATCAAAAATACTTATTTCAAGTTTAATTACTACAACCAGTTTAAGGACTGTAATATATTTTATACAATTTAAATATAATTAATAATTTATATAAATTGATTAACAACATTAAATATATATTTCTTTAAAAATGAATTAATTATCTATTAAAGATAATAATAAATAATATTATATATGATTCAAGCAATTTTGGCAAAATGTATTCATGATTGGATTGAAAAAAAAAAAAAAAAAAAATATATATATTATGGGAGGACTATGTTTTAAAAGTAAAGATAAATATAATGATGTTTTTGATGATAAGGATTTTCCTAATTATGAAAGATTAGATAAATATAAAACAAGCATTCAAAATACAAGTGAAAACTATAGAGAAAATATAGCAATTAGTATAATTAATTTACATTCTTCAGTAGATAATTTAAATGAAGATATTATAAAATTACAACAAACTAATGCTATACTTATTAGAGAAAATAATAAATTAAAAAATCAAATTTTAATTTAATTTATGTATTTAATAGTTCTATTAAATTTTTATATGGAACTTTTAAATTATTAATGTAATAAGGTATATTATCATTAATATCAGGTAAAAATATTGAATTTTGATATAATTGGAATTCATTTGATTCTAAAATTTTAGAATATATGTCTTTTTGTGTAGGAATTTCTCTATTGTTTAATCTATAAAAATCTAATTGTGTATGCCAACAATATTCTTTATTATCAATAAAAATATTTAATTTTTCATTTAAAATCACAACATAATTATGCACTTTCTCATATGTGCTATAAAATTTTATATTATTTATGTTTTTTTTTTTTATAGAATATTTTTCTTCTAATAATTTTCTAATATATCTTTTATATTTAAAATCTTGTGATAAAATTTCTTCATTTAATTCAAATAATGGAAAATATTTTTGTTTTTTAATAAATATACTTGTATTATTTAAATATATTTTATCATTTTTATTATCACTATTAAACCAATTCATTTTATGAAATTCATTCATACTTATTGAATATATAATTATTAATCCTATATAATGATTTCCAAAAATTAAATCATTTTTTGTTTCATTAACATCTTTATTATAAACTATATCTGTATCCAAAATTGGTAAATCTTTCAATATGTTTGATACTTCAGTTAATTTAGAATTAGATGATAAATCTATTTCTAAATTAATATTCATATTTAAACTATAATTATTAATAACAGTGTCTTGTTTTTTTTTTTTAAATCTATATTTTTTTGATATTAACATACTTATTTTAATATAATTATTATATTTATTTAATCAATTTTTATGTAATTATTTAATTTATATAATATTTAAAACTATTTATCAATTTATAGTATTTTAAGATTTTATTTATTTATTATAAAGATATATTAATGAAATAAATTTTTATAAATATTATTTTTTATATTTTCATCAGAATTATTCTTTAGATAAAGAGCCATATAATGTCCTTCATTTTTTTTTTTTTTCCATAAAAGAAATATAGGTTGTTTTTCAATTAGATATTTTTTACCTATTATTTGCATTACTTTAAATATAACTCCTTTTTCTGCCTTATTATTTGTAATTTTTCCTGTAATTATCTTATTATTTAATAAATTTTGAGAGCTTAGTATTATTATAGTAATTTTATATGTTTCACTTAATGCTATTTGTTCCACTGTGCTTCCCCATCTATCTTCTAATTCTTTTGTCACAAATATTGTTTCACCTTTATTTTTACCATTTTTATATATTTTTCCTGAATCAAATTTATTAATAATTGTATCACCCGCAAAATATTTATATCTTTCTAAATATATATATATATCTATCTCATGTGTTAATTCAATCATTGTTTCTAAATTCATACCATATTCTTCTAAATATAAATGATAATTATTTTTAATCCATTTACAACTTGTTTGTTGAAAAAATTTTGCTAGTTTATCTTGATTTTCTAATGAATAATTCAAATCTTTATTTCCATATATTCTTTTTAAATTTTTAAAACAATCATAATTTTTTAAATTGTCTAATGTAGACAAATAATTATTAATAACATTACTAAATGCTCTATAAAAACAAGCATTATCATTCGCTACATCTTCTATTATAAATAAATTAGGATTAATAGAATTAGTTAAAAAATCTAATTTTTTATCTTCCAATATAGATAACATCAGTTTGTATTTGTTTTAAAATTTAAATTAACCTTTAAATAATATTTTCTGTAATAATTATTTCTTGTTTACATATAGGACACGTTGCGGACTCTTCTGTAACCCATTTTTTTAGACAATTAGTATGAAAATTATGTTTGCATTGTAATATAACATTAATAGAATTTTGTTTGAATTTTTCAGTGCATATAGCACAATTACTTGACGGTTCTATAGAAGTATTTTGATAAAAATTATTACAATTTTTGTATAATACTTTTGATAATTTATTAAATTGTTTAGATGTTAATAATAAATTTTTATTTTCATCTGAGCTAGAATTATATAAATTTTTTATATGACAATAAAAATCTATAATATTTTTAGGTTGAATAAAATCACTATATCTAAATGATTCATAAATAATAACATGATATAATATATTATTTTCATCTATTGGTATATCTACATTAGATATAAATTCATTACATCTATTAACTATTTCTTCTAGACTATCTTTTGCTTCCAATACTTCATTTAATGTATATTCCTCTCCTTCATGAGTTTTTATAATTTCATAACCCATAGGTTTTGGAAAATTAACATGTTCCATTATTATATTTAAACAAACTAACTTTTATCTTCATATTAAAATTAATACTATTTTTTTATAATAATAAATTTATATTATTAGGATATCTTCGTTTAAATATAAATTTTATTTTTATATTTTTTTTTTTCTAGAAATTAAAAAAACATATATATTTATATTTCTCTCCTTCATATTTTATAATTTAATAATCCACAGTCAAATTAACATATTCCATTGTTATATTTTAATAAACTAATTTATTAAATATTAAAATTATACTTTTTATTATAAAATTTATATTATTAGCATATCTAAAATTTTATTTTTATATTTTATGAAATTTAAAAAACAAAAAAAATATATTAAATTTATTAAAGAAAATCTAAAAAATAGTTTGTGCAATTATTAACTTAGCATTTTGACTATCATTAAAATTATCTAATAAAATTTTATTTAATTGAGCTGGAGTTATATTATTTTTTATTTCTTCATCATTTAATTGTAAATCTTCATTATAGAAAAATTTATACATTTCCTCTATCATCGAAATTCCACAGTAACCTACTTCTAAATTAATATCTATTCTACCTGGTCTTATCAATGCTTTATCTAATTTTTCTGGATAATTTGTTGTCATTATTAAAATTCTTCCAGGTGTTTCTAGAATACCATCTAATATATTTAAGATATATGATAATGTTAATTGTTCTGTTGTATCTTCCTGTATTTCATTATCATTGCTTACTAATTTATCATTATGATTTGTCTTTAAATTATCATTATTTATAAAATCTGCATAATGCATTTTATATAAATCATATTGTTCGAATCTTGCCTCAAATGTATTTTCATAATTATTAGATTTTATAATTTTATTATCTTTTATTGTTTTAAAATTTCTATCTAATAATAATTCATTATCACAATCTACGTCTTCTAAAACATAAATTCTATCATTAAGAGGTATTGTAAAAGTTTCAGTTTGACCATTTTTTATTACTTTTACATTTTCATTAAAAAATAAATTATGAATTTGTGATTTAGTAGTATCTTGATATAATTTTATGTTAAAAATATGTCTATTAGTATCTTTCGCAATTGCTTTTATAATTGATGTTTTTCCTGTTCCAGGAGGACCGTGTAATAATATACCTAATGTATATGGTATTCCTTTATCTACATACCATTTTGGATTATTTATAAATAAATCCATTCTTTCTTTTATCAATTTTAAATGATTACCAAATACATTTTTTAGTGATTTATTTGTATCAAATTTAGTCATTTTGAAAATTATTTCATTAGGTGCTGTTGAAAATTTTATACTTTCATTTCTATTTTTCATTACTGTCACATGATGTTCATCAAAATAGTATTTTAAATTATCTAATTTATTGTTTTTCTCATAAATATATCTTCTTTTTAAATCATTAATAAAGGATTTAAGCTCACTTAATTCCAATTCATTTGAATATAATTCCAAAGAATAGGAATTAACATTTTCATTATTTATTTCCAATTTATGTAGTTTACAAAATATTTTATCTGTAATTTCAAAAGGTTTTTCATTATTTATATAATAATAATTATTGAATCTTAGTTCTCTACAGCTATTTAGATTACATATAAAACTATTAATCGCATCAAATGTAATATCTTCATCATTTTTAGATTTTATAAACAATATTTTACTTTTTATATTATCAATCATATTTTAAGTATTTAATAAATATTAAATATAAAAAATATATATTTTTATAACGTAATTCTTCATATCTATTTCTTCTATGAGTCAGGTCTAATTTAGAATTAATATTTACTTTTCTTACAAATTTTGCATAAATAATTTATTTATTATAAGCACCACCCTGAACCTGACATCCACTAAGTAAATCCCTAGCATTTATTATTAATCTATTGAAAGAACTTGTAGCATATTGTGCGTCGTTTTCTACTCTCAGCAAACACACTGGGCATAAATAAAATTCTGGCCCCTGACTCAATGCCTTTCTATACCTCCACCCTGTGAGGGACCATTCCTTTCCATCAATAGGTTTATCAATAGATATTTCACATATTTCGCATTGTTCATATCTTCCTCCATTTTGTTTATTTATAACTTTATTCATTTTATCTTTTGTTATTGATTTAAAAGGATGATTCATAATTAATTCAAACTTAAAAAATTCTGAATGCGTTGATAATATTATGGGCAGGCTTAGTGACTTAGGCCTACACGGAGAATCATCCGGCAATTCTTTTAATTTCTCAAGTTTACTGATCCAGCTTGGGTGGTGTTTTGGCCAAGACATTCTATCATTTGAGATACTTATTTGTTCTGTGCCTGATGTTTTTCTTGGTATACATTTAGTCCCTTTACATATCTTAATATTATAACATATTATATTACTTCCATATTGACAATGATTTCTTCCTGTTTCATTAAAATCTGGGTCAAAAATACCATCAAAAGAAACAGTATGTGTAATAGTTTTTGGATTCGTAAAATGAAACACTTTTATTTCATCGTTTAGCACATGTAATATCATAGATCTTAATTCATTTACATCTGCATATACATACCCACCAATATCATCATCAATTACTATACCTCCATACAAAATATCACCATATTTAGTAAATGGAATTATCTTCCCATACACCGCCCCAAACCATGGTTTATCATATTTAATTGGTTTCTGCCAACCTTTTTCTTCTCTGACTCTTTTCTCTCCAGGCCCTTCTTCAATTAATTTTTCTTCACCAGTGCATTCATATAACCAATAGTAGTAATCTCTAGTTATATCTAAAATTTCACTTATACTATAACAAATTGATTGTCTCCCTTCTATAATAATTACAAATCGTTCATTTACATCTAACCAAGAATTAATATTGCGATTTTTAGGATTTATATTATCTTTATCTGGTTCTTTTTTTTCTTGTAATTGTTCTCTTATTTTTTTACTTAAATCCATATATTTATTAATATTATCCAAATTCACAGGCCTGACAAGCATTGCTGCTGCTCTTTTTTCATTAACATTAATTAGTTCTTCTTCTAAGTCAATTATTTCTTGAGATTTTTCTAATTCTATGTCATCTTCTATATTCAAAAAATCTAGACATGTTTTATGAACTGATTCATCGATATTTATAAAATCTAATGATTCTATTTTTGTTTGTTTTTTCCAATATTTAACAAGATTTGAATCACCATAAAAATTATTAAATGGATGATCAAAAAATATATTTATTTTTCTCAAATAACTGATATATTGTTCATATTTTTCATCATTTACAAATGAAAATCCATTTATAATTAATTCAAATTTAGGCTTAAATTTTCCTGAATTATTATAAAATAGCCTTAATACATTTTCTTTATTATTCCACAAAATATTAGTATGTTTAGCTATTACTTTTTTATATTCTGAAGGTAATATTTTTTGAAATATTTCGTTATCTTCTAATACTCTACGATCTTTTAAATTTATAGGTACTAATGTTTGATATGGATATGGTAAAATTATATTTGTTTCGCGTACGCACCCATATTTTGAATTTGTTGCGTGTGTGCAAGAAATATGAGAATAAATTTTGTCGGATTGATCTTTCGTTCTCTTTTTATGTTGATGTGAATTAAAATGTAGTAATATAAACCAATATTTTTGAATAGATGAAAGTATTGTTCTTTTATTGTAAAAATAATTGTTTAATAGATCTTTATTAACATTATCATCATATAATTTAGCTATTGTATTAATTTCATTAGTTTTTTCATTAATTTTTTCACAAATTTCAACAAGATTATTTATTGTGCGTTTTTGAAGTGGATTCTCTACCATCCATAGCCAACTTATTAAATCATTTTTTTTTTTTAAAATAACAGGATCATCGATTAATGTTATTTTAGTTTTTGTATTATTTTTATATAATTTAAAATTCCATCTATTTCTTGTGCAAATTAAAGCTTTATATACTTGTGTAACAAACCATGCCTCATATGATTCTACTTTAGGATATCTATATCCATTTGATTTATTTAAATTAACAATCTCCTCAGTATTAATATTATAAGAATCTTTATTAGTATTAATTGTTATATTAAAACCTCTATTACTATATCTTTTTATACGATCTATTAAAAATTTGTTAAATTTTGTTAGTAAAGAATCAGTATATTCCTTTCTTAAAAATCCTTTTTTATTTAAAACACCATCTATATCAGTAGCATCTACTGTTTTTCCATCAAACCATATTTCACAAAAACTTAAATCAAAATTTTGAACTACTTTTTTTGGTTGAATAAAATCTGGGATAATCATTAAATCACAAGTAATATCTATTAAAGGAAAAATATCATTACTATAAACAATAGAATCTTGAAAATTTCCGTCGTCAAGCCATGAAACTTTATAAAATTCGCGTGCCTCATTTGTTTGAGGATCTAAACCTTCAGTTTTTATTTTTATAATTGCTTTTGACTTTTTGCACTCACCAGTATTCCAATTAAAATCATGATCTGTTCTGACTAAGCTTTTCCATATTGATTTCACTTGAACTATATCTCCTTCATTCCACGTTTGATTATAGCTATGTTCATAATAATTTTTTTTCAAATATGTTCTTGACATAATATTATTCTTTCTGAAAAAAGATTCATCATATGGTGGAGCCATATGCCAATATTTCATATTAAAACCAACTAAATTTAAATATAATAACATACTTACAGCATGTTTGTTTTGAACATATATATCTAAATCACCCATATCTGAATCAAAATCTGTATAAGATCTTACCAAAAAGCCTCCAGCTAATAATGAATTTGTTGAATATAATATACTTTTAAATTGGTCAACATTTTCTTTAGTATCTAAAGCTTGTAACAAATTTTTTTCAAAATTTAGCCTACCGTTTGTTAATTTTTCATAATTATTAGATACTGAACTACCTCCGTATAAATCTTTGCTATAAGAATTAATTAGACTAATTCCGTCTTCACTATAAGAATTCACAAATTTTTTACTTTCAGGTTCAAATATTTTATCATACATATTTATAATATATAATATATGTTTAAATCTAAAAAAAAATAATTAACATAATTATTTTTTTTTATGTTAATTATACGCCATTATATTTCTAGTTCCAGACTTAATAAACTTTAATTATTCGCTAAATTTTTGAGTATTCCTTAATATGTTCCTTCATAACTTAGACGTCGGCAGGACTTAATTCACCTTGACGAGCTAAAATATATGGACCATCGCCAAAAAGCCTGGCTTTATATTGTTGTAGATTACTTATACCTGTTTCTGATAAAAGATTAAGAATTCGTCTTGCTTCATTGTTTGCTATTTTATTAGAGCTGCTTGGTTTTGATGCCCTCTAAAACTTAGTCGTTGGATTTCTGGTAAACCCTTTTCAGCCATAAATATCGTCAAATAATCCATAAATGGTTCTTCATTTTCTAAACGTTCGCATCTGGTTCGATTTACCACCTGTGTTATACCTAAGTACGCAGCTTGATGCAACGGATATGCCTTCGATGCTGCTGCCGCAGCAGCTTCGAAGTATTTTTGTAGTGTAAATTCTGGCCGTCTTTCAAGATATAATTCTAGATCCTTCGGCCCACCGGGTACCCAAACGGGGGGGGTGGCCCCGGCCCCAAGGGAAAGTCGCCGCGGAGTGCCTTCCTTCCATCGTGTTTCATTGATGATTGTTTATCTAAATATGATCTAAGAACAATTTTACCCTGTTTGAAAAATATACTAACTTTTATGTCTGTATAAGGATTTACAATTTTTGTATACATAGTTTTATATTATTAAATATATATTTTTTTATTTTATAAATTTTTAGTAATGTAAAGCATGAATGTATATTTATAACGTAATTCTATTTTCTTTACACTTTAAGATGGTCTTTAGATATTCTTCAATAATTATTGTAAATTTTATGAACCAGGACTATAAAGGTGGGGCAGCCCACGTCAGCTCAAAATGGGTCCGCATAATTGGGATGCTGTCAGTAGGTAATGGACCTTGACGAGCTAAAATATGTGGACCATCGCCAAAAAGCCAGGCTTTATATTGTTGTAGATTACTTATACCTGTTTCTGATAAAAGATTAAAAATTCGTCTTGCTTCATTGTTTGCTATTTTTCTTAGTGTTGCTTGGTTTTCAGCCCCTTGTAAATTTAATCGTTGGAATTCTGGTAAACCCTTTTCAGCCATAAATGTCGTCAAATAATTCATAAATGGTTCTTCATTTTTTAAACGTTCGCATCTGGTTCGATTTACCACCTGTTTTATACCTAAGTACGCAGCTTGATGCAACGGATCTGCCGCCGATGCTGCGGACGCAGCAGCTTTGAAGGATTCTTCTAGTTCACTTTCTGGCTGTATTTCATCATATAATTTTTGATCATTCGGCCCACCGCTTACCGAAGCGGTGGGCCCCAAGGGAAAGCCGCCGCGGAGTGCCTTCCTTCCACCGTGTTTCATTGATGATTGTTTATCTAAATATGATCTAAGAACAATTTTACCCTGTTTGGAAAATATACTAACTTTTCTGTTTGTATAAGGATTTACAATTTTTGTATACATTATTAATATTATATATATTTATTTTTAATTATAAATTTTCAATAATATTTTTAATAATACTTTTGATATTATTTTCAAATAGATCAAAAAATGAAAAATTTTTATTATTAGTATTTTGGCTTATCCATTCATTATAATTTTTAAAATTTCTAAGATTTCCTGTAGTATTAGAGTTATGATTTAAAGCAGTCATTATGAATTGGTAAGGTATTGATTTTATCTTACTTTGTCTATATAATAAAAAATGTTTATATTCACCATAATAATCTAAATTATGATAATTTCTATCTATCCAAAATTTTTTTGTATGGGCTATTGATGCTTCTGATAGATACATTAATTTATTAGATCCTAATACTGATTGTCCATTTAAAATATTAAAACAACCTACTTGGGTGCATCCTACACATTCTATTCCTTCTGATTTATATTTTATTAATGATTTAACTCTTGCTAATATAGATTCTGGTCTATAAATATCATCATCATCCATATAACATATTATATCATTTGAACTATTTTCTATACATTTATTTCTCATAAATCCGATAGAGTAATTTACTGTATTATCTATTTTTATATATTTTATTCTATAATCTGTTGGTAATATATCATCTAAATATTCATTTCCATTATCTACAATTATCCATTCTAATTTTTCTTTAGGATAAATATAATTATTGAAATTAGTAATAGCTAATTCAAAAAATATTTTTCTATTTTTAGTTGGAGTTATAATTGATACTTTTGGTAAATCATTATCTTTTATATCTGGTAATTTTAAAGTGCAATATCCTTCCTCTGATACTATAAATTCAATTGATTCAATATTTGTTGGTTGGTAATACTTTATTTTACCCTTTTTCTTTAAAAATCCTTTTTCCAGTCCTTCATTTTCAAAACATTCTATTGGAATTGAATTATCAAACGATGTCTTCCTCCAATTTTCTATAAATTCCTTCTTTTTTCTATTTCTTTCTTCAGGATTTTCTAAATATTTTTTTAATAAAATTTCTAATGAATTATATTTACCTAATATCATATATTTCCTCATTTCTTCTATTAATTTATCTTCTCTTCCATTTTCGGAAATAATAAATGTATTTCCTGATAATAAATATGATAATCTTACTAATTCTAATATTCCATTATCATAAAATTGTATATTTAAAACAATTTTACTTCTTGATATTAAATGTTCTCTTTCTTCATTCCATAAATTATTAGATGCTATATGTAATTTATATTTTTTTTCTAATTTATCTAATATATTTCTCCTTCTTTCATTTATACTACCCATAAATAGTATATCAATATCTTTATTGCTTTCCTTTATTTTGGGAAGATTATCTAAAACAACTGAATAACGAATAGGAACATAAAAAGTATTCTTTATATTAAAATTATTTCTAAGATAATTTATATTATCATTTGAATAATCCCATACATAATCCGCATTTTTTAGTAATTTAATATACTTATCAGTAAACCATATATCTTTATTATTATTATAACTAATATTTGTCTGTTCAAACTGAAATACAATATATCTTTTAGGAACTATATCAATAAATTCTGCCGCACCTATTAATATATATATATCCTCATTATTACTAATAATATTATCTGTTATAGATACTTTATATCCTAAATTTTTTATTGAATAATACAAACTATTTACGATATCTTTAAAAACAATATGTCTGGAATATATTTTTATCATCTGTAATTATTTCCAACTGTTATTTTTAAATGTATTTAAAGCTATAATTATCACAAATAATATTTAATGACTATTAATAAATCTATAATTATCTTAGCAATTACAGCTTTTTTTTTTAATATATTAGATTATATTACTACCTGTTTTTGTATTTTTTTAAATAATAATAGTTATGAAAATATAGTTAATCCTTTAATAATAAAATATTCAAACTATAGATATGGTCAATATTATTATTCTTCACTAATTGAATTTAAATTTATTATTTTTACTTTTTTTATGATTTATTCATTTAATAGAAATTTAATTGAATTTCGATTATTGATATATAACTTATCAATGATAATTTTACTACTAAATAATTTTTATATGATTTATTATTTAAAATCCTTAAAAATTGAAAAAAAAAAATAGAAATTTTTTTTAAAGAACTTATTACAACTTCCTTTGAATTAATCACTATCATCTAAAAAATCTAGTTCATCTTCATTATAAGAAACGGGACTATTTGTCTCTTTTTTAGAACTTTTTTGAACAGTATTTGTTATATTAATATTATTAATACTATTAATATTATTAATATTATCTATTTCTAATTCAGTATCACTTTCTTCTATATTTAAAGTTTTAGTGCATTCTTTAAGTTTTTTTTTCAATTCAGCTGAATTTACTTGTTTTACTGTCCAACCTTTAATAGAAGGTGTCCACCAACCTTTACACGATTTTATGATAGATTTTTTATCAAAAGTTTCTCCCGTAACTGTGGAGCCATTCGGATGATTTGTAATTTTAATTACACCAGTTTTAATTATATTTGGCTTAGAATCTTTTTTATTAATTACTATTTTTTTTCCAGTAGCTGTTCCGCTATTACTAATGGAACCTAAGGTATCTGAGCTATTATTGGATTCAATAGTATCAAGTTTATTTTCTATAGATGTTAATTTTTCAAGAATTAACTTTAGAGTAGCAGAATCATCTGTGTTATTAACCATTTTTTAATTATATATATAAATAATATATAAATATGAATCAAATTTTTTTAATATTTATATTGTTTAAGTAAAAAATCAGATACTTCATAAAATGTTTTTTTTTGATTTATATATTTTGTGCATATTTTTCGGTTATTTTCATTATTATTAATATTACTATCCTTACATAAATTATCTAAAGAAGTAGGTTTACTTAAAGTATCTATTTTATTTTTCATAATTTTATATTTTTTTGAATATTTTTTCTTTATATATACATAAGATATTCCAAGAGCAATAACTATAATTAATATTGATGTTCCACTTATTATATTTTCTTTAATTATTCCATGTAAATAGGCAATACTTGCAGCAATTAATACTAATATTATTATAAGTTTAATTTTATTTGATTCTGAATCATAAAGTATAGTTCTAAAATATTTAGGTATAATATTTAATTTATTTTCGATTTTCATTAATATATAAATATAAATATATTTACAAATGACTTATTAAAACAAATTTACAATCTGAAGTATGTTAAAATCATTTTTAATAAATATTTATAATGTTTTATACAAAATTATGGTTTAATAATTTATATTTCTATATTAAAATATAAATTCAGGTGTTAAAATTTTAAATAAAACCAAGAATAGGAAGGTCGTATATTTCTTAAAAAAGTCTATGTGGTTTTTGGTTTTTGAAATCAAATTTAGATTTCAAAATTTGCGCGCGCGGAAAAAAAAAAAATCATAAATTCATAAATAAATTATTAATTTATGAATTTTATTTATGAATTTTAGTTTTTTTATTATTTAAAGAATTATATATAAATATATATATAAAATGAATTATATTTGTAAACGTTGTGCTTATTCGACAAATATAAAATGTAATTTAATAACTCATTTAATTAGGAAGAAACAATGTAAAGTTGTATGGTTAGATATACCTCGTCAGACCTTACTTAATGAACTTCAAGAAAAGATTACAAAAGTCAATACAAAAGTAAATAATATAGTCAATAATTCGGTCAATAAAGTAAATACTATTACAAATATATGTAAATATTGCGGAAAAACATTTAGTCATAAACAATCTAGACATCTTCATGAAAAAAAATTTTGTAAAGAAAAAAAACCAGATAATAGTTTAGAAAAGAAAGAAATAGCATTTATGAAACAAATAATAGTAAATGAAAAAGAAGAAAAGGATTTATTAAAAAAACAAATAGAAATTTTATTGACTAAAATTGGTAATATTAATACTAATAATTATTGTAATAATACTACTAATAATACTATTAATAATAATACAAATATAACAAATATACAAATAAATGGTTGGGGTGAAGAAGATCTATCTCATTTAACTGATAAATTTTATAGATTTTGTTATGATCGGCCGTTCACTTCTATACCAAGAGTTATTGAAGCTGTTTTTTTTAACCCAAACTGTCCTAAAAATTGGAATGTTATGATTAAAGATGATAAAAGTTCAAGAGCCCTTATTTATAACAAAGAAAAAGATGCATGGCTTAAAACGGAAACAAATGGAGTAGTAGAAGATTTAATGCATAGAGGTTATGGTATGTTAGATGCAAATTTTGATAAGCAAAAAGACGGAAATAAATTAACAAATAGACTTATTGAAAAATTTACTAAATTTCAGGATTTTTATTCTAAAGGTGACAAACAATATGAAAAAAGATTAGTTAATGAAATAAAAGAACTATTAATAAATTATAAAGCTTATCATATAAAATTTGATAATTAAATATAAATTATAATATTATTAAATATACTATGTCTAAAATTTTTCAACTAAATCATAATGATAACAATGTTTTTAAGTATTTAGAAAGATCAGAAATAAAATTAATAAATAATTTTAATAATATTGGTTTAAATCCTCATACAGATGGTATTCCAGAAGGAGATATAAATAGAAAAAATAGAATTCAATGTTTTATAGTTACAAGTAACAATAAAAACAGCGAATATTGGTCTAGAACAACAGCATTCATACCTGAAAGTCATAAACATATTAACCTGTTTCATACATATTGGATAATATATCATCCAAAATATCTTAAAGCATGTAAAGATGGTAAAAAAATAATTAAAGGTCTTTTATCAACAAGAAATTGTCCGGATTGTATAAGAAAAACCAATCAATCTTGTCCACAATGGTTATTGAAATTTAATATAAATGATTTTAATACTGAATTAGAAAAATTATATTTATACAGACCACAATTAAATTTAGAAACAGTAGATTCAAATATTAAAAGATGGTGGATTTTATTGGATGAAAATGAAAAAAATTCTATTATTACTGAAAAAACACCTAAATTATTCAAAACAATTATTACTAATTTTAATGGTGGAGAGTGTATATTATTTATGCCAGGACTTATACATTGGGTAATGTTTCCAAGTAAAGGAGAAAAACTTTATACTAAAATATTTCTTGAATGTTATACAGATAACATCTCCAAAATAGATGATAGTGGTTATACTATTGATGATGGTAATTTTAAACAAGACGCTCGAAATTTTGAAAAAGCAAAATATTTTGCTAATAAAGATAATTTAGATAAAATCGAAGTAAATATTAATACTAATGATTTTTTGGAAAAGCTAAATGAAGAAGATATAGATTTAGTTGTAAAATTATTAAAAAAAGATGGAATTGTCGGATTTCAATTTCTAAATCAAGATGGGAATAGTAATTTACAAAAAGATGTTTGTAATTATCTATCAGAATTATTAGAATTTCCCAATGATTGTCATTTAGAAAAAGTTAATGTTATGAAAGCTATTGTTAATAAAGGTTTATTAGCAAAAGATTTAAAAATACTTGATAAACATCTATACAGACATCCAGATTCATCACAAATCAGAAAAAATTTATCTTCCATATTTCCTTCATCAAGTGGAAATACAGGTTTAGGTGGGTATAGTAATGTTCTAGCAAAAAATAAATTATTTTATAATAAAATAGTAGAACAACTTAATCCAATATTTTTAGAATATTATAATAAAAATGTAAAATTAGATTGTCCTGTAATAGGGTATCAAGGCTGTAAATAGTTTGCTATTATAAATATTTAAGTGATATCTGATTCTTTTTTTTTTTTTGATTTCGAGGCTAAAAACGACCCATTGCTGTATCTATCTATAAATATTCTCAAAGCATTTTCGTGAATCCTAGATATATCTCCTATCATTGCGGGATCAAATTCTTCACGATATTCAAAACCATATTTCATATATATATTATTCGGTTCCCTAATATTTCCCGTGTTGTCGTCTAAAAGAATTTTGCTTATAGGAAGAATAAAATCTTCTAATTTAATTTGTTGATGCTTCTCTATTGCTTCTCTAAAACCATTTTTTTTTTTTAAAAGAAATTGAATTAGATTGTATTTGCCTTTTTTTGTAGTTAAAGTTTCCAAAGGATAAGGACCGAAATCTTTTATAAAAGGATGAAAATTATCTTGAGAAAAATTACTAGATTCTAAAATTGTAATTATAGTATCATTATATATTTTACTTAAAGTGTAAGAAAATTCAATAAATAAAACTAAAAGTAATGAACCAATACCCTTTAAATTACTATATGACTTGAAGCTAATTATCTCCATACATAATAAACTATCACCCAAATCATATTCAGCCAATTCTATATTATCTTTTACGTCAGGACTGCTTGCAGATTTTTCAAGATTATCTATAAGGTTTTTTTTTTTTATTTTTTTATCTATATATTCAATAGTTGCTATAAAACCTATTATTTTTCCTAAAGAAATATCTTCTAATTTATTTTCTTTAAATTTGTATTTTGATTCAGGCTTTGTTCCTTTTACATTAATAACTTCTTCCATATAGAAAATAATATCGATATTTGATGTTCCGCCGCTACTTAACACATAAAAAATATGATAATCTTCTGGTAAATAACTATGTAGTCTTTTCAAAACCCCTTCAGCAAATAAAGAATCTAAATCAGAAATATGTCCTTGTTTACGCATTTAAAGATGATTATATATAATGTTAATATAAACTTAAATCAATTTAAATAAAAATTGATTTAAGTTTATATTAAATCAAAAAAAGTTAATAATGTCAGGTAAATTATTTGATAAAAAACAGCAAGTAGCATATAATTCATTTAAAAATGGATATAATTTATTAATAACAGGAGTAGCTGGTTCGGGTAAAAGTTTTTTAATTGATAGTTTTAAAAACTATATAAATAAAGAAACAGATAAAATTATAACAATCACTTCTACTACAGGAATATCTGCATTAAATATAGATGGAATAACTTTACATAGTTGGGCAGGTATAGAAGCCAATACAAATTTCGGAAATATTGATAATTTTATAAAAAAAATTCAAAATAATTATAATAAATTAAATAATTATCTTTTCACAGATACACTAATTATTGATGAAATTTCCATGTTAGATTCAGAAACTTTAGATTTTATTAATATAGCTTTGAAAATAATAAGAAACAATGTAGAACCATTTGGTGGAATACAACTTATAATGTTAGGAGATTTTGCCCAATTACCTCCCGTAAATAGTAATAATTTTGCATTTAAATGTAAGTGTTGGAATGAAATAATAGACCACACAATCGTATTAAAAAAAATATATAGACAAAATGAGGATCAAATGACTAAATTTTTATCATTTATTAGAAATGGTATAGTTAATAATTTTGTATTAGATATAGTTGAAAAATGTTCTAATGTAAATGAAAATAATAATTTAACACATTTATATCCTAATAGATTTAATGTAGATATAAAAAATCTGGTTGAATTAGAAAAATTAGATGGAAAAACAATAGAATTAGTAGCAAATATAATATCAAACAAGGAAGATTTCATAGATTTTCCAGATAATCTAAATGTAAAAGACATTATCACATTAAAACAAAATGCATTTATTATGCTTACAAAAAATATTAATATAGAACAAAAGTTAGTAAATGGGACACAAGGTTATTTTAAAGGTATAACAGATAATAATAAATTGATATTTGAAAATAATAATGGAACATACCAAATTTCAAAATATTTATGGGAATTTGATAATTATAGTATCGAGCAATTTCCAGTATGTCTTGCTTGGGCAATTACTATTCATAAATCACAGGGTATGGGTATAGATAATTTGAGTGTCGATATAGGAAATAATATTTTTGAAGACGGGCAAACATATGTGGCATTATCTCGTTCTAAATCTTTGAAAGGTCTTCACATAAAAAATTTTAGTAAAAAATCTGTAAGATCTAATTCGGATATAATAAAATTTTATAATGATTTAGATGTAATTTCAAAAAATTGGCTTCGAGATCAAAATGTATTTATTAATCAATTAGATGGCAGAAGACTTTTTGATATAAAAAAAATTCCTGAAAATAGTATAATAATTGATAAAGTTAAAGAAGAACCTATAAATACTAGTATAAATAATTGTAATTATAGTAATTATGATATAAAATGTTCTATATGTGATTCTCTTGGGTGTCGTAATGACCTATTAGTATGGTTTAAAGAAAAAATATGCACTGAATGTGTAATAAAAAATAAAGATTTTAAACAAATTTGTAAAACAGATATTTATAAATTATTTAATAATCATAGTAAAAAATTTATAAATGATAAATTGAAAAATGAACCTTGTAAAATAATAGTAAATAAAAATAGGTTCAGAACAAAAACAAAAATTTATCTAATTAAAAACCTAAAAAGTATTTTAGTTGAATCTGTGAAAAAACCCGTAGAAAAAAAGGAAAATTTAGAGATAAATATAGAAAATAATATAAATAATATTGATTTATATAATAAAATTAAAAATTATCGCAATAGTCAGGCAAAAAAATTAAAAATTCCCACATATTGTATTTTCTCCAATAAAACTATTGAAGAACTTTCAAAAAGAAAAATTTCATCATTAGAAGATTTAATAGTTATTAGTGGTATTGGAAAAAATAAAATTGAAAAATATGGCGAGGATATTTTGAAAATTTTAAGTGATGTTAATTAGCTTCTTTTAGCACAAGCTTCTGCCGCTTGTAATCTTAAATATCTTTCATAATTAATTCTTTCTTCCTTTAATTACACCACCTTTTAAACTAAAGAAAAATAAATAATTATTTAGAATTATTTATTTTTTTTTTTTTTTTTTCCTAAGTTAGAAGTTATATTAACTTTTTTATTGGTTTTGGGATTAATAATGTATTTGTGCATGCTATAATATATATATATTATAAAATGCATAAATATGTTGTTAGAAAATGTTTAAAAATTTCATCATTAGAAGATTTAATACTTATTAGTAGTATTGGAAAAAATAAATTGAAAAGTACGAGGGGGGGGGAGATAGGTCTATTGATTAATATTAAAACAATTTATTAAATTCAGAATTATATGATACTACTGTGTGCCAAGCTTTATCTGGTATACAAATATTTTCATGAACATATAATAAATCTTCTTTGGAAGGATCTTCTTTGGAAGGATCTTCCATTAAAGGTATCTTTAAAAATCTTGCAAATTTATTTATTTTTATTTTTTTTTTGCTTTTTGCTTTTTCTTGTTCGCTTTTTGCTTTTTCTTCTAAATAAGAATTCATTTTTTCTTTGATTTCAGTATTTTCTTCGTTTTTTAAATTAGAATATTCAATATTAGGAATAGTTATGATATTTGCTTCTTGTAAAATTTTGTGCATACTATTTAATGGGTCAGAAAAAATGTATCTGAATTTATCACCATATACTAGGTCAATAGCTCTAGAAGAAAATCCGTGTAACCGAAGAGATAATTTGGGAACACCTTTAGATATTTTTTTCCCTTTATTATAAAAATAGTCAACAGAACGATGAATACCTGCTTGATATTGATATGGTTTTTTTTGTGTAAAATCAACAGTAATAGTTAAGGCTAATAAAATAATTGGTTCAAGATTTTTATAATAATTTTCTTTATCATAAACAAAACCAATTTTAGTTTTATCAAAATTCTCAACTTTGTTGTGATAATCATCGTTTTCAATTACATATGCCACCCAAGTATCTTTTTTTTCATTTTGACATCTAGTTATACATCTATGAAACATTGTAATAGCATCAATAAGATCGCTTTTAATTTGTTGCTTATTTAGTAGTTCATAATATTTTTTAGTATTAGGATCTTTCAATATTGGATGATCAATCTTTTTATCAATTAAAATTTGAAAAATTTTACTAATATAAATTGATGAATACTTTAAATAATTTTTATCTAATATATGATGTTCCCATTCTTTAGAATTTAAATTCCAAATATTAATTAATGTTGTCCTATGTTCGTCCATAAACTTGTTTTCATTATTTTGAAATCGATAACATAATAACTCTTGTCTATTTAATATAAAATCTTCCCATATATGTGTAATAGGTAAAACATTAGTTCCATGACATACCTTTTCAAGTATAAATAATAATTTTTTACCACTTATTATTTTTTCACAAAATACTTTTTCACAAAATACTTTTTCACCATTTTCATCTTTTTCACTATTTTCCGTTTTAGAATAAACAAATTTATCTTCTTTAACAGAAGGAATTTTATCTAATTTATTTTGAAAAGAATTTAGATATAATTGTTTTTCTATTTTTTCTTCTTTCTCTCTTAATTCCAAATGTAGATTCTGCAAATCTATAGTTTTTTTTCTTGTGTCCCGAGCTTTTATTATTTGTTTTTCTAATGATAAGTCGTTTTCCCCCCACGCACCACCTATGATATAATACAAATATTTTTTTAATAAGTATTTACCTTTAATACTTTTTAATTTATAGATATTTCCATTTATAGGATTTTTAATTTTATTATACATATACATATATATATAGTATAATAAAATTTAAAATCAGGGCACGATAATTAATCTTCTGTACCTTTTTTACAAGAATGCATACCTCTATAGAGGTTTAGTAAATAATTTTATTATATAATAAATCTTTTTTTTCTTAAAATACATAATATTATATATTAAGAAAAAAATAAGGTTAGTATAAATTGTCCCATATTTTTTTAATAATAGTAGTTGATACTGAGATATTGTTATTTTTTTCCAGTAATTTTTTAGTAAGACTTATATTTTTTTTTTTTTTTTCATCGGGAAGATAACTCAATATAATTTTAATTTGTTCCTGGTTATATTTTTTTTTTTTATCCTTTTTTAATGCAGTTTCTAATTCATTAATTTTTCTAAATTTTATTTCTCTTCCTTGAGATGTTTGTTGATAACCGGTTATTTCAAGATCACCATTTTCAACAGATTGATGACATTCATGACAAAGAGGTATTAAATTATGTTCTATATTTTTATGGTGTGTATCAATCATATTATGTTCATCCGCAATTTTTTGTGGTTTAATATGATGTGTTTCAAGAGCATTTTTAATTCGACATATCCTACATTTATCCATAATGATAGAATTATTATAAATAGATGTTTTTTTTAATATAATTTTTTGATCAATATTTAACACTTCTTGTCGAATAGTATTTGCTAAATTAATAAAGTCTTTATCTAAATCCATTGCCTTAGCTACTTCTAAACCATATATTGCATTACCAGGTCCATCTTTTAATTTACGATTATATATAAGTTTATCATTTTCTTCATCATATATAGTTTCCATGTGATAATTTTTAACATTTTTTAATTCTTTTAATTGGTTGATAGAGGATAACTGATGTAAATGAGTAGCAAATATAAAACTAGATTGTTTTTGTTGTAATGTAATTACACCAGCAGCAACAATAGACAAACCTGAAACAGTTTCAGTTCCAGAACATAATTCATCACCAAGAACTAAAGTATTAGAATCAGCTCTTTTTATAATTGATCTTAGTTCACTCATTTCAACGGCAAATGTAGATTGACCTTTAAATATATTATCATTTCCTGATATTCTAGTAAATATTTTCTTATAAGGATAAAATTCAAAAGTATTAGCGGGAACATATAATCCAGCTTGTGCCATAATAATTGATAATCCTATGGATTTCATATATGAACTTTTTCCCACAGCATTTACTCCATATAGTAATATACCATTAATATTACTGCCTATATCAACATCATTAGGTATATATTCTAATTTTGTATTTATTTTTTCTATAATAGGATGTCTTAAATTATTTGATTTAATATAACTTTTATTATTAAATTGATTATTAATAGTAGGTTTAGTATATTTATATTCAAATGCTGTTCGTGCATTACTTTTAATAATGTCAATATATGCAATAAATTTTACTATATTTTTTAATGTATCACGATATTTTATATCATATTGATATAATAATTCTTGAAAATATTCTAAAGATAGTTTCATCATTTTATCTTGATAAAAGCTAAGTTTTTCAGAATATGATTTTATTTCAGATGAGAATATTTTGCTTACAGAAGTAGAATTTTTATACTCGATAGTATTAACATTAATATTAGAATTATTAGAATCATTAAGTTTAATTATAGATTCTGATTTAATAGAATTTTTAAATAATTCTATTCTTTTTTTTGTGCTAGAATAGTAATGTCCTTCTTTTTCTGAATATTTAATTTCAATGTTTGATTTATCAATACATAATTTATTAGTTATATATTCACTAAATTTATCAAAAAAATCATAACAATTATCTATTTTAATTTGTAATTCATCTATTTTAGAATAAAAACCCTTTTTAAATATAGACATTTTCATATTAGATAAGGTGCATCCATTTATAGCATTCATGTTAAATTTTTTATTATAATCATCTATAAATTCATAAAATTGATTAATTGTATTAATTTCAGGTAAAATAGAATTTAATTTTGTATTATTTATGTTTTTAATAAATTGAATTATATTTATAATATACGAATAAGATATATCTAAATTAATAAATGAACCAGGATTGAGGATACCTATTGTCATTTTTCGATGGATTCTTTCTATATCAAATATTTTTTCTAAATATTTTTCTAATTGTAAATATATTTTGTTTGTATCATTGTAATTATTTAACATTGTTTCAACCAAATCATATCTTTTTTCTAATTCTGATATACAAATTATAGGATTAAGTATATTTTCTTTTAATAATCGTTTACCTAAACAAGTTGATGTTTTATCCAATAGATTCCACAATGAATCAAATTTAGATTTTATTTGCAGATTTTTGTTAGGGACAACATTAATTTGATTAATAGAGTCATATGATAATATAAGATATTTATTAGAATCCCAAATTTTAGGTTTATTTAATTTTTTAATAATAGATTCATTATGTTCATACGCAAATTGTAATAAATATATATAACTAGCTAAACCCCAATACATTTTATCTAAATCAATATTTTCAATTGAATTAATCATATTTTGTTTAGGAAATAATTTATTAAGCAATTCCAATTTATAATTATTTTTTAATAAATGTTTATCATTTTTAAAATTATTATAATGAATATTTCTATTTTCAATTTCTAAATATTTTATAGTATCTTCTTTTGAAATTAAATAATTTTCAGTATTAATAATAATTTCATTGGGATTATATGTTTGAACTATTCTAAAAATTTCTTCTAATACATAATTATTATCATTTTTATCAGATTTTATTTCATATACACTATTATCACCGGTAGTAATATCAATAATTGAAATTCCTGCAAAAGTTAATTTTTTATTAATAGATTTATCAAGAATATCTTCTAAATATATAGACATTAGATTATTACTGAATGATGAACAATCTATATTTATACCAGGTGATATAATTTCAGTAACTTTTCTTTCGGGATCTTTAGTTCCATGACTATTTTGTTCTATTTTAATAACAGTATAATTATGTTTAAGTAAAATATCTTTCCATTTTTCAAATGAATGATTTGGAAATCCAGCCATTAATGGATTTTTTCTACTAACAGGTGCATATTTATCACTTCTTTTTGAAACTGATAGATTTGTTAATTCTGATATATCATATATTTTACCAAAATTTTCTTCCTCATTGACTACTCCATAAATTTCAAAAAATTGCCCACATTCATAAAGAACTATAGTTTTATCACCATATTTTTTTTCATATTTTTCTTGTAATTCTATATAATCTTCAATTAAAGGCATTTATTCTTAAATAATATGGAAAATAATTCTTAAATAGTTATAGTTTTTAATATGATTTATAATAATACTTAAAATTGATGTATTAAATATTATGAAACATAATGAATAAATGTTTTATCATATTATCAGGAATATTTTCGTTTTTAATGTAGTTATTTTTTAATAGATATTCTTTTGCTTTATTAATATCAATAAGATCATTATTGATATTATTTTTTGTAAAATAATTAATATTTGTGCGAACTTTAACATTATAATCATCAGAATCTTTAATTAAATTAAATGTAATTTTATTATTAACTTTTACATTATCATTAAAAAATTTAGGTATTAATTGTTGCTTACAATTATGTTTTTTATTTTTTTCATAATAAAAATTATTAGACATAATATCAGTTATGGTTTTCGATTTAACTTGTGATTTTTTTTTACTATAAATTTTATTTTTTAATGATTTTTTTTTTGATATATTTTTAATATAATTATGATTTACATTTTTTTTTTTTGATAGACTAGAATGATTATAATTTTTATTAAAATCAGATATGACTGTGGTATAATTATGAGAAATTTTATTATTATTTTCATTTGAATTTTGTTGTGTATGTGTATGTATAGAATTTTTTTGTGTATCTGAAACAAGATTAGGAGATATTTTATTATTATTTTGATTAGAATTTTTTTTTGTATCTGAAACAAGATTAGGAGATATTTTATTATTATTTTGATTAGAATTTTTTTTTGTATCTGAAACAAGATTAGGAGATATTTTATTATTATTTTGATTAGAATTTTTTTGTGTATGTAAAACAAGATTAGGAGATATTTTATTATTATTTTGATTAGAATTTTTTTGTGTATTTATAGGAAAATTTTTTTTTTTTTTGTTAGAATGATTTATAGATTGATTATCTAAATCAATTTTGTAATGAAATTTTTTTTTTTTTGATTTGGAAGGAGAAATTTTAATATTTAGATTATATTTTTTATTATTATCGATAATAATATTTTTATTAGATTTATTATCAATAGTATTAAGATTTATAGTTTTTTTATACATTAAATTAAATAAATATAAAAAAAAAAGAAGATATACTAAATATACATTGCATCAATATATTTTAAATATTTTTCATCAGTTTTTCTAGATTCAATAAATGATTGAAAACCTTTTTCTAGATCATCTTTATTTATAAATTTTTTATTTTTTGGATGTTCTTTAAGAACTCTGTAAGAATGTGCCATTTTACATTTTTGAAATAATGTTTCCATATCACCTCCATTAAATTTGAAATGTTCTATATTAGTTTCAAAAAAAGTAATAGATATGTCTTCATTAGATAATATATTCCAATTTTTTTCATTAATTTTTTTAATAAATATTTCTCTTAGTTCAGCAGGAGAATATTTTTCTAATTCATATATCCAATTAAATCTTCTTTCTAAACCAGTGTTATGAGAAAAAAAACAATTTTGTAAATCATTTTTGTAGCCAGCGATAATTACAATTAAATCTTCTTTTTCTTCTGTTAAAGCAGCATTAATTGTATCTATGCATTCTTTAGAGTATGAATCTTTACCTTCTTTATTACCTAAAGAATATGCTTCATCTATAAATAAAACTCCTCCAATAGCTTGATCTAATATTTTTTTAGTTTTCATAGCGGTTTGTCCAAGATATCCTCCAATTAAATCAGCTCTTTTTACTGATGTAAATGTGCCTTTAGATAAAATACCTAAAGCAGTATAGATTTTAGCTAAAATTTTAGCTAATTCAGTTTTACCAATACCTGGATCACCATATATAACAGTATGTAACATATCATAATTTTGATCATCCAAATTTTGCAAATAAAATATAATTTGTTCAAATATTTTTTTTTTAATTGTATCTAAGCCAACCATATTGTTTAAAAGTGTTAATGGTTCTACTAATTGATTTAATATTTTTATATCAAGAGGATATAATTTTTTTGTATTTTTATATTTTAAATGATATTCTTTACCTAATAAAATTAGGTCATTAATATTTTGAATATTATTATCAATTAATTGAAATTGATATTTAGAAATTTTTTCTCTTTGAAATTTTTTTAATTCTTTATTAGATTTAGTATTATTTTCATTATTATTTTCATTATTATTTTCTTGTTGAATATATATTTGAAACGGTGCTAACATTTTAATTAAATTTATATCAGTTAAATCTTTATTAATTAATTTAGATTCAATCATAGTTTCAGTAGTTTGTATATTTTTATTATTTTTATTATTTTTATTATTTTTATTAATAATATTTCTAGCATCATTATTAGAATTTTTAGAGATACTAGATTTAAAATTATTAAAAGGTAATATATTATTTAAATTTGGATTATAATTGTTAAGAGGGAATATATTATTTAAATTTGGATTATAATTTGAAGTAAAAGGTATATAATTAGATGAATTTTGATTACAATAATTTATATCTTGGTTATAGTTATAATAATTAATAAATTTTTCTCTATAATCTAAATATTTATTTTCATTTCCATAATATTTATATCTAAAAGATTTATCATTTATTGAATTCATTTTAATAATATTTATAAATATAATATTTATATATATTTAGGTGTTAACAGATTACTTAAAGAAAAATTATATATATAAATTAAAATTTGATTTAAAACAATAATAATAATGTAATTAAATAAATGTCAGATACTAATCAAGATTTTAAATGGGAAGAAAATACTTGGAAAGTTGTAAAAAATTTAATAACAAGAAAAAATTTTTTGGTAGAACATCAACTTAATTCATTTAACGAATTTTTAGAAACTAGTTTGCCAAGTATTATTAGTCAATTTAATTCTATAATTTTAAATTATGATTATGTAACTGATCAATTATTTTATAAAATATTACCGGAATCAAAATACATAGATTTATTAGAAAAGAAATATAAATTCTGGACCGAATTTAAAGATGATGATGAGTTGATAAAAATAATAATAGATATAGTTAATAATTTAGAAAATGATAAAACAGAAAATAAGATAATAGATTTAGGAGACAAATTAAATTCTAACAAATTAACAATAGAGCAATTAACTAAAAAAGCGAAAGATTTTATAAAAGAGAATATAGGAATTAAAAAAATCCCTGTATATAAACATAGATATGAATTAGAAATTATATTACAAGATCATCAATTAAGTCCTCCAACAATTCATGAAAATAATGGTAGACAAAAATTAATGTATCCAAATGAAGCTAGATTGCGCAACTTTACATATTCATCTAATCTATTTGTATCTGTTTTATATAAAACAAAAGTATATTCTGGAGAAGGTTTTTCAAAATTAACAGAATCAAAATATACTAAATTACATAGAATAAGTTTAGGAAAACTCCCTATTATGTTGCATTCAAAAGCATGTATTTTAACAATGAATACAACTAATAATAAATTAGATTATGAAGAATGTGAATATGACGAAGGAGGTTATTTTATAATAAATGGAAGTGAAAAAGTGATAGTAAGTCAAGAAAGAGTAGCAGAAAATAAAATGTATGTTTTTAAAAATACAAAACAACAATCTAAATATTCACATATATGTGAAATAAAATCTATACCAAATAAAAAAATATTAACTCCTAAAAATATACAAGTTAAATTAACTTCTAAAGAAACTGTAAATGGAAAAACAATTAAAGTTTCATTACCACATATAAAAGCGGATATTCCTTTATTTATAATGTTTAGAGTATTAGAAATTATATCAGATAAAGATATAATTGATTATATATTAATAAATGTAGATGAACAAAATAAAAAAAAATATACACAATTATTGAGAGGTTCTTTAGAAGAAACTAGTCTTATTATAGATTTTGAATCAGCAAGAGAATATTTATGTAGATATGTAAATATGATGGGATATAACAGAGATCAAAGTGAAAAACAAAGAAGAATAATATATTTAAATGATATACTTATAAATGATTTTATACCTCATGTAGGAACAAATCCTGTAAAAAAAGCATATTTTCTTGGATTAATGGTTAAAAATTTATTGGATGTATATTTGAAAATAAAACAATATGATGATAGAGATTCTTATGAAAATAAAAGAATTGATACAGCAGGACCATTAATGAGTAATTTATTTAGACAATATTATACAAAAATGGTAAAAGATATGAAAACACAAATTAATAAAGAATTTTTAAATGGTTCTTGGAGAGCAAATAATAATTTTAATAATATATTAAATAATGCTAATATTTATAAAATTATTAAATCTAGCACTATAACCACTGGATTAAAATATGCTTTAGCTACAGGTAATTGGGGATTAAAATCAATGTTAAATAAACAAGGTATTGCCCAAGTTTTAAGTAGACTTACTTATAATTCCACATTATCACATTTAAGAAGAGTTAATACACCTATGGAAAAAACTTCAAAATTGGTTGCTCCTAGAAAACTTCATTCAACACAATTTATGAGAATATGTCCATCTGAAACACCTGAAGGTGGTTCAGTAGGTGTTGTTAAAAATTTAGCATTATCTAATCATATTACAATATATAGTGATGTAGATCCTATTATAAATTTACTTGAAAGTGAAGATTGCATATTTATACAAAATATAAAACCTAATGAATTTAAAAAAAATGATACAAATATATTTATAAATGGAGATTGGTTAATGATAACTGATAAACCTCAAGAAATAGTTAACAAATTTAAAAAATTAAGAAGACAAGGTATTATAAATATATATGTATCTATATCTTGGAATATAAATCATAATACTATCAAAATATATACAGATTCTGGTAGATGTTCAAGACCTTTATATATTCTTAATGATAATAAATTTATAATAACAAAAAAAAATATAGAACAACTCAATAAAAATATAATTAATTGGAGAAATTTAATAATTTCAAATTTAAATAACAATAATTTTGATTTTAATGAAGATTTAAATAATAATGATAAAGCTGTTATAGAATATTTAGATGTTGAAGAGGAAAATAATTGTATGATAGCTATTACTGGTGATAAATTAAAAAATTTAGATAAAAAAGTTATTAAATTTCATTATACACATTGTGAAATACATCCCGCATTACAAACAGGTGTCCTTGCATCCATTATTCCTTTTTCTGATCATAATCAATCTCCCAGAAATACATATCAATCCGCGATGGGTAAACAAGCAATGGGTATTTATTCTACTAATTTTAGATATAGAATGGATACATTAGCACATGTTTTATCATATCCACAATTAGCTATTGTAAATAGTAGAATGATTAAATATTTACCCAGTAATAATTTACCATGTGGTATAAATTGTATAGTAGCAGTTGCTTCTTATTCAGGATATAATCAGGAAGATTCTGTTATTATGAATCAAAGTGCTATTGATCGTGGATTATTTCATTCAGTATTTTATAGAACATACAAAGATGAAGAAAAAAAATCACAAAGTGGAAACAGTCAAGTTCAAGAGCAATTTTGTATTCCAAATAAAATAAATACAGTAGGAATGAAAGGCAACAACTATTCACAACTTAATTCACAAGGATTTGCTGAAGAAAATGTTAAAGTTAATGAAAATGATATTATAATTGGTAAAATAACACCTGTTAAAAATAGTAAAGATTATTTTAGATGCTGTAGCACAGCATTACGTCCCAATGAATCTGGATTTATTGATAAAGTTATGATTTCAAGAAATGGTGATGGTTATAAATTTGTAAAAATTAGAGTTCGTTCTAATAGAAGACCAACTATTGGTGATAAACATTCAAGTAGACATGGACAAAAAGGAACTATTGGAATTGTATATTCACAAGAAGATATGCCTTTTACAAAAGATGGTATTGTTCCAGATATTATTATGAATCCACATGCTGTTCCTAGTAGAATGACTATAGGCCAAGTTGTTGAATGTATTACTGGTAAAGCTGCTTGCTTAGTTAATATGTTTGGAGATGCTACTAGTTTTACCGATAAAAATCTTGATAAAATAGGAGATACTTTAGAAAATGTAGGATTTCATCGTCATGGAGAAGAACTCTTATACAGTGGAAGAACTGGTGAACAGCTTAAGGTTAATATTTATATCGGTCCAACATATTATCAACGTCTCAAACATATGGTAGATGATAAAATTCATTCAAGAGCTACAGGTCCAAATGTTATATTAACTAGACAACCTGCAGAAGGTAGAGCTCGTGATGGAGGCCTTCGCTTTGGTGAAATGGAAAGAGATTGTATTTTATCACACGGAACTGCACAATTTTTGAAAGAAACATTGCAAGATAGATCTGATAATTATCGAATGTATATATGTAAAAAATGTGGCTTAGTTGGTGCTGTTAACTCTGATGAAAATATTTATACTTGTAAAAATTGTGAAAATTATTCTGAGTTTTCGGAAGTTAGAATTCCTTACGCTATGAAGCTATTTATACAAGAACTTGAAAGTATGTCTGTGGCTCCACGACTTCTTACAAATTAAATTTATATATTATAACTATAGTAGATTTAAATTTTATTAATCAAAACAATAACTATTTACAAAAAATTATAATTATTATTTAATCTACTAATTTTTTAATAATATTTGCTCATTTATTTTGTTATTTTGTAATTCTAAGTCTCTAATCTTCTCATCTTGTTTTTTTGTTATCTCATTAAACTTTATATTATATTTTTCTAATCTATCATTTGATTTAATTATATTTTTATTAAGTTCTTCTAATTTATTATATGTTTTTTCAATGATTTTATTACTACTTATACATAAATTATTATATGATTCATAAATATTTTTTATATCGTATAAATTTTCATCTAAATATTTTATCTTATCTGAATTTAATACATTTGATATTATTTCATCCTGTTGATTTAATTCTCTTAATTTATTAAATAATGTATGTATTATATCTATCTTTTTTTCTTGTTCTTGTATTTTATTATTTAAATTTTCTATATTATCTTCATTTTGTTTTTTTTTATAATCATCTATATCTTTTTCTAATTTATTAATACTAATTCTAAAATTTTTCAATTCATCAAAAATTGTTGTTAGTTCATTTATAAATTTTATATTTATACTTGGATAATTTAAATCCATTTAATTATATTTAATGTTTTTGACTTTAAGTAATATCAAATATATTTAATAGATATATACTTTAAACTAAATTAATATAATTTTCATACTGATTTCTAAGTAATCTAAAATAAAAATTTGTATTTTCATCATAATTTGGTTTACATATTATTTCATTATATTTTTCTCTTATTTCTCTAAAATGAACTTTTTTTGATACGTCCATACCAAAAAATACTAATGCTCTATTAAATTCTTCTTTATTATATTTTTCACTATCTAAATTTATATTATACTCTTTTCTAATTAAAATATTATTAATAGATTCTATAAATTTATTAAATAATTTTTTACCTGAATCTTTAAAATTATTATTTATAAAATTAATTATATCTGGTTTTAATACCATTTTATTCTCTAATTTTATAAAAAAATTTTCATATATAAAATTTTTGCCTAAACAATTTATTTGAGAATATCTTAATCCACCTGATTTATTTATATCTATTCTTTTTAAATCATTTATATAATCTGTAGATAATTCATCTATGAAATCAATAAATTTTATATAATCTATGTCAGAAATTTTTAATATTTTTTCATTAATATCTATTACGCACATACTTTTTTTTAAAGAATTTACACTTGAATTCTTTGTTATTCCTTTTCTTCTTATACTACCTTTACCACCTATTTGATTTGAGAAATTTAAAATTTTTTTATTCATATTTTATTATATATTACATAATGTAAACATTTTTTTTAAACCATTATAAATTAACATATTTATATATTTAGTGATTACATTGATCTAATCTATTTTTAATATATTACATTCAAATACCTATCTACTAATTAAAACAAAAGCTCTATGTTCAAATATAATAATCTTATACATTATATTACCTATCTACTAATTAAAACAAAAGCTCTATGTTCAAATATAATAATCTTATACATTATATTACTTTATATATTAAATCTAAATTATAAGTTTATTTATTTACTTATTATTAAACTGAAATATAATATATATATATATATATGAAAGATTCAATTATATACATAATAATTTTATTTTTTGTTATTATAATAACATTGTTTACATATAATAATAAAAATATAATTGAAAATTATGTTAGACTAAATACTTGGCAACGACATAGTCCAGCAAGATATGCTGCAATACGTAGGGATATTGCCAAACAAAAAGCATTAGAAGCCCAAAATAAAGCAAAAGAAGAAGAAGCAAAGAGACGCGATGAAAGACATAGACGTGAACAAGAACGAATAGCTAAGCTTAGCCCTAAGGAAAGATCGCAAAGAAAAATCCAACTTAATATAGAAAAACAACGTTTAGAATGGATACATAAAGTCCAAAGAGAACAAAAAGAACAAGAAAATAAACACATTGAAAAACGTAGACTTGAACAAGAACGTAAAGATAAATTATGGGAACAAGAACAAGAAAAAAAACGAATTAGATTAAAAAATTTTGAAATAGAAAAACAAAAAAGAATGGATGAAATTGAGCAAAGATTTATAAGAGAAAAACAAGAAAAAAAAGAAAAAGAAAAACAACAAGCCACAGCAGCAAAAGTACATGCTGCTGCAAAAGCAATTCGAAATATGCAATTAAAAAAAAAAAAAAAATCAGTATCTATAGGAAGGAAACTTTTAGAAAAAGAGCGCAAACACAAAGACAATATAAAATGGGGTAATACTGGTATACTTAATAAAGAAGCTCTACGATTATCAAGGAAATATCAAGCTAATACTGATACTTGGAGACAAGGCCCCAGAACTTATTGCACTAAAGAACAATTAAACAGATTTACAAGGGAAAAAACATGTCCCAAGTGGTGGAGATATTTAGATTGGTTAAAAAAAAATGAATACAGTAAGCAACAAGATATTGACATGTATAAAGATATAATTAAAAATTCCGCAAAAAATAGTAAAAAGACTCCTGAAGAATATATTAAACACACCAGAAAACATTATGGTTGTGTGGGCTGGGACGGTGATTGTGGTATTATATTTTCATCTCCTAAAAATACTGATACAGGAACACATGGCTGGAAATATAAAAATGGTAAACTAATATCTAAAAACGGGCTAGATCGTAATCGAGAACCACCGTCATTAGGATCACCAACGCCACTACGGCGATCATCGCCAAGTTTTACCAGATTTCCAGCTACACAACCAGCACAACGGCAACCTACACAATCTGCACAACGGCAACCTACACAACCAGCACAACGGCAACCTACACAATCAGCACAACGGCAACCTACACAACCAGCACAACGGCAACCTACACAATCAGCACAACGGCAACCTACGCCTAACTATGCGCGCACTCCAGTGAGAAATATAACAAGATATAATAAATCACCACCACAGCGACCACTAACACCATCACCACCACCACCACATAACCCATTATCAAATAATTGTTCTTCTATGTGTACGAATTATGGAAAAGAAAAAGGTGTAAAATATATACCAGGATATGTTTACAAAGGAACTTGCTATAAATATATTTCAGATTCCGGATGGTGTGGAGATAGTCACGCACATATAAAAAATGCTAAGCCCGGCGGAAATTGCACTCCATGCCCTGGACCACCTAAATAAACTTATAATAAATAAATTAATTTTGGAGTTAGTATTGGAACTCCACTATTATCAAAACTTGATAATTCCATTATTAAATATTCTGTTTTATTTTTAAAAAGATCGTTGTATATATTTAAAAATGTTTTATTTATGTTCACAGTATTAAAAGAATTATAAAGTATCATATTTTCACATACTAACATATTAATTTCAATATTGTATTTCTTAGTTAAATATACAATTAAATTAGAAATATTTTCTATATTATGTTTTCTTCTGTTAACATTTATAAAATCCCAATTAGTAAATGCTTCAGGATTTGCTTTTATTACACAACCCATTAAATTATTATAATTTCCCGTTATTATTTTTGTTGCTTTTTGTGATTCTGATTGTAGATATAAATTAATTGCTGTATTTATAAATGTATCTTTGTATTGTAATTTTGCTTTTTTATAATCTAAATAATAGTAATTATATATATATTTTATTATTTCCATCATAGATAATCCTGTAACTAACGAAGTAGTTGTAGATAACGCAGGGACTATTTTTCCAGCTATTAATTTGCAATCTAAATTTGTTATTTCTTTTATATTATATATATTAGCTCTTATATTTGCTATTATAGTTATGATATTAATATGATTATTAGTATCATCATCTTTATCAAAGATTTGTTCAGTATATTTATTATTTATATTAATTTTAAAAGTTAATAATTTATTTAGTAAATTATTATTTGCATTCTTTAGATCTTTATTTTTATCATAGTCTGTAGAAATGTTATCTATATATTCTTTGTTATATATTTTAATATAATTTAATAATTCTTCTTTATTAAATTCGATATTGATACATTTTGAAAAAATTTCTGTAAAAATTTCTATAAAATTATCTAATTTATAATTATCAATTAATAATGATGGCATTAATCTATTTCCTGTCCAAAATTTTGTCTCATCTTCATTTAGTTTATCTATAGGATATAATTCTAATAATTCTTTAACCGGAGATATAAATATTTTATTATAAACAATATTTGCAAATTTTACTATATTTTTATAATTATTTTCATTAAATGTATCTATAATATCTACTAAAATTTCTAACTTATTATTAATTATAATATCATTATCCAGTAAATTAATGTAATTTTTGAAATTATCACTTCCTTTATTTAATTCTTTAAAATCTTTAATAACTTCATTAAAATAATTATTAAAAATATCTAATGCCCATTCAATACAATGTTCTATTTTAAAAGGAAAATTCTTTATAGTGCACATAGGTATTAATTTTTCTACAGGATCTTGTGTTTCAGAATAACTTTTTGTTAATTTAGGAATTATAACTTGAATATTACATTTAGAACCTAATGTTCCGGATTCAAATAAAGGTTTGTTATATATTAAACATTTATTATCTATATATTGTCTACTTTCTACATTATCTAAAGCATTTACTATTAAATCTTGTTTTTCCCAAAAAGATCTATTAAATGTTTTTTCAGAATTTTTACCAACTGATTCTATTAAATCGTCAATATTCATTTTATTGTTAAATTCTAAAATTTTATTTTTTGCTATGGAAGACTTAAATTTTCCAATATCTTCTCCCCTAAATAAAAATTGTCTATTTAAATTTGAAAGTTCTATAGTGTCAAGATCTGTAACTGTAATTTTGGATTTTTTATTTATTCCCATATTTAACATACTAAATAATTTTAAATATTCACAACCAATTGCTCCACAGCCAACTAAAAATATATTTAATTTTTCTAATATTTTAATAATATTTTTAGGCAATAGGTTATTAATATCTTCTTTTTTTTTATCTGTTGGTGATTTGTATAAATTTTTTTTATCATATAATTCAGTATAATCTATCAATAATTCTTGACTTAATGGAATATATTTACCTGTAATTTTTACTACTTCTTGTGCAATTATAGCTCCCAAAATACAGGATATTATAGGAAATTCATATTTTCCTTTTACTAAATATTTAGGATAATAATTACTATTTAATAAATTGCTAGGTTTGGATATTATTTCATATATTTCTTTATGTATTCCTGTTATATCTTTGTTTTCTAAATTTATTAAAATATCTGGATAATTATTTTCATATAATAATTCTTTTAAACATTTATGTTTAATTATTAGAATTTCTTTTTCTTCATAAATACATATATTATTACATAAACTTAACATTTTATATATTTTATAATCATAATCAATCTTAAAAGTATTATTTTCTATATTTTTTATTTTAAAAATTCGTTCAATATTAGGTTCTTGAAATTTAAATAAATCACCTGATGTTAAATTATTATCTCCATCTGATAATGTTAGTAAAATACTATTATCTAATCTTTCAATTTTTGAAATATAAGATAATTTATGTTTTTCTCCATTTTGATCTGTGACTATATGTTTTTCTCCAAAATCATTATATATATATCCTGTCAAACCTATAACAGTTCCTAAAATATATTTTACATTTAAATTTCTACATCTTTCATTTAGATTAAATACATTACCGTTGGAATTTATTTTAGTTTGTATTACTACATCAACTTCTTTTAGAATTTCATCTGTTATTATTTCATATTTAATATCAACATAAATATTTAAACCTTTTAAATAACTTATTATACTTTCACCTATTATATCACCTTTATTAGATTTATTTAAACCATAATTTCTTCCTTTATTAACATCTGATATTTTTCTACAATCATAAACATATAATGTTTTTATTCCAAGTAGACATAAACATTTTGCTATTTCTATACCCAAAGTGTCTAAATATAATAAAAATACCTTTAAATTTGATAATTTTAACATAGTATCTTTTCCTATAACACCTATTTGTCTTGAATAAAGATTATCTTTTTCTGGGTTCATTTATTAAATATATTGTAAAAAAAAAAATAATCAAATTTATTCATTTAACTGATTAATTATATAAATCAGCATAATATTCTATTTAATTTAATTCTAATAATTAAATACTTTCTAATTATTTTTTAAATATTATGTATATGTATATGTATATGTATAATAAAATTAAAAATCCTATAAATGGAAACATCTATAAATTAAAAAGTATTAAAGGTAAATACTTATTAAAAAATTATTTATATTATATCATAGGTGGTGCGTCGGGGGAAAACAACTTATCATTAGAAGAACAAATAATAAAAGCTCGGGACACAAGAAAAAAAACTATAGATTTACAGTATCAACATTCTAAATTAAGAGAGAATGAAAAAGTAGAGGCAAAGGCAAAGGCTGAAAAAGAAGCGGAAGAGGCAAAGGTAAAGGCAGAAAATAATAATAGTGACGAATACCATAAATGGGAAAAACATATTTTACAACATGTTGAATCTCATCTGACGCTGCGAGGCAATTCCAACTTAAGTTTTTATAAAAATATTATCCCTAAGAATGACAAGCCTACAATTGTGTGTCGTCAAAAAATTATCATAATGGTTGATTTTTTTAATAAATCAGTGGAAAAATATTGGTCAGATCTAGTGCAAAATATACAGTTTAGGTCAGATCTTGTGCGAAAGCAGACTAAAGATAAACTTAAAATGCATCATATAGGAAATGAACAACCCGGTGGTGTTGACTTTGGTTATAAACATGAAAATAATACATTCAGACACCCGGCTTGTGATTTTGGAGGTCTTACAAATGTTCACCATAAACTAGGTGAAACGCTTGAATTTTTACCTATATCAGACAAATTGGAGAGCTTACTCACCATTGAAAAAAATAAAAATCAAATTAATAAAGAAAATATAAAAGAAATAATAGAAATATGGAAAAAACTTTCAAAAAAAGATAGTTTAGAAGGTGAAGACTCCATACTTAATGGTTTATTAGAGTTCATTAATAGTGTTCAACAAACATTAAATTCTTCATTTAAATCTAATAAAGAATTTTTTTCAAAAGCGTGTCTTCGTTTTTACTCACTTGATTCCGAAATAAGAACGCTTTATACTGCAAGGACAATTTTAAAGGAAACAGGAAAATATATGATAAAAAATTTTGGGTGGGAGGAGAAGAACGATTATAGTTTTGCAAATACATATATTGATAATTCTTGGAAAATATGGAATCCTCCTGATAAAAAACATGTTGAACCTAATTTAGATGAAATATATTTATCCATTTCAGAAAATCGATATACCAAGTTTATTACAAGTAATTTGAACAAGAACAATATGAATGAATATCGATGTATAAATGCATAAGAGGATGCTCTATCAATGAGAAATTGAATTAATTAAATTTTTGGCATTAAATAATTCTCTATTTAACTTTTCAATATCCATTCTTTGAGAATGAATGTCATCATATTCTAATAATACTTTATCAATATTTACATTTTTTATTTTTTCATATAAACTAGAAGATAAACAGTCTTCTGTTTTTTTTACTAAAAACAACATAATGCATTTTGGAATACTATCTTGTAAACAATGTATGATATGCCTATAATAATAATCTAATAACTTTCTCATTAATTTTACTTGTAATTTATTATCAGATTTGTTTGATAATAATTCTTTAAAATTTATATCATCAGTCCATAGATAATTTTGTTGCATTTCAATTAATTCTAAAATTTTTTTCAAAGTAGAATTTAAATTATGGATTAAAAGATTATTTAATAATTCATCTTTTATTATTTTAGTAAATAAAGGAAATCTAATTATACCAATATCGTCCAATAAAATATTTGTTAAAACTACTAATTCATTCATTATATCATTGGCACATATTTTAGAGGGTTCATATAATTTATTAATAGGTTTTTTATGGTTATCTTTCATGATTTGTTCTAGAACTTCAATAGGAGGTGAAGGGAAAGACATATGATTGCCTTCACAATTTTTAATACATTCTTCTATATATTGATCAGAACAATTTTCTTCGCTAAAAGGAGAAATATTTAATAAATTTATTCTAAAATCAATAAATAAATCTTTAATATTTCTACCAGTATTTATATTTTTTCCTCTATCTTCTAATATAGAAATAAATTTTCTACAAAATTTTGATAATAAATGATGTATATAAGCCGATTTTGCTTGTAGATCTTTGGGTAATGGTTTTCCTAATTTTTCTAATTTAATATTATTATCAATTATATTTTGATTAATTTCGGATAAAATTTTAGGCAAACATGACTTAATAGAATTAACTAAAATATTACTAAGATTTTTACATAAATTTGGTATTCCAAGATTTTCTTTATATTTATTATTAGAATAGATAGGATGATTACAAAAAAATTTTTGTTCTATTTCTAATCCTTCTAATACATTAAATTTAGTTGTTTCTTGTTTAGTTCTATTTCGAATACCATAATAACCATATTTTAATTGTAAATCAATAGAAATTTTATTTTCTAATAAATTAGTAATATCAGTTCCTTGATTCATTAAATCTAATTTTGTTAATATCCCTACAGTTCGAATTCCTTTAGGATCGTATTCTTTAATTAGATCAAGTGCTATATCAGCTTCAATATCAGTTCTAGCTGGCATAACAGCTAAAATAATTGTTTTAATAGATTTAATATATTGTCCTATCATTTTTTTAATTTGATCTTTAATATCTTTTGGTTGACCTTTATCAGTGCAAGCAACCATTGTCAATCCAGGTAAATCTACTAAAGTTAAATTAGGAATATTAGGACTATAAATTCTTAAATAAATAGGTGTAAAGGATATATTCATATTATTTCCAGCATTTTCTCTTGTAATATTTTCTATATTATCGCAAATAGAATTTTTTTGTTCATCGGATATATTTGGATAATCAAGTTCTATTTCATATAAATTTTGCCATTGTCCTTCTAAATATTTTCCGAATATTCCTTTAGTAGGTAATGTGGGTGTGGATTGTATTAATTCTATTTGTAGAGGTGATCTTGTTACCATATTATTACCTGTAGGTAATATATCCATACCTAATATAGAATTAAGTAATGTACTTTTTCCAGAAGATTGACTACCTACTACAACTAATCTGGGTATTTCAATTGATTGTTGATTAATAAATAAACTATTTAATATATTTCCTATTTCTAATATCTCTTTATTTTGTGCTAATACACTGCTATCTTTTTCATTATACCAATAGTTTGATATAGTGCTTACAGCATTTTTAAGAACATCAGACATTTGATTATTATATAAATATTTTATAATTTTAAATATATAAAAAAAAATATTTACGAAAAATTAATTCTGAAAAGAATTAAAATGTTAGGATTTAATAGCCAATTTAATATTTATTTATATAAATATTATAATATAAAATGAATAATTGCAAAAAAACGTTAACATTTTATTATTTTTTTATTTTTTTATTAATTACATTTTTATTACTACGTATGTATGAACTTGATTTGCGAACAATAAATTTAAAAAATATAATAAAGCACAATGAGATTGCAACATACAATACACATGTCCATATTAAGTTATTTAATTTACTCGAACTCGAAACATATACCAACAATATATCAATATTAGAAATTGGTGCGGGAAATGGATTATCTACGGAAAGATTTATGAATTATTTAAATAACAAAAAATTAAAATATAATTATACTATATGTGAATTTGATAATAATTATGAATATATCTTGAATAAGAAATTTGCAAATAGAACAATATATATCGATAAATGGCAAAATTTAGTATCAAAAGGAAAACAATATGAAATCATATTGATGACATCATTTTCTACAGTAAACTTGAAAAATTGCAGTAAATTAAAAGAATTGTGTAATAAAAATACAATTATATTAACACTTTCACATTATACAATCAATGCAAAATATAGGTTTAAAATATTGAAAAATATTAGAGTCGGATTATTAAAGTTGTATGTTTTGAAACCATTTTAAATTCGTTTTTTATTTTTATACACTTTTGGTTTTTTCCGTTTAGTTGATTTTCTTTATTTCTTCTAATTTTATCTTCTTTTCATAGGTATATTTTATATAGTTCTTATAGTGTTCTTTTAAATCAGGTTAACCACCATTCTACTTCCTTCCATTTTCGAGGAAGAATTATAATATATTTAGGATAATATTGATTATTAGCAGGTATAGTTTCTCTTAACATTATATACTTTGCTAAATTTATTTTTTTTTTCATATAAATATATAATAAAAAAATTTTTAAGTGGTATAATAATATTATATGTAATATATAATAATATTATATATGATTAATAAATTTATAATTATTTTTATTTTAATACTTTTTATTATTTTTTTCTATAATATAATAAAGTATAATAATAAAAAAAAAATTTTTTTAATAAAAAATAAAGATATTTCAAGTATAAGTAAAAAAAAATCAAAAAATGATATTCATGATAAACTAAAATATGGAATGAAAATAATTCACCAAATTTTTAATAAACATAATATATGGTATGTATGTGCTTTTGGAACTTTATTAGGATTGACACGACATAAAAATATTATTAAATGGGATGACGATATTGATTTATTAATTTATCGTAAAGATGTAAAAAAAATTTTAAAATTAAAAAACGAGTTTAAAAGATATAATCTAAATTTAGAAAGTAATTGGAAATTATTAAAAATATATTTTAACGAAGAAAAATATCCATTTATAGATTTTTTTATAATAGATATAGATGAAAATAATAATATTATTAGGTGTAAAAAAAATTATTTTGAAAAATGTAATACTTTACCAAAGAATAAAAAGTGGTGGTGGAATTATTTTCAATTTCCATTAAGTTATATAAAAAACAGAAAATTAGGTGAATTTGGTGAATTATCTTTATGGATACCTGAAGAAAATAAAAAATTATTAAAATATTGGTATGGCAATGATTGTTTAACAGTTTGTAGATCTCCAGTTTACGATCATATCACAGGTAAATATAAAAAATCCCAAATAATTAATTGTGAAACAAAAGTATTTAACTAAATCTTTTACATATACCAAATGTTTTTCTATGATATTTTGTAATTCCATATTTTTCAATTGCTTCTAAATGTTTTTTTGTTCCATAACACATATTATTTAACCAATCATATTTATTATAATCAGGATTTTGGTTGCATAAAAATTTTATATGTTCATCATGATAAACTTTAGCTAATATTGATGCTGCAGCGATAGAATAATATTTATTATCTCCACTTTTAATTAATTGATTAGGAATTACATCACCTTCTGTAGTTGTATACATTTTCCATCTATTACCATCTACTAATAAAAGATCAGGTTTTATACCTTTTGCTATTAATTTATTAACACAATCATGCATAGTATCTAAAGTAGCTTCCAAAATATTTTTAGAATCAATAACTGAAGGTTCTGTATAACTGACAGAATAAGATATTGCATTTTTTTCAATATATTCTTTAAGTTCAGTTCTTTTTTTTTTTGATAATTTTTTACTATCTTTAATTTCTTTATATTTATCATCAGGAAATTCTCTAGGTAAAATAACTGCTCCAACATATACTCTTCCACTTAGACAACCTCTGCCAGCTTCATCAATACCAGCTTCTACTATATTTATATCATCATCAAAAAAAAGTTTCATATAAATATAAATTAATAAATATTTATTTATTATTCAAATTTTTATATATTTACTTAATTAATTACTTATGATAAAATTTTTTTTTCTTATTGTTACTTTATAGATGTATTCAAAAATCAAAAATCCATTTACAGGTGAAAAAGTAAATACTAGCTCAAAAAAAGGTATAAATATACTAAAGAACTATATTAATAAGGTTGGTCTACTAGTAGGAGGCAATTCCTATCCACATCCCGATCCTCTTGTACAAAAAGTAACGGACATCGATAGTAAAATTTCAGAACTTCGGAAATTAGCAAAAAATTGTGCTGATAACCAATATGTTCTACTTGAAATAGATCAACTGATACGTAAAATAATTTTAATAGCCTATAAAAACCTCACCCCACCAAACCATAAAAAAATAACAAAAAAAGAAGTTTTGCATATATTTTTACCACTTCCCTTTAAGGGAAAAGATAGTGCCGGACAAGTTACTAATGATGACCTATCAATTATAGAAGAAGTTCTATTATATGGAAATCTCAGAGAAAAAATGACATTAATAATGAATTTTTGTGAAACTCAATGTCAATTATTGTGGGATATTATGATCAATTATGATAAACAAAAACGTTTTGAATATCCCACTTGGCATGAAGTAGAGCGAAGACAAAAACGAGCTGAAAAAATGTTTGGTGTGCCATGGAATATTATTAAAGATATGAAAGATGATAGTGGTAGTTTAATAATAAAAAAAAAAAATGAATTTCCAGGTAATTGTCATACATTCTTGAAACCTGATAAAAATGGACCAGTTTCGTTTGCAAGAATGGGATTTAAACCTGATTTTAGAAGTCAGAGTGGTGTCTCCAATTGTTGCCCTAATACTGAGATTAAAGATTGTAATTATGAATATCACGGAACTCCAATCGATGAGGTTTACCCCCCGTTATCATATCGAGAAAAAAAATACTTAGGAATTACTGAAAAATCAGATTTTAAATATGTTCCTTGTTGGGTAACAGGTTATAAATATTGGGATGTAAAATCTAACAATACAAATATTTTTAAATCTTATGCAGATTCAAAAAAATTTTTGACAATCGCAGGTCCATCGGCAAATACAGATATGAAATTAGATATTAGTAAATTTTTTAATTGTAATTTAGAGTTAATGTATTTAGCATGTGTTGCGTGGATGGGTAACCCCCCTGATCATAGTATTTTTGAAATGGCATTAGCAACTACATCTGATGTTTTTAAAAATGATTTTAATCCACAATATAAAATTGACGATGATCCTTTTGAATGGACTGAAAAATTATTGAAAAAATATTCCAATCTCGATTCTATAACTAGTTCTAATTCTAATGAATTAATGATAAAAGGAACACGTTTGAATTTAAAAAAAAAAATGCACAATATAAAAAATTAAATAGGTAAAAGGTAAGGTAATGTATTTAAAATGATGCTTCAAATGATATAGGTGCATTATTTTTACCAACATTAGCTAAACTATATTCAGATACTCTTTTTTCAAAAAAATTTGTTTTACCTTCTAATGATATTAATTCCATAAAACTGAAAGGGTTTTGAGAATTATAAATTTTAGAATAACCTAATTGAAGAACAAGACGATCTGCTACAAATTCGATATATTCCGACATTAATTCAGCATTCATACCTATTAAACTACATGGAATCGCATTAATTATAAATTCTTTTTCAATGGAAACAGCTTCATTAATGATATTATAAATTATTTGTTGATCAAGTTTATTATTAAGCATACTATATAATAATACAGCAAAATCAGTATGTAAGCCTTCGTCTCTACTTATTAGCTCGTTACTAAATGTTAATCCTGGCATTAATCCTCTTTTTTTTAACCAATATATAGCACAAAAAGAACCAGAAAAAAAAATTCCTTCAACACAAGCAAAAGCAACTAAACGTGTAGCAAAATTAGAATTTTTATCTTCAATCCATTTTATAGCCCAATTAGCCTTGTTAGAAATACATGGAATAGTTTCAATGGCATTGAATAAATTTTTTTTTTTATTTAAATCAGTAATATATTTATCTATAAGTAATGAATACATTTCAGAATGAATATTTTCCATCATTAATTGAAATCCATAAAAACATCTAGCTTCCGGAATTTGCACTTCATCTAAAAATCTTTTACCTAAATTTTCTAATACAATACCATCACTACCTGCAAAAAATGCAAGGACGTGGCAAATAAAATGTTGTTCGTTTTCATCTAATTTATTCCAATCATTTAAATCTTTAGATAAATCGACTTCTTCAACAGTCCAAAAACAAGCTAATTCTTTTTTATATGCTTCCCATATTTTTTGATAATTAATAGGAAATAATACAAATCTATTTGGATTTTTATCTAATAATTGTTCTTTTATATTATTATCTGATTGATTTACGTCAAATTTCTGAGTATTAGAAACCATAATAATATAATCTAATATTATTTTTATATATAAATAAACTTTAAATATTTTCTAATTATAAAAATAATATGTCAATAAAATTTATTTTTGACCTAGACAACACATTATATAATGATAAGGAAGTTAACAACATATCAACTACGACGTTTTATAATAGTTTTAAAAAAAAAAATTTTTTAAACAATTCATTACATAATACTCCTTATAAAAAATATATATTTTCGAATGGTAATAAAGAACATGTTGATTATGTAATAAAAAAAATGAAAATAAAATCATTTTTTAAAAAAACAGCAACATCAGATGAATATAAAAATTTTTTAAAACCAAATATTAATCCATATAATTTTATAATAAATAAATTTAAATTGAAAAAAGAAGATATAATAGTTTTTTTTGAAGATTCACTTAGTAATTTAGAAACAGCTAAAAAACAGTTTAATTGGATAACTGTTTATATTAATGATAGTGTAAATAAAAGATATTCTTTTGTAGATTTCACTTTCAGAACTATAGAAGAGGCAATAAATAAATTATCTAAAAAAAGAATATTAGATTATAAACACAAGAATAATTTATTATTGTAAAAATTAGATTTATATTAATTTAAATTATATAAAAAATTGATTTAAAAATAATTTAAAAAAGAATATAAATAAATGAAAACTCTAAATATTAAATATATTTCTAATATTGCTAAAGAATATTATAATAATCATAATTTTTATCATAAAGGAGATTCAGGACTAGATTTATTTATATTAGAAGACATAGAAATTTCATTAGGAGAAACAAAATTTATAGATTTAGGGATTCAATGTCAAATGATAGAAAATCTTGATAATATCAATTTGAATGATGTATCTTACTTTTTGTTTCCTCGTTCAAGTTTTTCAAAATATCCTTTAATTATGGGAAATCATGTGGGAATTATAGATAGTAGTTATAGAGGAAATATTATAGCTTGTGTAAAATATATATTAGACGATAATAATATAAAAAAAATTTGTGAAAATATTACAACTAAAAATACAAAAGAACTAGATAACATTTATAATAATATTCCCAAATTAAAAATTGCAGCAGGAACAAGATTATTCCAAATATGTAGTGGTAATTTAGAACCATTTAATCTAAAAATAGTAGAAGAACTTACAACTACATCAAGAGGTTTAGGATGTTTTGGAAGTACAAATACTTAAAAATAAATAAATTTAGTTGTTATAATTTAAATACAATTTTTTTTTATGTATAAATATTATGGTAAATTGTCTTTATAATCCAGAAATATGTGAAGCTAACAAAAAATATAAAAAAGAAAAAAAAAAATTTTTAGAAGAGAGAGAAAATGATGCAAAAAAAGAACTTATAAATTCAGAAAAAATGTTTAAAACTCGTTTAAAACAGAAAGCTTGGAAAGAAATTTATCCAATAAATAATTATGATTTTGATTATAAAAACTATACAATTAATACGAATAATCCATTTAAATTAGGTATAAAAAATAATCCAACAATGACAAATATAATAAATAGCACTATAAAAATGAAAAAATTAAATAATACTCTTTTATATAAACCAACTCCTAATAAAAATACTAAATTTGGAGACGATATATCTGATATAAATAATTCTCATATTATAAATTCTTTAAAAAATATAAAAAAAAAATATAATAACAATCCTCTTCCATATCCTTCATTTTTAGAAGATTTTCCTCCAGATAAATATCCAACGAATAAAGAACATTCTTCTTCTTATTTTATAAAAGTAGGAAATTGTCCAACTAAAATAAATAATAAAAATGAATGTGAAAATTTAGGATTTACTTGGAATGATAATTCGTTAAGATCATTAAATAAAGGAGTTAAAAATTTTTTTTTTACAAAAAACAATGAACCTTTATATAAAAATTATGAATATAAAAAAAAGGAACTTAAAAGAAAAAGATCAAATATTTTAGAATTATCTGATATTCCACCAATAAATCTTTGGAAAAAAAATTATAAATTGTGTCATCAAAATGATAGAGTAGGTATAGGAGAGTGTGTGCATGGTGAAAAAATGATAGATAATATTAATTTATCTAATAATACTAAGTATTTTAAACCAAAAGATTATAAAACCAGATATAAATATAATTTTGAAAATAAATTATCTATCAATAAATTACCAAAAACAAATCCAAAAGGATTTTGTTATAAACCAAAATTTATATATATTGATAATAGTGCTAAAGGATTTTTTGGTATGAAAGGTTATACAAATTCAATGTTAAATGATATTTTGAGTATAACTCCAGATAAATTATTATCGATATTGAGTGGTAAATCAAATAATATTCCAACAAATTGTTCAAATGAAAATTTTATAAATTATAATGAAACAAACAATATAATAAAAATATGTTTATTTTTTATAATAAGCTATTTAATAACAATTGTATTTAAATATCTTTAAATAATATAAACTATGTCTGAAGAAAAAAAAAAAAATGATTGTTATAAATATGCAAAAACAATTTTTAATATTACTACTACAAAAGAAAATAAAACTGATATAAATAAATCAATTAATAAATATACAAAAGATTGTTTGAAATGTAAAAATAATGGAAATTATTCTTCTTGTCATAATGCTGCAAAAACTAATTTATATAGATCATTACCTTTTATAAAAAATAATATATATCCTTGGAAAAATTATGATTGGAATTACGGAAATTATATTGATAATAATTATTCACCGTTGAGAACAGGTGCTAAACCAAAAGGTAGTTTTTCTCAAATGCTTACTAATATTAAAGCATTAAAAAAATTAGGAGATGGTTATTTATTTGATCCTAATCCAGGTGAAAATTCATTTGCTGGTATATATAAAAACGGGAAAAAAATAGATTGGAATAATAACAATAAATACGAATTATTAAATTCTGATGTTCCATATTATGAGTGTAATGGACAAATAATGAGTGGTAATGGTGAAGTCAAAAATTTAAGTGAAGAGGATAAAAAATTATGTCGAATTATACAAAATACTAAATATAGTGATGAGTCTGATCCTCCATATGAAGACTCATTTTTTAAAAAGAATTTGAATGGAAGAAACTCATCATCATATTATATTAAAATTGGTTATTGTAAAAAAAATATTTCTAAAGAAAAATGTCTTAGAAATGGATTTAAATGGATATCGGAAAATAATACATGTTATAAACCTAGATATGGGTATATAAATAACGAATCAGGTCTTAAATTTGCATCAACTAGAATGGATGGATTATTACCATCTCTTGGAAAGGATGTCATGGCACTTTCACCTGATAAAATAAATGCTATTATGAATGGAGAAAGTATAAAAGGATATTTTAATCAACAAAACTGTGATGATGAAAATTTTATAAACTACAAAAAAAAAACAAGTTCAAATTTATTAATTTACAAAGTTATTTTTTTTTGTTTAATTTGTTATATTTTATTTTTAATTATAAGTCTTTATATACACAGTTAATTATGTAGATGTATAACCAAATGAAGATTTAATGTCCTGATAAACATACAAAATAAAGCCTACATGCTCTTTTGTTTTTTGAATAGGCATTATTAGGTAATTTTAATATTTTAATAGATTTGATTTAAATCCAAAAATAATCTCTTATTTAATTTTAAAATTGTAATAAATGAGTAGTTTTTTAAATTATAATTCTAAAATTGAACAAAAAAAAATTTTATATAGAAAATATTTACAAAATATTGCAAAACACAATAATTCATTAATTACTAAAAATGAAATAGATAAAAAAAATTTAATAGTAGCTAATGATAATTTAGATAAATCTACAATAATAAATGATAAGCATTCATTAATTGATGTAATTGAAAATAAAAAAAAAGATATAATAATAGCAGATATAAATTTAGATAAATCTACAATAATAAATGATAATAAGCATTCATTAATTGATATAAGTGAAAATGAAAAAATAAATGTATATCTATTAAATTATAGTAATAACTACTATAAAAAATTAAAAAAAAATATATTTATTACTGACAATATATCTATAAATATTAAATCTAAAAATAGTATTCCAATTAGACCAGAATTTCCTTTAATTTCAAATAATAATACAAATTATTCTTGTTTTAATAATGATGTTGTAATATTTTTATTTATAGTTTGTTATAATGAATCATTTATATTACCACATTTATTAAAACATTATTATTATGTTACTAAAATTTTTATTTATGATAATTGTTCATGTGATAATAGTATTGATATTGTTTTAAAAGATTCAAGATGTGAAATATTTTATTATAGTTCAAAATTTTGTGATGAAACAAATCAATATATAAAAAATAATTGTTGGAAACAATATAGAGAAAAATGTGATTATTGCATAGTTTGTGATGCAGATGAATTTTTATATCATTCTGATAATGTATATGATATTTTATTATTAGCAAAAAAAAATAATCAATTTTATTCATATTTAGATATAATAGGTATTAATATGGTATCATTAGACACTAAATTTATAGAAAATGATTTTCTTTACAAGCAAATAAATAAAGGTTATATTGATAAAAATTATTCGAAAAATATTATTTTTTGTCCATTTTTAATAAAAGAAATAAATTATTCACCTGGCTCACATACATTTAAACCAGAAAGTTATTCAAATAAATTTTTGATTGGGCCTAAATGTATATTATTACATTTTAAATATATAGGAGGTATTGAAAGACTAAAATCAAGACAATTAGATTATTCAAAAAGATTATCAAAAAAAAATATTCAAAATAATCAAGGTTTACATTATCTAAATATAAATTCAATTGAAAATGAATATTTAAAAGCTATAAATCGTAGTGTAAAAATTTTATGAAATTTTAATTTTAAGTTATTTGATAAAAAGAAATAATATGTAAAAGATGGTTATCTTTTTCTGTAAAAAAAAAAAAAAAAAAAAAATATATATACAAATCTAAATATTATTATATTCGTCCATTACCTCCAAGTATTTTTACAAAAATAAATAGACCTTTTATAATACCTAAACCACCAGATCCATCTATTAAAAGATTAAAAAGACCATATTTAAAACAAGAAAAAGAAAAAAAAATTATAATTAATATAAATATGGATAGTATCAATAAAAAAAGTGATTTGAAGCCATATTTATTTTTAAATAAATCTTCTTATCTAGGATATTTTATTAAAAATTATATTTCTAATAATTATTTTTACAATACTTAAAAAATTAATAAGTGAAATAAAATAATTTTAGTTATTATTTTATTTGGTTAAATTATATAACAATTAGTAATAGATTTGCTTAATTACGAATACTCTTATAATAGTCTTGTGATTGTGCAATTGTATTAGTTATTTTACGTTGACAATCTAATGATATAGGTGTTTGAATTTTATTTTGTAATGCCGTATCATTTTTAATTCTTAAAATATCTAATTTATTTATAGTTTCAGTAAGTTTTATATCTTTACTATTCTCTAAAATATTAAATAATTCTTTAAAATTACTATTTAATATTCTTATTGAACCATAATCAGGAGCATTTTTTAATACATTATCGGCTTGGTCATAGTAATATTTGATTAGTGCTTTATTAATTTCATTAATATTCATATGATTTTATATAGATTTTATCTTTAGATTATAAATTAAATTATGTATAAATTAAATTAACTTATGGAATCAATCTATGAAATTTTTTTTTTTTACAATGAATATAATTTGAATCTAACAATAGTATAAACAAAATTTTTGTTTAATTGTTTTTACACATAGATTCAATTTAAAATCTTTGAATAATAAAAAATTTGATTTATATCTATATAAGTATTTAAGTTGAAATATATCTACAAAAGAAAATAAATAATGTCAAAACTGAATGTATCTAAAAGAAAAAATGAACTAGGTCAATTTTATACAACAAATTTTGAATATATTCTTTCAAATATGAAATTACCTAATTATGTTAATACAATAATAGAACCTTTCACGGGCCAAGGTGATCTCCTTAAATTTGTAAAAGATATAGATAAATATAATTTAGAAATCTATGATATAGATCCAAAATATCCGAATACAATAAAGAGAGATACATTAACTGATCCTCCAGATTATACTGATAAATTCGTATTAACCAATCCTCCATATCTAGCTAGAAATAAGAATAAAAATAAAGATTTATATAAAAAATACGATTGTAATGATTTATATAAATGTTTCATAGTTAGTATAATAACCAATATATGCCAAGGCGGTATTATTATTATTCCACTTAATTTTTTATGTTCTATAAGAAAAAATGATATTCAATTAAGAAAAATGTTTTTAGAAAAATATTCAATTGATATTATTAATATTTTTGAAGAACAAGTATTTGATGATACTAGTTATACAGTATGTAGTATATTATTTCATAAACAAATAGAGATAGATAAAGAAAATAAATTGAAGACCGGGATCAATTCCAGTGGACCCCAGAACAATGAATTGTCCTCTGCTAAAATATTTTTCTATCCTTCAAAAAAAAATATCACTATTAATTTAAATTCAGAAAATAATTATACTTTTGGGGGAGAAATATATAATGTGCCACAAAATCCCGAATATAAAATTGAAAGAGCTACAAAACAAACTAAAAATAGTCTAAAGATAACAAATATTTTACTAAAATGTATTGATGATAATATAGATAATCAATTAGGTTTTAAAATTGTAAGTGATGAAAATAGATTTATTGATAATACATTTTCATTATCTGCAAGAAGTTATGCTACAATTGTTATTAATAAATCACTAACATTAGAAAAACAACAAGATCTTGTTAATAAAATGAACGATTATATAAAAGAACAAAGAAAAAAATATAATTCTTTGTTCCTTACTAACTATAGAGAAAGTAATTCAATCGCAAGAAAACGAATTTCATTTGATTTAGCATTTAAAATATGTAATTATATTTTATCGGACATTGAAAAGTGTGATAGCACACTTCAAGCTCCTAAATAGAGTTTACATGTGTGGTATCTCATTCAATATAATATTTATTAATTATATATTCTTGAAAATCTATATGATTAAATACCATAATATTATTCTTATTATGATATTTTTTTTTTAATCTTAAAACTTTTTGGGTTAAATTTGTATCAATCAAAAGAATTAGAATTTCTCCAGTTTCTGATTTGTATTTTTTCCACCATTCTCCTAATGTATCCATTTCTTCAAATACATTATCTTGATGACCACCATTACCATATGAGACCTTGGCTGCTATAAATCCATTCATTTCACCCGTAAATTTTGCATCAAATGATTTTAGACAACAATCTTTATAAATAGACTTTTCATTCATTGTTTTTTTTGATATAATTTCTCCTTGTTTTGTTGGTATAGAGTCGGTTGTTGACAAATTTGTAATAGTTATTCCATATTGTTCTGTTATAATATTACATGTTTTTAATTGCTCCATTTCATCTCTACTACCTTGTCTAGATGCCTGTTTAGAAATATGTCTACTTGTTAAACGACAAAATATCTCATCGTTTCTACATTTTTCAAATAATTTTTCTTCTGATATATCTAAATCTTCCAATGTTCTTTCGAATTCTTTATAATTAATATTTTCCAAAAATATTTTCTTATTTTTTTCTTTTTGTGTTTTATTGTGTTTTTTTGTGTTTACACTTAAACTTTCACACTTTAAGCTATTATATACTATTTTATTATTATAAGCTTGTCTTGTATTTCTTATATCTTCAAAATTTAGTTTAATAGGTGTTGGTTTTAAAGTTGAATTTGTCATTTTTGGTTTATATAAATTTTATATTATATAAATTTCAAATCAAATTTTGTGTTTTTTGCGTTTTTCATAACTTATGTTTTATAGTTTTTAATCATTTGTTTACTGTTTATTAATTAGTATTAAATTAATTTATCTATAATAAAATGCATTTTACAATTCTTAAAATTAATTTATAAATATTCTTATTATTTTTAATTATATTTATTTACTTTATAATATTATTATCAATAATAATATTAATAATATGGATGAAGAAAAAAGTAAAAAAATTAATAAATATTGTATACTATTTTTTAGTATATTAGTATATTTTTTATATTTAGAAATAAATCCAAAAATAAGAGGAATATGGTTAAGAAGAAGTGATAATAATCAATTACATATAAGTTTAAATGGATTAAAAAATTTTATAGTATATCCTTTTAAAAATATAAAAATGTGGCTACCAAATATGTGGGATATGAATGTATTTGTATCAGTTCCTATTATAAGTAGTTTAACTTATTTATTAATTAAATATTTTACATATTAATATAAGTAGGTTTTATATAAGTAAGCTAAAACTTATATATTTTTTTTGCATAAATATTTTATTTTTAATAAAAGAAAAAATATCCAAAAAATAGGTTGAAATCTAATAAAAAAATATATAAAATTACCAATAAATTTATTTTTTCTTTTTAATTCTTCAATAAACCAAAAACTATTATCATTTGTGTATCCCATTAATCTATTTTCAATTATTGTTAAAAAACAATTTCCGAAGAAATACCAAGAATATACTAATATAAACCAATAAAATACAAAAAATAACAATATATTTAAATTTTTAGAATAAAAAGGTATAGTGGCTAAAATCCCTACAAAAAAATGAAAATATGATAAAAGATAGCCAATTCTTTTATTAATTTTATTTCTAGATATTGACATATTTATTAATAAGATAAATATTATATAGAAAAATTATTTATGATTAAATAATAAATATATATAGTAATAACATATGTTTTATATCAAAAAAAATTATTTTTTCATTTTTATATTATTATTTTCAATTATAAATATAATTTTAATGTTTAAAAATATAAAACATTTTAAAAAAAATAAAATAAATTTCACAAAAATACCTAAAAATACTGTGTTATATCATTGTTCTTTTAGCAATATAAATAAATATAATAATAAAAGAAGAACATGGTTTAGCATAGATAAATATTATTTTTTTAAAATGAAAAGTTGTCTAAAAAATTTTAGAAGAAAATGTGCTTATAATGAATATGTTAGTATAAGTCCTTCAGATTTAATGAATGACATAAGTAAATGGTGTGAAAAATGTAAACCAATAACACTTTATAAATGTATATTAAAAAAAGATATTATTTTATTAAATGTGCCATATGAAATGGATATAAATTATTTTGAAGTAAATCATATTCAATTTAATTATTTTCCAAATATAATGGGACTTTGCACCGAATCAAATTTATTAGGTGAAAGATCATCAGTTTATTATTTTTATTTTAAATCAGAACTTTTTAAAAATATTAAAATTGAAAAATTAGAATATAATGATATACAACAAAATAATAAAATATGTGGTAATTGTGGTTTAATTCATTGGACATATTTAAGTATTAAAAGTTTTTTATTTTATGCTTATCTAGATTACATAAAAAATAAATTTATATATTTAGAACATTATTATTATAATTCAATTAATAATTATATAAAAAAAAAAAAATTTAATGAAATTCGTATATCAAGTTATAATATTCATAATTGGAAAGATGCTTTCTATAATAAAAATACTTCTAATATTTTAGACAATATAATTAAAACCAATTCTGATATAATTTGTTTTCAAGAATTCTACAATAATGAAGATATAAATGAATTATATAAGATTTATGAAAACAATTATTTTTATGGTAATTTGGCAATATTTAGTAAATATAAGATATTGAATAGTTATTATAAAACTTTAGGTAGAGATCATATATATTTTTTACAACGTTATTTAATTGTTATAAAAGTTCAAATAGGAAATAGAATAATAAATATTTTAAATACTCATTTGGATGCATTTGATAATAGTGAACTAACAAGAATAAAACAATTAGATGTTATTTTAAAAGAGATAAATAAGATAAATAAAAAAGAATATATAATTTTATGTGGAGATTTTAATTCGCTTAAACTATCTGATTATAGTAAAGAATATTTTAATTTTTTACTACAAGAACCTAAATATATACCACCACCTAATAATATGAAAGTTATAAAAACTATAAATAAATATTTTTATGATACAAAATATCTAGATATAAAAAAAAAAAAGATAAAAAATGAATTTACAACATGGTCTTTAAGAAGAGTAGATTATATATTTATTAATAAAAATATCAAAGTTAGATTTGATATTAATAAAAACACCTCAAGTGATCATTATCTTATTTATTGTGATATAGATAACTTGTTTAATTAAATATATATATATATATATAAAAATAATTTTTATATATGTTTATAGATAATATTAAATGGTAAAATTAAGGTCTGGTAGAATATATATAGACGAAAATTTATTTAATTATAAAATAGAATATATAAATTATTTAATAAAAAATAAATATTTATCAATATATCAAAATGAAGTTGAAAATTTTTACCATGAAATAAAAAAATTAGAAAAAAAGACACAAATAAAAATCCAAAAAAACAGTAAATATTTAGAATATTATGGTAAAAAAATATATTTAAACAGTTTAAATATAGATAATTTAAATAATTATAGATTAAATTTATATGAAAATATATGGATTAAAATTTCAAATTTAATTCTTTATTATAAAAAATTAAAAAAAAAAAAATATATTAAAAATGATAATTTATATTGTTTAATATGTTATTGCTTAATAAAAAAAAAAGAAAAATTAAATATTTGTAATAATAATAATAAAAAACATATTTTTCATAATTATTGTTTTAAAGAAAGTTTAAACTATTCTTCTCCTTATCATTTTATTAATTTAGATGTGTTTAAAAATTGCCCTTACTGTAATATAAAAGGTATAAATGAAAATGATATATATATAGCTTATTAAGTAAATAACTTAAAACATATAATATATAATTACTTAAAAAATAATTATATAGTATTTTAAAATGAATGATACATCAAAATATTATAAAATTTTAGAAATTGACAAATCTACAAATAATGAAGATATTAAAAAAGCTTATAAAAAAGCAGCTATAAAATGGCATCCTGATAAATGGTCACGTGAAGATGCAGAAAAAAAAAAAGTAGCAGAAGAAAAATTCAAAGAAATTGGAATAGCTTATGAAGTTCTAATTAATCCAGATAAGAAAAAAATATATGATAAATTTGGAGAAGAAGGATTAAAAGGTAATAATGGAATGAGTGGAGGGGATCCATTTGATATTTTTGAAAGATTTTTTGGTGAAACTGGAATGGGTGAAATGGGAGGAATGGGAGGAATGCCATTTGGAGGAATGCCATTTGGAGGTGTTTTTGGAGGAAGGCGTAGTGATTCAGTAAGAAAAGATTCAAAAATATCTGTGACACTGAAATATAATGAAATTATGAATGGAGGAAGTAGAAAAATAAAACACAAAAGAAATGTAATAGAAAATAAAAATAATATCACTAAATGTGAAAAATGTGATGGAAAAGGACATAGAGTAAATATGGTTCAAATTGGTCCAGGTATGATTAGTCAATCAGTTCAAACGTGTCAATTTTGTAAAGGTTCTGGTAAAAAAATTAATTACAAAATAATTGAAGAAAATATAGAAATATTTATAGAAAAAGGAACAAAAAAAGGAGATTATATTAAATATAACAATTTAGGAGATGAAATGCCTGATAATACAACGCAAGATTTAATAATAATATTTGATGAAGAATCATCAACTACTTTACAAAAACAAAATAATAATTTAGTTTATTTAAAAAAAATATTATTATCAGAAGCATTAGGTGGTTTAGAATTTTTATTTGAACATCCTAACGGAAAAAATATAATTATTAAAAGTGAAAATATTATTAAACCAGATTCAATAAAAGTAATAAAAACTCTTGGATTTCCGATTAAAAATAGTGTTAGATCAGGAGATTTAATAATAAAATTTCATGTTGTATTTCCAGATTATATAGATGAAAAAAAAAAAGATTTAATTAATAAATTATTACCAAAAAGAAATAGAATAAAAGATACAGATAAAAATAATTTTGAAATACATTATTTGGAAGATTTTTCAAATAATAATAATAATTATGATAGTGATGATGATGTAAGAAATTTAGATTCAGAAGGAGTTCAATGTGCCCAACAATAATTACTATTCATTGTCAAAATTTAATAAAAATTCAAATTTACAATATAATTAAGTAATTACTTAAAGTTTATAATAAAGAAATTTATAATGAATAAAGATAATAGTAAAATTTTATATGCTATTGCTAATGATATTTATTTAAATTTATTAAAGAATAATGAAGGTAATGTAGCAAACTATATACCACAATTAGAAAAAATAAATCCAGATTTATTTGGTATATCTATATGCACTGTAAACGGAGATATAATTAATATAGGAGATACTTCAGAATTTTTTTGTTTACAATCTTTATCTAAACCACTTTCTTATTGTATTGCAAGACAATATTATAGTTCTGAATATGTTCATTCACATGTTGGATATGAACCAAGTGGTAGATCTTTTAATGCATTTGAACTAAATAATAATAAATTACCTTACAATCCTTTAATTAATGCTGGAGCAATTATGATTTCTTCATTAATTTTACCGGACAATGAACCTTCATATAGATTTGAAACAGTGAACATGTATTATCAAAAATTGTGTGGAAATATAAATAAAGTTGGTTTTGATAATAGTGTATATTTGTCAGAACAACATCATGCTGATAGAAATATATCTTTAGCATATTATATGAGAGAAAATAATATTTTTGAAAAAAATGTAGGACCAAAAGAAATTGAACAACATTTAAATTTATATTTTCAGTGTTGTTCAGTCACAATAAATTCTAAAATGGGTTCTGTTATAGCTGCTACATTAGCAAATGGAGGAGTATCTCCTATAACAAATGAAAATATATTTGAAGAAAATATCATAAGAGATTGTTTATCTTTAATGTACATGTGCGGAATGTATAATTATAGTGGTCAGTTTGCTTTTGAAGTTGGTTTACCAGCAAAATCTGGTGTTAGTGGTGCTTTATTTTTAGTAGTTCCAAATAAAATGGGTATATGTATATGGTCTCCAAGATTAGATAATATGGGTAATAGTGTTCGCGGAGTTGAATTTGCTAAACAATTTATAAAAAGATATCCTGAAAATTTACATATTTTTAATACCATTACAAATAAAGATTTTTTAAATAACAATTCAGAATTAGTTTTACAACAAAGAATTATAAACGCATCTGCTATTGGAGATTTAGATACACTTAAGCTATTAATATCTAATTATAAAGTTGACCTAAATATTAGTGATTATGACCTACGAACTCCTTTACATTTAGCTTGTAGTGAAGGAAAAGTAAAGATAGTTAAATATCTATTAGAAAAAGGAGTGAATTCAAAACCAAAAGATAGATGGGGTAATACACCTATATTTGAAATTAAATTATTATTAAATAAAAATAATAATAGTAATAATTATAATTATTTAGAAATTAAAGATTTATTAGAAAATCATATTGATAAATCAGACTACTTCATGAATGATATTCAATGTGATTTTTCAAAACTAGATTCATCATCTACTTATAATGATTAAAGAATTTAACTTCATCTTTTATACTAATATTTTGTTTGAATTCAAAAATTATTATGTTTATTCTTTTAGCTTTAAGAATATAAAATATTATCTATAAAAATAAGATAATATTTTATATTATATAGATATTATTTAGAAGTATATAAAAGATTGTAATTATAGTTAAAGAATTCTTTAAATAAAAAAATTTGAAAAGAAACTTTAAGAATAATTATTGTATATATTAATAAATCTTTAAATGACAGAGTTTAGTATTGAAGATATATCCAAATATTTATTACAAGCATTTCACGAACAAATGAAAAAAATTTTATTAGACATTTCAAATAAATATGATATAAACAAAGAAGAATTATATATTAATTATTTAAATTCAGATATACTTAAAAATTCTTCATATTTAAAAAAAACTAGAAAAAAAAAAAATTCAACAACAAATTTATTATGTCTGTGTATGGCTAGAAAACAAGATGGTAATCAATGCACACGCCGAAGAAAAGATAATTTAGAATTTTGTGGAAAACATACAAATAATAAAAAATATGGTAGAATTGATGACTACTCTAATATTATTGATAAATTAGCAGAAGATGATAATTATATTATGACTTGGATTGAAGAATTTAACGGTAAAGAATATTTGGTAGATAGTAATAATATTGTATATACTAAAGATGTTTCATCTCCTATTATTATTGGTAAAAAACTTACAAATGGAACTATGGAATCTTTAAATATTTATTAAATTTATCTAAATTTTATCTTTAATCAATATTATTAGATATATGAAGTATAGTATCTGAAATATTTAATTTATATGGTTTAAATTTATCCATCTCAAATTCAGGGTCTAACATTATTTTTTTTTCATAATTTATATCTTTTTTTTTTATATCTAGTTCATTATTATTTAATTTATAATTAAATAAAAAATTTTTATTATATTCTTTTAAAAAATATATAGTATCTAATATAAAAATTAAAATTATATACGATCCTAAAAATATATAAGATAATGTATATCCCATAAAAGATATTATTACAATTTTATTAAAATTTTTATTATTATTATTATTGAAAATTTTTTTTAATATATTTAAAAACATTTTATATCATTTTAATACATTTTAAAAAATTTATAGACAATCAATTATTTTCTTAAATTTTGTAACATCTGTATTATTTCGTATATCATATTTTAAACCAATATTAATAAACTCATATGTAGCACGGGTTTTTCCTATTTTTAAATCACAACACTTTATTCCATCTTTTGTTATTAGATATTTATTTTCATTTTCTACATCTCGGCAAATATCATATTTACTATCTTTTAAAAATAAAAATGTTTGCCCTACTATTGAAAATATTTTATTATCTGATTCTATAAATTCATATATAGTAGTATCTAGACTATCTGGATCTATTATTGTATAATTATTATTTAATTCTGATAATGACTTAGATATATTTTTTTTTATTTTATTTATTAAATTTTTAATCATAATTTCGCTTTCCAATACTGTCGATATTAAATTGTTTATTTGATTTTCTATTACTCCTTTGGTCTTTATTGTATCATTTTTTATTTTTGAAATGTTCTCGAATATTATATCTAAATTATTTAATGAATTATAGATTATATTACATTTTTCATCTATTAATTCTGCTGAGATTTTATCATTTTTTAAATTAATACTGTATATCTGTCTTAAAAATAATACACCATAAATAATATTTAGACTTTCAAATCCCGAATTCGGAATAAATATAATATGTTTCCCATTCAATTGTTTGTATTCTAATCTTCTATGACACATTATAGGAGAGGTTAATGATACAAATATACCATAATTTATTCCTGTATTATTTAAATCATCAAAAAATTTATCAACTTCCTTTGAATTTACTGCATTTTTGTATAATTTACTTTCAATTAAAATTGTTGGATAGTCTGTTGAATGTAAATGAATATCCGCTTCATGACCTGTTGAAGCAGTCACTTCTACTGTATCATCTCCAAATGAACTATTTAATAAGTTTTCTATAAAATTTTCACCTATTTTTCCTTTAATACTTGATGTATTTATATCACCTGTTAATTTATTTATAACTTCTGATAGATGTTGATATTGTATTCTGTTATTTTCATTATGTTTGTCTATATTTTCATTTAAATTACTATCTAAATTTTTTATTTTATCTTTAATATATTCTGTATTTGATTTATAAATTTCTAAAGAATGTAACATTTCTGTATATGTATTTAGACAATTACTATTTATATCTGATACTTTTTTATTAATTGGTTCTAAAATACTTGATTCTGGATTTATTGATATATTTGAAATATTTGATACTTGATAACCTAAATTTAATAATTTATTTAAATAATCTTTTTCTTTTTCTAGCGAAATATCTTTTAACCAATTATTAATTGAATAATCTATTTTTAAACTCATTTATTATTATTTATTATTATTTATTAGTCAATTCTAATTTACTTTTAAGTAATTATTTCCTAATTAGTTCATAAAAATTATGTATTTTCATCTTATTTGTTAAAAGATTATATAAATTAGGAAATTTGTTTATTCCGCGCATTTTTCCTTTTATTATCCAATTCCAATCTTTAATATCATTCTCATTCAATATAATATTTTTATCTTCTGTTGATAAATTTATTTTTTTATTTAGCAAATCATTTACATTTTTTAATCTCTTTAACATATGTAAATTTTCAACCATTTCAAAATATTATATTATTTTATCTTTAAGTCTGTTCATTCAAATAATTAAAACAACTATAAAGATTATTTACATATTATAATAAGAAATGAAATTTAAAATACCATCTATTCCTGAAGATGATGATGCTAAAGGTATAGTAGTAAGAGTTTTATCATTTGAATATTATCTTAAACCTTTTTGGTTAACTTTTAAAGATCCATATATTGAGGTTGAATATCAAATATCTACAAGACGTATACGTTTAAAAGAAAGTGTATATTTATCAATCTTATTAATGATGTTCGGTATTTATATTATTGTTTATCCTTATACACGATACATATCAGATAATCCTGCTAAATATAGCTATACAGTGAAATGTGTTATTACTGGAAGTATTTTTCTAAGCACATCTATAATACAAATTATTATCATCTATAATAAATCCATCAATAATTTATTCAATTGGCCTGTTTTATTTATTATTAAAAATAGTATTACATTTTTTGTATTTTATTATTTAATGATGAGTGATATTTTTAATATTCAATATCAAACAAACTTACCAGTTCAAGGAAATAAATTAATAACATATATGTATATGTTTAATACAGAATTGAGTCATACTATTACTATATTTATACATACTATATTTTTCTTAACCATATTAACTATTCATGTATTAAATATAAAACAATTTTTAATTATAGTATTTTTACATACATTAGCTGGCTTGTTCTTCATATTAAAATATAACAATATTTATAATACAGAGTTTAAAGATATATATAATTTAATAGGATGGCAATTCGGTCTTCTATTTTTGCCAGAAAATAAAGGCAACATTGAAAATTTATTTAATCCAAAAAAAAAAAACAATACCATTTATGAAAATATAGGAAGAGAAATTATTACATCCTCAGGGGAACAGGAGAATTTAATTAAAGATTATATATATCCTTATGAAATGTCAATTTTTAATATTAACAAATATCAAAAATCTTTAGTAAATACTTATATGTGCATGTGGTGTATTCTTATAATATTTTTATTTTCTATTGTGTATACAAGAGAAAAAGGATTACGTGCTGATTTTATACTTAGACGTGTTTATAGTGATATAGATAAGCCACGCAATATGGATATTGGAATTGAAATAAAAAAGATTGTAAATAAAAATGCGAACAAAGAAGATCAAGAAATAATCAAAAATAATTTAAATAAATTGAAAAAAGATAGAGAATCAAATAATATTGACCTATATAAAAATACTAATAAATATAAAGTTAATATAGATTTAAATGAGATTCAAAGCACAATTAGTAATGATATAGATTTAGATGAAATGGGGAGTATTCTAGATGGTAAAACAGTTAAAAGTTTTATTTCAGATTCTACATTTAAAAATAATAAAGATGACATTATTAATAATATAAAAAAAATAATTCCTAAATCATATACTAAAAGTCAGAAATCTGATATTAATGTAAACGATATAGAATCTGAAACTACTGTTCATTGTTAAAAAACTAAAATATTATTCTAAATTTTTTTTTATTTATTTATTATAAATAAATAAATAAATGAACTCTAATAACATTATTTCTTATACATTAAATTCTAAAAAAGATGATAACAAAAAATTATTTTCATATAATACTCCTAAAGATATTATAGCTGGTGCGAGTTCTGGAATAAAAAATATAAGTAAAGGTATAATAGGTGGTATAGGTTCTATGTTTATATTACCTATTTATGGTGCTAAAGATGATGGATTAAATGGTTTAATAAAAGGCACCGGTTTAGGTTTATGCGGAGGAATTTTATTACCTATTACAGGAACATTTATGGGAGGAGCTCAAATTATAAGAGGACTTTATAATACACCAGAAGCAATATATTCTAAATTTAATGGAAAAATTTGGGATTACGAAAATAAAATATGGATTTTTTATAATTTTAAAGAAGAATCAGATAAAATATTAGCCGAATCTCAAGAAGATTTTATAGCTAAATTAAAAGAAAATAAAGAATTTATAAATATTGAAGATGATAAATCACAAAAAAATAATACTAATATTAATACACCATTAATAAAAGATACAGAATATTATGATATTCTTGAAATAAAAACTAATTCAGATATAAATGATATTAAATCAGCATATAAAAAATTAGCTGTTAAGTGGCATCCTGATAAAAATCAATTAAATTTAGAAGAGGCTGAAAAAAAATTTAAATTAATAGGAGAAGCCTATCAAATATTAGGAAACTCCGAAAAAAAAAAAAAATATGATCTTTTAGGAAGAGAAGGTATAGAAAACGATTCAGTATTAGATTCAAATCAATTATTTTGTTTATTATTAGGAACAGATGAACTAGAATTTTTTATTGGAGAGTTATCTGTTTCTATGATAATGTCTTTAGAAAAAAATGATCCAATTCAAATAATTAGATTTAAACAAAAACGAAGGGAAATAATAATAGCACATAATATTTTAACATTATTAGATAATAAAGATCTAAATGCTGAAATTATTAATGAAAAAATTAAAAATATAAATACAAATGCATTTAGTGATATGATTGTAAATTTAATAGGATATTTATATATTGAGATAGCACAAAATTATTTAAATAATTTTAAATTTATTCTAAATTCATTTAACGAATTTAAAAGAAAGATTGAAAATAAATACAAATTTAGTATATCTTTAATTAAAATTATGAAAAACAATAGTAAGAAAGAAAACGATAAACAAAAAGAAAATACTAATACAAATAATTTTATAGATATTATGCTATCTTTAATTTGTATCGATATAGAAAATACTATAAAAAAAATTTGTTTTAAAATATTAAATGATTTTGGAGTATCTAAAGATATAAAAGAACAAAGAGCAACAAATCTATTATATATCGGCAGTATATTTTATAAAGAAAACTATGACGAGAATAGATCAAAAGAATTTATAATTGAACAAATTGGTAATTAATTTATAATATGAATTAATAAATAATAGAATTAATAATTCTATTGTTTGTTATACACATTTTAACATCATAATTTATTTATTTACTAAGTTATAAATTTGCATTTAATTAAAAAAATTCTATTTCATGTATATCATCACAATTTTGGAAATTTGTATTATTACTTGTAGTAAGAGTGCCTAATTTTATATGTTTTATTCTGTATTTTTTATAAAAATCAATATTATGACTCCATTGCCATTTTTTAGGATAACCACCTGAATTACCATAACTAAATCCGGTGCCTTCTTCTGTGATAGAAACTGTAGGAATAGTAGGATCAATAATATTGTTTATATCAATATCTGTATTATTCATCGAACATGTCCCTAACCAATACCATTTACCATTCTTATATCCAAATGCTGCAAATCTTGCATCATTCATTCCTAAAATACCGGGAGATGGTAATCTAGATAAATATTTATCTACCCAATATAGACCTCTAAATTTATAGTATATACCATTCATAGGATACATTGTAAAAAATCCAGAATTTTTAATTATATTAGGTATATTTGTCATTCTAGTATCATCTTCATTTTCTAAACTTCCTGTCCGTATACCATTAAAAATTTTTGTTATGTTTTTGTCCATATGCCATGCAAAAAACTCATCTTTAAAAAACCAATTAAATCTTCTATCACCATATGTAATTTTATCCCTAGCTGCATCATCTTGAAGATCATTAGGATCAACAAATGTTAATGAACTTATTTTTTCACCTTGAATTAAAAATCCAGTATCAGGATCTTTCCATATTTGTGTTTGTTTATTTCCTTGATTTATAGAATCATAAGAAGTTGGTAATGTATCACCTAAATGAAATTCGTTAGCGTTAATTTTTACTGTCGCCGGTTCTATACCTGTTGAACCATCTGGAAGTGTCCCCATAGTTCCCTCAATTAAAGAAACACTATTTCCTATTCTCAATTTATTATCTTCAGATAAACCATATCCTGATTTATACCCTATATTTATATTATTTGATCCTGAACTATAACCATCTGTATCATTACCACCCTTTGCTTCATAACCAATTGTTATATTATAATTACCACTTCCACTAGATAAATCTCCAATTAATATCGAATTATGACAATTCATTCCATTCATATTTTTTAACATTCGATGACCTATACAAATTGTATTTTGTAAATTTGCTTCAATATTATTAGATCCTATTTGTATAACATTATAATTTGAAGAATTACCAATTTCATTTTCTTCACTTATACTTATTCTAGGAAAACTAAGTTCAAAATTAGATGAATTTATATTTGCAATATTAAACCAATTACCTGTATTTGCTGAAATAGTAAGTTGAGAAGTTTCTGCTCCTAACATTAAAGAACCAGTTGATGATTTCCAAATTTTATTATTTCCTGGATCATTATTAGATAAAATTCCTGATAGTGTTATATTATCATTTTTAAATTCTAAAATTTCTGAATTATTTCCTATTTTATTATAAATTTTTTTTAATTGATTAAATATAGCATTTGCGCTAACCCATGTACATGGCTCATTTAAACTTAGTCCTGTAGGTTCTGTATTTCCTACTGGATCAAAATTATAATTTAAATTATTTTGTAAATTATCCGAAGTAACTTCTTTACTTTTATCAATTTTTTTTCCAATTTCAACTATTAAAGAACTTGTAAAGTTTGTATCATCACCTATTATATCACTTAATTCTTTTAATGTATTTAAAGTTTCGGGAGCATTATTTATTAATTTTGTAATCTCAATATCAACATAATCAATAGTAGCTATTTGAGCAGATGTTTTAAATAATATAGTTGAATTATTATGTATAGGTTGATCTACAGTATAATTATATTTATTATTTGTAGGTGCTTTTGGAACTCCTGTAAACACATTTCCATCTGATGCTTTAAATTCTTCTATTTTTAATTGGGTATAATTATCTACATATTTAGCTGACACAAGTCGGATCTCTTTATCGGCTTCACTTAGAGTAATATAATCATTAGGTAAATTTATAAGTGATTTATCACCTTGTAGTAAATATCCATTTGAATCTTTCCATATTTTTTTTGAATCAAGATCATTATGACTAGGTAAAAATCCAAATATAATATTATTAGCATCAGTTTTGAATATAGCATTATTCGAATCTGTTGCCATTGTGCAGTCTAATATTTTCATATCTTCAACACCTAATTTACTTCCTACTATAAATTTATTATTTGAATTAGCTGATTCTATACCATAACCTAATAAAATACAATTTTCTTTTTGATTATTTAGTCCTGCTTCTCCTCCTATTATTATACAACGATCTCCATAAGAATTGTAACCAGACATATTACCTATATATATATTATTTGTTTTACCACTTGTATTATTACTTATAATTCCTTCTAAAACAGAACCTGAACTTTCACCTACAAAAATACTATCTTGACTATGATTTCTAAATCCAGCATTTGAACCTATACCAATACAATTAAATCCTTCGCCATATTTCATTGATGTATTTCCTAATCCAATTCTATATCTTCCTGTTGCATTTTTTCCTGTCTCAAAACCAATATTTATGTTAGAAAAGATATTTTGTTCTGCATCATATCCAAATACTGTTTGGCTTTGATCTATTTTCATATTAGGAAATGAAAAAATATTATTATTTATTGGTGCTAAAATACCTGTATTACCTGAATATAAATTTAAATTATTAAATTTATTATATAAATATAATGCTGACACAACATCATTATTATTGATGCTCTGTTCTAAATCTATATCAGTATTCAGAACCGTTACATTTAATCCTGGTGGTCCTGTAGAACCAGTCGATCCTGTCGATCCTGTGGATCCAGTGAATCCAGTCCAACCTGTTGCACCTGTCCATCCTGTCCATCCTGTCCATCCGGTCGATCCTGTCCATCCTGTCCATCCAGTCCAACCTGTAGCACCTGTCGATCCTGTCCATCCGGTTGATCCTGTCCAACCGGTAGATCCGGTCCATCCTGTAGATCCGGTCCATCCTGTAGATCCTGTCCATCCTGTCCATCCTGTCCATCCTGTAGATCCGGTCGATCCTGTCCATCCTGTCCATCCAGTCCAACCTGTAGCACCTGTCGATCCGGTCGATCCTGTCCATCCTGTCCATCCTGTCCATCCTGTAGATCCAGTCCATCCTGTCCATCCCGTCCATCCTGTAGATCCTGTCCATCCAGTCCAACCGGTAGCACCTGTAGATCCGGTCCATCCGGTAGAGCCTGTAGATCCGGTGGATCCTGTCCATCCTGTGGCACCTGTATATCCTGTCCAACCGGTAGCACCTGTCGATCCTGTCCATCCTGTTGATCCTGTCCATCCCGTCCATCCTGTCACACCTGTCCATCCTGTCCATCCCGTGCATCCTGTAGATCCTGTCCATCCAGTCCAACCGGTAGCACCTGTAGATCCTGTCCATCCAGTCCATCCGGTAGATCCTGTCCATCCGGTGAATCCTGTCCATCCTGTGACACCTGTAGATCCTGTCCATCCTGTAGATCCAGTCCATCCAGTGTCACCAGACCTACCAGTCGATCCTGTCCATCCAGTAGATCCGGTCCACCCTGTCCATCCGGTTGGTCCTGTCCATCCGGTGGCTCCAGTCCATCCGGTAGCACCTGTCCATCCAGTCCATCCAGTATCACCAGACCAACCAGTCGATCCAGTAGATCCAGTCCAACCAGTCCATCCAGTAGAACCAGTGTATCCAGTTACTCCTATTGAACCAGTCAATCCTGTTGAGCCTGTCCATCCAGTAGCTCCTGTCCAACCAGTTGTTCCAGTTATTCCAACTGTAAAAGCACCACTAAAATCTCCAATATATTTCCAAAATTTTAATGATTCAAATTCTTTAACTACAAAAAGATCACCTCCTCTTACTAATCCATAATCTTCTGATTTATAATTATCTAAATCAAAAGGATCTATTATAGGATTAAGAGTATAATCTATAAGATTTGTTGGTTTATTTTCATCATAATTTTCCCAAATTGTTACTAGGTTAAAATTTGTTCCAGGATTTCCTTGTATACCAATTGATCCTGTAGATCCCGTAGATCCAGTGGATCCAGTCCAACCTGTCCATCCTGTTGCACCGGTCCAACCGGTAGATCCGGTCCATCCAGTAGCACCAGTAGATCCTGTAGATCCTGTGTATCCTGTCCATCCAGTGTCACCAGACCAACCAGTGGATCCTGTAGATCCTGTCCATCCGGTAGATCCTGTCCATCCAGTCGATCCCGTTGCACCGGTCCAACCCGTCGATCCTGTAGATCCGGTCCATCCAGTAGCACCTGTCCATCCAGTCCAACCTGTCCATCCTGTAGCACCGGTCCAACCTGTCGATCCAGTGCATCCAGTTGATCCAGTCCATCCAGTCGATCCCGTTGCACCAGTCCATCCAGTAGCACCGGTCCAACCTGTAGATCCAGTAGCTCCTGTCCATCCGGTTGATCCGGTAGCACCTGTCCATCCAGTAGATCCTGTTGCACCTGTCCATCCAGTAGCACCTGTCCATCCTGTAGAGCCAGTCCATCCTGTAGATCCGGTAGATCCTGTCCACCCTGTCCAACCAGTAAATCCGGTCCACCCTGTAGATCCTGTCCACCCAGTAGCACCTGTCCATCCGGTTGATCCAGTCCATCCTGTTGATCCGGTAGCACCTGTCCACCCTGTCCAACCAGTAAATCCGGTCCACCCTCTAGATCCGGTCCACCCAGTAGCACCTGTAGATCCTGTAGATCCGGTCCATCCTGTAGATCCTGTCCAACCAGTAGCTCCGGTCCAACCAGTAGATCCGGTCCATCCTGTCCATCCGGTCCACCCAGTAGCACCTGTCCATCCGGTCGATCCAGTACAACCTGTCCATCCAGTCCATCCGGTCGATCCAGTCCATCCAGTAGCTCCTGTCGATCCAGTATAACCGGTAGCACCGGTCCATCCTGTCCAACCAGTCGATCCGGTCCACCCAGTAGCACCTGTCCATCCGGTAGATCCAGTTGCACCACTCCATCCAGTAGATCCCTTAGCTCCAGACCAACCAGTAGATCCAGTGAATCCAGTCCAACCTGTCGATCCAGTCCAACCTGTTGATCCAGTAGCTCCTGTCCATCCAGTCGATCCAGTCCATCCTGTCCAACCTGTCGATCCAGTCCATCCTGTATATCCTGTAGTTCCAGTCCAACCTGTAAATCCAGTTGCACCAGTAAATCCGGTCCAACCGGTCGATCCACTAGCTCCAGTGCACCCTGTCCAACCAGTTACTCCTGTTGATCCAGTCCACCCGGTCCAACCGGTCGATCCAGTGTCACCAGTCCACCCTGTAGTGCCTGTCCAACCTGTCCACCCAGTAGCTCCTGTCCATCCAGTCCATCCAGTCCATCCAGTTAGTCCTGTAGCTCCTGTCCAACCTGTATAACCTGTAGCACCTGTCCATCCGGTCCAACCAGTAGGTCCAGTTATTCCAACAACTAATGATTTACTAAAATTACCCAAATTTTTCCATACTATATTACCATTTATATCAACAGCTTCAAATAAATTGCCTGTATTAGAATCTAAACCATACGATCCTATTTCAAAATTAATGACAGGATCATTATGAATTGGTGGATAATCATCTATTTCTGAGGACCATATTTTTTTTAAATTTAATCCTCTGCCAACATCTCCAGTAGATCCTGTTATTCCTACCGTAAATGCATTACGAAAGTCTCCAATATATTTCCATTTAAAATCTTTAACAACAAATAAATCACCCCCGCTTATTAACCCATAATCATTTTCTACAGCGTTATTATCATGAATTGATACAAATGTGGAACTATCAATATTAGGTCCATCATTTTCCCATATTTTTACCAAATTAAAATTACTGCCACTTGGACCTGTCCATCCCGTAGCACCTGTGACACCGGTATCACCTCTATCTCCTGTAAATTGTCCATATATATACCAATTTTCACCATTAAACATAATAACTTTACCTTTTAAATTTTCAGTTCCAATAAGTCCTGGTAGTTGGGCATTGTTTATATGATCAGTGACTAAATAAAGATAAAAATTTGATAAATTAGCTTTATAAATATTTTTAGCTTCACTATGAATAATATTAATAGTGCTTGGAGATAGAATACCTCTATTATCAATCTTAAAATTTTCACCTATAGGTCCAGTAGCTCCAGTCCACCCAGTCGATCCGGTATATCCCGTCGATCCAGTATCACCTGAGCAACCTGTAGATCCAGTCCATCCAGTCCATCCAGTCCATCCAGTCCATCCAGTCCATCCGGTGGATCCTGTCCATCCAATAGCACCGGTCCAACCTGTAGCACCGGTCCATCCGGTAGCACCGGTCCATCCAGTCCATCCAGTCCATCCAGTCCATCCGGTAGATCCAGTTGATCCGGTGCATCCCGTGGATCCAGTCCATCCGGTCCATCCAGTCCATCCAGTCCAACCTGTCCAACCAGTAGAACCAGTCCATCCAGTGAATCCAGTCCATCCGGTCCATCCAGTTGATCCAGTGCAACCTGTCCAACCTGTAGAACCAGTCCATCCCGTAGACCCAGTAGACCCTGTCCATCCGGTAGAACCTGTGACACCAGTATCACCTTTATCACCTGTAAATTGTCCATATATATACCACTTTTCACCATTAAACATAATAACTTTACCTTTTAAATTTTCAGTTCCAATAAGTCCTGGTAGTTGGGCATTGTTTATATGATCAGTGACTAAATAAAGATAAAAATCTGATAAATTAGCTTTATAAATATTTATTGCTTCATTATGAATAATATTAATAGTGTTTGGAGATAGTATACCTCTATTGTCAATCTTAAAACTTTCGCCAATAGGACCTGTTGCTCCAGTCAATCCAGTTGATCCGGTGCATCCTGTAGATCCAGTCCATCCCGTAGATCCAGTCCATCCAGTCGATCCAGTGTCACCTGACCAACCGGTGGATCCAGTCCATCCAGTCGATCCAGTCCATCCAGTAGATCCAGTCCATCCGGTGGATCCTGTCCATCCGGTAGCACCGGTCCAACCTGTAGCACCTGTCCATCCGGTAGCACCTGTCCATCCAGTCCATCCAGTCCATCCAGTCCATCCGGTAGATCCTGTCCATCCTGTTACTCCTGTTGGACCAGTCCAACCGGTCGATCCGGTCCATCCTGTCCACCCAGTTGCTCCAGTCCATCCAGTCCATCCAGTGTCGCCCGACCAACCAGTTACTCCTGTTGGACCAGTCCATCCAGTAGATCCAGTCCATCCAGTCCATCCAGTGTCGCCCGACCAACCAGTTACTCCTGTTGGACCAGTCCATCCAGTAGATCCTGTCCATCCAGTCCATCCAGTGTCACCCGACCAACCAGTTACTCCGGTTGGACCAGTAGATCCGGTAGATCCAGTCCATCCGGTGCATCCGGTCCATCCAGTGACTCCTGTAGATCCTGTTGATCCAGTCCATCCAGTCCATCCAGTGCATCCGGTCCATCCAGTGACTCCTGTAGCTCCTGTTGATCCAGTCCATCCAGTCCATCCAGTGTCACCCGACCATCCAGTGACTCCTGTAGCTCCTGTTGATCCAGTCCATCCAGTCCATCCAGTCCATCCGGTGGATCCAGTTAATCCAGTAGCTCCGGTCCATCCAGTATCACCTTTGTTTGCTATTTCTGAACTAATAATATAAATTTTTCCAAATAAATGTTCAGAATTGGCACTTCTATAATAGAGATAATCTGGAGCATCTATAGGTATTAACCATGTCCATTCACCAAATGAAACATCCTGTGGATTTTTTGAATAATTGACTGATAAACCTTCGCTATACAAATATTCATTATTTTCACCTAAATTTTTTTCTGTCTGAATTCTAATAGGTTCTTGTAATGAATTCATATTAATAACAATCTTATATTGATAATTTCTTATGAAATATAAATCGGGATTTGGATTTTGTATATCATTATTCCAAATATATGAATTATTTACTAAATTTACAGAAGTAGATTTTCCTATTAGTTTATATTCTTTACCTTGTATTCCGGTAGGTCCTGTTATTCCAGGACCTGTTTCTCCTGTCCAACCAGTAGGTCCTGTATTACCATCTAATCCTTTATTTCCTGTTGGTCCTATTTTTCCAGTCATTCCAGTATCACCTTTTTCACCATTTATTCCTTTTAAACCATCATTACCATTTTGACCTTTAGGACCTATATCTCCTTTATCCCCTTTTAAACCATCATTACCACGTAATCCAGTAAATTCTCCATAGTCGTGCCAATATGTTCCATCGAACATAATAATGTGTCTAGATAAATTATTTTCTAAATTAAGTCCATTTAATAGTTGCAATTCTATATCATTAATATGTTCTATTATTAAATATAAATAAAAATCAAATGGAGTAGCATTAATAGATTCTGTTAATAGATTATTTATAGTATCTTTTGATAAGTCACCTGAATTATCTATTTTAAAACTTTCCCCTCTATCCCCCTTACCACCTTTTTCTCCTCTTAGACCTTCTAACCCTCTTGCCCCAGTATTTCCAGTAGCTCCAAATACTCCGTGACTACCATCTTCGTCAGGTTGACCTATAAAAATATTTTCAGGTAATATTAATGATTCTTTACCATTTATATTTTTAGTAGATAACTTAATTCCACCCATTTGAATACTTCCTTCTAAGAAATGTGCTTCACGTGCCCATACATTTGAAAAATAATTATTTTTATCACCTAAAGTATATTCATCATTAATATTAGGTATTAAATTTTGATTAATGATCCCACTAAATAAACCAGTAGCTCCGGTAGGTCCAACTATACTAATGCCTATACCTGTATCACCTTTTAGACCTATATCTGAATCTACTATATTAATTATACCTATCATGTTTTGTGTTATAGCGGATCTATAAAATAATTTTTTAGGTGCATTATATGGTATTAACCATGTCCACGTTCCTGCTAACATATCTTGTGCCATTTCACTTTCATATCCATTTGAATGTTTTAATCCATCATTATAAAGTAATGAAATATCTGGAGGAGATTCACCTTGATTATTCTCTTTTTGTATTCTTATAGAATTATTAAAATCATTATCTATATTATTAATATTAATTTTATATTCAAAATTTCTAATAAGTGTTATATCAGTATATGGAATAGTATTATTATTAATTAAATAAACACCTTTACATATATTTATATTTATATCATTTCCTATTAATTTTGCAGTAATACCTGGTGGTCCTTGTGGACCAGTAAAACCCGATATAATAGCATCACTAAAATTTCCTATATATTTCCAAAAATTATTTTTTACACAAAACAAATTTCCTCCTTTTACTAAACCATAGTCATTTTCAGAAACGTTATCATGCTCGGTGACTAACGTTGAATTATCAATATTAGGACCTTCTATTTCCCATATTTTAACAATATTAAAGTTTTTTCCTTGTAATCCTGTATCACCTTTTTGTCCAATAGGTCCTATTGATCCAGTTTCACCTGTTTGTCCTGTTTGACCAGTTGAACCAGTTGAACCAATTGAACCAGTTGAACCAGTTTTACCTGTATAACCAGTATATCCAGTTGTTCCTATAGATCCCTTTGGACCTGTCCAACCAGTTGAACCAGTATTTCCAGTAAAACCGGTAGAACCGGTTATTCCAGTCCATCCGGTAGTTCCAGTATATCCAGTCGATCCTGTAGATCCAATAGATCCAGTATAACCGGTCATTCCTGTCCAACCTGTTATTCCTATAGGTCCAGTTGATCCCTTTGGACCAGTTGATCCAGTAGAACCTGCAACTCCAGTAAAACCGGTTGATCCTGTGCAACCAGTATATCCGATATCGCCTTTTAAACCAACTTCAGCATTAAGAATGTGTATTTTACCTTTCATTGATTCATATATATTAGATCTATACCATAGCAGATCAGGAGCATCATTTGGTATTAGCCATGTCCATATTCCACCTGCTACATTCTGAGCATCTTGATCCTGATTATGTAATAATCCATTACTATATAAAAGAAAATCATCAATAGGTGAGTCATTTTGTCCATTATCATTTTGTATTCTTATAGGAAATATTGTAGTATTTTGATCAGGAATAATATTTATTTTATATTCATAATTTCTTATAAATGTTACATCTTCAAACGCATTAATATCTGAATCCCACATATATATTCCTGGATAAATATGTAATGTTCTTTCTCTACCTAATAATTTATATTGTTTTCCAGGTGGTCCTGTATTACCAATTGAACCTGTTGATCCAGTATAACCAGTATCACCTATTTCTCCAGTATCACCTTTTAACCCAGTATTTCCTTGATCACCTCTATCACCTGTATTACCTTTGGGACCTTCTAATCCTGTAAATTGACCATAATCAGTCCAATAATTACCATCAAACATAATAACGTGATGTGATAGATCTATATCAAAAGTAATACCATTCAAAAATGTTCTTAATTGAGGTGCATCTATATGATTTGTTACTAAAAATACATAACAATCAGATACAGAAGCGTTTATTGAATCAGTTATTATATTTTGAATTGTATTCATTGATAATTCACCTGAACTATCTATTTTAAAACTCTCACCTCTTTCACCTTTTTCACCAACATCTCCCTTTTGTCCTGATTTTCCAGTAGGACCTATTTCACCATTTATACCAGGTATACCGGACTTACCAGTAGGACCAGTTAAACCTATAACTTCAGATTGTTCATTATCACCTATAATAACTTTTTGAGGTAATACCAATACTGTTTCGCCATTTATTATTTTACTTGATAATTTTAAATTGCCAATTGAAATACTACCTTCCGAAAAATGTCCTTCTCTTGCCCAAATATCAGAAAACCAGTGATTATTGTCTCCCAATGAATATTCTTCATTAATATTAGGTATTATATTTTGATTTATAATACCACTAAATAATCCTGTAGGACCTGTATCACCTTTTTCACCATTATTTCCATGTAAACCAGTTGGTCCTGTGTTTCCTTTTTCGCCTTTTGAACCATCTAATCCTAATGGACCAATATCACCTTTTTCTCCTTTAGAACCATTAATACCATGTATTCCATCAAGACCTTTGTCTCCTTTATCACCTTTAACACCTTTATCTCCTGTTTTACCAATAAAACCAGTTTGTCCTCTTAAACCTTCATCAGCATTAACTATATTAATTTTTCCTATCATATTTTTATCTTGTGATGAACTATAATAGAGAATATCAGGAGCATTTCTTGGGATAGTCCAAGTCCAATATCCTCCACAGACATTTTGTGGATTTACATTAATATTATGAGATAAACCATCATTATATAATAATGGATTGTTGTAATTATTTGTTCTTTGAATTCTTAACGGATGATCAGTATTTCCTAATTCTATATTAATTTTATATTCAAAATTTCGAATAAATAATATATCTGTTAAAGGTTTGTCAGATGATTCCCAATAATATTTACAATTATTATTTAAAGATACTGTTTTTTCTTTACCTATTAATTTATATTCTTTTCCCGGAAAACCTCTTGATCCAGTAGAACCCGTCCAACCAGTTGATCCTGTTTTTCCAATTTCTCCAATGCTTCCAGTCCATCCTGTATTTCCTGTAAATCCAGTCCATCCTGTATCACCTTTATTACCTGTAAAACCTAACATAAAGGCATCGCTAAAATTTCCTATATATTTCCATTTATTATCTTTTACAATAAATAAATTGCCTCCTTTAACTAAACCATAATCATTTTCATTTAAATGATCTTCTATATCAACAAATGTGCTACTATCAATATTTGGACCATTAATGTTCCATATTTTAGCAATATTAAAATTTTTACCTTGTAAACCTGTTGCCCCTTTTAAACCAGTCCATCCAGTAGAACCAATTGGTCCAGTTGACCCTTTTCCTCCAGTGCAACCCGTGTTTCCTGTCCATCCTGTTGAGCCGGTATCTCCGGTTCTTCCACATGAACCAGTATGTCCTTTCAAACCTATTAAACCAGTTGGTCCAATTGAACCGGTTGACCCAGTAAAACCAGTATAACCGGTATATCCAGTATACCCTGTATAACCAGTAAATCCTATAGGTCCTGGACAACCTGTGCTTCCTGTCCATCCTGTAGAACCAGTTTCTCCGATTCTTCCTGTTGAACCTGTTGAACCTGTTTTACCAGTATCTCCAATTGTTCCTTTAGAACCAGTCACTCCTGTTGGCCCTATTTTACCTGTATCACCTTTTTTTCCTCTAGAACCAATAGGTCCAGTATAACCAGTATACCCAGTGTTTCCTCTTAAACCTTGTAAACCAATTGCTCCTGTAAAACCTATAGGTCCTGTTTTTCCAGTTGAACCTGTATTTCCTGTATCTCCCTTATCTCCTGTAAAACCTATTGGTCCTATTTTTCCTTGTATTCCGATAGGTCCTCTATCACCTTTATCGCCTTTTTCACCTCGTTTTTCATATGATATAACATATATTTTATTAATACAAAAATATATATCTTTGCCTCCATATTTAAAATTAATAGGGTAATATTTTACATCATTTGAATTTTCATTTTCATAATTAAATAAATCAAATCTATCTGAATCTACTTTATAAACACCAAAATTATTTATATCATTTTTGTCGGTAATAATAATTGTATCCGACATCTCTATTGATTTTAACCAAGGTGTTATATCTAAATTATTTATATTTTTTACATTAATTGTTAATATTGTAGCAAAAGATAAATGATCATGATTAATATTAAAATTTCCAGGAATACAGGTATTTGTTGATGAAATATAAATATGTGAATTAGAATCTATACCTCTTTCTCCTGTATCACCTTTTAAACCATCTATCTTATCTTTTCCAGGTAGTCCTGGTGTCCCTGTAGTATCTATATTTTCATTCATATATATATATATAATAATACTTTATTAAATTTCTATTCTTATAAAAAAAACAATAATTTTAAACGTATTCTTTTTTATATTATTTATTACATTAGTGTTTGTTAATATCCTTGTATATTTATAGACTAATATAATATCTATAAAGCAATAAAATTATTGATTAGATTAAATAAATTTTATTTTGAAAAAGTTTAAATTGTATAAATTTAATATTACTATTAAATTTAATAGTAATATTAAATTTACTTATTTTATTTTACTATGTTTATAATTAATTAAAACATTGATAAGTCTTTAATTTTATTATTTATCTATATAGATTTATATAAAAGATGAATCTCTAAAAATTATTTTAGTATAAATAAATAATCTATCATTTATAGAATCACCTATCATCATCAATATTTAAATCTTATAAATTGTTTTACCTATGATTATTATAAAAGCATAAAATTTTTTGCCATTTAATCAATGTTTCTTAGATGAATTATTGCAATTATAATTATTATTAAAGAAATAAATAAATACATATATTAAAATTTCACTATATAAATATATTTATCAATAAATGTCTATAATATCTAACCCCATTCAATTTCGGCTATTTCAACAAAATTATAATAATCTATACCATCTTTTGTGCTAAGACTAGTGCCACCATCAATATATTTTATTCTATATCTCAAATAGCCTGTCGTATTACTGAAATGATATGTTAATGAATAACCTTGACCTGTAACACCTGAAATCGTATTAGGTGTATATAAGCTTGTGGATGTATTATCAAAGTTTCCACAGCTACCTATAGAAACACCTGATATAGGAGTAACCCAACCATTAGTATTTTGATTGTCAAAAGCTGCAAACCATGTCCATTGAATTCCATCATTACTTCCTCCTATCATAAAGCGAATATTGAGTGTGTGAGGGTAAGTGGTATGGGAATTAATAGTAAGTTTTGTAAACGGATAAGCAATACCTTCATCATTTTGGAAATACATACTTGATCCAACTACAGCATTAATCCACATAGATCCATTTCCACTATCCGACCTTATACCATTTAAAAAAGTTGCTAAAGATTCATAATGGGGATATGGAACACCAGTCGAAGCAGAAGATACGTGAGAAAGAAAACCATCATCCCAAACACACCATTTATTATGACGGTATCCAATACCAACACCATTTAAACCAGTATTTGTAGGACCATTTGAATCAAATGTATAAGCAGGAAGTGGCGTTGTTGATGGAGCTCCTCCCCCACCAGCATCACCCCAATTTAAATTAGTTCCATCAGTTGTTAAAAATTTACCAGAATTTGATGATTGTGTAGGTAATATGTCAACTGTTTTATCGTTATTGTGAAACTGCTGTATAGTTAATGTTCCATCACTAAATGTTGTATTATGAATAGTGTATTTTGGTATAGAAAAATTAATATTAGTATCATTGTTACGTGTGAAAGCTAAATCTAAACCATTTGAACCACTTCCACTAACAGTTAGTCCAGATAAAAATCCATCTGTATTACCACCTCCGTCACCCCAACTTAAAGTAGTTCCATCAGTTGTTAAAAATTTACCAGAATTTGATGATTGTGTAGGTAATATGTCAACTGTTTTATCGTTATTGTGAAACTGCTGTATAGTTAATGT